>ORMF011264654.1_pt1 | contig 86126 bp, 67 predicted proteins | sample 1779871 | NCBI WGS metagenome assembly ORMF01 (sample SAMEA104232316, study PRJEB22302) | groundwater metagenome | biome: forest; feature: aquifer; material: groundwater | place: USA | collected 2011-08-07 | depth 5.4 m | reverse complement strand
GGCCGCTGCGCGGGCTCACGAAACGCGCCGGCAGCGGGGGGCGGATCGATCGGCCCTCCCTGCGGGGGGGGGGGCGTCGAACCGGGCGCGCTGCGGGCGTCGACGGACGCGTGGGCGGCGTCGGACGCGGGCGGCGCGGCCGTGCGGGGCGACGAACCCGTCGGCGGCGGATTGCCGCGCGTCGCAGACGAACGACTGCAGCCAACGAGCGACGCGAGAAGCACCGAGCTTCCAACAACCCACGCGCGAAGCACTGCGCATCCAACAACGCTGGCTCGGAGGGACGCCGTGACACCACCGGCCGCGTGGGCACTGCGACTTGACTGTGCGTTCACGGACGGGCCTCATAGGCGGAAGCCTTCGGTCACACAAGCCCGAGCGCGCTCGGGGTGGGACAAGCGCCTACGTTGGAACCCGCTCACGGCGCTATGCAACGGTTGCGTATTCTCGCAAGGCGTATCGGGCCGCAAGGTCCTTGGGCGCTGAAATGATTGCGGAAATCAACCGCTTACGAGGGCACGAGCGTTGCACTTCTGGAGGGGTCGTGCCTCGACGTGTGTCCAAAACTGGGTTCACTTTGATCGAACTGATGGTGACGGTCGCCATCATTGGCATCGCCATGGCCGTCGCGTTGCCGACGATCGCGGGTGCCATGCGGGACCGCCGCGTTCAGCAGGCCGCGATCAATCTCATGGATCCGTTTCGCATCGCTCGTACGCGCGCGATGATGCGCGGCGCGGCGCACGTTGCCGTCATCGTTCGGAACGGCTCGGGGCTGGACGGATTCGTGTTCGAGGGCAGCAACTCGTCGTGTCGTCTCTCGAACTGGGGCACGGCGATCGTGCCCGCGACGACGCCCATGACAGGACCGTGGGCGGTGTTCCAGACGCCGGCCCTCAATCCGACGGACTCGATCGCGGAGGACGTGACGAATCCCGCGGGTCTGAACGCGCTCCAGGTTTGCTACACGCCGGGCGGCCGCGCGTTCTATCGCTTCGCGCCGTCGGCGCCGTGGGCAGACGGCAACTCGTTGCCGGGTGTCGGTGGCGGCAGCTTGGACGGCGGATTCATGTTCCGTGTCTACGGCGCCACCGGCGGCCACACGACGCGAAACGTATTCGTTCCGCTCGGCGGTTCTCCGAGGTTGTGGCAATGAGCGCTCGACGAAACAGGACGCGATCGGCAGCGCGCGCCGGCTACACGCTGGTCGAAGTCATGGTTGCGCTCGCGGTGCTCAGCGTCGGCGTGACGGGAATTCTCTCGATGCAGAACGCTGCGATCCAAGCGAATCGTCGTGCGCAGGAGATGACCATCGCGACGAACGTTGCGCGCCGCTGGATGGAACGACTGCGCCGGGACTCGCTCATGTGGAACACGCCGTCGCAGTCCAATCCCGTGAGCGATCTGGGCCGCGATACTCGGTACGTCTGCTTGCTCGTCGGGTGCGCGGGCGGTGGCGGCGGCGGCATGGGCAATCAGTGGCTCGTCCCGCCGACGGTGGGCACGGCCGGTGTCGGCGATCTCGAGAGCGCAGCGTTCGATGCGTTCGGAAACGACGTACCCATCGGTTCGACGTCGACGCGATTCTGCACGAACCTTCGACTCAATTGGCTCGTCGCGCAGGCGAACAACCGCCAGGGCCTGATCCGCGCGGAGGTCCGCGTGTGGTGGTACCGCGAGGGCGCGACGCGCAACGCGGCGTACGCGAACTGCGGCAGCGGTGCAGCGCTCGGAACGCTCGGACAAGACATCACGACGATGCACTCGGTCTACGTCTCGACGACCGTCACGGGGAACCCGCTATGACCGGCGCGCGATCGATGACGTCGTCGTGCACGCGGCCTCGGGCGCGTGGCGGATTCACGCTGATCGAGCTGCTCGTTGCGCTCGGGCTCACGGCCGTGGTGTCGGTTGGGCTCTACTCGCTGTCCGCCGTGGCCGCGCAGACGTTTCAGCAGCAGCAGCGCGTGTCCGAGATGCAACTGCGTCTGCGCACGGCGATGGAGCAGATCCGGTCGGACCTGCAGCGGGCCGGATACATGGGGACGCCCGCGTCGGACCTCGATCCGCGCGTATGCCCGCGACCGGCGGCGGTGATCCAAGGCGTCGAGTTGCGCCGGAGCCTGGTGCCCATTCCGCTGCCTGCGGACAACGCGTTCATCGCGCCCGTGGAACTGCGGCTCACAGGCAACTTCCAGTCGACCGACGAGTACTACATTCAGGGGATCAACGGGACGACGGTCTACCTCCAGCACCGAACGCAGGAGTTTGCCGATCGTGTGCCGGACGCCGCGACGATGGATCAGATCTTCCGCGGCCGAATGGTTCGACTGACGTCCCCGGACGGCTCGATGCAGTTCGGCATGGTGACGGGGACGACGTACTTCCCGCCGTCGAACGCCACGAGCTTCCCGTCGCTCACACTCTCCACGGCACCGACGATCGTGGGGGCCAACGCGGGCGGCGGCACGACAGCCGGGTGCGGAATTCCTGCGATCGGTACGGGCTCGACGCTGGCGCCCGTGACCACGGTGGTCTACCGGTTCGACATTCCGTCGAACATCAGCGCGTGGGCGGGCCGGGCGTATTCGGGCAACGCCCTCACCCAGACTTCGCGGATGGATCTGATCCGCGAGGAATACAACGTGACGGCCGGCGGCCTCGTGCTGATCCCGGGCGCTCAGCGCCTCGTGGCCGAGTTCGCGGCCGACTTCGACGTCGCGGCAGTGATCGACACCGCGGGCATCGGGCTCGGCGAACCGACGTTGACGCGGTTGCCCTTTGGCGATGCACGCAACTTCAGCACCCTCGCGCTGACGGGTGGAGGCGCCGCCGCGCCGGAGCGCGCGCGCAGCCTGGTGGTGCGGCTGTCCGTGCGCGACCGCGTTCAAGACCCGGATTTCGGCTGGTCCGCGCGGTCGGCGGCCTCGGAGCCGTTGACTCGGTATCGCGTTTTCACGGCGCAGCGCGGCGCAGCGCGCGTGCGAACCGTGACCACGGAGATGGGACTGCCCAACATCGCGTTCAGGAATCTCCGGTTGCACTGATCTCTGGAGACGAGGAATTCTCATGCGGCGAAACACGACACGAAGGCGAACGCGGGCGAAGGGCGAGGAAGGCATGGCCCTTCTTCTCGTCATCATCCTCATCGTCATGGTCAGTGCCGCGGGCGTGTTTGCGTCGCAGAGCACGGCGCTCGAAGTGCGCACGTCGGGTTACGTCCGACAGTCGGCGCAGACGCACTATGTCTCCGAGTCCGGTGTGATCGCGTCGCTGGACCGGATGCGCGCGGAGTGCCGTGCGTACCGCCAGGTGATCGACCAGCAGGCGGCGATGCGCGTCTCGAACCCGAACTACGCGGAGCAACTGCGCACGTATCGGTTCTACCTCGACGACTTCATCCCGCTGACGCTTCCGGGCGCGAACGGGCTGTTTGCTGCGCCGACGGCGGGCATGGGCGGAACCCGCGTCGAAGGCTCGTTTGGAACGGGCGGACTGTCCCCCGGCTTCGTGACGACGGTGCGCATCGTCGGTCGGAGCACGCAGCCGCTCGTCGGGTTCGACATTGGCGGCGGTCGAAACTACTCGCCCGAGATCGATACGTTGGAGTTTTCCGCAGACGGGCTTACCCGTTTGCAGGCGCTTGCATCGATGCCCACGGTGACCGGCAACCCGCTGACGGGCGGCAACACCGAGGCGCGACTGCTCGCAAGGGTTCTTTCGCAGGTTCCATGCATCTGATTGGGAGGCACACGATGAGTCCCCGAACGATTTCGAGACTGCTGACCGCCGCGTTCATCGCTGCCGCTGCTCTCTTCTTGCGAGCGGCGCCCGCCGCAGCGCAGGCCGACGTGCGCATGATCCGTCCAAACGTGCTGATCATGCTCGACACGTCGGGATCGATGGAATGGCGCAACGGCGTTGCGAACACGACGTGCATCGGTGCCGACGGTGGGCCGTGCAATACGTGCTCCAACGGGGCGTCGATTTGCTCGGCGGCGTGCCCAGTGGCCGAACAGCGCAATCGCTGGTCCACGGCGGTCGAAGTGCTGACGGGCACCATCGAGAACTTCGCCTGTCGCGAGATTCCGCGGATCAATCCGGCGGACTTCGACTATCTCTACCCGATTGCGCACCACGAGATCCTGTCGAACAACGTGCCGTTGTGGCAGGCGTCGCTCGGCGCGCGCCAGTCGCCCGATGGCATCCTGGACGTGTATCAAGAGCGTGTGCGGTTCGGACTGATGACGTTCGACACCGACTACGACCCTGGGCTCGCGGCCGTTCCCGGGATGTACTCGTACGGCCCCGATCGCAATTACCGTGCGAATGGCTGCGCGGTGAACGCGAACATCAACATCGGTGCGCGTCGCGCGTCGCTCGGAATGGCCGATCCGGTCCCGGGCGGGCTGGTGTCGGTGGGTCCGCCGAACGCGGACGCGACGATGCTTCAGGCGATCAACACACGGATCCAGACGTCGATCATCGGACGCGAGGCGCCGGGTGCCCAGTCGGCGATCCGACCGTACGGCGGCACGCCGATCGCTGCGATGCTCGACGACGCGCTGTCGTACTGGACGTCGAATTCCGACGTGACGAGCAATGCCGCAGGCACGGGCGATCCGTACTACGCGTGCCGCGATCGGTTCAACATCCTGATCACGGATGGTTTGCCGAACATGGACTTCCGACCGGCGTGCGTCGGTGGCACGGGCGCTTGCCCGTACAATACTCCCGACCAGACCGCGATGACGATGCGGATGTCCGGCGGCGGCTTGCCGAACGTTCGCACGTACGTCGTCGCCTTCAACGCAAGCGACCCGAGCGCGCGCGCGGCACTGGATCCGATCGCGATCGCGGGAGGAACGGGTGCAGTGTTGTACGCAACGAACCGTGCGGGATTGCAGTCGGCTCTCTCGTCGGTTCTCGACACGATCGCGAGCGCGACGTCGACGCGCACGTCGCCGGCGTTCGGTGTTCAGGGCGGAACGGGAATGACCGCCAATGGCGCGCTGTACCAGTTCCAGAGTTCGTTCGCGGTGGCGTCGGGCTACCCCTGGGAGGGTGTTCTCGAGCGCCGTCGCAGCGAGTGTGTGGGCACGCCTCCCGTGCCCGTGGATCAATCACTCGACGTGACGCGCGACGATTTCGGCTTGTTGCTGCGCCGCAGCGAGCGAAGCGCGCGCGGGTGGGGCACGCGCCGTATGTGGACGCACATTCCGACCGGCGCGACGATGCTCACGCAAATGCGTGCGCCCATCACGCGATCGGTGGGTCTTGCGCCGCGAATTCGACAACTGCTCGACACGTCGGTGCCTCCGTGGGCGTTCGCATCGACGACCGCTGCGCAACGCGACACGCTCTTTGCGTGGCTGCGCGGTGATGCCGGAACCGTCCGCGAGTTGCGGCCGCTCGGCGATATATTCCACTCCAATCCCCTCGTCGTTCCCGCGCCGCCGCCGGGACTGCGGGACCAGACCTTTGCGGACTACCGCCAGCGCACGCTCAATCCGTCGACATGGCGGCGAGCGACGACGACGATCGGGCAGCGCGAACAGGCACTGTTCGTTGGAACGAACGACGGCGTCCTGCACGCGTTCAACACGGACACCGGTGAGGAAATCTGGGGCTTCGTGCCGCCGTACCTCACGGGCTCGATCCTGTCGATGTACCCGAACACGCACCAGTACGGTGTCGACGGCAACGTCGTGGTTCGAGACGTTGTCTACCAACGATCTGGCACGGCACTGGGCGATGCGAACTCCTGGCGCAGCGTTCTGATCACGGGGCTGCGCGCGGGTGGCGGCGCATACGTCGCACTGGATGTGACCGATCCGTACGAGCCGCACTTCCTGTGGCAGTTCACGGCTCCAAACCTCGTCAACTCGTATGCAACGCCGGCGATCGGCATGGCGTACGTCCGTCCCCCCGGTGGTGGCATGCCGGCCGAGCGCGCGATTGCGGTGATCGCCGGTGGCACGGGCATTCCGGCGCCGGCCTGCGGACCGATGACCGGCGTGCGGCCCGTGATCGCCGGACTGGATACACGACTGTCGCGTGACACGTCCGCGGGTCAGCCGCGGGCGAACATTCGCTGCTGGCAACCGGGGACGGGCCAGTCGCTGTACGTCCTCGACGTAGAGACCGGCACGGTTCTACGATCGTTCGGCTCGACCGGTTCGCCACTCGTCGGCAGCCCGGCGCTATTCCTCGGTACGGACGGCGCCGTGGCGACGCGTGCCTACGTCGGCGACGCTGACGGTGCGGTGTGGCGCCTCGATCTGACGAACCCCGATCCGGCGCAGTGGCGCTTCGGCATCGCGTTCGATACGTTCTTCGACGCGGGCTGGGATCGCGGCCAGATGCTCGTGGCGCAGCCTGTGATCTCGCAGGACCGCGACGGTTCGCTCTTGATCGGCGTCGGCTCTGGCGATCCAGACCTGCTCGAGGGTCTCGAACTCAATCGCATGGCCGTCTACCGCGAGCGCCAGGACGTGGCCGCCGCGGGTGGCGTCTCGGCGATTCGCTACTCTCGCGTTTGGGAATTGCGCGGCGTGGGCGGCGGCAACCCCGCCGAGACGTGGTACCCGGGCGAGCGCCTGACTGGGGCAATCTCGCTCTTCAACGGGTCGCTGTACTTCGGTACGTTCGTGCCCGCCAACAGCACGGACGCGTGTCAGCTTGGGTTCTCACGTCTGTGGGGCGTGGATCTTTCCCAGGTTTCGGGCATGGGCGTCACGCCTCTGCCGACGGCGCGGCTCGACGTAGACGGCAATCCTGCCACGACGATGGACATCGTCCGCGTCACGCAGGATCTCAATGGCAACGGCTCGACGGTGGACGACGCCAACTCCGTGCTCTACGGCGTCGGCATCGTGCGACGTCCCTCGTGCGTAAACGTCACGAGTCAAACCGATCCGTACACCGGTGGCACTCGTCCGTGGGTCCAGGACGTCGCGGGTGGCGACTTCCGACTCGTCGTACAGACCGGACGCGGCGGCGTGGCCGGTGGCGGATCGCGCACGAACGTCGTGTCGCGACCGATCCCATCCCCGATCCTCCAAAGCTCGCTGAGCGCATGGGCGGTCGTCTTCGAGTAGTCTCGCTTGGAGCCCGCCTGTGTGTCGAACTCGATGGCATCTGCGCCAATCGCGGCTAGGATGCGCGTCGTGACTCGGCCCGCAATCGCGCTCTTCGTTGTCCTCGCGGCGGCCTGCACGAGTCGCCGCCCGCCGCGCGAGGAGCCATGGCCGGCTCGCAACAATCGATCCGGCATTGGGGACGCCGGATCCGGCAGCGTCCCCACGAACCTCGCCGGAACCGACCTCGAGCCCGGGACGATCCGCGCGTACGGTCTGCTCATGCCCGTCGGCACGGTCGAGCGTCTCGTGACCGACGCCACGAAGATCTACTACGTGCAGGCGCCGATGCCCCGCGTGATGCGCTACCTCCAGCGGCGGCTCGAGATCACGACCGGGGACATTCATCCCCTTGGGGCGATGATTCGGAACGCTCGCGTGCGAACGACTCCGGACGGACAGTCGATCTTTCTCGACGTCGGCGTTCGTGACGAAGGCGATCGCACGTTGGTGACGCTCTGGGACCGCACGCCGGTCCCAGCGGCGCAGGGCCGGTCGCTCGACGACAGTCTTCGCGCCGCGGGCATCGATCCGCAAACGCGTCGTCCCGCGGGGACGAACAACCGGTGAGACGCCGCGCTACTGCGTCGCGATGACCGCGCCCGTCGCGCCGCAGGGACGCGCACAGTTGGTCTGTCCCGGCATTGGGGATTCCAAGTACGAGTAACTCAGATTGCCGGAGGCCAGCACGCCGAAGATGCGCTGTTGCGTCTGCCAGTTGCAGCCGTCCGTGAAGGGAAACGCCGTGCGGATCTGGAGATTGATCACGCCGCCGCGGAACGTTCCCGCAAACGCCGACGCGCCGAACGATGCGCGCGCCCACCCGCCGCCGCACGCGTATTCGAGCACGCCGGGCGCTTGCGTGATTCGCTGATCGATCGTGCAACCCGACTGCACCCTCAACTGCGCGACGATCAGCCGCGCCGTGCAATTGCCATTGACGAACTGCCGGGCGGAACTCGCGACGCGGTGAGTGCTCGCGATCGCGGCCGGCGGCAAGCCCGCGGCGGCAGCCAGGGAGGGGCGCGTGAGCCCGCTGCGGTTGAGGGGGCCGACCGCGGCGACGAGCGAGAGTGCGATTGCAGAGCGTCGAAGCGGCATTGGGCAAGGGTACGACCTGCCGGCGCGCTGCGGCAAATATCGGGACGTGCCGCTACCGATCGCCCCGCTGCCGGCGCACCTGGAGCAACGTCTTTTGCACTTCGCCGGTCTCGCGCTCGATCGCCGCCGCGAGGGCCCGGCCGGTCTCCTGGTAATCGCTTCGCGCCAGAAGGTTCTTCGCCGCGTTGCGCTCGTCCACCGATCCAGTCGCCAGGACGTTGATCAGGTATTCCACTGCCTCGATCGACTGAATGCGACCGATGGACTCGAGCGCCGCGCGGCGTACATCGAGGTCTCCCGAATCGCGGTGCAGGCGCTGGAGCGGCTCGAATGCGTGCGGGAAGTGAAGATCTTGAATCGCCGCGGTGGCCTCCCGCCGGACGGATGCGTCAGGGTCGACGACGGCTTTCTGCACGATCTGAAACGTGCGTTTGAAGAACAACTGGCGCGCTGCGCGCAGGACCGCAGCCCGAACGGAAACATCGCCACGTTCGTACAAGTGCTCGAGCGGGCTGAGCGCGCTCCAGAGTTGAACGTGTCCCAAGCGATCGGCAAGCGCAGACTGTACATCCGAGGAAGTGGGCGTTGGACTCATGAGCGGCACGAGGCGTGCGAGCAAGATCCGCCGACGCAAGAAGGTCGGCTGTTCCCGATCCAGCAGCATCTCACCGCACGTCTCGACGGCATCCCCGTCCTCCTCCCACTCGATCACGTCGACATTCCAGATGTCGGGATACTGGACGGTGTGTTTGAGATAGTCCGGCACACTACGAACCGACAGCGTCTCGTCGGTCGCGTCGGCGAACTTCACGGCAAGTCCCTTGTATCTCCCCGTGCGTTTCTCATCGAGTGGCAGCGAACCGAGCGTGCGAAACAATTGCACGGCGTGCGCGTGCATCCCGACGGACGTGTACGCGCCCACGGCCGCGAGGAGCGCATTCTCGGCGAGTTCCGGGGCGCCACCCGACGCGAGCACGCCGTCCGCCGCGCGCTGCCAGCACTGCGCCTCGCGATCGCGGAGCGCGCCGTGAAAGTCCATGCCCAGGGACCGAGCGTACTCGCTGGCCTCGTGAAGAATCGTTGCGGCGGCGTGATGCTCACCGGAGGTCTCGGCCTTCGCGACGAAGTGTTCGTAGTACTGAATGGCGTAGTACTTCAGGTGATCGGCTTTCAGAATCCGGATGCAGTTCAGATAGCCTTCCGCGAGGTTTTCGAAGCTGCCGGTCTCGGCACCGAGTGCGAGCAGCACATGAAAGCAATCGAACGCCCGCTCGCGCAGACCTCGCGCCTCGAGCACGTCTGCGGCCTCCTCGAGCAGGCGTACGGCGCGAACACGGCATCGGTGCGCACCCGTGTCGTCGCCGAGCGACGCCATGGCACGTCCCATGTTGAACGATACGAGCGCCGAAACATACGGATCCTCGCGCAACCGCGGATCCGAGGACACTTGGTCCCACAGCGTGCGTGCGCGAACGAAGTCTCTCGCCCGCTCGAACTCGATTGCTGCGTGGGCCGGCCAGCGCGCCGTGACATAGAGTTCGCCGGCCGCGCGGTGGTCCGCAGGGTCGCGGATCAGCGCACCGCGAGCGAGGTCCTTGGGCTGCTCGGCCGACACGTTGTGCAGCTCGACAGGGCGGCGGAGAAACAGCCAGACGGTTGCGGCGGCCCGAGCGAGACCGGCGGACTCGAGTGCTCGGGCGAGCGGCTCGAGAACGGGTTCGTACTCTCGGTCGGACAGATTGCTTTGTTCGAGCGCCGCGAGCAGTTGTCGCGCGGCCTCCAGCGCATTGCCCGATCGCATGAACGCCCGCGATCTCGCGATGGCCTCGTCGACCAGCATCGGACGCTCAGCTCGCAGCCTTCGAGGGCCGAGGCAGCATGGAGTCTCTGCGCACGCCCGCGCTCGCGGCCTCGACGATCGAGATCGCCCGTGTCGCTCGCTCCGACTTGTCGCGCAACGCCGACTCGGTGACGACTTCGTGCTGCGTGAGAAATGGGATGTAGTCCAATTCCAGGGATCCCCGCGAAGGCAACATGAACACGCAGTACATCTCGGCGTTCTCGCGGATGCGACGCACCAGTTCGACTGGGATGTGGCACTCCGCGTGGGTGATGACGTACGCTGTCACGCTCTGCCGCTCGCGCATGCGATCCATCTCCGACGCGAACTGCGAAAACACGCGCGCGTAGTTTCGCCCGTGTTCCCCCTTGAACGTCAACGCGCCCGAAATGTGCAGCGGTCCACCCGTGCGTCCGGGCCTCCGCACTCGCATCGGTTCGTACAGCCGAGAATCAAAGAATCGCACGGCGGTTTCATATCCGAGCAGGCTCATCCGCTTTGCGAGCGCGATCGCGAGCCCGCGTGCGAACACCGTGCGGGCACCTCGCATCGACGCCGATGCGTCGACGAGAATCTGATAGCTCCGGAGTGCGGGACGCGTCTGCGCTTCGTGGGAGTAATACAACATCTCATTGTCGAGGAATCGTTGTTCGAACAGCTCGTCGTCGTACGCCATCTCGGTCAGAACGAGGGAGTCCAAGGAGCCGTTTGGGACGACACCGGAATACCCGTCTACGGCGAACACTTGCTGACCGCCGCCACGCTTTGTTTCGAGAACGCTGGGGAGGATGTCCAACGAGAAATTGACGATGTCGTTGCTCTCCGGCGATGAGAACACCGTCAACAGATCGACGAGTTCCGTCTCCGGCAACACGCCGACGTCGCGTCCGAACATCCGAAGCAGTTCGAGCGTGTCCAAGTCGATCTGCTCGATCGCCAGGAGCAGGTGCACCCGGTGCGCGATCAGGTGCGACAGGTAGTCCCGCTCCACCCGCCGATCGGTGGACACCCACGCGGCCCCGAGTCGGGCGACCGCTTGAGACAACGCATCGGCGTTGAGCGGAATCGTTTCGAATCGCGCACCACGCCACCGGTCGTTGACCGACGCGAGCGCGCGCGCGAGCAGCGTCGTGAGAACCGCGTCGTCGACTGCGGATTTGCGAAGCTGCTGCGACGCCTCGGTCTGTGAGATCTCGCCGAGGATCGCAGTGTACGCCGCGAAAAGCTGCGTCTTGGCGGGCTCGCCGAGACCGAGCATCGTCTCGGTCGCGAGGTCCTTTCGAGGCTCGAAGTGGGTCACCGTGCCCAGGAGCGCCGCGCCAAGATCGTGGACGAGAAACAACGGCGCATTGATTCCCAACCGAACCAGAGAGTTGTACCAACCCACCGGTCGCGTTCCGAGCGCAAGCTCGCTTGCCGACGCGCACGAAAGCATCAGTCCGCCGAGCGCTCGCTGTTCTGCGTTCGACATCGGCCGTCCCTCAACCGCCGGCCCGACCCGCGCGGAACATGTGTTCGAGCAATTGGTCGACTTCCTGGAGCGCCTTTCGCGCGGGGTCCGTCGCGAGTGCCTGCAGCGCGGCCTTGATCTCGCCAATGGCGCGCATGTGCGCGAACAGCTGAAGATCGCTCGTCGAACTCCCCGACGTGAGTGCGGACTTGATTCGCTGCAACTCGAGGAGCAGCGCGTCGAGTCCGACTTCGATCCCCGCCACGCGCCGCGCTTCCGGATGCGCTTTGTAGTGCGCTTCAAGCACCGGGGCGATGATTCCCTCGAGAATCTCCGACTGCTCGACGGTGTTCCAGACGTGTTTCAGCACGAAGAGGTCGGACGCGTCGACCTGCGCGCGGCCGTCGTAAAGCGCGCTGGCGGCCATCAACTTGACCAGTTTCACCACGCGTCGGTCGGAGAGCGACACGCCCTCCGCGCGGATCGAAAGCACGAGACTCTTGTACGTCGCCATGATCTCGTCGCCGAGGTTCATTCGCTGCGCGACGTCGCCGCGAGTCGCCAGCAGATCCCCCGAAGTCAGCATCGCCTGTTGCGGCTTCTGTTCGCCCAGCCGCTCCTGCTCCTGTTGCACGCCGCGCTGGACGAGGTCCTGGAAGTGGTATGCATCCAGAAACTCGCTGCGAACGCGAAGCAAGAATCGATCGAAAATCGCCGTCAGCGATTCGTCCTGGGGCACTTCGTTCGATGCGCCGAAGACGGAGTGCAACGGGACGTCGATGACGGTGCCGCCGTTGTTGTACTTGCGCTCGTTGAGCAGTGTGAGCAACGCGTTGAGAATGGCGCTGTTCGATTTGAAGATCTCGTCGAGAAACACCACCTCAGCGTCCGGCAGCATGCCCTCCGTTCGTCGCCGATAGGTGCCTTGTCGGAACGCGGGAATGTCCACCGGACCGAAGAGTTCGTTCGGTTCCGTAAACCGCGTCAGGAGGTATTCGAAATACCGAGAGTCGATCATTCGAGCGAAGTTCCGAACGAGCGCGCTCTTCGCCGTGCCCGGCGGACCGATGAGCGCCATGTGTTCCCCGGCGAGCACGCTCAGCACCATGAGACGTATGCATTCCTGCTTGCCCAGGAATTGCGCATCGAGCGTGCGCGCCATCTGACGTAGACGCTGAATCACCTGCTGGCTCACGACGGTACCTCCAAGAGTCCCGCGCGCAGCAGCAGCGCGCGCGACGGTGCCGCACTCGCAGGAGTGGGCGTACGAACTTCCAGATTCAAGAACTCGCGAATCGACCGCTCGGACAATCCGACCAACGACCCGATCCGCTCCGCGCCAAGTCGTGCAACACAGTCCCACGCCAGCAGGTGCCCCGGGGGCGGTGCCGTGCGGCCGATCGCGTCGGTCAGCAGCAGTTCCACGTGCAGCCGTGCCAACGCCTGTGCGGCCCGTGCCGGCACACCGGAGTCGACGGCGGACTGCGTCGCCGCTTCGATCGCGTGAATGCGTGCGGCGGGCGAGTCGTTCGGGAGCAGTGTTGCGCGGGCGCCGGGATCGAGCACCATGCGAATGGCTGCGCCGCGCAGCGAGTCGTCGGCCAGGGCGTTGACCGCGAAGGGCGCCCACGCGAACGGCATGGCGTCGCCGCGCGCGCTCAGCATGAGGTCGGTCAGCGGCGACAGTCGCAATGCGCGCTCCGCGATTTCGAACAAGTCCTCCGTCGGCGCCGTCGCGCGGAGCGTCGCGAGCAGATCGGGAAGTCCGACCCGCGTGCGGTTCTCGCGAACGCGTCGTACGGAGCGCCAGCGAAGCAGGCGCTTGGGCGGGGGCACACCGACGTACCGCGCCGACCCGGCCCAGAAACTGACGTCGGTATCGACGCGACCGATTTCCGCGAGGCGGGCGATGGCTGCATGGCGCACGGCCACCGACGCGGCGGTCCGAGGGGACCCAATACGCTGCAACATGACTTCACTCCACACTCGCACCCTGCGACGGAGGCGCCGCCGGTCTTTCACGTCCGGATGAGTCATCGCCAGCAAGTTGTGCCACACGGCTGCGAGTCCGAGTGCGTCGGCGGGAATCAACACCATGGCCCCCGCGGGTCCGACGCGTGCGAGTGCGTGTCGCAGCACGTCCGCGAGTGTCGTGACGATGGTTGCGTTCGCGGGGCGCAGGTCGTTGAACTCCGCGAGGATGCCCGGGCCGAGCAATCCCCGCACGTGGACCGCACCGCCGTTCGCCATCGGCTGGACGAACGAACCGAGAAACCGGTTGAGCACGCCGACGTTGCTCATCGCGGAGCCTCCGGTGCGAGCGCCGTCACGCCGAGCCTCCTGGTGCGTCGGTTGCGTCGGCGCTCGGCGAATCGCCCGCCGGCAGCTCGCCCGCCGTCGGGTCCGCCGCAGCGATCTCGTTCGCGGCTTTGCCGCGGGCACCAGGCGACGCCATCCCCGCGAGCAAGCCCGGCGGCGTAGGCCACAAGTCAGGCAGCGGTCGATCCTCGTCGAGCGGCGCAGCCACGGTCGTCGCTTCGAACACGGGAATGTCTGCCACGAGGATATTCGTCGCGGGGACAAACGCGTTCTCCGGCAGCGTCGTGAGAGGGTACTTTCCACCGGTCACGAAGATCCTGGTGGCCCCCTCGACGCGCGCGAGTCGACGCAACACCTCCGGTGGAATCGGCGGCGACAGCGCGCGACCCCTGGGAACGAATACGCCGTCCCCCAGCTCTTCGTACAGCGTCCCGAGGGGAATCGAGTGCGCGCTCTCGGGGCCGTACACGAAGATCTCCGTCTCCGTGAACGCACAGCTCAGTCGGCCGAGTGCCGACGGCGGCATCACGGACAGCAATCGACCGAGCACGTCTTGCGCGGCCATCGGCACGACGAGCGCCGAGACGCGTCGCGGCGGGGCCGAGGTCGCCACGAGCGCAAGAGGCAACGAAAACGATCCCTCGAACGGCTTTGCGGAGACGTTCGGCATCGGATCCAGCCACTGCGCGGAAAGCGACGTGACGGTTTGGATGTCGACGAACGGCGGGCGCTCCGTGAGGACGATCGCGCCGTCGCCGCCCGCGCGGAACAGCACCAATTCGTCGCTGCCGAACAGCGGAGTGCAGGCCGACAACGGGATGGGGTGTTTGTGTGCGAATTCCACCGCCGCGCGTTCACCGTCGGGCAGAAACAGTCGCACGCCGGGCAGCGATCGAAGCAGTTGCACGAAGCGTGGGGCAGGACTCGACAACATCAGCAGCAGTCCGCGTTCGACGACGTCGCTCGTGCCGCCGCGGTTCCACTCGATTCGGGCGACGCGGGCGTTGACCGACCACCGAGCGAGGTATCCCAGGATGCTGTCGCCGAGCCCGAGCGGAACGAACACGTACAGCGTTCGCGGCGGATCGCTTCGTCCCCCGGGTGAGTACACGGGCGCGAGTCGCAGAATCAGATCGCGAACGGCAATGGTTCGGTCGAGCTTGTACGGCTGCGCGAAACGATCGTGGTACAGCGCGATGTCTCCAGGATCCGTGAGCAATTCGCCGATGTCGTACCCGTACGGCGCCTGGACGTCGCGGTACTTCACGAAGTGCCGCCCCGACCCCGTGAACACCATGCCACCGACCAGCCGCGCAATTCCCGCGACGCGATCCATGCGGTGCGACGAGTGTGCCGCGATTTCCACGACCACTTCACGCGTGCGCAAGGGCGAAATCACCTGAAGGATTCGCAGCGTGTCGAGCATCTCGTCGAGCGCGCCCTCGTCGCCGGTCGCGCGGAGGAACGTGACGAGTCGCTCGGGGCTCGCGAGAAGCACGACGCCCAGCGGGCCGAGGGCAACGCCGCGCGGATCCGGGACGAGGCCTGGCGTTCGGAATCGATTCTGATGGAGGACAACGCGCTCGATCAAAGGACGTCGACCGTACGGTTTGCGCGCACGCGGGGTCAAGCGCGGAGGGCCGTGTCGTTGGGCGAAGTGCTCCGCCGAGGCAATGCCCGTAGTAGTTGACGCCACGCGCCGCACAAGGGACAACGACCCGGCATGCCACGGCGCTCGGTCGAGACAATCGTGTTCGTGTGGATCGTCGCGTGGACATCGAGCGTCGGTGCCCAGGCGTTGCCGCGCAGGCCGACGCCGGGACAGTCCATCGACCACGCTCTGCGCCCCGTCCGTGAACAACTCGAACAGATCCACGCGAGCGTGCCCGAGCGAGACGGGCTGCGGGACTTGATCGACCGCGCCGAGACGTACGCGGCAGCGCTCATCGAGTCGCGCCACCGTGGCGAGGACGACCGCGCGCGCTCGCTCGAGAGGCGCATCGAGTGGATCTCGCGGATCGTTCGAGGCAGGATCGATGCCGCGCGGGCCGAGGCACAGGCGCTCGAGCGCGAGCGCGAGGCTCTCGCGGCCGACGATCGCCGGACGATCGCGCGGGCCGCGCTCGAACGCGCCGTGGAGCACCGGATGGACCCACCGGTCGCGTCCACGCCCGACCTCGACGCGACGCCGCCCACGCCCGTGGCGCCGCCCACGCCCGTTGCGCCGCCCACGCCCGCTGTGCCGCGCCCTCGACCGAATCCAACGGCGGTCCCGCGATGAGCGCGGAGCGCCCTCCCGCCATGCGCAGCCCGGTGGTCGCTGCGTTCGCGTTGCTCGCGGCGGCGTGTGGGGTCGCGCCGGCCGTGATCGCGCAGCGCGGACGACTCGAGCAACTCGAGCGCGGGCCGCTTGCACGCGAAGCACAACGCGACGCGCCCCATGCGTTTGCAGAGGCAGCGCGGGCGCTCGAGGCGGCCCGTGCCGTGCGTGCGGCCGGAGGCCCGGCGTTCGAGTGGCGTGTCGACGAAGCCGCGTTGGCGCTCGAGTGGGCGTCGACGCAGGCACGCGTCGCACGGGCGCGCGAGCGGGTGCGGGAGGCGTCGGTGCGGCTCAGCGACGTTTCGGTGGACATCGCACGCATGGAAGAACGCACGGAGCAGATCGAAGCCGAGCTGACCCGGCGGGCCGCGGACGCAGCGGCCGTGTCGAACGCGCAACGTGGCGTGGCGGCGCCCGGCGGCGTTCCGGCGGCCGACCGCGCGGCCGTGGCCGACGATGTCCGTCAGCAGGCGGAACTCCTGTTCGCTGCGGCGCGAATGCTGGGCGCAGAAAGCGCGCAGCGCGAGCCGGTGGCCGAGCGGCTCCGCGCGGCAACGACCGCGGCGCAGGGTCGCGATCCCACCGTGGCGCTCGTGGCGGCAGGTCGCGCGTATCGCGCGGCCGAGGATCTCGTGCGCGAGCTTCGACTGCACGCGCCGGCGGCGGCCGGCGCGACGGATGCGACGCAGCTGGTCACCGAACTGAGCAACGCGGGCGGGCTCGAGCCGCGGCAGGACGCGCGGGGCGTCGTCACGATCCTGCGCGGGCTGTTCACGACGGGGGCCACGTTTGCGCGGACGAGTGACGCGCGGCTGGCTGCGATGGCGCGGATCGTCGCGAGTCACGCGGATGCCCGGGTTCGCGTCGAGGCATTCGTTGGCGGGTCGGATCGCGCGCTCGCCGAGCGCGCAGCGACTGCGCAAGCCGCGGCAGTCGTCGCGGCGCTGGTGCGGCACGGCGTTCCGCAGGCGCACGTGGAAGCCGCGGGAATCCATCGGACGCCCGGCGGCGGGCGCACGGACGATCGGGTGGAGACCGTGCTGGTACTCGCGTCGCGTCCGTAGGATTGACCCGCTCAGCGGAGGTCGTCGACCCGCCAATACCCGCCTTCGCGGACGAGGATCAGCTGCCGCCCATCGGGGAGTTCGAAGTTGGCGTGCTCTGGCGAGATGTTGTTGAGCCGGAGCGACCCCGGGTCTTCGAGGGCGTCGAGGAGTGATTGCGTGTCAGCTTCGGCACTGCCGCGTGCGCGCGACGAGAATGTCTGAAGCAAATCGGCCGAACCTCGACGCAGGAGCGCTGCGCGGAACGCGCGCGCAGCGTCGACCGGAGTCGCGGCCCAGACGGGACCGATTCCCGCGGATGCCACGCGCCATCCATCGGAGTCTTCGGCACAGGGAAGCCCACCCCCGCCGCGGAGCGGAACATCGACGCGGGGCGGAACACCTGCGATGAGCGCGGCGTGGAGGTCCCGCGAGCGCTGATCGAGTTCCGAGACGTAGTGCGCGAGACGTGCGGACAAGCGCGACGGCGTCTCGCCGAGCTGCCCGGGACGCGCGAGCAATCGATGGAGCGCCCCGAAGTCGCGGGACGCCACGGCGCGTTCGAAGTCGCGAAGTGCCATGCGCGGCGAGGGTGCAGTCGACCGCACGCAGCTCGCGAACGACGCCAGCAAACAGACCGTGACGAGACGCGAAATCATTGCGTCGCGAGACGATAGGCCATGCGCGTGCCGGTGTGCAATCGAGTGGAGCGTGGGCTCCCGGACGTTGCGCAGGTGCGCTATGGTGGCCGGCCCAAGCGGACTCCGCTCCGGGCATCCAAGATGGAAATGGATTTCGGGATCAACCAGGCGTTCGTCGAGGAGCTGCGACAGCGCTACGAAGACAACGCGGCGGCCGTGCCCGACGAGTGGCGGCGCTACTTCGCGTCGCTGCACGGTGTTCCTCCCGTCGAGTCGACGGAGCGCGCGCTCGCGGCCGGAACCGTGCAGGGCCGAGTGTCCTCGCTCATCAATGCGTTTCGCGCGCGAGGGCATCTGTTTGCAGATCTCGACCCGCTCGGGCTCGCCGACAAGCCGCCGCCCGAGTTGAATCTCGAGAGCTTCGGACTCACCGAGCGAGATCTGGACACGGTCGTCGCGTGTGGAGACTTGGTCGGTCCGCCGACTGCGACACTGCGGGACATCGTTCAGCGACTCCAGCGCACGTACACGAGCGCGATCGGCGTGGAGTTTACATACCTCGAGCAACGCGAGGAACGACTGTGGCTTCAGGAACGAATGGAGGCGACGGACAATCGCCCTGCGCTCTCGCGCGAGGACCATCTTCGAATTCTCACGAAGTTGACGGACGCTGAGATCTTCGAGCAGTTCCTTCACACCAACTTTCTCGGCGCGAAACGATTCTCCTGCGAGGGCAGCGAGAGCATGATTCCGCTCATCGACCTCATCATCGACGGCTTCGGTCGCTTGGGCGGGCGGGAGGTCGTGATTGCGATCGCCCACCGTGGCCGGCTCAACGTTCTTGCGAACATCATGGGCAAGAACGTCCGCGCACTCTTCAGGGCGTTCGACGACAACGACCCCGAAGCGAACATCGGACGCGGAGACGTGAAGTATCACCTGGGATATTCGAGTGACTGCGTCACGTCCGGTGGTCATCCGATGCACTTGTCGCTGGCGTTCAATCCGAGCCATCTCGAGTTCGTCGGTGCGGTCGTCGCCGGTCGCGTTCGTGCAAAGCAAGACCGCGAGGGAGATAGCGACCGTCGACGAATCGTGCCCTTGGTGCTTCACGGCGACGCGGCGTTCATGGGCCAGGGAATCATCGCCGAGACACTGAACATGTCGGGTCTCGAGGGCTACCGAGTGGGCGGGACACTGCACGTCGTCGTGAACAATCAGGTTGGATTCACCACGTCACCGATGGACTCGCGGTCCACATACTATGCGACCGACCTCACGCGGATGCTGCGAGCGCCGGTGTTCCACGTGAACGGGGAGGATCTCGACGCGGTCGCACAAGCGGCGCGTCTTGCGGTGGCATACCGGCAGCGGTTCGCAAAGGATGTGTGCATCGACCTGTATGGGTATCGGAAGTACGGGCACAACGAAGGCGACGAGCCGCGATTCACACAGCCCGTGATGTATCGCGCCATCGACGCGAAGCCGCCCGTGCGACAAGTGTACGCCGAGCGCCTCGCGCGGGATGGCCTGGTGACGGCCGTGCGCGCCCAGCAGATCGCCGTCGAACGAAAGAACCATCTGGAGACGGAGCTGGCAGAAGCCCGGCGGGATGGCACTCGACTCGAGGTCAGCACGCTCGAGGGACTTTGGGCTGGCTATCGAACCGGCCGCGATGCCGACCTTCCCGACGTCGCGACGGGTGTTCCGGCCGAAGAGCTGTCGGCACTGATGGAGCGCATGCTTGTCGTGCCCGATGGATTTCACGCTCACGCGAAGGTCGCGGCGGTGTGGGAGCAGCGACTGAAACACCTGCGCGCGGGCACCCGTACCCTCGACTGGGGAGCGGGCGAGGCGCTCGCGTTCGCCAGCCTCCTGGCCGACGGCGTGTGTGTTCGACTCTCGGGACAGGACTCGCGTCGAGGAACGTTTGCGCATCGGCACGCAGTCATGATCGACAGCACGACCGGCGCGCGACACTCACCGTTTTCCGTCGTCGCCAAGGCACCGGCCCGGATCGAAGTGTGGGACTCGCCGCTGAGTGAGGCGGGGGTCATGGGATTCGACTACGGATACAGCCTCGACTCGCCCGAGGCACTCGTGGTCTGGGAAGCCCAGTTCGGAGACTTTGCGAACGGCGCCCAAGTGATCATCGATCAGTTCCTGTCCGCGGCGGACGACAAGTGGAACCGCCTGAGTGGTCTCGTTCTGCTTCTGCCGCACGGGTTCGAGGGCCAGGGACCCGAGCATTCGAGTGCAAGACTCGAGCGCTTTCTCCAGCTCGCTGCGGAAGACAACATGTTCGTCTGCAACCTGACGACGTCAGCGCAGCTCTTTCACGCACTGCGCCGCCAGGTTCATCGAGCGCTTCGCAAGCCACTCGTGATCATGACGCCCAAGAGTCTCCTGCGGCAGTCGTTTTCGTCGATCGACGAGTACGCGAATGGTGGATTCCGTCGCGTGATTCCAGACGTAGGCTGGTCCGACGGGAAGTCGGGCCGTGTCGATGTTGCCCCCGCCGACGTCGAGACTGTGTTGGTCTGTTCTGGCAAGGTGTTCTACGACCTCGATGCCGCCCGCGCCGCCCGTGGTGCTCGCAACGTGGGTCTCGTTCGAATCGAGCAGCTCTATCCGCTTTCCAAGTCCGAGTGGGACGCGGCGCTCGCCCCGTACTCCAAGGCCAAACGACTCGTATGGGTGCAGGAGGAACCGTGGAACATGGGAGCTTGGTACTACCTGGCCGCGCGATTGCCCGGATGGCTCGAGGGCCGGTTCACGCTCGAGTGCATCGCCCGCGAGGAAAGTGCATCCCCCGCGACGGGTTCACTCGCCAGCCACCGCGTGGAGCAGGCGCGCTTGATCGATCGGGCCTTCACGTGACCGCTCCTCGGTCATGCGTCCGCTCGCGATGCGACTGCGCGTGCCAAGAGCACTTGTTGCTGCACCGACTCGCGAATCGTGCGCGCAACTTCGCGGGGTCCTGCCGATGCTCGGACGGGCGTGCCGATCGCGATGCCCACTCGCAGCGACGAGCGCGCCGCGGTGTTCGATAGGTGCTCTACGAAACTGTCCTCGACGAATTCCGTGCCCATTGGATATGCGAGCCCGACGGGGACGATCTCGACATCGAGATCTCGCAGTCCAGCGAACGCGCCGGGATGAAACTCGCGCACCTCGTCCCCGGCGTGGGTCGTCCCCTCGGGGAAGACCACCAGTGTCTGACCGTCGCGCAGTCCGGAACGAATCGCCCGCGCGGCACTCGCACGGCTCATGCCCTTCTCACGATCGACGAAGATCGTCCCGCCCCACCGAGCGATGGACCCGAGCAGAGGCCAGTCGCGGACGTCCGCACGGCTGAGCACTCGTCCGTGGAACAGACTGAGAACGATCGGGATGTCCAATGCGTGCCGGTGATTTGCGACGACGAGACGCGCGCGCCCCGACGCCGGCGGAACGCTCCCGTCCATCTCGAGCCTCACACGGAAGATCCGCAAGACCGCGCGCAACCATCGCATACGATACTGCTGCAGCAATCGGTCGCGATCGCCCGGGTGCACCCGACGTGCAAGTTCGAATGCGGACAGGAGTCCCGCCGACGCGCCGACGAACGCGGCGGTTCGCGCGGCGGTCCTGGCCTTTCCGATCGCGCTCACGGACCTCCGCGGGTTTCCGCCGGCGCGGCCGCGCCCCGCCTGCGTCGCCACCAGGGTTTGATCATCCACAGCCACAGTGTCGCGAGCCCGCACGAGATCGGAAACACGTTGCCGACGCGCGCGAAGACGGTGTGTCCGCCCTCGCGCAACGCGACGGTTCGGACGATGCCATCGGGTCGATGTGGTGTGCGATCGGGATCGACGGAGTACGTCCGCGCGAATACTCGTCCGTTCGCGTCGATGAATGCCGACACGCCGGTATTGACCGCGCGGACCATGTCGACCCGCAACTCCACCGCACGAAAGACCGCGAGCGCGAGGTGTTCCCACGGTTCGCTCGTGGCGCCGAACCACGCGTCGTTCGTGATGTTCACGATCAAGTGCGGATGGAGCCGGCCCAGCTGGCGCCCGATGTTCTCGAGAATGTCTTCGTAACAGATCATCGGCGCCAGTCGCCAAACCCGACCATCGGACGCCGTGAAAGGCAAGGTGTTGAACGAGGTGCCTCGTGCGAACTGCCCGGCGGTGTCGGGCAACAGGCGATCGATCAGCGCGAATGACTCGCGTCCAGGTGTGTACTCCCCGAAGAGAAGCAGGAACACTTTGTCGAATCGGCCCGTGATGCGCCCGTTCCGGTCGACCATCAGCGCGGAGTTGTACGGCAGTCGTCGCCGCTGGCCTGGCGCCCGTCTCGTGTAGTCTCGGGTAACCGCGCCAGCGATGAGAGGAACGGTCAGCCCACGGCGCATTCGATCGGGGTCGCCATCCGGCAAATCACGGACGGCTCGCCGGTCGATCGTGTACGGATACGCAGTCTCGGGCCACACGACCAGTTCCGCGCCGGCCCGCTCGACACGCACCGAAGCGTCCTGCAGATCGGTCAGCTGGTTCCCGGCGTTCTCCGGATGGTCGATGGCCTTGTCGCCAAATCCGACGTTGGGCTGAACCAATCCTACGCGGAGCTGCGGTGACCGCGCCCGCGCGCGGTCGGTCTGAACGATCCGCACGTGGCCATACGCCAGCGCCAACGCGAGAAGTCCCGCAGACAGCGCGATGGATCGTCCACGGTTTGCTCGATCGGTCCAGAGATCGTAGATCGCGCCATTGACCATCATCAGGAGCGCGGACACTCCGAGGGCACCCGTCACGTCGGCGATCTGAATGACGTGGATTTGCCATGCCTGCGTGATTCCGATGTGAAACGGAAAGAGCATCGGCAGAGCGAACTCGAATGCGACCATGGACAGCGGCGCGATCAGCGACGTCGGGATTCTGCTGCGCTCCGTCACGCGCCGTGTGATGAACGCACTGAAGGCGAACGGGAGCGACTGATAGGCGCACAGGAGCACGCACAGGGCCGCGGCGAGTGGGAAAGAGAAGTGCGCGAAACGAGTGAGCAGTTCGGTGATCCAGTAGAATCCACCGGTCACCGCGACGGTCCCGCCGAACCACGCGTACAGGAACGCTCCACGCGCCGTGCGACAGCGCCGCGAGACGTACATTTGCGGAACCATCGCCACCCAGGCAAGCGGCCAGATGTCGAAGTTGGCACACGCGAGGAACCAGAGAACCCCGGAGAGTGCGGACAGTGCGAGGTAGCGAACCCATGGGTCGAGCTCGGCAGCACGCTTCGCCGGCGACTGCGTCGATCGAGCGTCGCCCGGCGATGGGCCGACCGCGGAGGCTTCCCTCGAGGACGAATCCGCAGGAAGTGCGTCCTTCGAAGGCGGGTCAATCTTCGCGGCGCGATCGCGGGACTTTCTGGGATGTTTCGCCAACGTACGTTTCCGGCGGGACTTCAGGCGTGACGCCCGGAGGATGCCATAGCTCGGCCCTTCACGACCGTCATGCGGATTCAGTCCCTAGCGTGTTGCGGTCCAAAGCGTCGGAGTCCCGACGATCGAACTCTCGCCCACACAACATGCTTTACATCCGTTCCGAAGCGCCATAGTTTCCCGGGCCGTGAGCAACCTCAATTCCACCATTCAGGCCCGTATCTCGTCGTTCCTCGACGAACTCAACAGACTTCTTCGCGATGCCGCGCTCGAAGCCGTCACAAGCGCACTCGGCGCGAGCAAGCCAAAGGCCGCAGCCGCTGCCGCCAAGCGTCCCGCGGCGAAGCGAGCTGCCACGCCTGCAAAGGCCGCCGCCCCGGCGAAGGCGTCGAAGGCTGCGAAGCCGAAGGCCGCGAAGGCCGCAGCGCCGGCCGCAGCCCGGAAGGCGTCGCGAGGCAAGGGAGAGAAGCGATCGCCGGCGACGATCAAGCGAACGACGGACGCGCTCGCCGCATACGTGAAGTCAAACTCCGGCAAGCGGATCGAAGAGATCTCGAAGGCCATGGGAGTCTCCACCAAGGACCTCGCGCTCCCGATCAAGAAGCTGCTCAGCTCGAAGCGTATTTCGAAGCGCGGCGAAAAGCGCGCAACGAAGTACTTCGGGAAGTAGACCTCCGCTCTCGCGGTGTCCCGATGAACCATCAGCCGTCGCGCCGGCTCCCGCCGGATGCGACGGCGTGCCATTGCACTCACTGGCATTCACCCACCCTTGACGTTGAGTACCCGCAAGTGTCCGCGCCGACGCGGAGTGTGCATTGACTCCGCTGCCGATCGACGGTGCGTTGGACGATGTCGTTCGCGCCCTGCGGGAGTCGCAAAACCTGGTTCTGCAGGCTGCTCCCGGTGCCGGGAAGACCACGCGAGTTCCGCGCGCGCTGCTCGATGCGGGCTTCGCGCGGGACGGCGAGATCGTCGTTCTCCAGCCGCGCCGGATCGCAGCGCGACTGGCCGCTCGTCGCGTGGCCGAAGAGTTGGGCGAGTCCGAGGGTGGAACGGTGGGCTACCAGATCCGTTTCGAAGAGCGTGTGAGTGCAAGAACGCGCATTCGTTTCGTGACGGAAGGCTTGCTGACTCGGCGAATGCTGGGTGACTCTGGGCTTGCGGGCATTTCAACGGTCGTTCTCGACGAGTTCCACGAACGGCATTTGCACGCCGACCTCGCCTTGGCCTTTCTCACGCAGTTGCAGCGCACAGAACGTCCTGACCTGCGTTTGATCGTGATGTCGGCGACCCTCGACGCCGAGCCGATCGCACGGCATCTTTCCGCTCCGTCCATACGCGTCGAGGGGCGAATGTTCGACGTCGCGACTTCGTACATCGAACGCCCCGATGAACGGCCGCTGTCCGCGCAAGTTGTCAGTGCGGTCCAACGGATGGTGGCCGAAGGGCTCGACGGCGACGTTCTCGTGTTCCTGCCGGGCGCGGGGGAAATTCGCCGAGCATCCGAAGCCGTGGAAACTCTCGCGCGCCGCGAGAATCTACTGGCCGTTCCGCTTCACGGTGATCTTCCCGTCGCCGACCAAGAACGCGCGATCCGCCCGGCCGATCGTCGCAAGATCATTCTGTCGACCAACGTTGCCGAGACCTCGGTGACCATCGACGGAGTCGTCGCCGTCATCGACAGCGGACTGGCGCGAATCGCAGTACACCAGCCCTGGTCTGGGATCCCGGCGTTGAAGGTCGGACGCGTGTCTCGTGCGTCGTGCATTCAGCGGACCGGACGCGCCGGACGGACGCGTCCCGGGCGGTGTGTTCGACTGTTCACCCTGCACGATTATCAAACCCGCCTCGAGCACGACGTTGCCGAGATCCATCGCTACGACCTTGCAGAAATGACGCTTCAACTCCGATGCGCGGGGGTCGGCGATGCGCTGGACCTTCCATGGCTCGAGTCGCCTCGCGCGCCCGCGGTTCAGGCTGCCAGGCAGTTGCTCGTGAAGCTCGAGGCGCTCGACGGCGAGGGCGCTGTCACGGAACTCGGCCGTCGCATGGCGCGGTTTCCGGCACACCCTCGCCAGGCTCGGATCGTCGTCGAGGGCGAGCGTCGTGGAGTCGCGCGTGACGCGTGCGCGATGGCCGCGCTCGTTGCCGAACGAGACGTGCTCGCAACCGCGCGGGTGTCGATCGGGACGGGCCGGGTCAGATCGCCGACCGCTTCGGGTTCGTCCCACGTCGAGCGTGGCACGTCGGACATCGTCGATCGACTCGAGCGCCTGGACGATGTCCGGTCTGCGGGATTGGACCCCGCGTCCGCTGCCCGCAACGGCCTGGACTTCGGTTCGGCTCGCACGGCGGACCGAGCTGCGAGCCAGTTGGAGCGCTGGGCCCGAACCGACGCTGCAGCCCCGAACGATCCCGAGTCCTACGACCGCGCGCTGCGAATCGCATTGCTTGCAGGGTATCCCGACCGCGTCGCGCGGCGCCGTCCAAGCGCCCCGCGCGAAGCCGACCGTGCCGAAGTCGTCCTCGCGGGGGGCGGCTCGGCGCGATTGGCGGCCACGAGTGTCGTCCGCGACGCAGAGTGGCTGATTGCGATCGATGCGGAAGTTCGTTCGGACGGCAAGGGCAGCGCCACCTGGGTCGCACTGGCCAGTGCGATTGACCCCGACTGGCTCATCGAGCTGTGGGCGGACCGCGTCGCGGACACCGTCGACGTCGAATGGCACGCAGAGTCCGAATCGGTGCGAGCCTTTCGAAGACTTCGGTACGACGGGCTCGTGATCGACGAACACCGCACCCACGACGCCGACCCCGGCCGCGTGGCCGCGGTGCTCGCCCACGCCGCCATCGAGCGCGGGATTCATGCCTTCGGTGCGGACGGCGAGATCGAGCGCCTACTGCAACGCATCGCATTCGCGCGGTCGGTGAACGAGAAGGGAGGGTTTCCCTCGCTTGCGGCATCGGACCTCGAGGCCTTCGTCGCGCGCGCGTGTGTTGGCGCGCGATCCTTCGATGACCTTCGCGGTACGCGTCTCGCCGACGCAATCCGCGGGGCACTCACCGGAGATCAGTTGCGCCGGCTCGCGACGGATGCCCCCGATCGCATCGCGCTTCCATCGGGGATGTCCATTCGAGTGGAGTACCCGCGAGACGCGGCGCCGTTTGTCGCGTCGCGCTTGCAGGACTTCTTCGGGATGGCCGAGGGGCCGCGCGTGGGCGAGCGTGCGCAACCGCTGGTGTTACACCTTCTCGCGCCGAATCGACGTGCCGTGCAGATCACGACCGATCTCGCGGGATTCTGGCGTTCGCACTACCCGGCCATCGCGCGCGAACTGCGACGGCGCTACCCCAAGCACAGCTGGCCCGACGACCCGCTGACGTCCGCGCCCCCGGCGCCACGACGCGGCCGGTGAGCGTCGGACGATCACGACTCCCACGCGACCGCGCCGAAGCGAACGGGCTCCATCTCGAGCCGAACGCCATAAATCGACTGAACGCGATCGCGAATCTCCGTCGCGAACGCGATGAGCTGCGTTGTCGTTCCGCCGCCGCAGTGAACCAGCGCGAGCGCGTGACGCGTGGAAATCGCGAACGGCCCGCGTCGCTCTCCCTTGACGAAGCCCGCGTGTTCGATCAGCCACCCCGCGGACAGTTTCTGCATGCCCGCGCTCGCGCGGAACATCGGCACTCGATCCACTCGCTCGGCCTCGGATCGCTCGACGGCGATCTCTGTGACGCGAGTCGCTGCGTCCTCGCGTAGGACCGGATTCACGAAGAACGAACCCACGCTCCGCCGATTGACGTCGTTCGAATCCAGCACCATCGACTTCGACCGTCGCAGTGCGAGTACCGCGGATCGGACGTCGTCCAACGATGGCGCTTCGATTCCCGATCGCGCCAGCGTCACTGCGAGCTCGGGATACCGCACCGCGGGCGCAGCGCCCTTGCGCAGCACAAACGTCACTTCGACGACGACGGCGTCTCCGAGGCCCCGGTCCCCCCGCTTGAATGCGCTGCTTCGGTATCCGAATCCGCACTCGTCGCGGGTGAGCACGCGTGCGTCGCCCCCCGCACGCTCGAGGATGCGAACGCACTCGATGGTCTCGGCGACATCTTGTCCGTACGCGCCGACATTCTGAATTGGCGTCGCGCCGGTCGTGCCCGGGATGCCCGAGAGACACTCCACGCCCGACCATCCGTTCGAGACCGCGAGTGCCACGACGTCGTCCCACGGGACGCCCGCGCCCACTCGAAGTCGCACGGCGCTTCCGTCGTGAACAACCTCGACTCCGGGGATCTCGACTCGAGCGACGATGCCGTCCAGGCCGTCGTCGGAGACGACGACGTTGCTGCCAGCGCCCAGAATCCAGAGGGGCATTCGGTCTTTCCGCGCGTTGCCGAGTACGTCTCGAAGTGCCGTTTCGCTTCGAATCCGTGCGAACCGACGTGCCCGTCCGCCGAGTTCCAACGTGCACCAGCGAGACAGGGGCTCGTCGCGCACTTCGTCGAGATCGTTGGGCGGCACTTCGTAGAGGTTGCCAATTCCTTGGGTTGTAGGCAATTTCGCCCACCATGAATCGTTGGCGATCAATCGGGTCCGGAGTTTCGCTGGCCGTGGGCCTTCTCGGTGGCGTTTCGGGCTGCGCGGCAGCTGGGAACGGATCGGGAGGCGGACGGCTTTCCCCGGCGGTCGCGCCTGCGCTCGGGGACCCGATCGACGATCGAGGTCTGCAAGCACTTGCGTCGGACGCAAACGCCCGCCCAGGGGCCGCAGGCGTGCTCGCGCGCGCACGACTCGTCGCCGCGCAGACGCGCGCGTTCGTCGTCGCAGCCGTGCGTGCGATGCACCCGCCGCCGGGAGTGCAGGCGCGTCCCGAGCAGGCCGACGGCGGTTCGGCTCCGGACGCGTCGCCGGTCCCGTCGACGTTTTCGCCGCCTGCGACGCTCGTTCAGCAGCTCGGCAACTCGCCGGCGTGCCGCGCGGGAGGCGAAGCCCACGGCTGTGCGGGTGCGGTGGCGACGGCGCTGATTGCCGCGATTCACGCGCTGCCGCAAGACGCGGGGCAACGAGACACGCGCGACGGGCTTCTCGCGACGCTCGCTGCACTTCATGAGGAACGTGTCGAGCTCTCCGCCGCGACGCGCTGGCGCGTTCTCCAAAGCGGTACCGACGTTGCGGCGCGAACCGCGCAAGCGGTAACCCTCGCCATCGCTACGCGAGAGATCGCCCTCGCGGCCGGAGCGGCCTGCCCGTGCCGCGAAGCTTCGCAGATGGCCGCAACGCTCTCGGACTCGCTCGGCATCGGCGCGTGTTCCGACGGGTTCGAACACGCAACTGCCGAAGCCGCGCACGAGCGATCGGGTCACCGAGCACTCCGTGCACTTGCGTCCGCCGCGTGTTCACCGGAGTGCACGCGCACGGCCTTGGCCGGGAATGGCGACGATCCGCTGCTCGAGGCTGCGCGGACCTGTCGCTCGAACGACGCCTCGGTGCACTGGGCGCCATTCGCGGACGCTGCGGCGGCCGTGAGCGCATGGATGCGTGCGGTCACGCCGGCGCTCGAGGAATTGCAGACCGACCCGGCGGTCGCGGCGCTCTTGCGTGAGCGAGTCGACATCTCGAGTGCGGAATTGCCCACGGCGCCGCCGTATTTCTTCACGCGGGGAAATCTCGCGATCGATCTGCCGTCCGTGCGCGACGACGGCGTCGCGGGGCTCGAGATGCGCGGCGCGCGGGGGCTCGTGTGGGTCCCGCGCGAAGGCGACGCGTGGCTGCAGGCCACGGACTGGCTCGCGATGCGCGAGAGCACACTTGCGCCGACGCGGGCGGTGTCCCTCCAGTCCGCCGCTTCGGAGGGCTCGAGTGCGTCCGACGCCGATCACCCCGGCCGCGGACCGGTGGCGTTCGCATTTGCGCGCGACGTCGCCGCCGCACGAGTACTCGATGCGCTGCGCCCCGTCGGTGCGCGAGCGTCGTCTGCGCCATTTGGGCTCGCGGTGCGGCACGGATGGAGCACGTGGTATGCGCCACTGCGCGCGGTCACGGAAGCAACGGGGACGGTGCTTCGGATCGCCGCGACGTCGATCACGGTCATCGCGCCTGGACAACCCGCGCGGGTCGTTGCGCTCGGTCCGAGCGAGCATGCGGCCGATCTACTCGGGGGGGCCATTCCAGACGCGGCGCCGACGGGCCCCGTGACGATCGCGCTCGAGGAAGGCGCGACCGTCGACGCCCTCGCGCGTGCGGCGACGGCGCTCGGAGTTCACCTCGCGCGCGGTGAAACCCAGCCGCCGCCCGGACTGCTACTGCAGCTCGCTCGCGGAGCCGTGGTCAGCAACGTTGCCGACGCCGCGACCGGGCAGCGCCTCGCCGAAGCGCTCGAGCCGCAACGCGCCGCGCTGCAGCAGTGTCTCAGCACGCTGCCCGGCGCTCACCCCGCTTCGCCACAGCCCGCGGTCGTGCACATCGTTCTCGACGCATCCGGAAGGCCCACGACGACGGAATTGCTCCCGGGTCCGGTCGCGTTGACGCGCGTGCTTCCGTGCGTCCGCCGCGCGCTTCAGAACGCGCACCTGCCGGCCGCGGCCGCGGACATTCGAATCGACGTCTCTCGATAGTATGGCGACCGGTGGAGCTGAAGGGGGTCGAACCCTCGACCTCGTGAATGCCATTCACGCGCTCTCCCAACTGAGCTACAGCCCCGGAGATTCCTCGCACCGCGACAGACTCGTGCTGCCGCGAGGAGGGCCGATGTAGCCCGCCGTCGTGGCGACGTCAACCGTGACCGGAGCGCGTCGCGTGCGTCGGTGGTGGGTCGTGCCGTGCGCTCAGAACTCCCAGCGACCGAGCAACCAACTCGCGAGCGGCGTTCGCACCCACGTGCGGTCCACGCGTGCTTCACGCGCGACGTACAGCACCGCGGCCGTCGCACACAGACCGACGCCCGCCACGATGCTCGCGGTACCCGAGGCTTGAAACAGCGTCACGGTCGCAGCCGAGGACGTGCTCCCGGGTGCCGCGAGGAGCAAGCCCGTTCCGACGCCAATCGCGCCGAGCCCGAGCACACCCGTGAACCAGACCCATCCGTCCGCGTTCCCTCGCGGGCGGACGCGCAGTTCCGCGATCTCCCGCCGCGCGCCGATCAACCGCTGCACGATTCGATCCGCGCGGTCGCGCTCGGCAGGTTCGGCCGAGTACGCGAAGTAGCGGCGATACGCACCGATCGCGTAGTCCACCTCGCCCATTCGCTCGTAGACCAGGCCGAGGTCGAAATAGAGGTTGTACCCGCTCGGATCGAGCCGGACGGCCCGTTCGAGTTCCTGCGCCGCGACGCGATAACGCCCGAGTGCGTAGTACGCCCAGCCGCGCTCGTAGTGCGCAACGGCTTCGGGCGGCGGTCCTGTCGGCGCGGGCGGCGTGACGGGCACCACGACGGGGGGGGGGACCGGAGGCGACGGTGCCGGCGCCGTCTGTGCCGATGCGGTCGACGCGCACGCTGTGATCGCGGCGGCGAAGCGAACCCCCCCTGCGAGAGCAGCGCGACGCATTCGAGCCGCGGCAGCATACGTGCGCGTGTCGTGTCGATCCAGCGGAAAACCCTGCGACGTTGGTTGAACCCGCGTCGCGCGCGCCGTACCGTCGTGTTCATGCCACGCATCGCTCTGGTCTGCGCACTCCTCGTCCTCGCGTCGCGGCCCGCGAGGGCGCAACTCGTTCCGGGCGAGATCGTCGCGCCCGGCAACACATTTGCCACTGCGACCGACGCGGACGCTGCGAGAATCAACCCGGGCGCGATGCCGCTCGTCCGACACTGGAGTGCACGCATCACGCACGTCGGCGAGTGGGGTGCCCAGAACACCGCGCTCAACGCCACCGCGCTGACGTTCTCGTCGCCGTTGTTCTTCGGTCTCGCGGGTTCGCTCGGCGTACGTTGGGCACGACCCGAAGTTCCCGTCTACGCTCCGCTTCCCGGAGCTTCGAGCGAGCGCAACAGCGGGCACGCCGTCACCGGCGAGATCGGTCTTGGGTATGCGATCATGCGTGGGCTCGGTGTGGGCCTCCGCGTCCGAATCACCGGCGCGTCTGGCAGAGGCGATGACTTCCATCGACTCGACGGCGCGGCCGGACTCGATCTGGGATTCGCGTGGCGCATCGCGCCGGCACTCGCGATCGCGATCGTCGCGCCGAATCTACTTGGACCTCAGGCGCCGCTGGTGAGCGTCGAACGCGCAGTCGGCGGCGGGATCGGGTTCCGACCCAGCGGTACCGATCAGTTCACGCTCGGCGTCGACGGGATCGTGACTCAGTCTGGACGAGGTTGGGTGCGCGCGGGATTGCGAATCGGAATTCCGTACGTGGGTTCCATCCGCGGCGAGGCGGTGATCAACATGCCATCGCGTGAAGAACCCGCGGGCTCGTGGCGCGCAGGGGGCGGACTGGAACTGGCGTGGGGCGTTGCGCGGGCGGGCGGCGGCATGTGGACCGGCGGCTCGTTTGGGCGCGACGTCGGTGGCGCGAGGACGCCGTGGGGCGGGTATCTCAGTGGTGCGCTCGAACCGGTGCGGGAATCGAGCGCGATCCCGTCACCAAGTGTCGTCGTCACGATTCCGACCGAGTCGGATTTGGGCCCGCGGTCCGTTGCGCATATGGTTCTCGTGCTCGAACGCTTGCGTCGCGACCCCAGCGTGCGGGGAGTGTTGTTCGCGCCGCGAGGGGATGTCGCGGGGCTGGGCAACGCGGAAGAACTTCGCTCCGCGTTTCAGCGGCTTCGCGCGGCTGGCAAACGCGTCGCGTGTCATCTCACCGATCCATCGGGCTCGACGTACTATGCGTGCGCCGCCGCCGACGAGATCATGATGGATCCGGTCGGAATGCTGCGGATGGCCGGAATTCGGACGTCTCGGTACTTCCTCGGCGACGCGCTGCGCGAAGTGGGAGTGCATACGGACTTCGTTCGCATCGGCGCGTGGAAGAGCGCCGCGGAACAGTTCACGCGCCATGGATCGTCGCCCGAGGCGCTGGCACAAGAGAATGAACTGCTCGATGATTTCTACGCGTCGCTCATTCGCGGCGTTGCGCAGCGCCGCGCGCAGACCGACGACCGCGCACGTGCGTCCATCGAGGCCGGGCCGTACACCGCTCGGCAGGCGCGCGAAGCGGGATTGATCGACGCTCTCGGCGATCGAGAAATGGCGGAGCGATCGATCGCGCATCATCAGGACGCCGGCAACGTGACGCTCGGGCGCTTCATGAGCGTGCGGTCGCCACGGTGGGCGCCCGCACGGTCCGTCGCAGTGCTGTACATCGATGGCGACATGATCGAGGGCGAGAGCTTCGACATCCCGGGCGTCGGGATTCACCTCGTCGGTGATCAATCCATCGTCCCGGTGATCGAACGCCTTGCGGCGGACCCGCGGATTGCCGCAATCGTCGTGCGAATCGACACACCGGGTGGGAGTGCAGAGGCTGCCGAGCTGATGTGGCGTGCGCTCGAGCGCGCCTCGCATCGCAAACCGGTCATTGCGTCGTTCGGTCGAGTCGCCGCGTCAGGTGGATACTACGTTGCCTCGGCGGCGCGCGAGATCTTCGCAAATGCGTCGACCCTCACAGGTTCGATCGGGATCTTCTTCGGCCGCGCGGACGTGTCCGAGTTGCTCGGGCGGCTGCACGTCGGTCTCGAGCTGAACCGCCGCGGACCTCGCGCGGACATGGACTCGATCTTTCGCGCGTGGAACGACGACGAACGCACGCGCGCAGGCGAACTAATTCGCGAGTTCTACAACACGTTTCTCGCGCGGGTCGCGGCCGGCCGGCACATGCGCGCCGCCGAAGTGCACGCCGTTGCGGAGGGGCGAGTGTTTGCGGGCCGGCGCGCACTGCGCGAGCGACTCGTCGATCGGATCGGGGGGCTCGCAGAGGCGGTCGACCGTGCGCGGGAGATCGTCGGGCTTCCGGCCGACTGTGACGTCCTCGAGTACCCGGCGCAACAAGATCCCTTGTTGGCGCTGCTCGGTCGGATCCTCGCGAACGGTCCCGCCGAACCGCCGACCGCGCGATTGCTCCGACAGACCGAGATCGGACACGTTCTCTCCTGGCTGTTCACGGTCGCGTGGGCCGGCCACGGTCGCGCCCTCGCGCTGACCGAGTGGCCCCTGGGGATGCCGTGACATCTGATCCCGCTCACGGAGTCCCGAACACTTGCACGCCGTAGTCGCCGTGGCCGTCGTACATGCGGACTTCGAGGCGATACCGTCCCGCCGCGGGCGGGCACACGGGACGGCTGCGGCCGATGACCGGATAGTTGTCCGTCTGGGTATCCGCGTCGATCTCGGCGCCGTCCGGGCCGAACAGCGATAGATCCAGATCGTTCACGTCGACGCCGCCGACGGCGATGATCCGGTAGCAATGTCCCGCCGCGATCTCGAACGCGTGCGACCGCGCCTCCCCCTGCTGCAACGTCCCGCGGAGCATCCCCTCGATGGGCTGGAGATTCTGTGCGTACTGACCAATGCGCATGGCCATCTGCTGTTCCACGAAATCCGGCGCCGCGTCCGACGCCGGCGACGCGCGCGATGCACGAGGTCCCGGCGGGCGTTGCGTTGATCCACCCATGGGTGGTTCGCGGCGGCGTTTGCACCCGCCCGTGCCCATCGCCATTCCAATCGCGAACGCGAGGAATAGTTTGTGCGGGGTCCCGGGTTGCATCGATCCCGGAGTGTACTGCGCCCGCGGACGTCGAGAACCTTTCCCGTCAATCGTTGTCGTTGTGACCTGACGCCCGGCCTCCTGCCACCTATACTGCCCGACATGCGGTCTGCCTGGATTCAATCGATGGGGAAGATGTTCGTCGTGCTCGCCGCGTGCGGCACGGCGTTCTACGTCACGGTGCACCACAAGGGCGGGGGGTTCGGGTTTGGCATCGGCGGCTCGCAGCCAGCCCCCGCGCAGGTCCGACGGACGGCCAGCGGTCGCCGCGCGCCCGATCCCAACTACGACCTCGCGTCGATGGCAGCGTTGCGCTTCGTTCTCATGGAGATCAACAGCAGCTACGTCGACCCCGCCAGGGTTCACCCGCGCGAGATGTTGTTGCGCGGTCTCGACGCGATCCAACGCGAAGTCGCTCAGGTCCTCGTGCGGCACGAGGAGAATCAGCCGAGCGTGCTGGTCCGCGTCGACAACCAGGAGCGAACCTTTCCAGTCTCCGACGTGAATTCCCCGTGGGATTTGCAACGTCGCTGGGGCGAGGTGTTCGGATTCTTGCAGCAGACTCTCCGTGGTCGACCGGACGTCAATCTTCAGGACGTCGAATATGCGGCCTGCAACGGCATGCTGCACACGCTCGATCCGCATTCGGTGCTGCTCTCGCCCGACGCGTATCGCGACATGCAGATCCAGACCAGCGGTCATTTCGGCGGTCTGGGCATCGTGATTTCGGTTCGGGACGGCCTGCTCACCATCATGAATCCGATGCCGAACACTCCAGCCTCGCGTGCTGGGTTGCGACGCTACGATCGCATCGTGCAGATCGGTACCGAGGCGACGCTGAACATGTCGCTGCCGGAGGCCGTCAATCGACTGCGCGGCGAGGAGGGTTCACCGGTTACGATTCACGTGACACGCGCAGGCGTCGCCGGCTGGACGACGCCGCGCCGGGTGGACCTCACACGCGCCGTCATCAACGTCGATTCGGTCGAACATCGGATGCTCGCGAACGGCGTCGGGTACGTGCGGATCAAGAGTTTCACCGAGGACACGGCCGAGGAACTGTCACGCGCGCTGCAGCAGATGCATGGCGAGAACATGCGTTCGCTCGTTCTCGACATGCGCGGCAACCCGGGCGGTCTGCTCGAACAGGCGGTGGAAGTCGCGGATCTGTTCCTGCGCGACGGAACCGTCGTGGTCACGGCGGGCAACCGTCGTGAGGGACGCGAAGAACGTCAGGCGCAAGAACGCGGCACCGAGCCGAACTATCCGATCGTCGTTCTGATCGACGGCGGAAGTGCGAGTGCCAGCGAGATCGTCGCCGGCGCACTCAAGAACAACAACCGCGCACTCGTCGTCGGACAAACGAGCTTCGGCAAGGGCTCTGTGCAGACGATTCGAAACCTGCCCGACGGCGGCGCACTGAAGATCACGATCGCGCAGTATCTCACGCCGGGGGATCTCAGCATCCAGGGCGTGGGAATCACGCCGGACATCGAACTGGCGCCGATGACCGTCGACGCACTCGACATGGATCTCGACGCCGACCGAGCGTTTCTCCGTGAATCGGACCTCACGGCGCACCTCACGTCCAATCGCGCGCGCGACGGCGGCCGAGCTGCAGAGATGGTGCGATTCTTTTTCCCGCTCGATGAGCGCGAGGCGCTGCGTGAGCGTGGCCCCGACGAGATCGCCGACGAGGGCCCGCGAGACGATTTTCCGATCCGCTTCGCGCGCGACCTCCTCGGTACGCTCAGCCGCGCCGGTCGGCGCGAGATGCTCCAAGACGCGCGGCCGATGATCGATCGCACGCGCGCGGCCGAAATGGGGCAGGTTGTTCGGGCGCTCGGCGCACTGCCGCAGCACGTCGACTGGAGTGAGGGTCCCGACGCCGGTGCGTCGCAACTCGACGTGCAGATCTCGACGTCGCGGCCCGAAGCACTGCCGGGCGAGTCGTTCGATCTCGTCGTGAACGTGACGAACCGTGGTCAGCACCCACTGTTCCGCGTCGGCGCGAGCACGCGAAGTGACAATCCGTTGTTCGAGAACCGCGAGCTGGTCTTCGGGCACTTGAATCCAGGGGAGACACGGTCATGGACGGCTCCGCTCGGGCTGTGCATGCTCGAAGGCCATCGACCCGGATCCACCACGCCGCCGCCGCCGGGTGCGCGTCGCGTGTGCAACGTTCCCAGGGCAAGCCTCAGCCGTGCCGACGGAATCCGTCTCGAATGGCACGAGCTGCACAATCACATCCCGACCAATGTCCCCGTAACGCGCGCGACGGTGCGGGGACTCGACCGACCGATCTTTGCGTACGGTTGGCAAGTCGCTGACAACCTTCGCGGCAACGGCGACGGCATCGTCCAACGTGGCGAAGCGGCGACGATGTACGTGACGATTCGAAACGTCGGACGTGGCCGGAGCTTCGTGACGCAGGCGAACCTGCGAAACCTCTCGGGCCAGGGCGTGCTCTTGCGTGCGGCGCGGTTCAACATCGACAACGTGCAGCCCGGCGGCGAACAGCAAGTGGCGTTCACGTTCGACGTCTCCAACGACTTCCGCGACAACGAAGTTCGTCTCGAGATGCGCATCGAAGACGAAGATCTTCGCGAGGTCGTCACGGAGCGAATACGCGTTCCGCTCGACGTCGCGGCGCGTCCCGTGACGCCGGCGTCGGGGCAATGGGTCGCAAGCGCGGACGCGGGCCTGCTCGAACAACCCGGCGACGACGGACGTGTGGTTGCGCACGCGCCCGCAGGGTTTTCCGCGACGATCAACGCTCGCTCCGGTGAATTCAGCCGGGTGAACATTGCAGCCGGGCGATGGGCGTGGGCGCGGACGAGTGGGTCCGCCGCAGGCTCGCACCGGCCGGGTCCGCCACCCCGTGTGTCCCTCGTTCTGCACAATTCGCCGCCGCTCATCGACAGCGACGTGGGTGCCAACCTGTCTGTGCGTGGGCCAACGTTCCACGTTACGGGGCGCGCAACCGACGAGACGCGCGTGCTCGACATGTACATCTTCGTCGGCAACCGAAAGGTGTTCTACCAGTCCAACCGCGGTGGGCCGAACCCCCGCGAACAGAGTTTTGCGGCCGACTTGCCGCTGCGGCCGGGGGCGAACATCATTACGATCGTCGCACGCGAAAACGACGACACGCTCGCGCGGCGAACGTATGTCGTTCGGCGCGATGGACTGGCGGGGGAACTTCTGCAGACTCCGCGCCGCGGCGAAGAGCACGACGAGTCCGACGACGACTGAGCGCGACGGCGGCCCGCGTTTCCGTCTCAACCGATTCCTGGACTCTCAGCGGACCGCAGTGGTATGCACCGGCCCAGAAGGTGCTTTCGGCCGGGGATTCTGCGGGATCCCCCCCGTACGGTGAATTCCATGGGCAAGGGCAAAGCCTCCAAGGCCTCGCGGGCGGGGAAGTCCAAGGCGAGCAAGGCGACACGTAACGTGTCGAAATCCATCGCATCTCGGTCAGTGTCCGCCCGCCGCCCTGCGTCCAAGAAAGCAGCGCCATCGGCCGTCTCGCGTGCGAAGGCTCCGCCCGCCAGCATCGCTCCGGTCGTAGCGCCCACTGGCATGCCCCTGTTGCGCAAACGCAACGTGAAGCGGGGCGCCCCCCCCATGTTGCCTCGCCGCCGGCCCCGCCATCCGGACGATCGAACGCAGCCGCCACTTCCGCCCCGGCCGCCGACGCCCGTGGGATCGCTTCACACGGGGGCTCGCGCGCCCGAAGGCGCGGAGCAGCTGCGCCAACGGCTGGGGACGGTGAACAACCTCCTGGCGAATCTTCGTCAACTCAAACGAGCGCTGAACCGCCAGTTCTTCGAAGCGGGGCTTGTGCTCCAGCGGTTGTCCGACCCGATCCTGTTCGAGGCCAAGGGCTACGGCTCGTTCGAGAAGTTCATCGAGCGCGAGATCGAGAAGGACCTCTCGATCGGGCGCAGCCTTGCGCAAGACCTCGTCACGATCGTGCGTCTGTTCCAGCGCGAGGCCGCCGAGGACGTGGGTCTCGAGCGTCTGCGTGGCGCCCTGCGTACGCTGTGGCCGGAGCCCGCGCCGCAAGCCGCCGCGAATGGCATGACCGCGAGTTGAGGTCGGCGACTCCAGTTTCACGGGTTCCGCGGAGCCCGTGATGGCGGGCGTACTTCTCACGGCGCTGTTCGTCGCGCTCAACGGTTTTTTCGTCGCCGCCGAATTCGCGCTCGTGAAACTGCGGGCGACGCAGATCCAGCGTCTCAAACAGAACGAGAGTGCGGCCGCTCGCGCGACCGTCGAGATCTGTCAGCGGCTCGATCGCTATCTGTCCGCGACGCAGCTCGGGATCACGCTCGCGTCGATCGGCCTCGGCTCGTACGCGGAGCCGATCGTCGCGCATTCGCTCGAGCTGATCGGCGCCCGCGTTGGTCTGCACGGACGGATCCCGCACCAACTCGGTCACGCGCTCGCGTTCGCGGCCCTCACGTTTGCGCACATCCTGTTCGGCGAGCTTCTTCCGAAGCTCATCGCGATTTCGTCTGCCGAGCGCATGGCGCTCGCGGCGGCACGGCCGCTGAAACTGTTCTACTGGATCTCGCTGCCCGCGCTGGTGTTGCTCAACGGCATGTCTCGGGTGTTGCTGCGCGCGATGGGATTCCCGTCGCTGCAAGACGCCGAGGGTGCGCTGTCGGAAGAGGAGATTCTCTACGTTCTCGCGCAAGCGTACGCCCGCGGTCGACTTTCTGACGCCAAGCGCGTGCTGCTCGAGCGCGTCATGCGCTTCTCGGACGGTGTTGCACGGCAGGTGATGGTGCCGCGCCCGGACGTGGTTTCGATCGACGCGTCGGAAACGGTCGAGCGTGCGCTGGCTCGCGTCCAGGAAACCGGGTTTACGCGCTATCCCGTGGTCGAGAACGGCAATCTCGACCGCGTCGTTGGATACGTCAACGTCAAGGACCTCACACGCGTCAGCGACGGTGCGCAGAGCATTCGCAAGCCCATGCGCGAAGCGGTGCTCGTGCCGGAAACCGTCGGGCTCTTCGAGTTGATGCAGGACATGCAGCGGCGACAGACCCCCATCGCGATCGTCGTCGACGAATACGGTGGCACGAGTGGCATCGCGACGCTCGAGGACGTCATCGAAGAAATCGTTGGCGAGATCCGCGACGAACACGACGAGGAAGCGCCGCGCGTGGTGGCCCGCCCGGACGGCACGGTCGTCGCGGACGGACTCGCGCCCGTGCACGAACTGCGCGCACACGGGATCGATCTCGGCGAGACCAGCAACGACACCGTCGGCGGCACGGTCCTGGACGCACTCGGCCGGCTCGCGCGGCACGGGGACGAAGTGCGCATCGGGGACTACATATTGCGAGTCGACAGCGTTCGTCGGCGGCGCGTGGGACGCGTGGTCATCCGGAAACGGCCGCGGACCGTGGTGCCGCCGGCGTAGATCGTCGCGGGCCTTCGTCCGCGGTCACATCGCCGGTCGCAGATCCTTTACGGATTCGCCCGCACCGTCGGTCACCGGAGGTTGGTCGAACGGTGGCTCGTCGATGTCGTGCACGACTTCAACGAGTTCGTGATCGCGCAGCGCGGGCTGTTGCATCATGTCCACCCAGCTCGAAAGCGCCGTGACGGCCAGGCCGTAGTCCCCGGCGCGGTAGCGCGAGCGGCCGATGAAATAGAGTACCTCCGGGTGCCGAACGGCCCACGTCGGCTCGCTCCGTGCGAGTTCCTCGAGTTGATCCGCCGCTTCACCGAACCGTGGCTCGGAATCGTTGGCCAGGCTCGCGCGATAGAGCAGATAACCGTAGAACATTCGCGCCGACGGTCCCGACCCCTCGCGCACGGACACTGGAAGGGTCGACATCGTCGCGAGCGCCACGCGGATTGATCCGCGTTCGACGGATGCCGTCGCCGAAGCGAACGCGTTGCGGAGCGCTTCTTCGCCTTCGCGAGAGACGTCCGGCCCGGCGCGAGGCGTCTCGAGATGCAACGCCGGTTCGGGCTGCGTGGTCAGCGCCTGCCACACCCGCGCGGCGTGATCGAGTTCGGGCGTGCGCACAGGCTCGCCTCGCTCATTTCGAACGGCAGCCGCCTGGTCGAGCACATCGCCCGCGCGGCTTGGCCGGCCGGCCGCAAGCAGCGCCTGCCCGAGGCGCGCGAGGGTCCTCACGCGCACTTCACCTTCGCCGAGGCCGGTGAGCTGTCTCTCGGCTCGACCGTACGGCCAGTCGTCCTGGTACATCGTCTCCGTGTAGCCCGCGAACGCGTCGAATCCGATCAGGTCGCGCGGCGCCGCGAATTCGATCAGCGCGTTGTCGTCCGTGTTGATTCGCGACGGGCGTCGGCGACATACACGCGGGTCACACGGCCCGCTCCCGTTCGCGCGCAGATCCTCGCGCCAGCCGCTGCCGTCGTTCCGCTCTTCGACCACGGCGAAGCGCCGAACCTCGTCTCGGTCGGCGAACAGCAACCGCGCGAACAAATCGCTCGCCGAGCGGATGTGCCCAGGCGCGAGGGCGTTGCGGATTCGCTCGTTGCCCTCGAGAATCGCGTCGACGCGTCCGACGTCGAGCCGAATCGGCGAATACGAGCCGAGCATGATCGTGTCGGACGAGTACGCGTCGGCGGCGAACACTCGAACGTACGGAAAGACTTCCGTGAACGTTCGGTAGAGCGTCTTGATGTTGTTCGGGTTCATTTCGTACAGCTGAACCCACTGCAGGTAGATCGCTCCCGGCGCGAGGGCCTGCGATGCAGCGCGATAGTTGTCGATCGTGAACAGGTTCGCGACGCCCGTGATCCACGGGTTCGACGGCTCGGAGATCACGACGTCGTATCGGCGATCCGTGCTCGCGAGAAAGTTTCGTCCGTCGTTGTTGATGACGTTCAGCCGCGGCATGGACACGTACGGGAAGTCCGGCAGCGTGTACTGCAGATGGTTCACTTCCGCGAAGTAGCGTGAAGCGTCCAGTGTTGCCCGCTCGAGTTCGACGACGTCGAGGTGGCGAATCGGAAACTGCATCGTCGTGCCGACCGTGACGCCCGAGCCCCAGCCCACCATCCCGACGTTCAAACCCTCGGGTCCGCGTGGGTGAAGCAACAGCGGTAGGCCGGACACGAGAATCTGCGTCGGCATGTCGTCGCCGTTGGATGCATCGACTTTGCCGTTGTTCTTCAGCGCGAAGTGCGTGCGCGTTCCGAGCGACCAACGCTCGACTGTGACCGTCGTCGTGACGCCATCGCGATAGAAGATGGGATTCTCGCCGCCGAGGCCATGCTCGCGCTCGCTCTCTTCGGACTCTATGCACTGGTTTCTGCGTCGCACGATCATCGAGTCAGCAAGGGAGAGTCGGAACACGCCCATGGTCATCATTTCTTGATTCCACGGACGCGGAAACAACGTCAATCGTCCTTGCGATCGATGGATGCGCCCTTCGCGCCCGAGCACCGATCCGGTGCCCGCGATGGCCAGAAGAATGGCCGCGATGGGTACCAGAACGTATTTTGCGGGCTCGTCGCCCGGCGCGATGAGCAGCAGGATCAGCGCGATGGCGAGGTTTACCGTGACGGCGATGTAAAACGCCGTCTCCATCCCGACGGCGGGCATGATGAAAAACCCGGTGAGAAACGAGCCGAGAATCGAGCCGACCGTGTTGATCGCATACACGGCCCCGGTGTCGCTCCCGATCGTGCGGATATTTCGAGCGTAGGCCCGGACGCTGAGCGGAAACGCCGCGCCCATGCCGATGGCGGGTGGCAACGCGCACAACGCCGCGACGAGAAACGACATCGTCTGGATCGTCCCGATGTGGCCCGAGAACCGAACCGGGCGTGACTCGTCGCACAGGTCCGACGCGACCATGGCGAGGTACACGAACATGCGCGGAACTTTGTCCTGGAAATAGTACGTACACGCCGCGCCGATGCCGATGAGCAATTGCACCGCGCCGAGCGCGAGACCCGGCCGTCGTGACGTCGCCGCGATGACCAGCGAGATCATCACGACGATCGCGGTGATCACGAACACCATGGTCGACAGTCGCGTGCGGAAGATCAGCATTTGCAGCAGGCCCACCGCGAGAAACGCGCCGCCGATCGCCGTCGCCGCCAGCGGCCCAGGGCGCGATTTCAGGATCGCGCTGCACAGCGCGCTCCCGCCGCCGATTCCAACCAGGAACGCCATGAGGATGATCGCGAACGAGTAGATCGAGCTGCCGATCACCATGTCCAGTGCGCGGGACAGTACGACTTCGTACGCGAGCGCGGCGAATCCCGAGCCGGCGGCCGCGAGACCGACGCCCCACCGCAGCGCACGCGACGTCGGCTCGTCGATGCCGTCGGTGATTGCACCGTTCGACGCCGCGGGTCGATCCGACGGCACATGCGAGGCAGCGTCCTTCGGCGCCGCGTCCGTGGCACCCTGTTTCTTCTGCGCGTTCTGGGTCCGCGCTCCCGCGCCGTCCGGCCTTCGACCGCGCTTCGCGCTTTGGCGCGCTGGAGTTGCCTCGGCGGCGGCGACGGACTCGGCCGGAGGCTCCGCGACAGCGTGGGATTCCGCCAGCTGCGCGCTGCTCGCGTCGGCGGCGAACTCCGCCTTCGAAACCGGAAGCAGCTCGCGCCAACTCTTGGGCCACGCGTTTCCGAGCAATCGCTTGCGGAACACGATGATGAGCGACGCCAGGAACAGGTTGGCGCATGCGGCCGTTGCGTTCGTGCGCCACAGTCCCACGGTCTTGAGGAGAATGAACCCCGCGATGAACGTGCCAGCCACGGCGCCAAACGTGTTCACCGCGTAGAGGGCGCCGACTCGGTGGCCCATCCCCCCTTCGCGACGCACGAAGTGTTTCACGAGAAATGGCAGCGAAGCGCCCATGAGAACGGTGGGCGGCAGCAGCACGAACGCCACCACGAGAAATCGCAGCAGCGTAAAGACGTCGAACCGATTGCCTCCGTGGTTCGTGATGATCCGCGAGATCGGCGGATACACGACGTCGATGATCGTCGGGATGAGCAACGCCAGGATGCCTACGCCGGTCTCGACGGCTGCGTACGTGAGAATCGGAAACTTCAAGCGGTCGGCGGCGCGGCCGAGAAAGTACGAACCGAGCGCGAGGCCCCCCATGAACGCGGTCAGCACCGTGGAAATCGCCGGTGTCGATGCGCCGAAAACGAGCGTGAGCTTGCGCGTCCAGATGATCTCGAAGACGAGGCCGGACGCGCCCGACAGGAAGAAGCAGACGAACGGAACGATCAAGCCCTGTGCCCCACCCGCGCTCGGCGTGGGGGCGGCTTTCGACGCAGACACTGAAACCGCCAAAACGTCCTCCTGTCTGGACGGCGCGGACTCTAGCAACGTCCGGACCGTTCGTCGCGCATTGGGACGTGGCACGGCGAATGCTACGCTTGGGCATCGTGCGGCGCGCGTTGCGTGGGTTTCTGGTCCTCGTCGTGCTTGTGATTTCGCGGGCAGGCTCTCGCGCACACGCACAGCACGTGGTCATGCGTCCCAGTGTGGATACGATGGCCGACGTCGCACGGCAGGTCGCAATGGACCTTGTCGACCGGGCGCAGGCGCGTGAGCGCGACGGACATCTCGGCGATGCCGAGGCTTTGTATCGTCGCGCGATCGAGGCCGACGACGGGCTGCTCGCCGGGCACCTCGGTTGGGCGCGCATGCTCGTCGCGCGTCGGCGAACGGAGGAAGCGCTTGGAGCGCTCGCGCGGATTCCGTCGCGCGCGTTCGACCACGATCGTGACGCCATCGACCTCGCGCGTGCGCTCTACCGATTCGGCAGTCTGGATCGTGCGTTGTCGCTTCTCACGGCTCGTCGGTCGAGTCTCGAGGCCCAGCGAGTGCGATCGCAGATCGCCGCGGAAGCCGGGCGGTTTCCCGAGGCGCTCGACGCCGCGCGCCGCATCGCGGAACTGACCGAAGGAACGGACGAAGCTCGCCCGTCGATGACCCGCGTGCGGGCGCTCAGAATGCTCGTCGGCAGCGCGGACGCCGTCCGCAACCCGGGCCCAATTGCGGGACCGCTGCGAAGATTGTTGGCGCAACCGTAGTGCCTGAGGCGGCATGCGAATCGACAAGTTTCCTGTTCTCTGACCTCCTTCCCGCGCCCAGCCGTTCTCTAGGAGAGCCACCACAGGGGCTTGACCCGCGGAACGGTGACCCCTATCGTTCGATAGCCTATCAAGTGATAGGTATTTGGACGGAGGTGGATCATGGACTCTGTGCACGCAGTCGGTGGTCACGGTGAGTACTTCTGCGAAGCCTGCAACGAGCGCGTCGTGGCGATTCGCGCTGCTTGGTACTGGAAGCCGCTCGAAATCGCGACGTGGTTTGCGCTCGTCGGCATGATCGCGGGCGCGACGCTGATGGCATGGATGGCACTCGGTGTGGTTTTTCTCGTGCCCGTGCTGTTGTTCACCGGGCTCGGCCTGATCGGCCCAGTGTCCGATGCCGCGAATCGCGCTCCGGGCTGTCCCCATTGCGGTCGCGACGTCGTGCCGTGGGCCAGAGTCTCGCGCGCCGCGCACGCCGCGTCGGATCTGCAGCGCCCGCGCACGGCAGGAAGCAACGCGTAATGTCGCGTCTTCGAGCGCCGGCAGTCGCACGGCGCACCGAATCCAAGGACGTCTCACCGCGGCACCGCGAAGTGTTGATCGTCGCGCTCGACTTGATCGCTGAGAAGGGCTTTGCCGGCGCGTCGCTTCGCGAACTTGCACGTCGCGTGGGGGTGAGCCAGCCGAGTCTGTACACGTACTTCAACACGAAGGAGGAGTTGATCGAGCAGATCATCTCGGTCATCGGGACCGAACTGCTGTTCGGCCATCCACCGGAAACGTTTCCCCAGACGCTCCAAGAGATTCCGAAATTTGCGGCCGACCTCGTGCAGCGTCTGTACCGCGAGCCGACGTACGTGAAGTTTCTGCAGTTCTTATTCAATACGGCCCCGGAACATCCCCGCGCGCGCGACGCTGCGCGGAAGCTCTACGGCGAGAGCGCGCGAGCGGCCACGGCGTTCGTGATGTCCCCCTACGTCCACTCTGGCGCGATCAGTGCCGACGACGCCGAAGATCTCGTGGGCATGATCACCAACGCCATCGCCCTGATGCTGATCGAGCACCGGCTGCTCTACCGCGCGACGGAGGTTCCAAAGAACGTGCAGCGCTACATCCGCTTCGTCGTTCGTGTCGCGGAAGGATTCGTGCGGTCGCCCGGCAAGGCCGGGTCAGCCACCCTGCTGCAGAATCGTTCGAAGCGATGAGCCGGCGCGATCGACCAGTTTGCTGACGAGCTCGAGTTCCTGCGTGTACCGATAGACCTGCGCTTGAAGCGCGAGCAGATCGGCCGGAGTAAATGCGCGACCGGAGAGCGCCTGACGAATGACGTTCTCGACGTAGCGCTCGCCGCGCGCGACGCGCGAGAGCAACTGTCGCCCCGCCCGCGACCACGGCTCCATCGGGTCGGCTCGGCCCGCTGCGGGCATGCGGGTGACGGACGGGGACGGCGTTCCTTGGTGCACGGCGGGAGCGCGGGAACTGGCCGTGCGATCCAGGAAGTCGCCGAATCGAGCTGGTCGTTCTGAACGGCCGACGGGAGGAGTCACACGCACGGTCGAAGGTTGCCCGGAGGCCTGGGTCACGCGAAGGGTCATGCGGAGAAGCTCCTTGCGGACGGGGGTATCGTGCGACCCGGCCAGCCGGTTGCGGGAATTCTGCTACGGCGCGTGTTGCGACACGATGTTCTTGACCAGGCCCAGCGCGCGCGCGTGCAGGCGACTCGCCCAACTTTTGGACAAACCCATCGTCGCGCCCGCGGCTTCGATCGTCAGCCCCTGGAAGTACACGGATTGCAGCATCGTCCGCTCGCGCTCGGGAAGGCGTTCGATCGCTGAACGAACGTCCACCGACCGCTGTCGCTCGGCGGCGCGGTCTTCCGGGCTCGCACCGAGGGACTCGCCCAGCATCGCTTCGGAGCACTCGGCAACGGCAAACGACGCGGCCGCGGTTTCCAACACCTGCGCCAATGTGCCCGCGGCGTCGGCTGGGCTCGTCGTGGCAGACCGCGGTTGAGCGCCGCCGGTGGTTTCGACTGCGTCGTCGGCGGCCGCCAGCGCGGCGGCACGATTGCGGATGCGCGGCTCGGCCTGCGCGAGCTTGCGGATCTGGTCGAACACGGCGCCTCGCACGCGGTAGTACGCGAACGTCGTGAACTGCCAACCGCGGGTCGGATCGAAGCGCGATGCCGCGTCGACGAGGCCCTCGATGGCCGAGGCCACGAGATCTTCGACGCTCGCGGAACGCGGCAGCGACCGCGCGATGTCCTTCGCAAGCGCGCGCGCGAAGTCCATGTGCGCAGTGATCAACGCCTCGCGTTCGGCGGCGGTCATCATCCTGACGCGATGCTCCGGGTGCGCCCGCAAGACGTCAAGCCCTTCGTCACGGCGTCTCGCGTCCTGGCGGCAGCGCCGGTCGCACGAGGTCGAACAGTTGACTCGGCGTCAGCAAACCTTCGACCCGCCGCGAGACGACGCCGGCACGATTCACGAGAAACGTCGTGGGCACCCGATCGATGGCTCCAAGTTGTGTCTCGCCCGCCCGGGTGGCGGCGTCGGCGAGCACGACTTCACTCCGTTGCAATTCCATCACCCGCGCATACGACGTGGCCAGCACGGCCATCTGGTTGTGCGGGTAGTCGTCACCGAGCATCACGAAGACCGACAGATCGTCGGGATGCGCGCGCGCGATGCGCTCGACGCTATGGACGTACGCTTGCGATCGCAGGTCGTCCATGCGCGCCGCGACGATGAGGACTGCGCGTCCGCGGAGCGTCGTGACGTCCCGGGTCTGTCCGTCGGCCCGCTCGAACGACAGCGTCAGCGGCGGTCCGTGGGCGACCTCCGGCGGAGGGTCGCTGATTCCGACGATGCGTGCGGGCGTCGCGGGCGGCGCCGCGGCGCAAGCGCTCGCGAGCGCGAGTGCCACCGGGAGCGCGGCGAGCTGCCGCGGCTTGGAAAGCCACGGCGGGGCTGTGTCGAGCGGTCGGCTCCTACGGGTGGGCGGCGTTCCGAAAATGGTAGCCCGCCAGGCGGGCTTCACGTCCGCGTGATTCTCCCGCGCGTTGCCGTGGCAATTCATGCCGCGGCGCGCTCAGGTTCGATCGCTGGACTGGCCGACGAAGTGGTCGGAGTCTTCGCGGAACAAGACGTTGAACGTCGTAAGCGTGCCGTAGACGCCCGTGATGTAGCCCTGCAGCGTGACCTTGTCCTCGGGCGAAAGGCCCTTGTGACCATTGATCTTCTGTTCGAGCACGCGGAGCTTGTCGCGGATCATCACGATCTTATGGAAGAACGCTTCGATCGGAATCTGCTTGTCCTGCGTGCCCTCGCGCCCGGGTTTGAGCACGAGCGTCCCGGCCTTCCAGCGTTCGCCGATTGGCGGATGGCTCAGCGCCAGCTCATCTTGGAGAATCTCACGCAGCACCGTTCGAAACGTTTGTTCATCCATGTCGACCTCGATCTCTACTGGGGCACGCCGCGGTGCGGGCTCGGCGACGTCTCGTGCGCCGCGACGCTGCACGCGCGCGGCCTTGCGTTGCGTGATCGACGAGAGCGTGCCAGACGCAGTGAAATCCACGCAGCTCGACGTCTCGGGCCGCACCGGTGGCCACGAACCGAACGAACACTCGCCCACGAACACGTCGCGCTCGGCGTCCCAACGCTCCGAGTGGAAGTAGGCACAATTTCCGCACTGCCGAGTGATTTCTGTCGGCTCGCTCACGTCGCACCGAGGCTAGCACCGTCTGGACGATCCGTGCGACCCTCGAAGCCAGTCGTCGCCGCGCGCATCTCGCCATGAACGATTCGGACCTCTCCGCCCTTCCCGACAAGTCGCTGGCCGATCTCGAGTGGGGAGCGCTCGCCGACGAGATCGCCACGCGGTGTAGCAGCGCGGCGGCCGAGGAACGCGCACGCGGGCTGAGGCCGTTCGACGTTCTCGCGGACGCGCAGCGACGGGTGCGTGAAGTGTCGCAGGCGATACGCGCCGACGCGTTGACCACGCCGGTGCCCGTGGGCCCGGTGCCGGATCTCGGCGACGTGCTCGAGCGCGTCGAACGGGGCGGTGTCGCGACGGCGCCCGAGTTGCACTTGCTGCGCGTCGTGCTGCGCACCGCGTCGACCGTGCGCGTGTGGTCGCACGCCCACCGCGAGCAGTTTCCGGATCTCGCGACTGCACTTGCAAGCGAAGCGGCGCTCGATCGGCTCCGCGACGCGCTCGATCACGCGATCGAGGCGGACGGCGGCATTGCGGATCGTGCGTCGCACGACCTCGGAACCGCGCGTCGCAGGGCGGGAGAACTGCGTCATCGACTGATCGGCCGCCTCGAGGAACTCATCGCGCGGTACGCCGACGTGCTTCAAGATCGGTACTACACGCTGCGCGACGGACGCTACGTGTTGCCCGTTCGTAGCGATTCGCACGTGAAGGTCCCCGGCATCGTGCTGGGATCGAGTGCGTCGGGCGCGACGCTGTTCATCGAGCCGCGCGCCGTTCTGTCGCTCGGCAACCAGCTCAAAGTCGCGATGGCCGACGTCGAGCGCGAGGAAGCTCGCGTGCTCGCCGAACTGTCTGAACGCGCGCAGCGCTTCGTCGAGCCAATTCGCGTCGCGCGCAATTCGTGCGTGCACGCCGATCTGCTTTCCGCCGTCGTGCGCGTTGCGAGCGAGATGAACGCGGTGCCGCTCGAGCCCGTCGCCGAGCGAACGCTGGATCTTCGTGCGATGCGCCATCCACTTCTCGCGCTGCGCGGCGAGCCCGTAGTCGCAAACGATCTCATCTTGCGTGGAGGGACAGCGCTGGTGTTGTCTGGTCCGAACGCGGGAGGAAAGACCGTCGCACTCAAGTGTCTTGGGCTCGCGGCCCTGATGGCTCGTGCGGGGCTGCCGGTGCCTGCGGCCGAGTCGAGCGTCGTGGGCTGGTTCGATTCGGTGCTCACGGACGTCGGAGACGATCAATCGCTCGCACGGTCGCTCTCGACCTTCAGCGCGCACGTCACGAACCTCGGGCGGATGTTGAAAGTTGTGGGCGCCGGCTCGCTCGTGCTGCTCGACGAACTTGCGGGCGGCACCGATCCCGAGGAGGGCGCCGCGCTCGCGGCGGCGGTGCTCGACGTGCTTACGGCGAGCGGGGCAGCCGTGGCGGTCACGACGCACTACGAATTGCTCAAGACTCTCCCGGTGCGCGACCCGCGGTTCGTCAACGCGTCAGTTGGATTCGATCGCGAAGAGATGCGGCCGACGTTCGCCGTCACGCTCGGAATCCCGGGCGCGTCGAGTGCGCTCCTCGTGGCCGCGCGATTCGGGATTCCGCAAGCGACGGTCGATCGCGCGCGGTCATACCTTCCCGATCACGCGACACAGCGCGAGGACGTGCTGCGGCGACTGGAAGACGAGCGCATCGCCGCGACGATGGCGCGCGCCGCCGCGGAGGACCAGCTGCATGAGGCGGAGTCGCTGCGTGTGCGGCTCGACGGCGAACTCACTGCATCTCGCGCGCGGGAAGCGCAGAAGGTGGGCGACGAAACGCGTCGCGTGCTCGATGCGCTGCGACGTGCGCGCGAAGAACTGCACGCGGCGTCGGCGCGCGTGCGGCGGTCGAAGGCAACCGAGGAAGACATCCGCGCGGCCGAACGGCAGATTGGCGCAGTCGCGCAGCAGGTGGCCGTCGGGGGTCCGCTGGCGCTGCAGCCGGTCGTGAATGTCAATCGCCGCCTGGCCCGCGAAGACGAAATCGAGCCGGGGCTGCGTGTGTACGTCCGTCGGCTGGCGGCGACGGCGGACGTGATCGAGAGGCCCGCGCGCGGACAAGTGCGTGTCGCGGCGGGCGCGATGAAGCTGTATGTCCCGCTGGAGGAACTCAGCATCGAGGACGGCGCGGTCGAGACCCGTTCCGGCGCGCACGGCAAGTCCGTCGCGACGACCTCCGACGCGACCGGGGCGACACCGAGTCTCGACACGATGCGCGGGACGGCCGCGCTGCCACTCGTGCGGGCGTCGACGAACACCTGCGACGTACGCGGGCTGCGCGCGGACGACGCGCTGTCACTGATCGAGTCGTTTCTCGATCGAATTTTCGGCGCAAACGAATCGGGGGGATTCGTGCTTCACGGCCACGGCACGGGAGCGTTGCGCACGGCGGCACGTTCGCACCTCGATGCGTCGCAATACGTCGCGAGCTGGCGCGCGGCCGATCCCGAGGACGGCGGCGACGCGCTGACGGTGTTCTGGTTGAAGACGTAAACTTGCCGTTGCCGCATCCGTATCCGCCCCTGTTCAAATTCTCGTCTACCTCCCCGCGCCTCTACGGCACGACCGCGGGAACCCCGAGTCCCTCCCCGACACACCGCGCCGCTTCCACTCGCCCCTCGCGCGCGATCAACAGTGCGGCTCCCGTCCATCCCACCGCGACCGGCATCGCGATTCCCGGCCGCATCTCGTGCGCGAGGACCCACAGAATCGCCGCGTCGCCACCGACGTCGGTGATTCGCGCCAACTCCACTCCTCCCACCATTTCGAATCGCGCCGCGGGAACACCACCCGCGCACACGAGGCGCGGCGGCGCGGGACGCAATGCGCTCGCCACGGCCGGTCCCGTCGCGGCGGGCGCGAGCAACTCGTACGCGGGTCCCACGCGCGCGCCAGGCGAACGCGGAAGTCGGACGAGCACGCGCAATCCGCTCGCGCCGTACCACGCGCACTCGAGCCCACGCGATGCGAGCGTGCCGATTTGCGCGAGGCCACCGCGACCCAACGTGCGCACCGTCGGCACTCCGGCGTCGAGCACCGTGATCGCTGCGCTCCAGCCGTTGGGCTCGGTGGGCGAGGGCAGAAGGACAAAAGGCGCTGCGGGTGATCCGTGCTCGATTCCGCCGCGACCTCGAACGTCGTCGCCGTCGTCGACGTCGGCCACACGAGCGGTCGAGCAGGGAACGCCGGCGCAATCGGTCTGCGGACCGCGCAGCGCGACGAAGTATCGATCGCTGCGTGCGATGATGGCCGCCGGGAATCCGAAGGCGTCCGCGAGAACGCTGGCGTCCGCCACCGTCGGCGCGACACGGAACGACCCGATCCCCGACGGCCGCCCGAGCGTCGTGCCGTCGTGTCGAAATCGAATGCTCCCAAACGTCGATGCGTATCCGCCGAACTCGGCGTTGACCGCCGCCATCGCGTCGTTCGCGCGCGCCGCGATCGCAAGCCCGCGCACGGTGCCGCGCCCGCGGTGCAGCAACCGCGGCGGTCCACCGACGCCCTCGCGATCGAATCGCCGCAGAACGACGGCCGACAACGGAGGTTGCGCTCGCTCGACGACGGCCCACGCGAAGAGCGCCCCGCCTTCGGGCAGGGTCGCCCAACTCGCAACGCGGCCGACCGGAGCGGCATTCGCGTACGGTTGCGGCGGCGTCGGTGTTTGCGGCAGTCGGAATTGCGGAACCTCGCCCTGACCGCGACCGATCGCGCGCGGCGCGCCGGTCATCGCATCGGGCTCCGCACGCGACGCGGGCGCTCGGCGTGGATCCTGCCGATCGAGGCAGGCGGGTGCGAAGAGGGCGAGGCCGAGCAGCGCGGCGATTGCGTGAACCCCCACCTGCGGCGGTGCAGTAGGGGGAGGGGGCAAGCGTCGATTCATCCTCGTGCGCTTCCCGCGGCCCTATTGAATCGACTCGAGGAAACGTTGCACCAGCCGCTCGGCGACGTGCAGTCGGTACTCGCGCGTCGAACGCACGTCGTCGATGGGCGCGATGTCTTTTGTCAGCGCGCCGCGCCAGGTTTCGGGTGTGATCGACTTCGCGACACCGCCGCGCAGCGCCGCGCGGACCGACGGGAGCGCGGCGATCGTTGGTGCGACAGACGCCATTCCGAAGTGAACGTCGTCGATTCGCCCTTGGTCCAACTGCGCGGTCGCAGCAAGTGCGACTTTGGAGATCGACTGTGCTCGACGCGTCCCGACCTTGCGCCAGAACCACGGTCCCGTCGGAACACGTAACCGAATGTCGACGATCATCTCGTCGGCCGCCATCTGGTGTTTCTTGTAGCCCGTGTAGAACTGGTCGACTGCAATGTCTCGCGTCCCGCGCGCTTCGCTCTGCACGCGCACGATGGCCGCGAGTGCGAACAGCACCGGCACTCCGTCGGCCGCCGGCGATCCCGTCGCGAGATTGCCCGCAAGTGTTCCGCGCGCCTGGATCTGGATCGCGCCCACTTCGCGCGCCATCGCATCGATCATCGGCACCTCGCGCACGAGCGACTCGTGTCGTCGCATCTGCAGGTACGTCGCGCCGCCACCGATCGTGTATTCGATTCCGTGCGTCAGTGCCTTGCGCTCGATCGTTTGCAGCGCAGAAATTCCAGAAACGTCGATCACACTCGGCGCGGGACCTTCGGGCGCGTGATGGCCCAGTTGCCGTTCGACCATCCAGTCGGTGCCACCCGCGAGCAACACCGGCCGCGGACCGCCCGACGCGAACCGCTGGAGCGAGCCGAGTGCCTCCTGCACCGATCGCGCGCGAACGAACTGCGCTGCGTCCGCACTCATCGTGGCGAACCGTTTCCGCTCGCGGCCAACTGGGCGGCTTCGAGCACGCTGTTCACGATGCGTTGGTATCCCGTGCACCGACACAGATTGCCCGCGATCGCATCACGCACTTCGAACTCCGACGGTCGTGCATTGCGCGAGAGCAACGCCTGCGCCGCGACGATCATTCCAGGCGTGCAGATTCCGCACTGAGCACCGCCGTGCTCGATGAAGCAACGCGACAACGGCTCAAAGTGCTTGAATTGCGACAGCCCTTCGATGCTCACGACGTCGCGTCCCTCGACTTGACCCACCGCCACGAGGCACGCGTTTACGGGCACGCCGTCGAGGAGAATCGTGCACGATCCGCACTCGCCTTCGCCGCAGCCTTCCTTGGTGCCCGTGAGTTTCAGTTCCTCGCGCAGCACGTCGATCAAGCGGGCGAGCGGGGCGCTCTGCACGGTGCGCTTTGCACCATTGAGTGTGAACTCGATCACGATGAAGTCCCCTTGCGTGCGTTGAGTACCGCTTCGAACACGCGTTCCGGGAGCATCGGCAAGTCGTTCAACGGAACACCGAGCGCTTGTTCGATCGCAGCCGCGAGTGCGGGCGCGCCGCCATCCATCGGCAGCTCGCCGACTCCCTTCGCGCCGAATGGTCCGCCGACGAACGGTCGCTCCACCAGAATCGTCGTGAACGTGGGCGCGTCGAGCGCCGTCGGGATCACGTAATTGGTCATGCGCGCGTTCTTGATCTTGCCGCGGTCCCACACGATGTCCTCGAACAGCGCCCAGCCGATGGCTTGCAGGGTTCCGCCTTCGACTTGCCCCGCGCACATCACCGGATGGATCACCGAGCCGACATCCTGCGCTGCCCAGAAACCCGTGATGCGCGTTTCGTACGTGTCCAGGTCGACTTCGACTTCGGCGATGTCGCAGCCCCACGAGAACACAGGATACGCGTCGCCTGTATACGTGTCGTCGTCCCACTGACGATCGAGAGGCGGAACGTACTCTTGCAGATCGAACACGTCCGGCTGTCGCGCGAGCAGCGCATCGGCGGCCGGTGCAAACGCAACGGGACGACCGTTCGACACGAAGTCGACCGCGCCGTTTCCGACGAGCGGACCGTCGGTGACCGACGCGACCGGCGCGCCCGCGGCCTCGGCGATGCTCGCACGCACACGCTCTCGCAGAGCGCGCGCGGCCTTCTCGACGATGCCGCCCACCACCATCACCGTGCGCGATGCGACGGTGGGTCCGGAGTCGGGCGCGTGCGACGTCGACGGCTGATCGAATTGCACGGAGTCCATCGAGAGTTTCGCAGCCTGCGCGGCGATCTGGCGGAACACGGTCTCGGTTCCCTGGCCGATGTCCGTGCTCGTCGTGCGAATCGCGAGTCGCCCGCCCGCGATCAGATCGAGCCGGACCTTGCCCTTGAGTCTGCGCTCGCCGCTGCCGGTGAAGCCCGACCCGTGAAAGAACACGCTCGCGCCGATGCCGCGACGGATCCGCCGTCCGTCCGCGGTCTGCTCGACGTTGGTTCCCGAATACGCTGCGCGCTTGCGTGCGTATTCACTCGTGCTCTCGGCCGCACGGACGCACGCCTCGCCGCCGACCGACTCTTTGAGCACTTGTCCCGTCGCCGTTACGTCGCCCGGCACGAAGAGATTGCGCTTGCGCAGGTCGAGCGGATCGACGCCGAGCACCTCGGCGATTCGATCCATGTGCCGCTCGATGGCCCAGATCGTCTGCGGTGCGCCGAAGCCGCGAAACGCTCCATTGGGCGGCGTGTTCGTCGCGTACGCGCGCGCGTGCAGTTGCACGTGGTCGCATCGGTACGGTCCGGTCGCGTGCAGAATCCCGCGCGAAAGCACCACCGGGGTGAGCGTCACGTATGCGCCTCCGTCCATCGCGATGTCGATCTCGAGCGACGCGAGTGTCCCGTCTTCGCGCACACCGGCCGTGATCCGCACGCGCGCGGGATGTCGCTTCGTCGTGGCCTCGATGTCCTCCTGACGGCCGTAGATCATCTTCACAGGCCGCTGGGCCTTGCGCGCGAGCAGCGCAGCGTGCGCCGCGAGGATCGACGGATACTCTTCCTTGCCGCCGAAGCCGCCGCCCGTCACGGCCTGCGTGATGTCGACTTCATGCGTCGCGAGACCGAATGCGTGCACGATCGCCTTGTGTACGTAGTACGGGCACTGGATCGACCCGAGCACGTGAACGCCCTGCGCGTCCCACCACGCAATCATGCCCTGCGGTTCGATGTAGACGTGCTCCTGGTGCGGAACGAAATACGTTCCCGATACCATCGTCGCCGCGCCCGCACGCCCACGCGCCACGTCGCCCTTGGCGATCGTGAACGTCTTTTGGATGTTGTCCGCGCCGCGGATCGCGATGTCCGCGCGGATGGCGTCGTCGAGATTCAGCAGCGGCGGCAGCTCGTCGACGTCGATGCGCACCGCACGAACCGCTCGTGCGAGCAGCGCTCGGTCTTCGCACGCGAGCAGCACGATGGGTTCGTAGCAGTGGCGGATGTCTTTCGCTGCGAGCAACGGTTGGTCGTACTCGATGAGCGCGACTTCGTTCTTGGGCACGTCGCTCGACTGAACGACCGTGATCTTCGACCAGTCGACGCTGTCGCCGAAATGCACGCCGCGAATCGTTCCGCGCGCGACGTTCGAGCGCACCGTTGCACCGAAGATCATCCCCGGCATTACGATGTCATCGACGTAACGTGCGCGACCGGAAACCTTGTCCGCCGCGTCGCCGCGCGGAACGCTGCGACCGACGTACGTGGGACCGTTTGCGAGCGGCTCTCCCGGGCTGGCGGTCGGCGAAAACGTCATAGGGACCCGGAGCGTATCCGAGCCGCGCGCGCGGTGCGAGAGTCTACGGGGGGCCCTACTTGACCCGATTCAGCCCATTGAGTGCCGCGACGCGGTACGCCTCGGCCATGGTCGGGTAGTTGAACGTCGTGTTCACGAAATACCGCATCGAGTTTGCGCCGCCCGCCTGCGCCATGATCGCCTGCCCGATGTGAACGATCTCCGACGCTTGGTCGCCGAAGCAGTGAATCCCCAGGATTTCCAGCGTCTCGCGGTGGAACAGCAGCTTGAGCATGCCCACGGTCTGTCCAGTGATCTGCGCCCGGGCGAGGCTCTTGAACAGCGAGTGACCCACTTCGTACGGCACTTTCGCGCTTGTCAGCTCGCGTTCGGTCTTGCCGATCGAGCTGATTTCGGGCGTCGTGAAGATCCCGGTGGGGATGTTCTGCACGAGGCGCTGATCGCACCGGCCTTCGCACAGATGCGTCGCAGCGAAACGCCCCTGGTCGTACGCGGCGCTCGCGAGTGACGGGAAGCCCACGACGTCGCCCACGGCATAGATGTTTGGCTGGGCGGTCTGGTAATCGGCGTTGATGCCAATGTTGCCCCGCGAGTCGACAGAAATCCCGAGCGCCTCGAGTCCCATGTCACCGCTGTTGCCCGATCGACCGTTTGCCCAGAGCAATACGTCCGACTGAAGGATCTTGCCCGACTTCAAGTGCAACGCGACGCCGTCGTCGCTCGCCTCGACGCGCGCGTACTCCTCGTTGTGACGGATGACGACACCCTGATCGCGCAGGTGGTAACTGAGCGCATCGGTGATCTCGTCGTCGAGGAAGCTGAGCAGACGATCTCTCGTGTTCACGAGGTTGCACTTCGCTCCGAGCATTCGCAGCATCGAGCCGTACTCGCAGCCGATCGTTCCCGCGCCGTAGATCGTGATCGACTGCGGCGTGTGGTCGAGCTGCAACAGACTGTCACTGTCGAGAACACGCGGATGGCTGAAGTCGATGTCGCTCGGGCGGTACGGCCGCGACCCGGTCGCGATCACGAACGACGCCGCGCGCAATTCGTCTTGCGCGCCCTTGGGCTGCTCGACGACGAGCGTGTGTGCATCCGTGAACCGTGCGCGCCCGGTGACGATCGTGACGTCGTTGCGTTCGTAGAACGATTGCCGCAGCGAGACCTGGCTCGCGATCACGCTCTCGGCGGTCCGCAGCATCTCGGGAAAGCTCGGCAAGGTGCGTGCGCTTCCGCTCGAAACGAGTGGGCTTCGCAACGCTTGCGTCACGAACTGGATGGCATGTCGCAACGCCTTGCTCGGAATCGTCCCCCAGTGCGTGCAACCGCCGCCGACGCGCACTTCCTTCTCCACGATCGCGACGCGCTTGCCCGATTTCGCGGCCTTCATCGCCGCGCCTTCGCCGCCCGGGCCGCTCCCGATGACGACAACGTCGTAGGTCTGCGCGCCCATCGCTACGGAACCGACGGAGTGAGGCGCATTGCCCGCGGGACGAACGGCGGTGGGATCGCTGCAGCTTGCGTTCCGTCGGCGTTCTCGATCCCTGCGCCGGGAGCGCCGCGCTGCATCCCGTCGAGCCGCTGGTAGATCACGTCGATGATGTTGTTCGTCCGGCCGCGAGGAACTTCGCGCACGATGATCTCAAACGTCGCGTGTGCGCCGGTGCTGCCACCGCCGAACTCCATGACGTCTTCCCATTCGACGACGAACATCCGGTTGGGCGCCGAGCCGACAGTCGCGTAGCAGATCCCATTGCGGGTCACGAGATCGGTCCAGTACGCCGCGACGAGGAGGTTGGGCGCCGCCGGAGACGGTACGGTTCCCGAGAGGTTGCCGAGTTCCGCGCCGGGCATGAACGACAGCCAGCCGTTGGACGAAACCGTGAACGTCGGTCCCACGGACTGTCCCCACACGCGCATCGCAAATGGAATCGCCGGTGCACCGGCTCCGGGGATGTTCTCCGTGCTGTCGTCGACGTTCGCCAACACGCGCTGCGCGCCCGGTGCGGCGCACGCGTCGACGAACGTCGCGTTGGCGGGCGCAACGCTCGCCGTGTAGCTGACGGGCCCCGCGGCGGCGCCGGCGGTCACCGGTGGCGAAGGTTCGTCGTCGCCTTCGGGCGCGGCGTCGGGAGTCGTGGGTCGTCCGCTCAGACGCAGGTTGAGATTGACCGAAGCCGCCACGTCGTCGACGTCGAGCACGAGGCAGTACCGTCCGCCCGAACTCGCGCCCGTGCGCACCTGCGACTGCGCGCTCGGACGCATGCGCTGGCACACGATCGCGGGATTCGCAGCGCAGGAACCCGTCGCGGCCGCGAACGCGCACAGCGCCAGAAGTCGCCCGGCCGACCAACGCGCGATGCTGGCATGCAGAAAGTTCACGGGTCCCTAGGGAATCACGCCTTGCGGCGCTCAACAAGGCAAACGATGCCCGCGCTCCGCAAGGTGCGCGGTGTGCACACCCCGCGCTTGACGCAACGCGGGCTCCGGCGAACCATCCGCCCCGTGACGCCGCCCGCCCGGAACGCTCGGTGCGCATTCGCACGCGCCGCATTCTTCGTCGCGATGGGCGTGGTCGGGTGCGGTGGCGAGATTGGTCTCGACGACGGCGCGGGTGGCGACGGAGCGGTCGATGGCGTGGGCGACGGCTCCGCGGGCGACGCGATCGCAGTCGGCGATGGTGCGCGCGACGTGCCGGACCTCGACGCCGCGCTCGCATGTGCCGTGGGCGGCGTGCGGGGCGTGTGCTTGCCGGTAACGATGTGCACTGGAGATCGGGCGCCCACGCCGGGTTTCTGTCCCGGGCCCGTCGACGTCCAGTGTTGCACGACGCGCCGCGCGGACGCGTCGATGGACGCGCCGACCGACGCACGCGCCGACGCGGGAGGCGATGCGGCCGCCGACGGCCCACCGACGGACGGCGGCCGGTGCGATCCGATGGCAATGCCCTTGCCCAACCGAGACTTCACCGAAGCGCCGGGCGACGTGGGCTGTCCGAACGGCATGGCGCGCATCGGAACGTTTTGCGTCGACCGCTACGAAGCGATGCTCGCGCTCGTGAACACCGACGGAACCTTGTCGCCCTGGTCGCCGTATTTCAATCCCGGTACGCGGCGCATGCGGGCGTTCTCGATCCGCGGTGTCGTGCCGCAGGGGTACATCAACGGCGTGCAAGCGCAGGCGGCGTGTCGCGATGCGGGCAAACGGCTGTGTCTCGATGCCGAGTGGCTTCGCGCGTGCCGGGGGCCGTCCAACACCGTGTATCCGTACGGCGGCACGCGCATGCCGGGGGTCTGCAACGACGCGCGGAGCATGCACCCGGCGGTGGAGTACTTCGGCACGACGGCGTCCTGGATCTACTCGATGATCGACAACGCGTGCTTGAACCAATTGCCCGCGTCGCTCGCGCGCAGTGGCGATCGCACGGGATGCGTCACGGTCGAAGGCGCGTTCGACATGATGGGAAACCTGCACGAGTGGACGGCAGAACCGGCGGGCACGTTTCGCGGCGGGTTCTACGTCGACACGCGAATCAACGGCGACGGTTGTCTCTACGCAACGACCGCGCACGACACGTCGCACTCGGACTACTCCACGGGATTTCGCTGCTGCGCCGACGCGCGGTGAGGGCGGTGTCAGCGCGGGAGGTCGCCCGGGGTGTCCATGTCCGTCGTGACCGCGGGGAGATCGACTTCGATGTCGATCACACGATTGCCCAGCGACGCGAGCAAGTTCCGCAGGCTCGACAGCACGGCGCCCGGCGTCGACTCCGCGCCGAAATGCGCGCGAACTCGCGCGGCTCGCACGAGCACGGGGTGACCGCGCCGGCCATCGCAGCGGGGGCGAATCGCATCGCACGGGGTCGAGTCCGCGCCTGCGTCGAACATTGCACCAAGCGCGCGCCACGCGTCGGGGTGTACGTCGACCGGCGAGATGGCGATCCACGCATCGTCGGGCACCGCGTCGCCGTCGTTCACAACGAACGCGCGAATCGAGCCCGCAGGGCCGTGCGAATCGTCCTCGAGGGAGATCACAATGCTCGCACCGCGGGGGACGCCGGGACCGAGCTGCGCTGCCACGTCGGCGCGGACGACGATGACCGCGCGCGCACAACCTGCGTCGAGCGCGGCCCGCGCGTGGGCGAACGCGAGCGGCGCTCCGAGCCACGGCAACCGTGCCTTCGGTGTGCCCATACGCGTCCCCGCGCCGGCGGCGAGAATCACCGCGACATCGGGTGCGCGCCGGGGGTCACTCATCACGACGGGCGTTGGCAGCAGTCGGCATCGTCGCATCGACTGAGGCAACCATCGTCGCTGGCGTCGAAATGCTCTCCGTTGCGTCGAGCCGCTTCGCTTTCGAGAGGCCGACTCCGGTCGCCGATCGGTCGGTACTCGAAAGTTCGACGCCGCGCATCCACGCGACGACTTCGCCCGCGATCGAGACCGCGATCTCGGCCGGCGCCCGCGCGCCCAGCGCTAGCCCCAGCGGCATACGCACGCGGTCGACGTCGTCCTGCGCAAAGCCTTTCGCGGCCAGCCTCTGCCGCGTTCGCAACGCCTTCGCGCGGCTGCCCACGCCACCGACAAACCCGTATCCCGCTCGCAGCGCCCACTCGATTCCGTCTTGATCCAATGCGTGATCGTGCGTCATGACCAACGCGATCGCGCGGCCCGGCGACGGCGTCGACGCGCCCCGCGGTGAACCGCACACAACACTCGTCGCCGCGAACCGCGACGCATCGGCCCAGCCGTCGCGTTCGTCGCAGACGGTCACGGCGCATCCGAGCGCCGTGAGCATCGGAACCAGCGCCGTTGCGACGTGTCCTGCGCCGACGACCACGACCTGCGTCGGCGGAGTCATCGTCTCGACCAACAGCTCGACCCCACCGCCGCAGCACATCCCGAGTTCCGCGCCGAGCCGCAGTTCCAGCCGTCGCGGCGCAGCGGTCGCGCCTCGCGGACCCTCGCGTGCGTCGCGGGCCCGCGCGAGCGTCGCGACCATCTCCTCGAGCACGCGTCGTTCGAGCGCGCCGCCGCCAACCGTTCCCGCGCACAGTCCTGCCGACGTGAGCACCAACTTCTGCCCCGGCGTCGATGGCGCGCTGCCGCTGCGCGCCAGGACCGTCGCAACCACGGGAGTCTCGCCGCGGGCGAGCGCCTCGGAGGCGAGCGCGAGCACCGAAGCGATCGACGCCACGCGGGGGACCGGCAGGTCCAGCAAGTCAGCGCTCATCCTCCGGTGCCTCGCATCGAGACGTCGGCCGCAGTGGGCTCCGTACATCCCCGCCACGCACTGTCGGGTTTCATGGCCCACGCCTCGTCGAGCGCGGCGCCCAGGTCGTTCGGCGGAGCCGCCGGGCCGAGCGTCGCGGAGATGTCGACTCCGTCGTTCTTCGAAAGGCAGGCGCGCATCATGCCGTCACTGGTGACCCGCAGCCGATCACACCCGGCGCAGAATGTATCGCTCGTCCCCGTGATGAAGCCGACGCGATGCTTTCGATCGCGCGAGCGAAGGTAGCGCGCTGGCCCGCGATCGTCGTCGACGCGGGGCGTGGCCGGTTCGAGCAAGTGCGCGATTCGATCTTGGATCTCGCCGTACGGGACGAGTCGGGTGCGGAAAATCTTCGCGCCTTCGCCCACGCCCATGACCTCGAGAAACCGCGGCGTGATTCCCCGCGCCCACGCCCACTGGGTGATTGCTTCGACTTCGCCTTCGTTCTCGTCTCGAATGACGACGGTGTTTGTCTTGATGTCGTCGAACCCGCATGCGGCCGCAGCGTCGATCCCCCGCAACACTTCGCGCAGATCTCCGCCGCGGGTCATCCGTGCGAACCGTTCCGAGTCGAGCGAGTCGATCGAGATGTTCAACCGCTGGAGACCGGCGTCTCGCAGCTTGCCCGCAACTTTCGCAAGCTGGGAGGCGTTCGTGGTCATCGCCAAATCGTCGATTCCGAGCGCCGCAATTCGCGAAACCACTTCGACGATGTCACGGAACAGCAGCGGCTCGCCGCCCGTGATGCGGACGCGGCGGACGCCCGATGCCATCAACCCCCGCACGAGTCGCTCCCATTGATCGACGTCGAGGCGGTCTTCCGCCGGCAGATAGCCTTCATTCATCGACGGGCGACAATAGACGCACGCCATGTCGCAGCGGTCGGTGACGCTGATGCGAACGGATCGCGGCGAAACACGTTCGACCGAGGGGATGGCGTCGGGCGGCTCGAGTGATGCGTCGGCGTAGATTGGAAGGGCGAAGCCCATGTGGACCGAGATGGTACGATAGTCGCACCGCGAACGCACACCCTTGATTCAGCGCCAGCGAAAGATCGCGAGCGCAGTCACGAACGACGCGATCGACCACGCTACGAGAATTCCGAGCGGCACGGCGACCTGTGCGACGACGGCACCGTCGATCATCACGGAGCGCATCGCGGAATTCAGCGCCGACAAGGGCAAAGCGCGCACGACGGGCTGGATCGCGTCGGGAAAGCGTTCGGAGGGAAAGAACACGCCGGAGAGCAGAAACATCGGCAGGCTCATGATGTTGATCAGCCCGCTGACCGTTTGCGTGTTCTCCGCGCGCGAGGCCGCCAGCAGCCCGAGCCCCGCGAACACGATCCCGCCCAGCAGCGCGATGGCGAGCACCAGCACGACCGACCCGCGCACGCCGACACCGAACGCAACTCGTGCGAAAACGAGCAGAATCGGAACTTCGATGAGCACGAACGCCGAGCGCATCACGACGAACGACGCCAGAAAGTCCGATCGCCGCATCGGCGTCGCGACCAGGCGCTTGATGAGCTTCCGTGTTCGCATGTCGACCAGCGTGAAGCCGATGCCCCACAGTCCGCTCGACATCAGGCCGAGGCCGATGAGCCCCGGGATCAGCCAGTCGATGTACCGCGCGCCGGGCGCCGTGACTCTCGAATCGACGGTGGCACGCGCGTCGTTTCGGCCGCTGCGTCGCTGCAACACCTCGTCGACGAGCAGCCGAGCGACCCGGCTCTCGGGTCGAGTGGCGTCGTATTGGTACGTTACCGGCGTGCCCGGGACGACGACGATCGCGACACGGCCAGTGCGCAGGGCGTCGAACGCCGGAACAGCCGCCAGAACTCGAACGCGAACGTCGGGATGGCCGGACAGTGCCGCGCGCACATCGTCCGCGCCCGCACGAGACTCGACGGCGGCGAACACGGGCTCCGGTGGACGATTGCGGAACGCGATGCCGAGCGCGGTCGAGAGCAGCAGCGGGAACCCGAAGCTCCAGAACAATGCACTAGGTTCGCGGAAAAAACCGCGCCAGCGCGCAAGCGTCAGCTGCCAGAGTGCCGAGAACCGGTGGCTTCCAGAATTCCCGCTACTCACGCAGTTGCCTCCCCGTAAGGTGAAGGAACACGTCCTCGAGCGTGGCGCGGTGCGTGGACAACGACGTCAGTGCTCGACCTCGGCTCTGCACGTGCGCCAGCAGCGCCGGCAACACGCTGTGAAGTCCCTTCGCGTTCACGGACACGCCCGACCCAGCAGCACGCGCGGAGTCCACGCCGTCGATGGCCCGCAGCGCGTCGAGGTCGATCTCGCCATCGCACGTGAAGTCCAGCACTTCGTCGCCACCGAGGGCGGCGATCAGTTCGTTCGGTGTGCCCAGCGCAATGACCTTTCCGTGATCGACGACCGCGACGCGGTCACACAGTTGTTGCGCCTCGTCCATGTAGTGCGTCGTCAGGATCACCGTCGCGCCACTCGCCCGATGCCCACCGATGATGTCCCAAAGCTGCCGTCGGGACTGCGGGTCGAGTCCCGTGGTCGGTTCGTCGAGAAACAGCACATCGGGCTCGCCGATCAACGCAGTCGCGACGGCCACGCGCTGCTTCTGGCCCCCGGAGAGCGTGCCGTACCGCGCGTCCCGTTTGTCGTCGAGTGACACGAGTCGCAGAAGCTCGTCCACCGATCGCGTGCGCGGGTAGAACGAACGAAACATCTGCAGCGTTTCGTTCACCGTCAACCGCTCGTGCAGCCGCGTCTCCTGCAGCGCGATCCCGATTCGCTCCCGCAATCGCCGCGCGTCCGTCGCCCAGCGCATCCCCAGGACCTCGACGTCGCCGCGCGTGGGCTCGATGAGCCCTTCGAGCACTTCGACCGTCGTCGTCTTGCCCGCACCGTTTGGCCCAAGCAGGCCGAAGCACTCGCCCGGGCGCACGTCGAGCGAGAGTCCATCCACCGCCACCACATCGCCGTAGCGGTGAACCAGATCGCGACACCGTATCGCAAAGTCGGTCACGTGCCGCGCTCTGCATCCGCGCGAACGTCCTCGGGGGTGTCCCAGTCTCGGAGTGCCCTCATGTCGTCCGCAGCGAGAGCGAGTTCGACGGCACCCGCGGCGTCGAGCACGCCGTGAAGCGAGCGCCAACCGCGAGCGAGGCGCGAGTCGATCACCGCGAGGCATTCTGCGCCGTACCGTGCGCACGTCGCGATCCACCGCCCGTCGACGCGGGGCGCGACCGTGCGCGCGTCTGCCGAGAGCAGACGTTCGATGAGTGCCGCGGTGAGGTGCGGCATGTCGCAGGCGGTCAGCAGAACGTCCCCGCCGCCAGCGTGTCGGAGCAGTGCGCGCAGACCGCCGATCGGACCGTGTCCCAGAGGGTCGTCGCCCACGGCCGGCATCGCCAGCGATTCGTACGCGCCCGCCTCGCCGAGGAGCACGACGTCCAGCCCCGCGTCGCGCAGCAGCGTGTGTGTGCGTTCAACGATCGTTGGGCCGCCGACCGCGGGCTGAAGCAGTCCCTTCGCGATGCCGCCCATTCTTCGCGCGTGCCCGCCCACGAGAATCCCGGCGATGCGGGTGCGTCCGGTCGACTGCGTCACTACAAGCTCGAGGTCGCCCGAGCGTGACTCACGCTGGTCGGTTTCCCGCGTTGACGACGGCGGAGACGACGATCGCGAGGATGTACAAGATCGTGAGAATGCCCGTCAGCATGTAGAGACGCTTGAGCGACGTCATGGCTTGCATCAGATTCGACACGTCGCTGCCGCTCGTGTGAGCCACCCGGCGGTAACCGCTGCCAGCGCCGATCGTGAGAATTCCGACGACGACCATGAGGACCACCGCGAGGCCGCCGATGACGAGAATGGCCGTGGCCTCGTCCGACTGCCCGAGGCGCTGACTCAGTCGCCCGTAGACGGCCATCGTTCCGAGCGCCGCGAGCGCGCCGAATACGACGGACACGATGCCCATGAACACCATCCAGCCTCCGGCGCTCGAGAACACCGCGTTGTGTTCCGGCGAGAATTCGAACTCGCGACCGTATCCGGGCGCCGGCTGCTGGTGGACGCCGCCGGGCTGCGGAAACTGAGGCGTGCCGGCTTGCGTCGGCGGAATGAACGCGCCCTGCCCCGGCGGGGCATACGGGCTCGGGGGGCCACCAGGCTGATTCGGGTAATTCATCGGCTTCTCCGTTTCGGGAGGTGTACACACGCCCCCCGATCGCCGCGATCCTACCTCGTTTCCTGCCCGACGCGAGAGTGCTTGCACTTCGGCCCGCGACACCGCACCGTCCGCGCGAGATGCACGCCGCGTTGTTGATGCTCCACAGTTGGCTTCGCTGGATCGCCGTGGCGCTCGCGTGCGTGGTGATCGTCCAGTCGTTCCGCGCGGCGTCGCAGAAACGGGCGCACGGCGCCATGGACGCGCGGGCGGGCTTGTTCTTCATGATCTCGATGGACGTGCAGTTTCTACTCGGGCTGCTGCTGTACTTTGTGTTCAGTCCCATGACGCGGATTCCCATGCGCCTTGCGATGCACCACCGCGTCCTGCGATTCTGGGCGGTGGAGCACGTCTCCCTGATGGTGCTCGCCGTCGTGTTCGCCCACGTGGCTCGCGTGCGCGCACGTCGTGCCTCGAATGACACCGTCCGGCATCGCCGCACCGGGACGTGGGTCCTCGTGTCCCTGATCGCGATGCTTGCCGCAATGCCGTGGCCGTTCCTCGCGTACGGCAGACCGCTTCTGCGCACACCCTGACGCCATGCGGTCGCTTCTCGGCGGCCGCGCTTCGGATACACTGCGGCCATGCCCGAACCCGACGAGCCCCTCCCGCCCCTGTCGACGCATCTCGACGCCGACGGACACGCGCGCATGGTCGATGTCGGGTCGAAACTCGCGACGTCGCGCGCGGCGGTCGCGTCGGCGTTCGTGCGAATGTTGCCCGCGACGGTGAAAGCGTTGCGGAGCGGCGAGACGCCGAAGGGAGATGTTCTCGCGGTGGCGCGCATCGCCGGGATCATGGCTGCGAAGAAAACGCCGGAACTGATCCCGCTGTGCCATGCGATCGCCCTCACACAGGTAACCGTGGATCTCGAGATCGGGGATGATGGCGTGAGCGTCACGGCCTCGGCGTTCGCGCACGACCGGACGGGCGTGGAGATGGAAGCGATGACCGCTGCGGCCGTCACGGCACTGACGCTGTACGACATGCTGAAAGGGATCGATCGCGGGATGAGCATCGAACACGTGACGCTTCGCGAGAAGTCCGGTGGGCGCTCGGGACATTGGCGGCGGGACGGACGATGAGCGGGACGTTCGAAATCACGGAGGGGCCAATCGATCCGGCGCGTGTGATCGCGCACGTCGCCCGTCCGGGCGCCGGGGCGGTGGACCTGTTCGTCGGCGTCGTGCGGGATCACAACGACGGGCGCGCGATCGCGAAGCTGGAGTACGAAGCCTACCCGACGATGGCAGTGCAAGAGATGCAGCGGATTGGCGCCGATCTCACCCGAGAATTTCCGGATGCCTCGTTCGCTGCGATCCATCGCGTGGGCTCGCTCCTCGTTGGCGAAGCCGCCGTGGTCTGCGCAGCGAGCGCGCCCCACCGCGACGAGGCGTTTCGCGCGTGCCGTCGACTGATCGACGAGATCAAAGCCCGAGTCCCTGTGTGGAAGCGCGAATGGGGCGAAGACGGACCGCACTGGATCAATTGGGTCGATGCGCGTTGCGACGCGCACGGTCACGGTCCGCACGGAGGCGACGCACGATGAGATCCTACTTCACCGATCGCAACGTGCGCCGAATCGTCGTGCTGCTCGTGTTCCTTGCGGCGATCGTCTTCTTCCGCCACCTCGTCGTGCTGCTCGTGTTCTTCGTCGTGTTCGAGCGACTGATCGGCACGGCCGCGAACTACCTGTCCGCGTGGACGAAGTGGAAGACCAAGTGGTCTGTGCTCGCGGTCGTGGTGCTCGGGCTCGCGGGCGTCATCGGCGGGGTTTGGTTCGGGGTCTCGACGTTCGTCCACCGGTTCGATCAGATCCGTCACGGTGCGCACGAGATCCGCGAGACGATTCGTCAGAGCCACCTGTATCACCAGTACGGGCACTTCCTCGGCCGCGTGACGATCGAGCGCGTCCTGGAGGGCGCGCGCGAACACGCCGAGGGCGCCATGCACGCGGCGATCGCGGTCGGACGCGGCGCCATCTACGTGGTCATCGGGCTGATCTTCTCGGTGGTGTTCCTGCTCGAGCGTGACGAACTCGAAGCTTGGCGCGAGAAGATGCCGCTCGATTCTCCGCCCCGGATCTTGCTTCGCTACATCGGCTATGTGGCCGACGCCATCGCGATCACGCTCAAGCTCCAGGTCATCGTTGCGGTCGTCAATACGCTGATCACGCTGCCGGTTCTCATCGCGTTGCGTCTGCCCGGCATTCCGGCGCTCATGGCGCTCTTGTTCATCACGGGGCTCATCCCGGTCGTGGGCGGCCCCGTCGCCGGTGGCGTCTTGATGACCGTGGCGTACGTCACTCGCGGTGCGGGGGGATTGGGCGTATTCCTCGCAAGCACGTTCGTGCTGCACAAGATCGAGAGCTACTACCTCAGTCCGCGTCTGACGGCGAAGCACGTGAAACTGCCCGGCTTCGTACTGATCACGTCGCTCGTTCTGTTCGAACACGCGTTCGGACTTGCCGGGCTGTTCCTGTCGTTTCCGTGCTTGTACGTCGCCGCGAAGATTCGCGAGGGGTGGATCGATCCGGCCGACGACCTACGGGAGGAAGAAGAAACGTCGCGCTTCATGCGCGGCGCGCTTCCGCGGTTTCAGGGCTTCAAGCGGCCAAAGGCGCTGTCGAACATTCGTCGTGGCCCGCAGGAGGCAACCGGGGCCGGGCCGGCTTCGACGCCGCCGGTTGCGATGCCCGCCGCCCTTCCCGCGGCGACGGAAGAAGCTGCCGCAGAGCATACCGATCGAGCGCCGAGCGAGTGAGGCTACGGCAGTCCGACGTTGCTACGGCGCCGAGTTGCGCCACAACAAGAGGTCACAGGGAGCCCCGGCATTCGAGGTAGAGTCGCATCGCCATGGCCCACCCTCATCCCGGCGAGCACCCGTCGACCCGCGTGGTCACGATCACGGTGAGCGACACACGAACCGTCGCGGACGACACGAGTGGCACGCTGTTGCAGGACGAACTGCGAAACGCCGGCTGTACGATCGTCCGTCACGCAATCGTGCCCGACGAGCCCAATCGCGTGCGCGCGGAGATTCTCCGAGCGATCGACCACGATGCCGCCGACGCCGTCGTGTCGACCGGTGGCACGGGCATCGCACCGCGCGATCTCACGTACGAAGCCGTCGTGTCGCTGCTCGACAAGACGCTCGACGGTTTTGGCGAGGCGTTCCGGAGATTGTCCTGGGACGAGATCGGGGCGCGCGCGATTCTGTCCCGCGCCGTTGCCGGCACGCACGGCCGTGCCCTGATTTTCTGTCTGCCAGGCAGCACCAAGGCGGTGCGACTCGGCGTGACGCAGCTCATCGTGCCCGTACTCGGACACGCGGTAACTCTGGCGAAGGGCTGACGGGAGGGTCACTCCGATGTTGTCGTTCGACGAAGCTCGAAGCCGCCTGCTGGACGAAGTTCGCGCGCTGCCCGATGAGCGCGTCGACGTGCGAGACGCCGTCGATCGAGTGTTGGCGCACGACCTGATCGCAACGCGACCGCAACCGCCGTTCAACTACTCCGCCATGGACGGGTACGCAGTGCGCGCTTCGGATCTCGAATCGTCGGCGCCGGACGGCTGGCCGGTGGTCGGCGAGAGTCGAACCGGTGGCGAGGTCCCCGCGGCGATGGCAGCCGGAACGACGGTGCGAATCTTCACGGGCGCGATGATCCCCGCCGGTGCGGACGCCGTCGTGATGCAGGAAGACGTCGATCGCGCGGGTGATCGGGTGGTGATTCGAAAGGCGGTCGCCGCCGGGGCGAACATTCGGCGCGCCGGCGAAGACCTTTCCGCGGGGACGGTCGCGCTCGAGCGTGGAACCCGAATTCGTCCCCACTCGATCGCGATGCTTGCGTCACTCGACTCCGCACGCGGGAACCGCGCGAGGCGGCCTGTCGTCGCGATCTTGTCCACCGGCGACGAACTGCGCGAAGTGGGCGAACCCGACCGGCCGGGAAGCGTGATCGACTGCAACGGGCCTGCGCTCGCGGCGCTCGTGCGCCAGTGCGGCGCGATTCCGCGGGCGTTGCCCTTCGCGCGCGACGATCTCGCAGCCACCGAAGCGGCACTCATGAACGCGCTCGACGGCGCGGACGTCGTGGTGACCGTTGGCGGCGTGAGCGTGGGAGATCACGATGTCGTCAAGCCCGCGCTCGCGGCCGCGGGGATCGTGTTGGACTTTTGGAAAGTGGCGATCAAGCCCGGAAAGCCCATCGCGATTGGGCGATGCGGCGCGAAATATTTCATCGGCTTGCCGGGCAATCCGGCCTCCGCGTTGCTCACATTCTCTCTGTTCGGCGCTCCGTTGCTGCGGGCGCTGCAGGGCGACCGATCGGCGCGTCCCGCGGCGCTGCCGTTGCCGCTCGCGCACGATGTGCGTCACGCCACCGGACGACTGGAATTTGCGCGGGCCGCGCTGCGGGTGGTCGACGGTGCGGTGACGGTCGATGTGTTTCGCAATCAGGCGTCGGGCGCGATCACGACGTTTGCGTGGGCAGACGGATTCGCGATGCTGCCGGCAGATCGCAGCGACCTCCGTGAGGGCGAGGTGGTGTCGTTTCTTCGGATGAGCGATGTCTGACGAGTCTCCGCGCGATCTCGAAGGCCGCGCCGTTCTGATCACCGGCGGGAACAGCGGAATTGGACGCGCGACGGCCGAAGCGCTTGCACGGCGTGGCGCGCGGGTCACGTTGGCGTGCCGAGACGAATCGAAGACGCGTTCCGTGATCGAGGCCATCGAGCGTGCGTCCGGAGCGGGGGCCGCGAAGTTTCTCGCGCTCGACCTCATGGACCTCGAGAAGGTCCGCGCTTCCGCCGCGGAATTCCTTTCGCGCGACGAGCCACTCCACGTCCTCATCAACAACGCGGGGATCTTCACCGCGCCGACGCTCACCGTGCAGGGCTTCGAGCCCGCGTTCGGTGTCAACCACCTCGGCCACTTCCTGTTCACCACGCTGTTGCTCGAACGCCTGCGGCGCGACGTGCCGTCACGCATCGTCAACGTCTCGAGCCGTGCGCACTTTCGCCCGCGGCGACTCGACCTCGATGCACTCCGTGGCCGAAGAGATCGAGGCGCCGGCGCACGCGAATACGCGACATCCAAGCTCTGCAACGTGTTGTTCACGCAGGAACTCGCACGGCGACTCCAGGGAACGAGTGTGTCGGTCTGTGCGCTGCACCCCGGCGTCATCGTGTCGGGACTCTGGCGGACGTTCCCGTGGCCGATTCGTTCGGTGATGCAGTGGTTCATGGACTCGCCGGAATCTGGCGCCGCGACCTCGGTCTACTGCGCGACGTCGCGGGACGTCGAGACCCGGAGCGGCCGATATTTCGACACGTGTCGCGAAAAGCCGGCGGCCGAGCTTGCAAGCGACCCCGAACTTGCGCGAGCACTCTGGAAGCGCAGCGAGGAGTGGACGCGGTAGTGGCCGCGTCGACGACTCGCGGACGCGTGTGCCCCGCGAAACATTCAGGCCTCGTTGCTGTCCGACGATCTCGGTGAGAGCCGTATGACTTGGACGCTTCGAATCGATGATGTTGCGCCGCACGTGGACGTCGCTCCCGGTGCGTCAGTGACGCTGCGTGGGCAGTGGTACGACTCGGCCCATGCGACGACGATCGACGCTTGCCAGTCCGGGGGGTCGGCGGGAGTGGGGCTCCGCGCGCAGGGCTGGGTGGATTGGTCCGCGGGCGGTTGGCACCTCGAGTCACGCGACTTCGCGTCGCACACATGCACACTTGTCGCGACAGGGGATACCGGGGTCGGATGCGCGGCGGCTGGCGTGGCGTCGCCGTGTCTCCCATCACGGATGCGGTCGATCGCGGCGCAGATCCCGGAATCAGTCGACGACCTTCGCAGCGCGCTCCGCGGGGGGATCGAAGTGAGCGAGCCACATGCAGCCGGAGTCGTTGCGTCCGGCGGTCCAACTGCTTCGCGCGGCGCAGGCCGCGTGGCGGGCGGGGCGGGGATCGCGCTTGCGGCCGCGATCGTCGGCGCGTGGGTGCTTCGAGCGCGGCGCGCGCACCGGAGGCGACCCGAAGTGCAGATTCGCTTGCAGGCTGCGCGCATCGAACGCCGGCTCGCGTCGGCGCGACCGGTCCTCGCACGCGTGGCCCCCAACGTACGGGCGTTGGCGCAACAAGCGCAGGAGCTCGCGGCGATCGAGCGACGGATTCAATCGAAGCTGCGCGCTTCGGATCGTGCTGCAATCGAGCGTCGCCGAGTGCTTCTTGCAACGGACCCAGGGAGTTCCGACGCCGAAGTTCGTGATCTGCTGGACCGTCAGGTCGCGCGTCTCGATCGCTTGGACGCCGAGCGCGCGCGGGTGTCGCAGCGGCTGCGACGCGTGCATGAATCGCTCCGTTGCCTCGAGGACGGGATCGCCGATGGCAGCGACGGACCGGATCGCGAGGCGGAGTCGGTGCTCCTGCGCGAAATCGAGCGCGACGTGCAGTTGGCACAGGACGCGGAGCAAGAGGCGGATCGCGTGGTGGCCGGTGGGTGAGGGCACCCCAGCCCCCGCGGTGGAACGTTTTGCGTTCTCGCGCGTAAGAAGGACCGTGGCGATCGAGAAAAGGGTCCCGAGCAAGCTGACGGGGCTCGCCGTGGGTTGGATCGCGGCACTGACGACGCTGTGGTCGCAATCGGCGATTGCCCAGCGTCGCGCGGCGCACGACGCCACGACCGCACCGTCGGCGCCATCGTCGAGGGCGGCGATCCGCACGCTGAACGTCGTCGGTCACATTCAGTCGACCCTACGAACCGCACGCTACGAACACACGATCGACGTGGACGAGCGCACCGGGCGGTACGTCTTCGACTGCTCGGGCATGACCGCGTGGATCCTCGCGCGCAGCGCACCGAGTGCCCACCGCGCCGTGATGGAACACGTGCACGGGTTTCATCCGCTCGCGCGGGACTACTACCGGCAGATCGCGGCAGTCGCGCCCGGCGCGGAAGCCCACGGATGGCATCACGTTGCGCGCGTCTCGGATGCGCAGCCCGGCGACGTCGTGGCGTGGCTGCGGCCGGCGATCGTACGGTCGAACAATACGGGGCACGTTGCGATCATCGTGTCGCCCCCCGCGCGCATCGAAGGCACGGAGCAGTGGCTCGTGCGGATCGCCGACGCGTCGCGGTACCAACACCAGGACGACTCTCGCGAAGGGTCGGGTCGAACGGGGTTCGGGTTCGGGACGATTCTCGTTCGCGCGGATCCCGCGACGGGCGCGCCCGTGGCGTACGGCTGGTTCGGCGCGCAGTCGGCGTGGGTGCTCGCGACGTCGATGGCCATCGGCCGACCGACGCGGTAGCGCGGGCGAGTGCTTGACGAAGACGGTGTCACCGGTATTCTCGCGGTGGAATACCGGAGGGACGCATGGCGGCCAAGAAGTTCGCGATTTCGGTTCCGGAGTCGGTCATGGAGCAAGTCGACCGCGCGGCGGCCGAGTCCGGCGTCACCCGCAGTCGGTTCATCGCCGACGTGCTCCGGCTGACCGCATCGGCGCGCAGCGATCGCGAGATCACCCGACGGATCAATCGCGTGTTCGACGACCCGAAGGTCATCGCGGACCATCGTGCCGACGCTCGCGCCTTCCGCCGACGCGCACCCGCCGCCGGCACCGAATGGTGATCGCGCAGGGCGACGTCGTGTGGATCGACTTGCCCGACGCGGGCGGTTCGGCGCCTGCGGGACGGCGGCCGGCCGTCGTGATTTCGCACGACCGATTCAACCGAAGTCGCATCGCGACGGTGGTGGTCGTGGCGATCACGTCGAATCTGAAGTTTGCAGAATCGCCCGGGAACGTGCGCCTTCGCAAACGAGAGGCCGGGCTTCCGCGCGCGTCGGTTGTGAACGTCTCGCAAATCGCGACCGTCGATCGCGCGGACGTTCTGGCGAAGTCGGGAACGTTGTCGCGCAATCGGTTGCTGCAAGTCTGGGACGGCGCTCGACTCGTCCTCGAGCCGGATCGCTAACGGCGCGGAGTCCCATCGCGACGCGCTGTCACAAGTCACGCTTCCCAACCGGCATCGTGCCAGTCGGTCCACGACGGAGCGTCGTGCACCCGAGTTTGTAGTGAGGGCCTCGCCCTACGGCCGGCGCCACCGGTCCGCGATCACGCCCGGCGGCGCGAAAATGAACGCCCGGCCGAGTTGACACATCCTCGCGGTGCAGCGGGCCGGATCGGCGTCGATCATCTCGTGCGGTCGCAGTGGCGGTGCGATGAACGACACCCAGCGTCGGCCACCGTCGGTGGTCCACCATCGGCTGTCGCCCATCGTGTCAGACGCGACACCGTGACGCCTGTCCGCGAACGCGACAGACCCCAACGTGCCGGGCGCGTCGTGGACTTGAAGCGCAGCGTCGGGATCGCCCGCGACGATGACCGATCCGTCGGCACCACGCGCGTAGCCTGCGACCCAGCGTTCGTCGACAAATTCCAAGCGGAGCATATTCACACCCCGCCGAGCGACGCGGATCGCGCGGACGACGCCGGTGTCGACCGACCACACCGCCCACTCGCTCGCGTCGCCCTCTGGAACACCTGATCCCCAGCGGCGGAGCAGCACCCGATGGCCGCGAAGTCCACGAACTTGGGACAACGGCGGCACTTGCAGCGGGCGCCACGCAGCACCGTCGTAGAAGCACAAGCTACCGGACGATGGAGGCGAAGTCGTCTCGACATCGCAACTTCCGTGGACGAGCAACGACGATCCATCGGGCGCGGCGGTCGGTTCGGACGCACGACGAAGGTCGCGCAGCCGCTGCCAGCCGTCGTGGGCAGTCCACGCAAAGACGGCCGTCAGTTCCGAGTTCTGCGAGCGACACGCCGCCGCGACGCGCGTGCCCCAAGGAAATAGCTCGCACGCATCGCCCGGCGCGTCCACACGTCGCGGAGTCCCTCCCGGAGCGGCCACCCACATGAACGTGTTCCCTTCGACGTAGAACAGCCCGCAGGACCTCGCCGACCTGCGCGGGACAGGCCAACCCATGCGTTGATCTGGGACGACCAGCGTGTCGTCGTCGAGCGCAAAGCCCGACGCCGCGATCGAGAGCGGCCCGAGCACGCGATCGCCAAGGATGACGGGCGGCCAAGGCTCGCGAGTCAGAATCGCGACCGGTCCGGCGGTGCCCATGGGCGGATGCGCCACCGCGACAGGGGGTGCGTCGCGCGATCGAGGCAGTCGCCATCGGTGGTCGGCCGCGAGCGCGTAGATCTCCCCGTCGGGCGGCGAGGCCTGTTCCAAGCTCCGCGCGCCCACCAAGTTCGCGTCGAACCATGACCCGCCCGAGTCCGTCGTCACGTGAACCGAGCCGGCGCTGTCGATGAACGCGCCGAACAACTCGTCGCCGAACGTGATCGCCCACATCGACGCAGGACCTGGCGGTCGAATCGGGCGTGGGGGGCCCGTTCCGTTGTCGATCCAGAACGAGTGATCGTCGAGTTCAACAACGATGCGACCCGGCGATTCCGGTCCGCCCCGCGACTGGGTCACTTGCCGCCCCGGAGGCAACCACGTCGTCGTGCGCATCGGTGCAAGGAACGCGTCGGCGACCGCGAGCGCGCCCGTTCCGTTCATGATCAAGACTCCGGCCCCGAATCGCCGCGCTGCTGGACTGGTCCAATCAGGAAAACCGAACGTCCATCGCAGCGAGTCGCCCTCCAACTCGAACCGAAGGCCGTAACCGAACCACTGCGTGGACGCCGGCCCACGCGCGATGCGGATCGCGCGGCCGATTCCCCGATCGTTCCAGGGAAAGTAGTAGCGCGACCAGTCGGACGGCATCGAGTCCACCGCCGATGCGCGCCGCGGCGGAGGCTGGACGACATTCGAGGTCATGGTCGGTCGGCGCGCCCCGCACGCGGCCATCGCCAGCACGCAAGCGGTTGCCATCGCGCGGCGTCGCCACGCAGTCGATCCGCGCTTGCCGACTTCCACATTTCCCTCACCGCGGTCAAAATCCGCCATCCAAGGCCCGCCGCCCTACTGCACATCGTTCGAGCGCTCGTCGCCGTGACACGCGAACAACCGCTACCCACGTACCCGACTCGCCGCGACGAGTCCCCCACCACTGCGACCCTCCTCTCCGAACCACCTTTAACCTCCCTCCCGCCCCGCCTCCCTGTTCATTCTTCCGGATTCACCCACCGGTGACGCGGCCGCAACGTTTCGTGCACAATCCCGCGCGTGAACTCCGACGACGATTCGTTTCACGGTATCTCGACGCGCGCGGTCCACGGCGGCGAGCCCCGCACGAAGGCCTACGACGCGCTCGCGACGCCGATCGCGGAGACGGCGACGTACACGTTTCGCGACACGGCCGAACTCGTCGCGTTCATGGAGGGGCGCGTCCAGCGCGAGGAATACGGGCGGTACGGCAATCCGACTGTGCGCGTGCTCGAAGAGAAGGTGGCTCAGCTCGAGGGCTGCGAAGACGCCATCGCGTTTGCGAGCGGGATGGCGGCGGTGACGACGACGATTCTCGCGCTCGTGAAGTCCGGATCGCACGTCGTGCTCTTTCGCGACTGCTACCGACGCACTCGGCAGTTCGTGACGTCCGTGCTCGATCGATTCGGTGTCGCCAGCACGCTCGTCGACTCGGGCGATCTCGCGGGACTCGAGGCTGCGCTGCGACCCGAGACGCGGCTGATCGTTTCCGAAGTGCCGACCAATCCGTACCTGAACGTCGTCGACCTTCCGCGGCTGGCAGAGATCGCCCGCGCGCGGCGCATCAAGACGCTGATCGATTCGACGTTTGCGACGCCCGTCAACCTGCGTCCGTGCGAGCACGGGATCGATCTCGTGCTGCACAGCGCGACCAAGTATCTCGGCGGCCACAACGACGTGCTCGCCGGTGTCGTCGCGGGCGCGGCGCCACTCGTGTCGCTCGTCCGGGATCTACGGCACATCCTCGGCGGCGTGTGCGATCCCCACGCAGCGTGGCTCGTGGCGCGGGGGATCAAGACGCTCGATCTCCGTGTGCGGCAGCAAAACCGCACGGCGCAGGCGCTCGCGGAGGCGCTAGCGGCGCACCCGAAGATTCGCGCGGTGCACTACCCGGGCCTCGAGCGGCATCCGCATCACGCAGTGGCCAAACGATTGATGGCGGGCTTCGGCGGCGTCGTCACCTACGAACTCTCGACGGATCTCGCCGGGACCGCGCGGTTTGTCGACGCACTCCGCATCCCGCGCATCGGTGCCTCACTCGGCGGCGTCGAGAGCCTCGTCGAGCAACCGGCGCTCATGAGCTATTTCGAGCTGTCTTCCGACGAGCGCGCTGCGATCGGCATGCACGACTCGCTCATCCGCCACGCGATCGGAATCGAAGACACGGACGACATCCTGCGCGACGTGCGGAGCGCGCTCGGCGCAATTTGAGAGTGGCAAAGCTCGACGCGTGGTTCCGTGCGTTGAAGTTGAAGTTGATGTTCACGTCAATGTCCAGGTTCACGTCAATGTCCAGGTTCACGTCAATGTCCAGGTTCACGTCAACCTTGACCTCGTCCTTGACCTGAACGTCAACCTCAACCTGAACGCCACCGTCAACCTCAACACCATTCGCGAATCGCCACCGCTCCCACCACGGACTCTTGCCGCTACCGCGTCTCGACTCGCAACGACCGCAGCATCGCCTCGAACGCTGGCCGTGCCGCCGCGACCGTCGCGTCCGGGCCGAGCATCTTGAAGAACCACGGTCCGTCGCCGACCTGCGCGATCGCGGCGAGTAGACGCCCGTGCTCGAACGTCGGGCCCGCGGGCGCCCCCGGCATCGCGCCGCCCCCGCCTCCGCCGATGCGTCCCGGCACTTCGGTGATCGTCACGGTGATCGAGCCCACGGTGATCTCGCGTCGCACCGCGATCGCCCGCGTATCGCGCCCGTCGGGTTGCGTCACCTGTCCGTACCATCGGTCGAGATTCGCTTCGGTGTTTCCGCCCTGGCCCGGACCGAACGTTATCACTGTGAGCTCCGCGTCCTGCGTGTCGGCTCCCGTGTGCGGAATCCGATACTGCGCGCGCCGCATCGGCGACGATGGCGTCACGCGTTGCCAGCCGCTCGGATCGTCCCACGTCACGGTCGGGTCCGCGGGAGCTTCCGCGGGCGCGGGCGCTGCGCTCCCTCCCGGCCACGCATGCTGCGTCCCGGTTCCGACGCTCGGGTGTCGCGCGGGCATCGCGTGCGGATCGGAACGCGGAACTGCGGATGTCGGGTCCGGACGAACGCTCCGCGGCTCAACGGCGCTTCGCTGACACGCGCTCGGGACGATACTGAATGCGATGAGCACCACGGTCGCAACAGTTCGACGAAACGACGTCATCGGCTTCATTCTCTACCAGCGTGATCGCAAGTTCGCGGGCGCAACCCAATACACGCCGCCGCCTTGATCGTCTGCAAAGAACATTCGACCGTCACTCGAGAAAACGACGTCGGTCGCGCGCTCGAGCGGCCCGCCGCCCTGACCGAATCCGAGAACGAAGCTGTTCCACGAGCCGCGTGGCGCGTGCGTTGCGGGATCTGTTTCGGCGAACACGATGCGCGTGCCCTGCCAGCGCGGCACCGTGTAGAAGCTCCCGTGGAGCGCGACGAAGATCGCGTCGCGGAAGGGCGCCGGCCACCGCCCGCGCTCCCAGTCCATCCCGAACGGTGTGTCGTTGAGCGGGAACTCGGCTTCTTCCTGCGGAACCGAATTGCAGTCGAACACGTTGTGATTGGCGGTGGTCGAACGACCGCGCCCCGTGCAGCACGGGAATCCGTAGTTCGTATTGTCGCGCAGAAGGACCATCCGCTCGCGCGCGCCCTGCGACCCGCCTCCGTCGTCGCCGAGCTCGGCCACGATGCACGCCTCGTCACGAAAGTGGCAGCGCAGGTACATCGGGTTGCGGTACCCGGTCGACAACATCGTCAACGCGCCGCCCACGTCCGCGCGAAACACCTGGCCGAGTCGCGGCGTGTCGGGACACGTGGTCGCGCTGTAGACGCCGAGCGCCGAGTACAGTGTTCCGGCCGCGCTCCTCGTAAATCCGTGCGTCCAGCGCTCGCCGGGCACCATGGGATACGACGCGACCATGGTCCCCGGACCCGACGCGACACGCTGGCCGTCGATGTACGGCGTGCGAAAGATCGCTGCGGACGTCGTGTAGTACAGAAACCCTCCCGCGATTGCGATGCCATGCACCGTGGGTACGTCGCCGAGGAACACGTGCGCTTCGGCGATGCCGTCGTGATTGTCGTCGCTGAGCACCACGATCTGGCCGAGCCCCGGCGGCGCTCCACCATCGGTTGATTGCGAGGGGGACGAAACGAACAAGTCGCCGTTGGGCGCGAAGTTCAGCACGCGCGGCGCGCCGATGGTCGCGAAGCGGCGCGTGCAAAAGCCCGTGGGCACGACGGCGCCGTCGACGTTGGTGCCGGTAGCGCAGAAGAATGGCCCCGTCGGCTCGGGCTGATCGTCGCTGGCGTCCAGCGCTTGGAGGTCGTAGTCGAGCGGGTTCGGTCCGGTCGGGCAGCCGAGCAACGCAAGCGAGAGGGAACAAAGGACGACGGGGCGCATTGGCGGAGTGTAGCGTAGGAGCGGGGACGCGTCAGAAGAGCGTTCGGAGTTGCGTTCCTGCGGGGTAGCCGTACGAAACACGAAGGTCGAATCCCGAGACGATCACGCCCACGGGCTCGGACGCCGTCACGACGTGAACGCCGTCGCGCTGCCGACCGGGCAGCACGTTCATGGGGTACGGCAGAATCGGATCGATGATCGGATACGAGAGTTGGCAACGGTACACCGTGTACCGCGACGGGCCGCAGGTTTGCCGTCGCGTGTCGACGCAGCCGTCGCCCCGCGAGACGTCGCAGTCGATCGAGGGAACGCGAACGTCGTCGAGGCGAACCTCGGCATTCACGGGGGCCACGATTGCGACGAAGTCGAACGCGTACCGATCGGGCGTGAGAAACACGTACGTCGACCGCCACTGCTCGATCGGTGGGATCGGAATGAACGATGGATCGCCGCCTGGGAAGTTGAGCGGGATGCCCGTGTTCGTCTGCGATGACATGAAGTCGGCGAGACTGATCGGCGCCGTCGCGATCAACTCGAAATCGCGGTACGCGCGGAGCGTACGAAACTCGCCCTCGCGAAGCACCACCGCGAGCGGCGGGCTCTCGGGATCCTCCAAGATCGACGGCAGCGTCGTGCGAATGGTCGTCGTGCCCGGCGTCACTGCCATGACTCGGAAGAACTCGGGCTCGTTCTCGACCAGGCCCACCGGTGCTCCGGCCGCGCGCACGATCGGCGTGCGTCGCGGCGTACGCACGGCAACGTAGCGCTGCCCGAGTGAATTGCGCGGGAACTGCTGCGCTTCGAGGTGATCGGCGCAGCATCGACGATCGTTGAGATCGAACCACTCGGGCACGTCGGACGCCTCGCTCCCGGAGAACACGGCAACCGGTCCATCCGCGGTCACACGCGTCCCGGTGAGATCGGCTTCGAATCCGTCGGTCTCGAGGTTCAGCACGTCGAACGTCCCGAGGACGATGTCGATCGAGGAGCCCGCCGGAATGCGCTCCACGAACGGTCCGCCGGGCAGGACGTCCGCTCGCGGAACAATGTGAACGTGCGTGTTGGGGCGGACGCCGACCACGGTGATGAATGCTCGCAGATCGACCGGGGACGACGGATTGAGCACCGTTTCGGGCGGACTCGACGCAAGCGTTTGCGGCCAGCCCATCGCCATGTAGTCGCCCTGCAGCGAGTTCGTGGGAATCAGGAGGCACGAATCGTTCGAGAAGACCAAGCCGTTTTCGAGTGGGTTGAACTGGTACGCGATCACCGGCGCCGTCGACGTGACGCGGTACGCCAGCGACGAGAGGCACGTGCCAGTCCCGGTGTTGAACGTTCCCGGCGCCGAGCAGTCGACTTCGCGCGCGTTCAACAAGAACACTTCGAGGTCGCGCGGCGGGATGACCGTCGACTGCACGCGCACGATTCGCGGCGGTGCGCCGACGGGCGCGTCGTTGCGCTCGATCGTGACGCGAGCGGTGTACCGGGGGTCGGGATTGGACACGACGACCGCGTACTGCTGCGACGCCGCGGTCTCGCCCACGCCAAGCACCGCGTTGTCGAGGTCCACGGCGAAGTACTCGCAGCCAATGTAGCTGCCGATGACGTCGGGATCGTCGCAGAGCGACCGGCAACGCTCGCCCCGGCACACCATGCCGTTGGGCACGTCACATTCCGTCGCGCGCTCCCATGTCATTGCATCGTCGCGGCACCGCTCGACGGCGCTGTCGTCCGGCGCGCAACGAATGCCCCCGGGGCGGCACGGAACGCAGCCGCCGCGATCGGCCACGCACGTCATCATGCGGGCGCGGCAGTCGTCGCTGCGCACCGCCGTCATCTCGCGATCCGGCACGCAGGTTTGAAACGTCTCCGCGACACACCGCGTCTGCCCCGGGACGCACTCGGTCCACGTTGGCACGTCGGGTCCCGACGCTGCGTCCGTGCGCGCGCCGTCTGCATCCGGAACGAAGCTCTGGCTCGGCGCACACGCGACGGCGAAGACGATTGCAGCGGAGAGCCAACGATGCACGGTCGAAGTATGTTGCCGATCGCGGTCTGCGTTGTCACGCTCTCGAATCTTCATGGCCGTTACGGTTCGAGCGCTCGAGGCGATTCGCGACGTGCCCCGCGAAGCGTGGGACGCCCTCCACGGCGAAACGGATTCACCGTTCGTCGAATGGGAATGGCTCGATGCACTCGAATCGACCGGCTGCGCCGTCCCGGAGCGCGGGTGGATTCCGCGGCATCTCGTCATGGAGCGCGACGGATTGCTCGTCGCTGCGATGCCCGCGTACATCAAGACCAACTCGGAGGGCGAATTCGTCTTCGACCATCAGTGGGCGGGTCTCGCATCACGTCTGGGCCTGGACTACTACCCCAAACTCATCGCAGCGGCGCCGTTCACGCCCGCCACCGGAGCGAGGATCCTGACGGCGCCCGGCGAGAGCGTCGTCGCGTGTGCGTCGATGATGAACGAGGCCGCGCACGACCTCGCCACGAAGCTCGACCTCTCGAGCATCCACGTGCTGTTCCCCCACGAGGCGCATGCCTACGCATTCGAATCTGCCGGCCTTGCGCTGCGTCTCGGGGTGCAGTTTCACTGGCACAACGAGGGCTATTCGGACTTCGAGTCGTTCCTGCGGCGATTCCCATCGAAACGGCGCACCGCGATTCGCCGCGAGCGCGCGCAGCTCGAGCGCGATGGCGACCGGATCGAGACAGTGCGCGGGGACGCGATCACGCAAGATCTCGTTTCGCCCATGTTCGCGTTCTATAAGAGCACCGTGGAGAAGTTCTCGTGGGGTCGACAGTATCTCCGGCGCGCGTTCTTCACGCGGATCGTCGAGCGGTTTCGACATCGACTCGAGTGGGTGATCGCACGCGACCGGGCCGGTGAGCCGATCGCCGGTGCGTTCAATCTCCGCCGCGGCCCCACGACGTACGGGCGGTACTGGGGCGCGCGGATCGAACGAAAGTTCCTGCACTTCCACGTGTGCTTCTATCACGGCATCGACGACGCGATTCGGCACGGCGTCCAGACGTTCGAGCCGGGCGCGGGCGGCGAGCACAAACGCTCGCGTGGCTTCGAGCCGACGATCACGTACAGCGCCCACACGCTGCTCGACACTCGCATGGACCGGATCGTTCGTGAGTTTCTCGCGCGCGAAGCCCCCGCCGTTCGCGCATGGGTCGCGGACGAGCGCGCACAGTCGCCATTGCGGAACGAGCCGGCCGGCGAAGTCCCCGGCGGTGCGCAGGAGGAGTAGAAACGGCCGCACCCCGATGCCGTGCGACGTGCATGGTACTGTCACACCATGCGACGCGACGCTCGACGACCGGCTTGGCGCGTTGAGACCATCCTCTCCGTGACGGCGACGATCGCGCTCGGATGCGGGAGCCCGCCCGCGATTGACGCAAGCGGTCGTTGGAGCTGCCCGGCGTCGTGGGTGCCGCACGCGCGGGGAGGATGCGGGCCTGCGGTGCTGCTCTGCGTTCCGGGTGGCGGCGCGGCCGACGGTGTGTGCAACGGGCTCGACCTCGCGCATCTCGGCGCAGCTACCGACGGTGGATCAAGTGGCTTTCGCGTGCTGCCCGATGGTGGAATCGGCGGCGCCTGGCCCGAGGAGGATCAGTCGCCGACCGCTCCCACGTTTGACCGCGCGACGTCCGTCGGCGGTGTCGGGACTTGCCCGGCGCTGTGGACTTTGCGAAACGATCGAACGTGCGATCCCAATCTGAACCCGGCATGTCCGACCGACACGGCTGCCCTTCCCGGCGGCGCGTGCACTGCGACGGGAGTGAGGGCTTGCGGCGCGTCCGAGTACGCAGACCCGGGCGCCGAGGCGGTGGGACACACGGTCGTTCGCGTTCGCGAGGGTGCGGACCCGTCCGTCGCGGACGGAAGTGTTGCTCGCCCGTACGGCACCGTGCAGGGTGGCATCGACGCGGCGGGTGCCGACGGGTTCGTCCTCGTCGCGGCGGGTACCTACCGTGAGGCCTTGGTCGCTCGCGGGCTTGTGCACATTGTCGGCCGTTGCCCGACGAGTGTGACGATCGAGCCTCCCGACGGTTCGGCCTCCATCAGCGCCAGCAGTTCGGCCGTGGACGTTGACCTGCGCGGTGTGCGCCTCCTCGGCGGCGGCATCGTCGTGGACACCGGTGCGCACGCGAGACTGCGGTCGGTCCGAGTCACCCGCGCGCTCTCCCGCGGAATCTACGTCACGGGCGTCGGGAGCGTGCTGCGCGGTGAGGACGTGTTCGTGGACGAAACACGCACGGATGCCGACGGGGCGCGCGGACGCGGTGCCCAAGTGAGTCTCGGAGCGCGACTGGAACTGTCGCGTGCCGTGGTGGCCAGGAGTCACGGCGTTGGAGTGTTCGCAAACGAAGGCGGCACGATGCAACTCGAGGACGTCGTCGTGCGAGACACGCAGGGCACTCCAGCCGCGCGGGCGTCCGGAATCACCGCGGAGGCGTCGACGGGGGTCATGCGGAGAGTCGTTTCGCAGGGAAACATGGGATGGGGTGTGCGAGCGGCCCGGAACACGTCACGCCTGTCGCTCGACGACTGCGTGGTGAGGGACCAACTCCCGGTGGGCGGATACTTGGGCCGCGGTCTCGAGGCCATCGAGGGTGCGAGTCTCGTGGCGACGCGGGTGTCGGTGTCCGCGAGTCTGGACACGGGAGTTTTCGGCCATGGACCCGGAACACACGTCGAACTTCGCGCGTGCAGTGTCATCGGGACGCGACTGCCAGCGATGGCGGCACCGGGAGTGTTTGGGCGAGGACTGGAGTGTCAGGACGGCGCACGATGCGACGTCGTCGACTCATGGTTCGACCAGAACCGCGACACTGGCATCTTCGGCACGGGCACTGGTACGACAATCAACATGTCGAACACGGGAGTCTGGCACACGATTGCCCCGTCCGCGACGCCCCAGAGTCCCGACCCTGCCGGATGGGGTCTCGGAGTCGAGAGCGGCGCGTCGCTCGTTGCGCGCGGAGCACACTTGTTCGAGAACCATGGCGGCGGCGCCGTATCCGTCGGTGCGAATACGTCGTTGACGTTGGACTCGTGCGCGATCGTTTCAACGATTCGTACGACGCCATCGAGTCGCGGGGAGGGCGTACGCGCCACGGATGATTCGAACGCTCGCATCGTACACTGCCGATTCGACGCCAACGACATTGCGGTGTTCGCCCAGCGCGGCGCGGTCGCCGTCATCGAGGACTCGATTGCGAGCCAGAGTGCAGTCGGAAAGCGTGGTTCCGTCGGAATCGGCTTCGCGTCGCAGCGCGGCGGGAGGGTGGTTGTCCGGCGATCTCTCGTCGACGGCATCCGCGGACTCGGCATCTCGGCGTGGGGAGCCGGATCGCGCGCCGATGTGGAGGACAGCACGATCCGCGGCGGCGAGCCGAACGCCGCCGGGGACACTGGGCGCGCACTCAATTGCGTCCTCGGGGCGACGATTGCCGCGACGCGGGTGAGACTGATCCGCAATCACGAGGTTGCGGCATTGTCTCAGGAGTCCGGCTCGAATCTCGTGCTCCGCGACGTCCTCGTCCGGGACGTGCTGCCGAACCGAGGTGCGTTCGGTCACGGACTCTCGTCGCAGGAGGGCGGCAACATCGACGCGGCCGGCGTGCTCGTCGAGAACGCTGCCGAGTTCGGTATCGCTGCGAACATGGGCGGAGGACAGGTCCGTCTCTTCGAGGTCATTGTTCGGGGCATCGTCCCGACGACGCGCGGCTTCGGGGCCGGGATTGGCATGTTCGGGCCGACGTTTCTCTCGGCGAGCCGCATCGCGATCGAGGGTGTCGTCGGCGCCGGGATCGTCAGCGCGTCGACGGTGACCGTGCCGATGCCCGGCATGGGCGGCGCGAGCTTCGTTGCACGTGACGTGTTTGTTTCCCGGATTCAGTCGGGAGCGATCCTCACGATCGTTGCGGGGGGGCAGAGGTCGGTCGTATCGCAACCGCTCGCGTACGGCGTTCACGTGACGGACGGCAATTCCATCGAGATCGAACAGGCACTCATCGTGAACGGCGGCTATGGCCTCTTCGCGTCGGGTGGAAACCTTTTCATCACGCGTGGCGTGATCGCGTTGCAGCTCGACGGCGCCGCCGCGTACGGCGGTCCCGACGGCGTGGTTCCGCTGCATCTGACGGACGTGTTGATGCGTGACAACGCGACCAACGACGTGCGACGCGCGGCCGGACTGCCCGAGGCGGTACTCCAGCCCCCGACGGGAGTGTGCCTTGGGGCGAGCTGCAATTGAGGGGGCAAGAGCCAACCAGTGCGGCATGCTAACGTTGCCGACCGCGATGCACGAGCGCGCAATTCACAGTGACGCGAGCGGCGAATTCGACGGGGAACGCTCGGTGCCGTTGCACGGAACGGGATTTGTGCCCCACGCGCTGGGTCGATACACGTTGCGCCATCCGCTCGCGGAAGGCGGCATGGCGGCCGTCTATCTCGCGCAGCACCGTGGCGCGGGATCGTTCCACAAGTGGCTCGCGATCAAGCTTGTTCATTCGCACCTCACGACGGACACACGCTTCGTCGACATGTTCCTGGACGAGGCGCGGCTTGCGGCGCGTATCGAGCACCCGAACGTTTGCGCCGTGTACGATTTCGGTGAGAGCGACGGGTCGTATTTCCTCGCGATGGAATACCTCCATGGCGAATCGCTCGCGTCGGTGGTGTCGCTTGCCTGGCAACGGGACGGGCTCCCGCACGAGGTGACGGCGGCACTGATTGCCGACGCGGCGCGCGGACTGCACGCGGCGCACGAGTTGCGCACCCCGGACGGAACGCCGGCCGAGGTCGTCCACCGCGACGTTTCGCCACAGAACATTTTCGTGCGCTACGACGGCATTGCGAAGGTCGTCGACTTCGGCGTCGCGCGATCTCGGGAGCGTCTCGCGGAGCGCACCACGACTGGCGAAGTCAAAGGCAAGCTGGCGTACATGGCGCCCGAACAACTCAAGCAGCAGCCCGTCGACCGTCGCGCGGACGTCTTTGCACTCGGCGTCGTGCTGTGGGAAGCGACGCTGGGTCGGCGGCTCTTCAAGCGCGACAGCGAGGGTGCGACCGTCTACGCCGTCGTCCACGACGAGCTACCACCGCCGTCACAGTTCGATCCGGCGTACCCGCCCGCACTCGAGCGGATCGTGATGCACGCGCTCGAACGCGCCGTCGATTCTCGCTATGCGACGGCCGATGCGATGGCCCGAGACCTCGAAGCGTTCGTGGCGTCGACTGCGAAGCCCGCGGGGCCGTCGCGGTTGACTGCGATCATGCGCGAGCTTTTCGCTGAGCGCATTGACGCGCGGGAACAACTGCTCTTGGAACTCGAGCGATCGCCCGCGCCTCGCGACGGTGCCCAGCCCTTTCGAGAGACCGAAACCTCGCGCACCCAGCGCGTCGAGACACGCGAACCTGCCGCGGCCGTTGCTCCGAGCGGACCTCGTCGTTCGCGCTCGCGAGTCGTCGCCGCGGTTGCGCTTGCTTCGATCGTCGCGACCGGGACGTTTGTCGCAATGCAACGTTGGTTTCGGACGCCAGTCCCGGCGTCTCGGGATGCCACCACCGCCCCGCCCCCTGCGTCCCGCTCCGCGACGCCGGCGGCCGACCGCGCGCCCGCGGCTGGCGGGCCGAACGGGCCCGCGCCGGCCGCCGTTCCCCCCCCTGCC
>ORMF010084211.1_pt1 | contig 86375 bp, 93 predicted proteins | sample 1779871 | NCBI WGS metagenome assembly ORMF01 (sample SAMEA104232316, study PRJEB22302) | groundwater metagenome | biome: forest; feature: aquifer; material: groundwater | place: USA | collected 2011-08-07 | depth 5.4 m | reverse complement strand
CTTCGCCTCCCCACCAAACTTCTTCGACAATACCAGCGTCATCGCCGCCGTCAGCGTCGTCTTGCCGTGGTCAACGTGGCCTATCGTCCCTACATTCAAATGCGGCTTCGTACGCTCAAATTTGCTCTTTGCCATTTCGCGGGTGCCTTTCTGTTCTCGTAGTCAACAATCGAAAAACGGCGTGTCCCGATTCGGGCACGTCAGCGAATCCGACGGCTGCTTGGTGCCCATGACGCGGATTGAAGGCGGGACCTCTCCCTTCCCAAGGGAGTGCTCTACCCCTGAGCTACATGGGCTGAAGTACGGTATTCCCATTCTTAAAACTTCCAAACTCCTGCCAGCGTCAGCGTGGCAAGCACACCAATCGCGCTTCTCTTCCGCCCAAACCCCTATCGCAACGCCGGAACCCCTCACTTTCAGCACACACCCGCCGCGCAAACCTCATGGAGCGGGTGAAGGGAATCGAACCCTCGTCATAAGCTTGGAAGGCTTCTGCTCTACCATTGAGCTACACCCGCATTCCGCCCCCAAAACCACCTGCAAACTATCCGCATCCGTTGTGCCCGTTCCCGGCTTCCGCATGGAATGGTGGAGGGGGTTGGATTCGAACCAACGTAGGCGCAAGGCCAACAGATTTACAGTCTGCCCCCTTTAGCCGCTCGGGCACCCCTCCGGCGGAACCGTAAATTATCTATGTTATCCACTATTTAGTCAAGGCCAAGTCATGGCAAGAGACCGTCCGGCCGCGTACCCAGAAACTCTGCCCCGACACGCCCCTTATGGCTCACTGCCCGCCGCCGCATTGGGAGAACTGGATGTCGGACCGCGGGCGCGGACGAGTAGGGGCGCTTCGCAAGAGCGTACCCGGTATCATTGCGGTTCAAAAAGCATCAATTTACGAAGGGGAGTGGCTTGCGTATCGCAATTCTGGAGGATGACAGCGACCAACTCGCCCTGCTCAAGCGCTGGCTTGCCGATGACGGTCACGACGTGCACGGCTACTTAGGCGGTCGTGAGGTCATGAAGCACGCCGGCCGGGAAAGCTTTGACCTTTTTGTACTCGACTGGCAGGTACCCGACATCTCCGGCACTGAAGTCCTTGTGTGGTTGCGCTCCAAGGTCTCACAGAAAGTGCCAGTGCTCTTTGTAACCGTGAGGGATTCCGAGCAAGACATCGTTTATGCGCTCGAACAGGGCGCGGATGACTACATGATCAAGCCCGCCAGGAAGCAGGAACTACTCGCCAGAGTACATGCACTTCTGCGGCGCGCATACCCACGGGCTGAGGAGAAGCAGGTTTCATGTCCGCCGTTTGATATCGACCTGGAGCGTGGAGAAATTCGTCGCGACGGTACGCGAATCGATCTGACGCCCAAAGAATTTGATCTCGCGGTAGTTCTTTTTAGGAATCTCGGACGATTGTTGTCCCGTGGTCATTTACATGAAACGGTCTGGGGACGCGGCGCGGACCTGGCAACCCGAACAGTCGATACGCACGTCAGCCAGGTGCGCAAGAAGCTCGATTTGCGTCCGGAGTCCGGCTACCGGGTTGTGCCCGTTTATAACTATGGGTACAGGCTGGAGAAGCTGTCGCCCGCAGTCGAATAGCCTGTGTCGGAAGATTGCGCGCTACTATCTAGTCGCGCGCAGCCGCTTTTCCGCGTAGTCCTGAACTTCGGCCGAGAGCGGCTTGGCGGCCAGAACTCTCTTGTATATCTGGATGGCGTCGCCGACACGTCCCAGTGCGTCCAGCGAGATGGCATAGCCAAGCAAGGTGGAAGGAACATCCGGGGCCGCACGCAGGCTGCGTTCGTAGGCTTCCGACGCCTCTGAGTGCCGTCCCATTCGTTGCAGCACACCCGCCTTCAACGACAGCAATTCCGGGCTAGCGGTCGAGTCCTGAGGAATCTTGCTCAGCACATCCAGAGCGGAGGCATATTCACGCCGGTCAACGTAGATTCGTGCCAGCGCTGCGATGAACTGAGGCTGCCCCGGCCCCACTTCGAGAGCAACTTGCAGTTCACGACGGGCCGCGTCGATTTTGCCCTGCTCGATCAGCATGGCGATATACATCTGTCTCGCTGCCTGATGCGAGTGATTGGTATTCAAAGCAAGCAGAAGCTGCTCCTCCGCTTCGGTTGCGCGACCCTGATTCAGCAATGTAACAGCCTGCCGAAACGATAACTCAGCCCGTTCCAAAGGACTGCGCGTCCGTTCACGCTTATCCACCGTGCCGCCTCCGCTGCCGGGGCTAATGCTGGCATCGCGCCGCTCCGGAGGCCGGCCAGGCCTGGCTGGCGAAAGAGGCAAATCGCGCGCGTCTTGCCGTACTCGATCCGGACCGGCGACGGGGCCCTTGCTTTCGGCGCCGTAGAATTTGGCGGACGGCTCAACCTTGTTCGCCTGCTCGGCGCCAGGGCGCGGATTTGGAGGACGGATCGGTGTGATGATTTCCGGTGCCAATCTCAGCATTTCGAAGGCCAGCGGCGCGACGCGTCCGGGCGTGTCATCCGCTCGTGCTGGAACGTCCATTTCTTTTGCGATAGACGCATTGGATAGGCTCGCGGAACCGGGACTTTTTGCTGTTGGAGCCTTGAAGCTTTCCCGCAGAGCAAGGTCGGTCACGATCGGGCGTGGCCAGATTTCGTATGCAACCCAGCAAGCCCAGCCGAGCGCAACCAGCATGAGGGCTGCAATAGTGCGCCACAGCCATTCCTGCCTCGGTTCACGCGTCGCAGGCAGCAATCGCAAAACAGAGGGCGCAGGCGCCTCGTTCGCCGTCGCGAGCGCCTGGCGATGATCCAGATCCTTCAGCATCCTGTTGATGATGCTCATGCTAGCGAACCCCTGTTCTCATTCCGCCGCTTTCGCGCGCGGGAACAGCCACCACCAGCGGTGCCGCCACGACGCGGCCGGGGTATCTTGGACCGCGGCTCGAATATGGCGCCGCTCCACCAGTCGCCCCCCCTCCCCATAGACTAGGAGTAGTGCCTTGTGCGCGAGGATGTTGATAAGTCGAGGGATCCCGCGACTCGCGAAGTGCAGTATCTTAAGCGCATCGCCTGTGAACGGCGAGCGTCCGGTGTATCCGGCAACAACCAGCCGATGCGCCACGTAGTTCGCCGACTCCTCGCGGTCCAGCGCGCGCAGGCGGTGTTGGAAGGTGATACGTTGCTGTAACTGACGGACCGCCTCGTTGTCCAGTTTTCGATCAAGTTCAGGCTGTCCGAACAGCACGACCTGAAGAAGTTTTCTCTTCTCAGTTTCCAGATTGGTAAGCAGCCGAAGCGCCTCGAGCGTCTCCAGCGGCATTGCCTGCGTTTCGTCCATGCATAGCACCACCCGCTTGCCCGCCCTGGCCGCCTCCAGCAAGCGCCGCATTATTTCCTTATCCAGCCGATGGGGTTCGATCTGCGCCGCATCCAGGCTCAACTCCTCCGCCAGGGCCAGATACAGCGCGCGCGGCTGGAGATTTGGATTTGGTATGTAGGCCGTAACCGAGTTCGCATCGAGCGTTGACAGAAATTTCCGGCAAAGCAAAGTTTTCCCGGTTCCAACTTCCCCGGTGATCTTGATGAATCCCTCACCGTTCGCGACCGCAACGATCAGCGTATTCAGCGCTTCCTGGATGCTCCTACAGGCGAAAAAAAAACTCGTATCCGGGGTAATACCGAAAGGCGTCTCGCGCAAGCCGAAGTGGCGCACATAGTTCATGACAGCCCCTAACGGCCGTCCGTCGACATGGACTCGATCCGGGCCCGTGTATCGTGAATATCCCGCTCCCACTCTTGGTCCGACTGGATGATGGTCGGCTTCAGGAGAATCACGAGTTCCTTCTTGCGCGAGACCCGATTCGTGTTACGGAGCAGGTTGCCGAATCCACCCTCGGATACCCCGGGCAAGCCCCCACGATCGTCTCGAATGTCGACGCTCATCAACCCGCCGATTGCGACAATATTGCCGTCCACGACCCGGACGATCGTATCAGATTCATTGACCGTACTCTTCGCGAGCGGCAGTCTGATCTCCGCCACGGTGCCTCCAAGGTTGACTACCCGCGTGCTTTCGGTGACCTCGCTCACGGAAGGATGAACATGCAGAACAATGTTTCGCCCCTCGTCAATCTGTGGTGTGACATCCAGTACGATTCCTGAGAAGAAGGGCTGGACGGTAACGGTTGGCGATTGCTGCGTGGCGCTGCCAGTCGAGGTCGTGACGGTTGACACGTTGGTCACGAAAAACTCGTCAGTTCCAACCTTGAGAATCGCCTTTTGATTGTTTAAGGTAGCGATGCGCGGGCTGGATAGAACCTGAACATTGCCCTGGCTCTCAAGAAAATTCAGCAACGCCGCGAAGTTTGAGGTTTGGAGCGCCAATCCAAACACCGCCCCCGCCGGATTTGCGGCCGCGAAAGCCCCGGAGGCTGCCGCGAGCGAGCGCTGGCCCGCATCCACGCTAAGCCCGCCGGTACCTATCGCCTGACCGCGGGCGCCGAGTTGCGAAGCAGTGCTGGTAGATAGCTGCCCAACCGCGATGTTGGGACCAGAGTTTCGGAACGCAGCCCAATTGATGCCGGCCTGATAGGCGTCGGACAGCGTAACGTCGATGATCTTTGCTTCAAGCATCACCTGGCGCTCCACCGCAAGACGGGTTGCACGCAGGTACTGCTCCACCGAACGGTGTTCATTTGGCATCGCACGGATCATCACAACGCCGGACTGCGGCGTAACGACGACCGATCGCCCGTCTCCGGTTCCCACGATTGTCACTAACGCAGCGCGCAGGTCGCCCCAGAAGTCGGATGACTGGGAAGTTGTGACCCGGCTGGACTCCAGAGATCTTGAGACCTGTCCCGAACCCGCCGTCGCCTGGTTGGGCTGCGCGACACCGGATTGCGCCCCGCCTCCCGCAGCGTCGGTCACCGCGCCGGACTGAACGCGAAGGTCCGAGCTGCCCCGACGCAAACCGGGAAGGTAATTGACCTGGAACACCCTCGTTTGCAGTCCGGGCGCCTGCACAAAGATTCGCGTCCCCTCAATCCGGTACTCATACCCATACAGCTCACGGAGCGAATCGAGGGCTTCCCGAATTGTGACGTCCTTGAGATTCACCGAAACCGTCCCGGTTACGTCCGGTCGAAGGAGCATGGAATAGCGGGTTCCTGAAACAATTGCCATGAACACCTGCGCAGCCGGCGCATCGTTGACAGACAGATCGAACTTGGGATCGATAGGGCGTCCCTCGGCGGCGGGCATATCCATGCGAAGCGGAGGGAATAGTGAGTTATCGGAGGGAACCTGCAGCTCCTGCGGCGCTCTCTGTGCGGCTCGCGCCAGCTCACTTGAAATATCCGAGGCAATCCCCGTCGGCCGCGGCGGCGGAGCCGCGCAGGCCGCAAGAATCAGACTGCAAACCAGTAAGCCGAATCGGTTCATTTTTCCTCTGCCTGCTTTCGGGATGGGGCTGCGGGCCCCTTCACCGATGGGCGGGTGCTCCGCGTCTTTTTCTCCGCCTGCGGATAGAGCTTGAGCACTTCGCTGCCTGCCGACGTCTTTAACACCACTTCATTTTCCCTGATCGCAACAAGCGTGGCATCGCCCAGCTTCTGGCCAAGCGCGACCGTCCGTCCGTTGATGACGGCGAGTTTGCGGCCATTCGAGATGAGTATGCTCTGCAAACCCGCATGCTCTGCAATAGTTTGTTCGGTCCTGGTACCGCCACTTGGTCCGGTGGAAGCAGTTGGCGGCCGCGTCGGATCGACCATAATCTGCGCCTGCACCGACAGCGCCCGCATCGACGCGGCAAGTCCGGCAGCGACCATAACACCCGTGATTTTCATACAACCAGCCACACGGGATCCAGGCTGAGCGTAAACACGGCAATTTTCAGTCTCAACTGAGGATGGTCCACCACGCTCAGGTCAAATTGACCCCAGTAAAGTTGCCGCGGCAGCTTTTCAAGGTCCTTGAGATAGGACATTAAATCCAGGTAGCTTCCCGTCACCGTAATTTCCACGCCATGGCGGAAAACGCCCGGCCCGACGGCCTCCGCACCGCCGGGAGCGGGCGGCGCGGCTACGGGCGCAGGTACGGCCGGCCTGGCCGGCGCGGCCACGGCAGGCTGACCCGACGCAGATCGCTGCGCGAGATTCGCGACCGGGAGGGACTTCATCTCGACCAGAAGCAATTTGCGGTTTCGCGAGAGAATTTCCTCGAGCATCGCGCCGACCTGATCGGGAGGAACCAGGTTCTTCTGCTCTCGAGCGAGCTTGTCTTCGACTTCCTTCGTCCGCCGCCTGATATCAGCAAGCCGCGCCAAGGTTTCCTTGTCGGGCTGGACCTGGCGCCCCAGGACGACCTTTTTGATCTCCAGCTGGACTTTTCCGATCTCCGCCTGACGCTGGCTGATTTCGAGCGAAATGCGCCGGTGCTTCGCAAGCGTGGGATCGATCAGCAGCGCATTTAGCAGCACGATCATGACGAGGGCACATGCGCCGAATATCAGCACTCTTTCGCGCAGGGTCGCAGCGTCGATGCGCTCCCGATACTTGTGCCAGAGCTCTTTCACTTCTGGGCCTTTCCCTCAGCCTCAAGCAATCGCGTGACCATGTCCTTGCCCGCTGCCGGCCCGCCGGCTGAATGGGGGACAGGCGCGGAATCCGCGGCGCTCCCCCTGACAGCAGTCAGATTGAATTCCACATAGCGATTGCGCGATTCGCCCGCCTCAGTTGGACTTGTTCCTGGGGCCTGCATCGCCAGCTTCTTTTGTTCCTCGCGCGCGCTAAGCCGCAAATCCGAGATACGGCGGCCCCGCATCACCTCCTCCTTGCGCAACATCTTCATGTAAGCCGGCACCAGATCGGCGTGAAGCACCCGGCCGCCCAAAGCTAGCGAGGATTCATCCCCTCCGATGGAGATCGATGTCAACCACACGCCGCTCATGGACTGCCTGGCGAACGCGGCGAGATATTTCGAGTACCCCGATGTATTCGCCATCCCGCCGGTACGCATTACCGTGGAGAGCTCTTCGAGCCTTGCAAGCCGCGCGTTGGTTCGCGCCAGTTCCTCTTCCAACTGCTGGCTCTTTCCTTGCGGCGAAAGTTCCCGAGTGAGCGCGGCAAGCCTGGCCGTCTGCTCCTTGAGTTGCGAAGCGCCGTCTGCCGCGATTTTTTCAAGCCCGGTCAGCTGCGTAAACGTGTAACCGTAAAAGGCGAGCCCAGCCCCCAGCAACACTGCGAGCGCCTGCAGCATGGTGACCGCGGAGAAATGCTTTTCCTCCTTTAGGAGGCTTCGGGTATAGAGATTGATCTGCTGAGACACTGTGGAACCCTAGTGCGCTTTCTCTTCGTGGCGCAGCGAAGCGCCGATGAGATGAAACAACCGCCACTGTGAAGCGGTATCCGGCGACGACTGCACGGGAAAATCGACACGCTCAGTCAATTCCACCCGCTCTACCGTGGTATCCATATTCGCCCTCAAATATTCAAGCAGTCCCGTGTCATCGGGTTCGGGTCCGAGAAGCAGCTTCGCGAGCGGGACGAAATTGAACTGCCGGTCGAAATGATCAAACGTGCGCTGCAGTTCGAGCATTATTCTTGCGAAAAGATCGGGGCGCGCCTCCGAACCGGCGCCCAGCAACTGGGACAGACCGATCTCGATTCGCCGGGAAAAATACAACTCCTTGCGAAAGGTGATGGTGAGCAGGCCGAACTGATCGTCCAAGTAAAGCAGTGCCACGCCTCGTCCATCCGGCTCGCATAGCGCCGAAATGTTGCGCTGCGCGGTTTCCGGAATGTCGATCACGCTGAGCGGAACATGTGCCCGCTCGTAGACATTGACGCGATCACGAATGACTTCGCTGCGCGCGGCCACGGCATACGCCGGGTGCGCACGGCCCGCAGATCCTGGCTCCGTGGGGATGTCCAGGAAATCGACGACGGCGTCTTCGATCCGGTAGTCGATCATGTCCTTCACTTTCCAGCGAATCGCGCTTTTCAATTCCTCTTTCATGACGGCCGGCGCCTCGACAGCGAGCATTTGATATTCCCCGGCCCGCAGAAGCGTCGCACAGTTGTACCGGTCCACCCGCAGTTCCTTCACCAGCTTCTCGGGGGTCGCTCCGTGGGCGATATCGGCCCTGCCGAGCAGCGATACGGACGGCTTTCCTTCGCTGGTCTGGCAACCGTGTGCGTACTCAAAGCTCCGCCCATCCCAAGTCAGGGCGAGCCAGCCAGATTTCTTGCGCGATGCCTTGAACCATTTCATGGAGCGCGGCAAGTTTGGCCTTCCAATTCGAGAGAATCTCAAAATAACTCACTAACTTATTGTTGTCAATAAGTTTTTTGAAATTTTCTGTGACCCCCAGAGCGGCGATCCTGTTATCCGTTCATCCAGCGGCAAGCGAAAATTGACAGCGCCCAGTCAAGCTGGCGCTCAAGGGACTTTCCCAAAGTCCCGTGCGTGACTAATCCCATCCTCTGTCAGAAGGAATTTTCTATTGGACAAGCGTCAAACGGAGTTCCCGCTCGACGTAAGTCGCTGACGTCGTCGATGCATTCGGGCAGACCCCGGCATTCGGACTGTTACAGCCGTTGGCCGTGATCGTGTACGCGCGCAGAGAGGTGACGGCTCCCTCCGTGAAGTCACCCGCGCTGGTGCAAGTCACCGTTGCCGTGAAATCGGCGAGTGAGGATGTGAATGAGAGGGCCTGGGTTCCGGTTCCGCCGCTGCAGCTGGTCCTGAACGCGCCCCCGGGGTTACGCAGGACTTGATACGCGCCCCACTCGATCCCGGCGCGCGCCGCCTGATAGGCGCGTGCCGCCTGCAAGTCTCCCGCCGAGGCGGCCTGGGAAGTACGTGAAACAAGGCCAAGGTAAACCAATAAACCCGCCAGCACGACCAGCAGAAAAACTGCCATGACCAGCAGAAAACCGCCCTGGCGACGGGCTGTGGCAGGTCTCATCATGGCACGTTGTTGACGTGGACCGTCTGATACAGGCTCACGGTTTCCATATCCCCGCTTGAATCCTGCGCCTTCAATTTCAGAAACAGGGTTACCAGGCCGTCGCTCTGTGCTACGACATTGGATTGATATGTCGCAGTGCAGTCATCCACGCCGCTTGCCATCAAGGCGCTGCTTGGCGACCCGGCCGTTGGCGGCGTCGGCTGGGCCGGCTGGATCGTGTAGCCCCAATACCGCGTCAACGTCCGGGCCGTCTTGTCGCAGGCGTAGGTCACCGGCCCCTCGATGATGAAGAATCGCTTGCCCGGAGATTCATAGGTAAACGCGTGCGCCTCGAATTCGACCTTATCTCCCGTCAGCGCCGTAATCTTGCTCTTATTTCCGCCAGTCACCCCGGCGGATTCATATGCATCCGCGTTTGCCGAACCCGGCCCGAGATTGAACACAACCAGAAAATCGGATGTCGCGACTTCTCCCGCGTTAGGCACGTTGCCAAGTGAAGTAAAGCAGCTATCTGAGCCCGTGAAAATCAGCACATCCGCCGGGTCTGCGCCGCATGTCGCCGTCCCGCCTGCCTCCGCGCGGTAGCGCCCGCCGGTTCGGATCAATAGGAACTCGATGTAGGTCACCGCCCCGACAGTCGTCACGCGCACGCTGTTTGGCAATGCCAGCCGGAGATCGCGCCCAATCCGGTGCAGCGCGGTGTCCGCGGTATCGGCCAGCGCGGCCCGGCGACTGCTGTCGATGTACGAGCGTACCGGCTGAATGAAGTAGACAACCATCGCACTGACGATTCCCCCGATCACGATGGTGATCACAAGTTCGATCAGCGTAACTCCCACGTTGCGCTGCCTGCCCGGTCTCATACGAGGAAATGTCATGGCAGACTGTTCGGCGCGTATCTTGTACGGTAACCATCGAGGGTCACCGTAACGGGTGTGCGGCCGGGTCCCACCAGGCCGGTACCGGTCACGGAAACCGTTATTTTGAGCGCGTCCGCCGCGGCCACGCCGGGAAGGGCGGGGGATGCCTGCGCCACCGCGATCGTTGCCGTGTAGCTGCCCAGCCCGTCAACCAGGTTGTTGCTGATATCCCGGATGCCCGTCATGGAAAATCCGTTGTAGTCGCTTACGTTGTCAAAGCGAATCGTGGTGCCATACCTTGTTTCCAAACCCACCGGCAGCGGCGCCGTCTGATTTTCCGGGTTGATCACCGTGTCTTCACTTGTTGTGGCACATTCACCTGCAGCCACTGCCGGACCGGTGGCGGCAGCAGCATTCGCATCGTCGGGGTCGCAGTAGGTGAACGGCATCAACTCGACTTCTTCGAGAAGCGATTCGGCAACAGCGAGCACCTGCTTGCGAAGCTGGGGATCGATGCTCGAGGCGGTCATCACGTTGAACGCCCCGAAAATTCCCGCCATCGCGACGCCCACGACCACCATGAACACAACCAGCTCGACCAGCGACACGCCTCGCTGCCGGCTACGGGGCATATTGGACATACCCGGTTTCGGCCTGAACGGTGATCGTGCGAACGACATCGCCGGTGATAGTGAGAGAAGCCGCGGAGTTCGGCCGTCCGAGAGGACTGAAGGAAATGCTGGCATCCGCAATCGTGACACCGGAAGGCGCGCTCAGCGAAAACGCGCCAGTCCCGGGCGGTTCATGCACCGCGCCGCCGCCGCAGCCGGCGTTCGTGTAGCACAGGGAGAGCGCGTTGCCCGAGACGACCACCACCACCGTCCGATGCTGGTTGATCGCGAGTTTCTGCGCATAGCGCACCATTGCGGCCGCGCCATTGGCGAAGCCTTCGGTGTCAAACCTGTTGACGTTGATGCTGGCCATCGCAAAGGCCACAAGAATTCCCGCGATCACGATCGTCAATGAAAGCTCGACCAACGTGAAGCCGCGGCACTTCCGGTTCCGATCGGCGGCGCCCGCGGCTTCCCGAGCCCCGGTCATAGCTCCGCCTTGAGGCGCTTCACAAGCTCCGATTCCGGGTGGCGAACGAACATCGTTTCGACCAGTCTCCTGGCGTCGTCGCGCCGGCCGGCGAAACCAAGGGCCCTCGCATGAGCAACCTGATTGGGCAGAAAGTTCGGCTCAATCTGCATTGCCCACGATGTCCAGGCGATGATCTCCGAACCGGAAGCGGGGCGTTCCAACAGATCCCGGTGTGTCATGTGCAATCGTGCCCGTTCCGTAAAGTTGCGCTTTTCGTAGGGACTTGCGCGCATTCCCTCTTCGAAAAACGCGTCCGCTCTGTGCATAAGCCCCGGATCGCGCAACTGAGCCGCCTGATCACGCCAGATGATGCCCTCCACCCAGTAAAACGCGCCATTCCTTGGTTCCAGCCGGCGCGCAACCGAATACCAGTATGCAGCTCTTCCGGGTTGGCCCTCCTTGAGGGACGACAGACCAACCAGCCCTGCGGCAGCGGCGAATGTCGGTTGTCCGAGCCAGGCGAGAGCGGCGAACACGGCGATTCCCTTGGTCAGCGGCGTTACGACGGCGCCCGAGCGAATGCTCAGCGCAGTTGAAATCCTGCGCAGTTCCACTCTATCTCCCGCACCGCTCGCAAGCGCCCCGAGATACCCGCCAACCAGTAACAGCACGAACGGCACGTACAGCGGAAAATCCACAACCGCATGCGCGAAACAGGCAGCGAGCGCGGCGCCGCAGGCGGGTATCGTGGCCTCATCCCGTGCGCGCCGCCCGGCACGCCATGCCAGCCGGGCGGCAGCGCCCACTATCCCGAGCAGCAGCATCGCCCCCGGCACGCCGAGCTCGAGCCAGACCTGCAGATAGTCGTTATGTACGAAGCTGAAAACCCTGTCGTACATGAAATCCGGTTTCGCGGCCTCCCAAAGGTTAAAAAACATGCCGGTTCCGGCGCCGAGCAAGGGCTTGCGCAGCGCAATCTCCAGCGCGACCGCGTAAATCCGAAAGCGCTCGGCGACCGACCCGGGATCTGTCCACGCGCTGGTCACCGCCTGGACCTCCGGCGTCCCTCCCAGAACAGCGAGCGCGACAGAAACTGCAACCCATGCCAGAGCAAACCCCGCCAAAAGCCTGAAGATGCGCCACCTGATCTCAAGGGCACCTTTTATGCCCAGGGAGGCGCAGAGAAACGCAAGGCCGAAAGCGAGCGCAAGCATACCGCCTCTGCTCCCGGTCGCACTCAGCCCGGCAAACAACCAAAGTGCCGGCGCGTAGGCGCCGCGGGCGGCGCCTCTCAAAAGGTACAGTGCCGCCAGCGGCAGGAGGAGCAGGTTGATCACGGTGGCAAACGTGTTCGGTGTCACGAAGGTGGCCGCCGCACGCAGGCCATTGCGCGTGAGATGCCAGAAAGCGAACAGATGCTGTGCCAGGCCTAGGAGCACAAGCCCGCAGAGCAACGCGACCCCGGCGCGAAACAGCGCTACCCTCCTGTCCGGCTCCATCGTTGCCATGCCGACAAACGCGGCCAACAGGACGAGCGGACGGTAGATTGCCTCGGAGGTATAGTTGGGTGAGATCCAGGTGGCATCGACGCAGTACCAAAAGGCAAACAAGACAACGAATAGGGTAAGTTCATTCTTCGGCAGCCTGGCCTTGTTCGCACTTGCCGCGACGACAAGCAGGGCGATGGCGCCCCAGCGATAGCCGTCGCCCGCCAGCAGCGCCGCGGCGAGCAGCAGCAGGGCCGCGCCAAAAAAAAGGGAGGGCCCAAAGGCCCTCCCTTCCCAAAACACATGCAATACGGGTGAGCGACTCAACCGCTGCAATAATCGCTCAGATCCGCACCTGCCGACGTTGTCTGCCCACCATACGAGGCTGTAGGAGCCCCGCAATTGCCGCTAAACGTAACGCCGCTGGAAACAGTTGTCTGCGCTTGAATCGATGCGTAGCTCTGCTTGACCCCCTGGTTGGCGGCAAACTGAATAACCGCGGCAGACTGCACGGCAGCCAGCGCGCCCTGCGCCACGGCCAGATTCGCCTGATCGGACATATTGCTGAACTTCGGAAACGCCACCGCGGAGAGTATCCCGAGAATGACGATGACGACCACGAGTTCGATGATGGTGAAGCCCTTCTGTTTACGGACCATTCTTGGTCTCCTTGGTTAGCCGTCTCGGCGAGCCGCAGCAGGCGTCGATAGCAAGTTAGTAGGCTACGAAGCTACGAAGCCACAACTTCGGCCCGCCGCAGCAGGCCGCAATATGCCGGGAAGTTTATCCCTGCGTATCATCAGATCGATTAATTTTCTTGTATGGAGTGTGCGAAAAGCAACATACCTGACTGTTTCACAACGAATCAGCAGCCGGCGACTTCGACCGTGATCGCCGGGGCGGTATTGATGGCAGTGGGTTCGGTATAGCTGATCCGGCAGTTCGGGGCTGTGCCCCCGTCTATGTCGATGTTGATCGTCGTTCCGCCAAGACCCAGCGACACGCCGTCCGAAGTCGGGCTTATCTGACTCGCAAGGATTATGCCGCCCGGCGTCGTAGTCGCCAGGCTCGCTGTCGGATACCCAAACAGCATGTTGATGGTCGCACCCTCCATGGAGAGTGAGCCGCCGGTGGAGGTACAGGTCCCGCCCACGTTGGCGAGGCACCCCGCATGCGCCAGCGCGGAGGCCGAGCGGACCGTGCCGAACAGCGCCTGCGCCTTCGCAGTGCGTGCCTGATTTTGCATGGCAATGAAACGGGGCAGGGCGGAAGCCGCGAGAATTCCAACGATCGCGATCACCACGACCAGTTCAATGAGGGTGAATCCATCCTTCGATCGCTTCAAATACGCCCTTCGCATTCCAAACACTCCTGTGGCCAGCACGCCGCCCAACCGCCTAAAACCACGCATAGGGCCTCGCCGCCTCGAACCGGGCCCACTGCGGCGCCAGGCCGGGGGCAGAACCGCCGACTACCCTTACGCGCCAGGCCGCGCATTTTCGACCCTGCGCATCCGGCCTGAAATACCTTCCTGATACAACGCAGTATACGACCTCTTTTAAACTATTATCGTAATACCAGCCGCCATCTGCAATCGTCGATGAGTCAGGATTTGTTCGGATGCCGAGATAATTCGGTGGCTTCTTGGCCAGGAGATCCATCGGGTTCTGGTTCGCCAGCGCGTCGAGCTCGAAAAACCGATTCACCAGGACCAGCTCCGCTACCTTGAGATTCACGCTCGAGCGTATGTCCAGGGCGACCTGCTCCATCGCGGCCTTTTCCGCAAGCTCCTTGAAGTAAAGGGTTCTTTCGAGAAAAACCCCGACGAGAACGAGCGCGACGATCGTCACGACGACCAGCTCGAGCAAGCTAAACCCGCGAACCGGCTTCAGACCCCCCCCTACTTTCGCATCGCGGCCTGGCTCAGGTCCCAGACCGGAAGGAAAATCCCGAGCGCAAGCACGAGAACCAGTGCCCCGAGCCCTACGATCAGTATGGGCTCTATCTGCTGGGCGAGTGTCTTGACCTCATATTGCACGTCGTTCTCATACAGGTCGGCCACCTCGCGCAACAGGCTGTCCAGTTCGCCGGTTTCGTCGCCGACCGCAATCATCTGCAGCACCACCGGGGTGAAAACACCCGATGACACGGAAGTCCGCAATACGCTTTCTCCCCGCTCGACGCCCTCGCGCATGGCCTCGATCCGCTTGCCGATGAAAGCATTGTCGACGACCTGCGACACAGTGGTCAGCGACTGCACCACCGGTACTCCGCTTTGCAGCGCAAGCGACAGGCTGCGCGCGAAGCGCGCAAGTGTTGCCTTGAGAATTATCTTTCCGGCAATCGGAATTCTGAGTTTCGCCTGATCCCACTTCAGCTTGCCTGCAGCGGCGGATGTCCAAGCTCTGAATACCAGGAAGGCACCCACCGCCCCGGCCAGCAGGATGGGCCACGCCTGAAGCATGAAGTTCGAAAAACCGATCAGCAGCCGGGTGAGCAGTGGCAGTTCCGTCTTGAAGCCCGCATAGACCTTGGCGAAGGCCGGTATGACGAATATGTTCACAATTATCAAAGCGGCCACCATGGCGCACACGACGAAGATCGGATAGCGCACCGCCGACCTGATCTGCTCGCGTATCTCTTTTTCGAACTCGAGATGGTTATAGAGGCGAAGAAAGACGTCCTCGAGCTGCCCGGTCAATTCTCCGACCTGCACCAGGCTGACGTAGAAGAAGGAGAACACCTGAGGATGGCGCCGCATCGACACGGACAACTCGTGGCCGCTGTCCAGACTCTGCCGCAGGTCCCGAATCACCTCGATCATCGTCGGATTTACCGCGGACTCCTGCAGTCCCGCCAGCGCCTTCAGGATCGGAACCCCTGCCTTCAGCAGTGTGTGCATCTGCCGGCTGAAAAGCATCAGATCAACCAGCGTCGCGTTTTTCCGCCCGAAGTTCCTCCACCAATCAGGCACCCCGCCCCCGAGCGGGCGCTGACTGATGAGAATTTCCACCGGAGTAATCCCTGTGCTGGACAACTGATCAGCGACCAGGCCCGCATCACCGCCCTCAAGCATGCCTGTAATCAATTCGCCCCTGGCGTTGCGCCCCCGATAGCTGTAGTAGGGCAATCAGTCTTCCTCCACGTTCGCCACGCGTATGGCTTCATCCAGCGTGGTGCGGCCCTCGGTGGCCATCCGGTAGGCGGAATGAACCAGCGTCTGCCCTTTCATCTGGAGTTTGGCGACCTCGGTGAAAAGATTGGGGTCATTTCGATTCGCGGCCCGCACCAGGTCCGGCGTCATCTCGAGCATTTCATAGATGCCCGTTCTGCCCTGATACCCGGTTCCGTTGCAGTTGGAGCAGCCCCTTCCGCGCCGGAAATTCCTTGATCGCGCCTCCTGCGACACCACCGCGAGCCAGCGCAACTCCGGCCCTTCAGGCGCATAGGGTTCCGCGCAGGATTCACAGTTCAGGCGAAGCAGCCGTTGCGCCAGCACCGCGTGAACGGAAGTCGCGACCATGTAGTGCGGCGCCCCCATGTCGATCAGGCGGATCGGAGAGCTTATTGCATCCTTGGTATGCAGAGTAGAGAGCACAAGGTGGCCGGTCAACGCAGCCCGGAGCCCGATCTGCGCGGTCTCCTCGTCTCGCATCTCGCCGATCAGGATAATGTCCGGATCCTGGCGCAACGCCGAGCGCAGCACACGCGAGAACGTCAGGTCGATCTTTTCGTTGATCTGCACCTGGTTGATGCCCGGCAGGCGATATTCGACCGGATCCTCCACGGTGATGATTTTCCTGTCGATCGTATTCAGCTCGGAAAGCGCGGCGTACAGGCTGGTCGTTTTGCCGCTGCCGGTCGGGCCGGTCACCAGCACCATTCCGTTGGTGCGACGCATGATTTCCCGGAATCGTGCGAGCATCGGCGCAGGCATGCCGATGTGGTCCAGGCCCAGGAGGCCCGTTTTCTGATTCAGCAAGCGCAGCACCGCCGACTCCCCGTACTGAGTAGGCATGGTGGACATGCGCACGTCTACAGGCTGCTCCCGCACCATCACCGCAAAGCGGCCATCCTGCGGCAGGCGCTTCTCTGAAATGTCCAGTCCGGCCATCAGTTTCAGGCGCAACACGATCGCCGGACCGATGCGCACATCGGTTTCGGTCTGAGGCATGAGCGCGCCGTCAATGCGAAACCGGATCTGTACCTTTCTCTCCTGGGGCTCGATGTGAACGTCCGAGGCGTTCACCTGAGCCGCGTCTTCGAACATGGTCTGCAGCAGCTTGACTACCGGCGCTTCTTCGGCGCCCAGGCCGATGCCGAGCGTGCCGAAATCAATGTAATCGCCGATGTCGCGTTCCAGCTCCTTCGCAAAGCCGGAAATCTCTTCAGTGCGCCGGTACACCCGGTCAATAGTGGCGATCAACAGGCTCTCGTTGACCACGGCCATGTCGATATCGCGCTTCAGTATTCGCGTCAGTTCATCGAACGCAAACAGGTCGGTCGGATCCGACATCCCTACCAGATACCTGCCCGCACGATCTTCCAGGACGATCGCCCTGAACCTGCGCGCCTGGGCCTCGGAAAGCCTGCGCACCACCTCCAAGGAAGCGTTGAAGAACTTGAGATTGACGAACGGGATGTTCAACTGGCGGGCTATCGCCTCGCAGATCTGGTCTTCCGTAACGAACCCCAGTTCCACGAAAACCCGGCCGAGCTTGCGCCCGCTGCGCTTGTGCTGTTCAAGCGCGGCACGCAGATTGTCCGCCGAGACAATTTTCTGCCCCACCAGCAGGTCGCCCAACCTTATCTTTTCCGGTCGTCCCATAAGCAAGCACCCCCGAATACCCCGACTGCTCCAGCTTCCCCCGCAAATCTTGGCGGCGGAAAGAATTATCCGCCAGTAACCGACATGTTTTTGTAAACAACCGGCATAAGCGCTTATCATTCGGCCGCCGGATTGCGGGCAATCTGTCCACACGGGCACCCGGCGAGGCCCGACGCACGGGAGCGAGGACGGGTCCCCCACAGTGAAAGCTAATACCTAGATGCGTACCACCTCGTATTGGAACTTAGTCGCATCCATCGGGCAGCAGGCCTTGCTCGTATTCTTGCTCTTGGGCGCCGCGCTGGGCGTCATCACGGGGCTGCTGCTCATTTTTGACAGCGCCCGTGCGCACCGCATAGGCGCGATTCTGAATCGATGGGTCTCGACGCGCGCGGCCATGCGCCCGCTTGAGGAACATCACAGCATCAAAAAGCCGCTCTATCGGATGCACCGGCTGGTCGGCGGGCTGATCTGTGCCGGAGCGATCTATTCTCTTATCGTGCTCGGCAGTCCCTACGGAGCCGCCACGGTCGCGGCGTCGCTAAGCGGCTTCGGGCCGCCGCGCTTTGCCTCCTGGGTAGCGCAAAGCCTGACCTTGTTTCTCCTGGTCGGGAACTTCGGCGCGCTGATATTCGGTATGTTCTTCCTAGCTCGGCCAAGTTCCCTTAAAGGGCTGGAGGCGTGGGCCGACCGGCAAATCTCCGGCCGCCGGCGATCCAAGCCCCTGGAACAGCAGCGCTTCCCTCTTGACGAATTCGCGCGCGCCCGCCCGCGCCTTGTTGGATCGCTGATATTGATCGGCAGTCTGTTCGTGCTGGCAAGCGCGGGCTATCCGCTGATTCGATAGTCTCGCTGGTCTCGCGCCCATCCGAAGTCGCCGGCCGATCTTTCCGGCGTGAGGCGTTGCAGCGTTTGCCCGGCCGCCGCGCGGCCGGGTGCACTGCAACACAATCTTATCTTCGTTAGTCGCGGTCCTGCCCCTGCATCGCTGCAGGGGCAGGACGAACCCCGCCACGGAGGAGGAGGGAGGAGGAGACCGTGGCGGGCGCGTTCTGTTCTGTAATCCGGCCCAACTTCACCGGCCGATTTTCTCGTTCGGCCAGACCGTTCTATCCTTAAACGGGTCTTATCAGGACCATCCTGTAGCGGGGATCTTCGGGCGCATCGGTGCGGCAATTTCCGGTCGCCGCGCCGCGACTTTCGTTCCGCCTATCCGGATCGAGAGCACGGCGCCAACCACCTGCGCGATGCCCAGCGCGAGCAAGTAGCCGCGTTCAAATCGTATGGTTCTGGCAAGTTCCTCAATCATTCGCTCGTTTGTCATCTGATACCTCTTTTGCTTCATGGCCCTCTTCCTGCGCGTGATGCTGCGTTGCAACAATGATAGGGCTGCGTGCCTCGAATTGGAATCCCTTCTTTGGCCAAAATACTTTTGCTAAAATAGCAACAATATGTCAAATTCATTGCAAGAAATGAGTATTTTTTCACGGATCGTCCTGGCTGGGAGCCTTTCAGGGGCCGCCAAGGACTTGGGCATGTCGCCTGCGGTAGTGACCCGTTCCCTGGCTTCGCTCGAATCCCGTTTAGGCGTCCGCTTGATCAACCGCACGACACGCAGAATGCGCCTGACCGACGAGGGAGCGGGCTATTTCGAGTCTTGTACCCGAATATTGTCCGAACTGGAGGAGGCGAACGCGGCCGTCTCCGCCAGCAGCGACGAACCTCAGGGCACGCTGCGCGTCGCCCTGCCTGCCTCCTTCAGCCATCAGTACATCGTGCCGCTAATCCCGATATTCGGCGAGCGCTACCCCAAGATCCGGCTTTCTCTAAGCCTGTCCGACCGCGAGATAAATTTTCTTGAAGAGGGATTCGATCTGGCCGTGCGAATCGCGCACCTTGAGGACTCATCGCTCGCGGCACGCAAGCTCGCACCGAACCGGCGCGTCATCTGCGCGAGTCCCGCTTACATCCGGCGCCACGGCCAGCCGCGCCGGCCTGAAGAACTGGCGGCGCACAACTGCATCCTCACCGGGTTCAGTCAGACGCTGGAGTTTCGCGATCCCGAGGGCAAGGCCGGCACGGTGCGGGTAAGCGGGCGCTACGCCTGCGATGACTGGTCTGTTTTGCGAGAGTGGGCGCTCGCAGGCCTCGGTATCGCGCTGAAATCAACCTGGGACGTGCGCAAACAACTGGCGGATGGATCGCTCGTGGCACTTTGCCCTGGATACACCTTCGGCGACGACATCGGTATCTACGCGGTCTACCCACACCGCCGCCACCTGCCGGCAAAGGTGCGCGCCTTCGTGGACTTCCTTGCGGAGTCGTTTGGACCCGAGCCCTCCTGGGACATCGATGTCAAGGCCCCGAAGCCGCGCATCAAGGGGCGAGCGGCAACATGAACGCCGCACGCTGAAGGCAAACACTTGGTGTGCTAGCCTCATAGTGTGCTGTTGCGGAGGGCCCCGGGGGCTCAAGGGCGGTCCTGCCAGCACTTGAATCTGGTACAGCCGGAGTACATACGAAGATGACCACCAGTACATTGACATTGTCGAACACCTCGCTGGAAGACAAATACACGCTCGAGCGCGGCCGCGTCTTCATGACAGGCACACAGGCGCTGGTACGCCTGGCGTTGATGCAACGCGAACGCGACGGCAGGGCCGGGCTCAACACCGCGGGCTACATCTCGGGCTACCGCGGCTCACCGCTCGGCGGTTTCGACATGGCGCTGTGGCGCGCGCAGCAGCACCTGGCTTCGCACCACATTAAATTTCAGCCCGGGGTGAACGAGGATCTTGCCGCGACCGCCATCTGGGGGACGCAACAGGTCGGCATGTTCAAGGGCGCCAAGTACGACGGCGTATTTGCGATGTGGTACGGCAAGGGTCCGGGAGTGGACCGCTCAGGGGACGTGCTGAAGCACGGCAATTCCGCCGGCAGTTCGAAGCATGGCGGGGTTCTGCTGCTCGCGGGCGATGATCACGCGGCAAAATCCTCCACCCTTGCCCACCAGAGCGAGCATAGTTTCAAGGCGGCCATGATCCCGGTGCTGAGTCCATCGAACGTGCAGGAGTACCTCGACTTCGGGCTGCACGGCTTCGCCATGAGCCGGTATTCGGGCTGCTGGGTGGCATTCAAGTGCGTGACCGACGTGGTCGAATCGGGCGCATCGGTGATCGTGGACCCGGATCGCGTGCAGATCGTTCTGCCGCAGGATTTCGCCTTGCCGCCGGGCGGTCTGAATATCCGCTGGCCGGACGCGATCCTGGAGCAGGAGGCGCGCCTGCTCGACTGGAAGGTCTATGCAGCGGCGGCCTACGCGCGCGCCAACGGCATCGACCGGATGATCTGGGACTCCCCTGCCGGTCACCCCGCTCCGCGTCTGGGAATCATCACGACCGGCAAATCATTCGGCGACACGATGCAGGCGCTGACCGATCTCGGGATAGACGAGCGGGCGGCGCGCGAAATCGGACTTCGCATCTACAAGGTCGGCATGTCCTGGCCGCTCGAGCCGGAAGGAGCGACCCGCTTCGCGCGCGGCCTGGAGGAGATTCTCGTCGTCGAAGAAAAGCGCCAATTGATCGAATACCAGTTGAAGGAGGAGCTCTACAGCCAGCTCAGCTCCGATTCGGCGCGAGCGGCAGGCACGCGCCCACCGCGCGTGGTCGGCAAGTTCGACGACGCCGGCGAGTGGAGCCACGCCGACGGCATGCCGGCGGGCAAATGGCTGCTTCCGGCGCACTATGAACAATCGCCCACGATCGTTGCCAAAGCCATTGCGCAGCGTCTGCAGCGCCTGGGCATGGCGGAAAAGCTCGGCAGCCAATTTCGCGAGCGGCTCGCATTTCTGGAGTTCAAGGAGAAGGCGCTCGCGCGGCCACGGGTAAGCGCGATTCGCTCGCCCTATTTCTGCTCCGGCTGCCCGCACAACACCTCGACCAATGTGCCCGAGGGCAGCCGCGCATTGGCGGGGATCGGCTGCCATTTCATGGCACAGTGGATGGACCGCCGCACGGAAACATTCACCCACATGGGCGCCGAGGGCGTGACGTGGGTTGGGCAGGCCCCGTTCACCGAGGAAAAACACGTCTTCGCGAACCTGGGTGATGGCACCTACTTTCACTCCGGGCTGCTGGCGATCCGGGCTGCGGTGGCCTCCAAGGTCAATATCACGTACAAGATTCTGTACAACGACGCGGTTGCCATGACCGGCGGCCAGCACGTCGACGGCCCGCTCGATCCGGCCATGATCAGCCGCCAGATCGCGGCCGAAGGCGTCACACCCGTCATCGTCGTCACCGACGAGCCCGAGAAGTATCCGGCGGCGACGCCCTGGGCGCCGGGCGTCCGCGTTCGCCATCGCGACGATCTGAACCAGGTGCAGCGCGAATTGCGCGAGTTGCCGGGGGTCTCGGCCATCATCTACGACCAGACCTGCGCTTCCGAGAAACGCCGGCGCAGAAAACGCAACGCTTTTCCCGACCCGGCGATCCGCGCCGTGATCAACGAAATGGTGTGCGAGGGCTGCGGTGACTGCAGCACAAAATCCAACTGCCTGTCGGTTGAGCCGCTCGAGACTGAATTCGGCCGCAAGCGCGCGATCAACCAGTCGAGTTGCAACAAGGACTATTCCTGCGTCAAGGGTTTCTGCCCGAGTTTCGTCACGGTGGAAGGCGGACGCTTGAAACGCGGGGCGGGGCTGACCAGTGCGGCCGGCGGGGCGGCGGGTACGGATTGGCCGGCGCTCCCGGACCCCGTGCTGCCCGCCCTCGACAAACCCTATGGGATATTGATCACCGGCATCGGCGGCACCGGCGTGGTGACGATCGGCGAAATTCTCGCGGTCGCCGCGCACATCGAGGGCAAAAGCGCCACCGTCCTCGACCAGTCCGGCCTGGCGCAGAAATACGGCGCGGTGATGTCTCACGTACGCGTCGCCGAGCGCGACACGGTGCAGCTTGGCGCGGCGCGCATCGATACCGGCGGCGCGCGCCTGGTGCTGGGCTGCGACATGGTCGTCACCGCGAGCGGCGACGCGCTGGCCAAGATGCACACGGAGCATACGCGCACGCTGGTGAACGCGACCGTGGCACCTACCGGCGACTTTATGCGCAATCCGAAATGGCGGCTTCCCGGAAGCGACCTGGCCGCGGATATCTCGGAGGCGAGCGGCCAGGGCCACGCGGAGTTTGTGGCCGCCACGGCACTCGCAACCGGTCTGCTTGGCGATGCCATCGCGAGCAATATGTTCATGCTCGGCTACGCCTTCCAGCGAGGCTGGGTGCCGGTCTCCGGCGCCGCGCTGGAACGCGCGATAGAACTGAACGCGGTTGCGCTCGACATGAACAAGTCCGCCTTCCTGTGGGGGCGCCGCAGCGCGCTGGATCTCGAGCGCGTCAGCCGGCTCGCCACCCCGGCGGAAGTCATTCCGCTCGGCCAGCGTCTGTCGCGCGGCCTGGATGAAATCATCGACCGGCGCGTCAGGCTGCTGACCGACTATCAGGATGCGCCCTACGCCGCGCGCTACCGGGCGTTCGTCGAGCGCGTCAGAAAGACGGAACTATCCGCCCTCGCCCCGAACGCGCCGGCCAGGCTGACCGAAGCCGTCGCACGCGGCTACGCCAAGCTGCTCGCCTACAAGGATGAATACGAAGTCGCGCGGCTCTACGCAAACGGCGAATTCGAGAAGAAAATAACCGCCATGTTCGAGGGCGACTACAAGCTGGTCTATCACCTTGCGCCGCCCCTGCTTGCCAAACCCGATCCGCTCACCGGCGAGCCGAGGAAGATGCGCTTTGGTTCCTGGATGATGCGCGGCTTCAGGCTGCTCGCACGCCTGAAAGGCCTGCGCGGCACGCCGCTGGACTTGTTCGGCTACACGGAAGAGCGCCGCATCGAGCGCGCGCTGATACGTGAATACGAGCAAGTCATGGACGCGGTACTTTCCGGCCTGACGCCGCAGAGCCACGCGCTCGCGGTACAGATCGCGGAGATCCCGGAGAGCATCGGCGGATTCGGCCCGATCAAGCTGAAAAGCGTCGTACACGCGCGCAAGAAGCAGCGCGAACTGCTGGATCGGCTGAACGATCCGGCCGTAGCACCGCAGCGCGTTGCCGCCTAGAGCCTCACCCGCCACCGCGGCGGGATGGCGGGCCGCGTTATCGGTTGCGCTGTTCCTGCAGCCGCTGCCCGCAACTTCACTCGAAGAGCGCGCAATCGAAGTAGATGGCCGACTGGTGCGCTACACGCTTTCGATGCCAGACCCGGAAATGCCCGCAGGGAAGACTGCGCCCGCGGGTGCGGTAGCGATTTCCCGGCGAGTGCACGAGCATCTCGCGCGCGGCGAGCTCGAGGAAGCCGCTCTGCTGTCCAACCGCCCGAAGCGCCGTTTTGAAATCTACCGCGAGTACCTGGCAAGCGTCGGCGACGACGGCTTTCGCCGCGTTTTCTCGCAATATCTTCTCGCCTCCAACAGGCTGCTCGCGGAAATCGCGATCGGCTCGCAGAGCCTGCTGGTCTGGAAACTGGCCGACCTGCCCCGCCCCAGCGGCGAGTTTTTCATCGAGGTGGACGGCCAGACTTACATGGATGACGTTCCCGGCGAGACGCGCCGGCAACTGCGGCGCGTTCTGGAGCAGTATCGCGAGAGACCGAAATGAAACGGCGCTACATGCTGAAATGCGCCATGAACCGGCGCAGGAAATCGCTCACGTCCGCAAGCGGAAGGTTGGTGATGCCGGCCGCACCCTCCCGGCCGCCACCGCCTGGATAACCACGGCAGAGCGCCGCGGCGCCGGAGGGCCGCTCGAGGGGCGCACGTACGCTGACGGTTACACCGCCCAGGGTCGTTGGGAGCAGTACCGCGTGGGCGCGCTGCGGGGACGCGCGCGCCAGCCGATTCGCGAACACGCCGTTCACGCGCCTGGCCCAGGGCGCATCGGGCAGGCGATAGGCCGCGGCACATGCGCTGGCTTCGACCGGCAGTATCGCTTCGGTAAGCGCGAGATCTCCGCTATAGCCCTGCCAGAGCGTGTCGAATGCTCTGTCCCCGGCGATGAACTCGAAAGGATCGCGATAGCCGATCAGCCGCTCATGCAGAGCGAGCGGCGCATAGAACAGGTCCGCCTCCGTTTCCCCGTAGGCGTTGTAGTTGAGTGCCACACCCAGGCGCCGCAGCTGAGCGCGCCTGTCCTGGGGCACCCGCTCTACATCCGCCAGCGCCGCCGCGGTCTCGTCGAGATTGTCTCCGAACGCGCCGACTATCGCCCACAGCCGCTCGCGCCCCTTGAGGTAACGATCGACGATTGCGCTGGTGCAGGTCGCCGCCGAGCTGTCCAGATAAGGCTCGAATCCGGCGTGCTCGAACGGAGCGCCCGCGTAGTGGTGATCGAAGTAGCGCACATGCGCGCCGGCCGCGAGCAGGCGCTCCACAGAGCCGCGATTGCCCTCGAAGGACATGTCAAGCACCGTGACCCGATCGCCGGCCGACGCCCGGACCCGGCTGACCAGCGTGGTTTCGCGCTTGGTGCCGGAAACGAGCTCGGCCTCAAGCAGCGTGTCCCGAGACTCCGCCAGGCGTAACTGCTGCAGCGCGCACAGGCCGTCGGCGTCTCCGTTGAAGGCGTAAATCCGTCTCATTGCGAGAGGACAGCTTCCTCACCCCGGCTAAGCCGTACAGGCGGCGGTTTTCGCAATAATAGTAACATATATGTTACTATCTATCCTTCTGCCGGCCCGGAATGCCCCTGCCTGGGCCGCAACACCCCGTGACTCAGTTCCAGCACGCGCTCGGCGCGACCCGCGATCGCGGAATCATGAGTCACGATGACGAAGGCGGTGCCGTGCGAAGCCGACAGCCTGAGCATGGCATCGAACACCTCGTCCGCGGTCTCCACGTCCAGGTTGCCGGTAGGCTCGTCCGCCAGAACACACGCCGGCTCGGTCACCATGGCGCGCGCGAACGCGCAGCGCTGTCGCTCGCCCCCCGAGAGTTCGCCCGGCAGGTGCGCCAGCCGGTCCGCGAGTCCCACCTCGGCCAGCGCGCGGTTCGCGCGCTCCAGAGCCGCCCGCCGGTCCATGCGGCGAATGAACAGCGGCATGGCGACGTTTTCGGCCGCGGTGAATTCCAGCAGCAGATGATGAAATTGGTAGATGAACCCGAGCGTCCGGTTGCGAAAGTCCGTCTTCTCCGCCTCGCTCATGGTTGCCAGATCCCGGCCGGCGACGCGCACCGCCCCCGCACTCAGCGCGTCCAGCCCGCCCAGCAGCTGCAGCAGCGTGCTCTTGCCCGCCCCGGACTTGCCCATGATCGCGATGCACTCGCCGACGCGGACATCCAGATCGACGCCGCGCAGCACGTGCACAGCCTGCGGCCCCTGGTAGATCTTCTCCAGAGCACGGCACGACAAAACCGGCAGCGCGGCGTCACTCATAGCGCAGGGCTTCCGCAGGATTGATGCGCGAAGCACGCCAGCTCGGCGGCAGCGTCGCGAGCAGCGAAACGGCGAAGGCCATGAGCACGATCAGGCTCACGTCAGACCACCTCACCTCCGAGGGCAGCTCGGTGATGAAGTAAACGTCCTTGGCGAGGAATTTGAAGCCGAGCAGACTCTCGATCGCCGGCACGATAACGTCGATATTCCACGCGGTCAGCACGCCGGCCAGCGCGCCGAGCAGGGTTCCCGCCACGCCGAGCACCAGGCCCTGAACGACGAAAATCCGCATCACCGAGCCGGGGGAGGCGCCGAGGGTGCGCAAAATCGCGATGTCGGCCTGCTTGTCGGTGACGAGCATGACCAGCGTAGAGACGATGTTGAACGCCGCCACCGCGACGATAAGCGTCAGGATGATCAGCATCATGCGCTTTTCGATATCCACCGCGCGGAAGAAATTGGCGTGGCTGCGCGTCCAGTCCGTCGCGTACAGATCCGCGCCGAGGCTGGCGCTGAGTTCCCGCGCGACCTCCTGCGCCGCGAACAGGTCATCCAGCTTCAACCGCACCCCGGTGACCCGGTCCCCCGTCTGGTAGAGCTTTTGCGCGTCCTCCAGGTTAAGCAGTGCGAGCCCTGCGTCGTACTCGTAATGATCGACCTGGAAGATGCCGCCAAGCGTGAACTGTTTCAGCCTGGGGATCATCCCGGCCGGCGTGACCAGCCCCTGCGGCGCGAGCAGCGTGACCTTGTCGCCGATACGCGCGCCGAGCGAGCGCGCCACCTCGATCCCGAGAGCGATGTTGAAACTGCCGGGAACAAGGCTGGCGAGGGACCCCGCTTTCATGTGCGCGCCGATTTCCGCCACCTGGCCTTCCAGCTTCGGGTCGATGCCGCGAACGACGACGCCGCGCACTGCCGCGCCCTGCACCAGCATCCCCTGCGCGTTCAGAAAAGGCGCTGCCCCGACCACGCGCGGATTCGCGCGAACACGCTGCGCGACCGCAGGCCAGTCCCTCAGAGTGCCGGCCGCGCCGCTTACCTCGATGTGGGAGACGACCCCGAGAATTCGCGAGCGCACTTCCTTCTGAAATCCGTTCATCACCGACAGCACGACGATCAGCGCCCACACCCCCACCGCAATGCCACCTAGCGAAATGAGCGAAATGAAGCTGATGAACTGGTTGCGGCGCTTGGCGCGCGTGTAGCGCAGGCCGATCAGGAGTTCGTAGCGCACAGCGGACGCGAGTCGATCGATGGAGGCAATGGAGCACGCGGAGGGAGGAGGCCGCGAGAATACTACAATAGCGCGGGAAACCCGCATGGAAACCGACGCCGCAAGATCGCTCAAGCAGCTCATCGAGAAGGAACGGGTTGCCGCGCTCGCCACGCTCAGGGACGCGGCACCGCTCGCGTCGATGACGCTGTTTCTCGCGGCGGCTGATTTCTCCGCGTTTTACATACACGTCAGCCGGCTGGCCTGGCACACGCAGGACATCCTCAAGGACCCGCGCGTCTCGCTATTGATGAACGATGCGGACGACGGCCGCGACGACCCCCTCACACTCAGACGAGTGACTGTGCGCGCGAATGCCGGCCAGATTGCGAACGATGCCGCGGAGTTCGGTTTCCTCAAGTCGGCATGGCTTGGACGCTTCCCTATGCAGTCGGTCAACTTCGGGTTGGCGGACTTCAATTTCTGGCGCCTGTCGCCTACAGATGCGCGCTTTGTCGCGGGCTACGGACGAATCATGAAGCTCTCCGCGACCGATCTGGTCGCCGCGGCAGGCGCCTGAACAAAGCCACCCTGCAGCCATCACATGAGCGAATCCACACCGTCCGCCCTGTCTGCCCTGCCCAGCCTGAGTGCAATATTCCTGAAGCGCGCGCGGCGCGGCCCCATGGACCAGGTCGGCTCCGCCCGGCTGCGTGCGAACCTCGGCCTCGAAGGCAATGTGCAGCAGGGCAATCGGCGCCAGATCACCCTGCTCGAGGAGGAGCGCTGGCAGGGCCTCATGCGGCGCCTCGGCGCCGACCTGCCTCCCCGGGCGCGGCGCGCCAATCTCATCGTGCGCGACATCGACCTGTCCGCCGGACGCGGCGGCCGCATACTGCGAGTCGGCGCCTGCCGCATTCAGATTCTCGGCGAGACCCGGCCCTGCGCGCGCATGGAGGGCTTGCTGCCCGGGCTCGAGGCCCTGATGGTCCCGGACTGGGGCGGCGGCGCTTTCGGCATTGCGCTCGACGACGGCACTATCGAGGTCGGCGCCAGCCTGCGCTGGGACGATGGCCGCTGACCTGCTTCGGGGCCGCCTCGCGATCGTCGATGTCGAAACCACGGGCGGCGATCCGCTGCGCGATCGCGTGATTGAAATCGCGCTGATCGAGCTGGATCAGGGCGAAGAAACCGGCCGCTGGAGTTGCCTCATCAATCCCGGCATTGCGGTTCCCCGGGTGATCGAGGATCTGACCGGCATAGGCGGCCGCATGCTGGTCGATGCCCCAAAATTCGCCGAGATCGCCGGGTGTCTCCTGCAACGCCTCTCGGCGCGGCTGTTCATCGCGCACAACGCGCGCTTTGACTTCGGTTTCCTGGCCAACGAGTTTGCGCGCGCCGGGCTCGATTATGACGCGCCGACCCTGTGCACGGTCAGGCTGTCGCGCCGCCTCTACCCGAAACACCGGCGTCACAACCTGGACGCCCTCATCGCACGGCACGGACTGTCCTGCGGCGAGCGCCATCGCGCCATGGGGGATGCCGAAGCGCTGCTGCAGTTTCTGCGGACCGCGCGCGAGGAATGCGGCCCAGACGTTATCGCCGAGGCGCTGCGGCGCCTGGCAGTCCGGCCCGTGCCCCAGCGCCCTGAGAACGCCTGAGATGCACTGCGAACTCGTCGTCCCGGGGCTCCTTCCGCCGCGCGGGCAGACCGGCGCAACGCCCGGCACCCGCGCGCTGGAAGTGATGCTGGGCCGCGCCCGCCGTTCGCACAGCGACCGGCTTACCCTGGAAGACTGGCTGCAAGCCGGCTTTGGCCACTCGAACGGGCCGCTGCCGGCAGGCGCGCTTACCCTGCGCGGCGCGGGTCGGGATCCGGGAAGCGCGTTCTGGGTTCGACTGGACCCCGTGCATCTGCAGCTAGGCCGGGACAGTCTGACCCTGCTGCCCGCAGGCGTGTTCCAGATTCAACACGAAGAAGCCGCGCAGTTGTGCGCCTCTCTGGGCAGCCACTTCGCCGAACGGCTGGAGTTGCTGCCCGTCACGCCCGATCGCTGGTGCGCACGCCTGCACAGCGCGCTCGATGCAGGAAATTCACCGCCTATCGCGCTTTGCGGACTGAACGTCGACGAGCACCTGAAATCGGGCGACATGCCGGCGGCATGGCACGCCTTTCTCAACGAAGCGCAGATGCTGCTGCATTTGAACCCGGTGAACGAGGCCCGCGAAGCGCGCGCGGAGCGCGCGATCAACAGCGTGTGGCCATGGGGCGCGGGGCGTGCCTGCGGCACACTGGCTGCACCATGGCAGTCCGTGGCGGCGGACGAACTGATCGCGCTTGGACTGGCGCGCGCGGCCAAGGCGCGCGTGCTCGGTCTTGCCTCGAGCGCCGCCGAGTGGGTGAGCGCCGCAGGCATCGACGGACGGCATCTCGCGGTACTCGATGCGCTGCGCGTCCCGCTGGCGCTGGGCGATCAGGCGGCCTATGCGGAAGCGCTGGAAAAGCTCGAACGAAACTGGTTTGCGCCGCTCCTCGGCATGCTGCGCGAAAGCCGCATCGGGATGCTCAGCATCCATGTGCCCGACGCCGCACGATGCGCATCCTTCGAAACGGTGCGCGGCGATCTGCGCCGCATCTGGCGGCGGGCGCGGCCGCTTTCCGCCTACGCTCTGGATTTCGAATGAAGATTGTGGTGCGACCGTACGCTCAAGCCGCGCGCCAGTCCCTGATGGACGCCGGCATCCATCCGGTGCTGGCGCGGGTCTACGCCGGCCGCCGCATCAGCGCGCCTCAGGAGCTGGATCATGCACTCGCCCGCCTGATTCCACCGCTGCGCCTCGCGCATGCCAATGCCGCCGCGAAGATGCTTGCCGATGCACTGCGATCCAGGCGCCGCATCCTCATCATCTCCGACTACGACGCCGACGGCGCGACCGCCTGCGCGGTGGCAATCCGCGGCCTGCGCACGCTCGGCGCAGCGTGCCAATACGAACCGAACGTCGATTACCTGGTGCCGAACAGGTTCGAACTCGGCTACGGCCTGTCGCCCGAACTGGTGGACCTCGCGGCGCAGCGCGCGCCGCAGTTGATCGTCACCGTCGACAACGGCATCGCCAGCGTCGAAGGAGTGGCGCGGGCGCGCGAGCTCGGCATCGATACGCTCATCACCGATCATCATCTGCCTGGCGCTGCGCTGCCGGACGCCGCGTGCATCGTCAACCCGAACCAGGCGGGCTGCGACTTTCCCTCCAAGGCGCTCGCCGGCGTCGGTGTGATGTTCTACGTGATGCTGGCGCTGCGCGCGGAACTGCGCAGCCGCGGCGCTTTCGGCACTCGGCCGGAGCCCAATCTCGCCGCGCTCACCGACCTGGTCGCGCTCGGCACGATCGCAGATGTCGTTCCACTGGACGCGAACAACCGGATACTTGTCGCCCAAGGATTGAAGCGCATCCGCTCCGGTTCCTGCACGGCGGGTATCTCTGCCCTGCTGAACGCGGCCGGGCGCGCGAACAGCGAAGTGAACGGTCTGGACCTCGGCTTTCTCGTCGGGCCGCGCCTGAACGCGGCCGGCCGGCTCGCCGACATGAGCCTCGGCATCGAATGCCTGATCACCGATGACGCGGGGCGGGCCGCGAATATCGCCCAGGACCTGGACAAGCTGAACCGCGAGCGCAGGCGCATCGAGACGGGCATGCTGGAAGATGCGCTGGACGAAGGTTTCGCGCAAGCCCATGGAACCGCCATGGCGTTCTTCCGGCCCGGCTGGCATCAGGGCGTCATCGGCATTCTCGCGGCGCGCCTGCGCGAGCGCCTGCACCGGCCGGTGTTTTGCTTCGCGCCCGCCGGCGACGAGACAGGCGCGAACGCGGGCCTGCTGCGCGGCTCGGGACGGTCGATCTCCGGGTTTCATCTGCGCGACTGCCTGGATCTGGTGGCGAAGCGCGAGCCCGGCCTGATTCTGCGCTTCGGCGGCCACGCCCAGGCCGCCGGCCTCACCCTGCGCGCCGTGGATTTCGAACGGTTCGCAGGCGCGCTCGAACAGGCTGCGGCGCAGAGCATGCCGCCCGGAGCGCTCGCCCCGGTCATAGAAACGGACGGCGGACTGGAGCCGCAGCACATGAACCTGGGCGTGGCCCAGATGCTCGCGGCGCAGATCTGGGGCCAGGGATTTCCCCAGCCTGTGTTCTCCGATACGTTCCAGACCGAGAGCCAGCGCGTGGTCGGCGAGCGTCATCTCAAGCTGCGCCTCGCGCGCGACGGCCAGCGCGTGGAGGCGATCCGCTTCGGATCGCTCGATCCCATGCCGGCCCGGATTCAGGCGGCCTACCGCCTCACCTGGAACGAGTACAACGGCCTGAGAAGCGTCCAGCTGGTCATCGAACACGCCGAGCCGGCAGCTTGATCACTTTCGAACGGCTTGAACGGCGTGACACTGTCGAGTACGCTGACACGAACTCCAGGAGAGGATGGATGATCTGCCCGTTTCGCAAGCTGTTTGGCAGCTTCTTCTCAGGCCTCATGCTCCTGCCCGGCAGCGCGCTCGCCCAGGAGGCGGTAAACGCCGGCCCCTACGTACCCTCGCCGCAAAGCGTGGTCGCGGACATGCTGAAGCTCGCGGACGTAAAGGCGAGCGATTTCGTGATCGACCTGGGTTCGGGCGACGGGCGCATCGGCTTCAAGCTCGGCCTCGGGGGACGCCAGTACGCCTTCAGCGCAACCGTGAAAGGCGACGCCATCGACGGTATGGTCGACTTAGCCCTCGTACTGATAGATAGTAACATATATGTTACTATCTAGTTTGAAGTGAGCAGTTTTTGCTGCCCCAGGACCGCCCGCGTGCTATCTAGATGCTGTACCGCGCCATGAAGCGGCGGTCTATCCAGTCCTTCCAGCGCCATGCCCAGCGGCCGCTCGCCGACCACGAGCCGCGGGTGGCGATCGCGTAGCGCTCCCCTGCGGAGATCAGGTTCAGCGTGCGCGCTTGCGGTATAAACCGCGCGGCGGGCGGATTTCCTGCAAGGACCGAACGCAGATTCTCCGCCAGCGGCGGCCCTTGCCGCACCGCGTAGACGCCCGACTTCGGAACCTGCCGGCCCGCCAGTCCTGCGCAGTCCCCTGCCGCGAACACCTCGGGTTGGGTTGTGGACTGCAGGTAATCGTTCACCGCGAAAAAGCCGCGCGCATCGCGCGCGAGATCCGGCGCATCCAGCGCCGCAGGCGCAGCGGCGCCCGTCGCGATCACCACCGCATCCGCCTCGATCCGCTCGCCGCGCGCACTCCATGCCGCGCCCGCCTGGACGCGCGTGATCTTGCTGGAAAGATGCACTTCAACGCCATGCGCTGCGAGCAGCCCCCCGAACAGGGTTCCAACCCTGGACGGGTAGTCCGGCAGCAACTGGTCAGAATCACTGGCGAGTGAAAACGCAGGACATTTCCGGGTATGTTCACCGGCCAATCGATGCTGCATGGCGAGCACTATCTCGACCGCGGCCGCGCCTCCTCCTGCCACCAGCAGCTTGCGAATATCGCCCGCTGCGGCGCGCTCGCGAAGCCGCTCCCATGCCGCGAGGAACTCAGCCGCGGGCCTGGCCCGGATCGTCATGCTGCCAGGCTCGGCGATGACAGTCTCGGAAAGTGCGGATCCGATGTCCAGGGAAAGAACGTCGTACGCAAGAGCGCAGCCCTCGGTGTGCAGCGTGCGCGCGCCCACATCGATGCGCAGCGCCGCGGCGGCGATGCGACGCCCGCCGGCGTAACGGGCAAGACGTTCGAGATCGACGTGCGCATCCTTGAATTCGTAGTGTCCCGCGATCAGGCCGGGCAGCATGCCGGAGTAGGCCGCATGGCGCGCGGTGTCGACCAGGAGCAGTTCCAAGCCAGGGACAGGTCTGCGCCCGAATCGGCGCAGCACTTCGAGATGGCTGTGTCCGCCACCGCATAGCACGAGCCGCTTCATGAGTATTGGTATTGCGAATATTCCGCGCACGCGCTGAAATGAAAACGGGGCGCGCCCGCGCCCCGTTTCACCGCCGAGACAGGACGCATGCCGCCGTCCTGCCGAGGAATCCCCCCGATTACCGCGTGCTACTCGGCTTTCTGCCCTGCGCCCGGCTGCTCAGGCTCGGCAGCCAGCGCCTGGGTCCCCCGGGCGCCGCCGATCTTCTCGCGAATACGCGCCGACTTTCCCGAGCGCTTGCGCAGGTAATAGAGTTTTGCGCGTCGCACTTCGCCGCGACGCTTCACATCGATCGACGCGATCAGCGGCGAATGGCTCTGGAAAGTGCGCTCGACGCCCTCGCCCGAGGAAATCTTGCGCACGATGAACGAGGAATTCAGGCCCCGGTTGCGCTTTGCGATCACCACGCCTTCGAAGGCCTGGACGCGCTTGCGCTCGCCCTCGACCACGTTCACGTTGACGATCACCGTGTCTCCGGGCGAAAAATCGGGAATCTTTCTGCCGATGCGTTTGACTTCTTCCTGCTCGAGTTGCTGGATCAGATTCATGTTTGCACTCCGCTTTCGTGATCGCGCCGGAATTCCTCCAACAGCGCGCGTTCCTCTTCGTTCAGCTTCCTGGCCGCCATCAACTCCGGCCGCCTGAGCCACGTGCGCCCAAGCGACTGTTTCAATCTCCAGCGCCGGATGTTCTTGTGGTGCCCCGACAGCAGCACCTCCGGCACGCCCGTGCCGCGATAGACCTCCGGGCGCGTGTATTGCGGGCAATCCAGCAGCCCGTCGGCGAAAGACTCATCAAGCACCGACTGGCTATCGCCCAATGCACCGGGCATCTGCCGCACCACCGCGTCGATAAGCATCATCGCCGCGAGTTCCCCTCCTGAGAGGACGAAATCGCCAAGCGAAAGTTCCTCATCCACCCGGCGCTCCAGCAACCGCTCGTCTACCCCTTCGTAACGGCCGCATAGCAGCGTCATCCTGCTGCGCCCGGCCATCTCCATCACCCCTGGATGGTCCAGCTTTCTGCCCTGGGGCGAAAGATAAATCACCTTGCCCCGTTCACCGCCTTCCTCAACCTGCGCCGCAGCCACCGCATCGAGCGCATTTTCCAGGGGCTCGGCAAGCATCACCATGCCCGGGCCCCCTCCGTATGGCCTGTCATCCGCCGTGCGGTGGTGGTCGCTCGTGAATTCGCGCGGATTCCACAGCGCCAACTGCCACAAGCCCGCCTCGCGCGCCTTGCGCGGAATCCCGCTTTCCGTCACCGCGCGGAACATTTCCGGGAACAGCGTCACCACATCGAACCGGATCACCAGTCGGATCCCCAGTCGACCTCGATGCGCCTCGCATCCAGATCCACCCGCTTGACCACCGCGTCCACCCAGGGAAGCATGCGCAGCCGCTCGCCCGCCACTTCCATCACATCCTGCGCCCCATGCGACGCCAGACCCTTCACCACACCGAGCGGCAAACCCTGCTCGTTCACCACATCCATTCCGACCAGGTCGGCAAAGTAGTACTGGCCTTCTTCCGCCTGAGGCAGCGCCTGCCGCGGGACACACACCAGCTTGCCTTTCAAGGCGCGCGCCTGTTCGGGCGTCGCCAGCCCATCCAGCTCGGCGATCAGGTGGGTGCCATGTTGCCGCGCCTCCCTGACCTTCTGCTCGATCCCGCCGACCCACCAGCTTGCGTGGGCCAGCAGCGCCGCGCGCTCCGCGCTCCAGGGAATGACCTTTATCCGTCCCTTGAGACCGTAGGCCCCGCCCACGACACCCATCTCAACCATGTCGGCCCCGGCACTGCCGGGCGCTGCAGCCGCTTTCGCCGGTGCCTCGCTCGCGGGGCCGCCCTGCCCCTCTACCAGCTCGGCAGTCTCAGGAAACGGCTTTCTTTGCAAACTGTTTCACCAGCCGGGTCACGGTTGGCGAGAGCTGCGCGCCCTGGCCCTGCCAGTGCTTGACGCGCTCGATGTCGACCCGCAGCGACTCGCGGCCTTGCGGCGCCTTCGGGTCGTAGAAGCCCACACGCTCAATAAATTTCCCCTGCACCGCGCGCCGCGATTCAGCCACCACCATGCTGTAAAAGGGACGCTTGTTCGCGCCGCCGCGCGCCAGTCGTATCACTACCATTGGATTACTCCGCCGAACTGCGAAAAACCGCGGATTATACGGGAGAAATCAAAGGCCGGGGAAGTAGACTGTAGCAGTGGCCCTATACTTGGGCCTGCCGGCGTATGCCTTGCCGCCGCGCTTGACGGGATCGTGGCCCCGCTCAGCGCATCCCGGGCAGCATGCCCTTCATGCCGCGCATCATGCGCTGCAGATTGCCGCCCTTCATCATCTTCATCATTTTCTGCATCTGTTCGAACTGATTCAGCATCCGGTTGACCTCCTGCACCGGCACTCCCGCGCCGGTCGCGATGCGCCGCTTGCGCGACGCCTTGATGATTTCCGGCCGGGCGCGCTCGCGCGCCGTCATCGAATTGATGATGCCCTCGATGCGCCGGATCTGCGTGTCGTCGGCGAGTTTGGCCGGGTCCACCTGACCGACCAACTGCGCCGGCAGCTTGTCCATCAGTGAGGAAATCCCACCCATTTTTTTCATCTGCACGAGCTGCGCCTTGAAGTCCTCAAGGTCGAAGCTCTTGCCCTTCTTGATCTTGTCCGCGACGCGCTTGGCTTCCTCGAGATCGACCTGCTTGTGCGCCTCTTCGACCAGCGACAGGATGTCGCCCATCCCGAGCACCCGCGAGGCCATCCTTTCGGGATGAAACGCTTCCAGGCCGTTCAGCTTCTCGCCTGTTCCCGCGAATTTGACCGGCTTGCCGGTGACATGGCGCACCGAGAGCGCCGCGCCGCCGCGTGCGTCGCCGTCCAGCTTGGTGAGTATGACGCCAGTAAGAGGCAAGGCATCGTTGAACGCCTTCGCAACATTGACCGCATCCTGCCCCTGCATGGCGTCCACGATGAACAGCGTCTCGACCGGATTCAAGGCTCCATGCAGCTCGGCGATCTCCTGCATCATCGCCTGATCGATCGCAAGACGTCCCGCCGTGTCGACGATCAGGACGTCGAAGTAGCGAGTCTTCGCGTGCTCGAGCGCGCGCTTTGCAATCGCAACCGGCATCTCGTCCGCGGTCGAGGACAGGAAATCCGCGCCCGCCTGTGATGCCACGGTCTTGAGCTGCTCGATAGCGGCAGGCCGGTAGACATCGCAGGATACGAGCAGAACCTTTTTCTTGTCCTCGCGAAGCAAGCGCGCAAGCTTGCCCGATGTGGTGGTCTTGCCCGAACCCTGCAGGCCTGCCATCAGGATGACCGCGGGCGGCTGCGCTGCAAGATTCAGCCCGACATTCGCGTCGCCCATCAGGTGCGCGAGTTCGCGATGCACGACGCCAACCAGCGCCTGCCCCGGCGTCAGGCTTCCCACCACTTCCTCGCCGAGCGCCTTTTCACGCACGGCTGCGATGAATTCGCGCACCACGGGAAGCGCCACATCGGCTTCGAGCAGCGCGATGCGCACCTCGCGCAGCGCGTCCTGGACGTTCGCCTCGGTCAGGCGCGCCTCGCCGCGTATCGTCTTCACGATGCGCGACAGTCGTGCGGTCAGGTTATCGAGCATTTATTTATTGGAAAGGCCGAAGTGCGCGGTTCGGTGGAGCAGTTACGGTAGCGGCCTCACTGGCAGCGGCGCTGCAAAGGACGCGCGGCACCGCAGTGATACACTGGACATTCAGCAATGCATCCCGCAATGTTACTCCACGCCGCCGCGAGCACACTATACGCCGCGCTCGCGGTTTATTTCTGGAATTCCCGTTGGCGCCGGAGGCCGGGAAATCCAACTGCACCGGCAGGCGAACCACAAGGCCGGGACCGTGTCGCAATGGCGGTCCCGATTGCCATTCACGCACTGCTGCTCTATCGGGACGTCGTCGCGCCCGAAGAATTTCGGTTTGGCTTCGCCGCGGCACTCTCGGCAATGATCCTTTTGACCGTCAGTTTCTATTGGGTCGAAAGTTTTTTCTACAAACTCGATGGTCTGCAGCCCCCGGTTCTGCTGCTCGCAGCGGTAGTTGTGCCCTTGCCGGCGCTGTTTGTCGGGCGGACGGTTGGCAGTCACGGAATTTCGCTCGAGTTCAGAGTCCACCTGCTTCTTGCCTTGGCGGCATACAGCTTACTCAGCCTCGCGATGCTGCACGCGGCGCTGATGGCGGTCCTGGAGCGCCGGTTGCATGCGCGTCACGCGGCCGGCCGCGTGGAAGGCGACATGGCCCTGGGCGGCGTTCTGGACGGATTGCCGCCCCTCCTGACTCTTGAGCAACTGCTGTTCAGGATCATCGGCATATCCTTCGCGCTCCTGACGCTTACTCTCGCAACCGGTATGACGCTGTCCGAATCGCTGTTCGGCAGAGCGCTGCGGTTCAATCACGAGACCGTCTTTGCGCTGACGGCCTGGGGCGTATTTGCGGTGCTTCTTGCAGGTCGTCACCTGTACGGATGGCGCGGGCGCACCGCACTTCGCTGGACCCTTGCGGGGTTCATGCTCGTCGTCCTGGCCAACATCGGCACTGCATTCGTGCTGGAAGTCATTTTGCGCCGCGGTTGATGGACAAGGTTCCCCTCGGTTGATGGACAAGGTTCCCCTCAGCTGGCAGTTCGGCGCGCTGTTCGTACTGCTCGTGCTGTCCGGCTTCTTCTCGATCGCCGAGACCAGCATGATGGCGCTGAATCGCTACCGCTTGAAGCACCTGGTTGCCCAGGGCCACAGCGGCGCGAAGCGCGCGAGCGCACTGCTGGGACGCACCGACCGGCTGCTTGGCGCGATCCTGATCGGCAACAATCTGGTGAATGCCGCTGCGGCGACGCTTGCCGGCCTGATTTCCGTGCGGCTGCTCGGCAACGACGAACTCGCCTACGCGACGAGCACGCTCGCGGTCTCGTTTCTCATCATCGTGTTCTCGGAGATCACGCCAAAGGTCATCGGCGCCACCTATCCGGAAGTCATCGCGCTCAAACTCGCCTACGTTCTGGGGCCGATGCAGCGTCTTTTCGAACCCGGCGTGTGGTTCGTCAATCTTTTCGTGCGCCCGCTCCTCTTGCTGGCGCGGATCCGACCCGGCGAGAGCACAGAGATTCGGAAGCTGACGCCCGAGGAAATCCGTACGCTGGTGCTCGAATCATCCAGCTTCATGCCGAAAAAGCACATTACGATCCTGATGAATCTGTTCGATCTGGGCAGCATCAACATCGAGGACGTCATGCTGCCGCGCTCCAGGATCGAGTCCATCCGGCTGGACGACGAGATCGAAAACATCAGGCGCCAGCTCGCGACCAGCTACCACATGCGCATCCCGGTGTTTCGCGACGGCCGCGGCGAGGTGGCGGGCGTGCTGCACTTGCGCAAAGTGCTTGCCCCGCTGCTCGCCGGCGAACTTGATTTCGCGGCGATCGAGGAAGTACTGTCCGAGCCCTACTTCGTTCCCGCTTCGACCGCGTTGTTTGCGCAGCTGCAATATTTTCAGGAAAACAGCGAACGCCTGGCCTTGGTGGTGGACGAATATGGCGAACTGATGGGCCTCGTTACGCTCGAGGACATCATCGAAGAGATCATCGGCAAATTCACCACTTCGCTGCCTACCGGCGCCCGGAAACTCAAGTGGGACGAGAACGGCAGCGCTGCCGCGGATGGCGCGACGCCGGTACGCGAGGTCAACCGTGCATTGAACCTGGAGCTGCCCACCGACGGACCCAAGACGCTGAGCGGGCTCATCCTCGAGCACTTGCAGGAAATCCCGGAGGCGAATGTTTCCGTGCGCATCGCCGGCGTCGCGATAGAGATTCTCCATGCCCAGGGGCGCACCGTCAGAAGTCTGCGCCTGTTCAAGCCCCAGGCCACCCCGGCGGACGGCGAAACCTAAGCGCCGGACCGGGGCTGCAGGGTAAATACCACGCTGACTCAGTGCCTTGGCTGTGAAACTTGCACCTTTACAAAAAGCACCCCCGAAGGCATCATCACACTCTAGCGGCGCCCTCCCGATTCCTCTGGTGGTGATCGGGCGCCCGGCCTAGGCAAGGAGCAGCGATGGCAACAGCGGTGGCACAGGGTCCCAAGGAATTCACCTTCGCCTGGGAAGGTCGGGACAAAGGCGGAAAAACCGTCCGCGGCGAAGTGCGCGCGGTAAGCGAGGTCGCCGTCAACGCCATGCTGCGCCGGCAGGGCGTTGTGGTGCAGAAGGTCAAGAAGCAGAAGAAGAACAGGGGCGGTTCGGTCGGCGCCAAGGACCTCGCGCTGTTCACGCGCCAGCTCGCCACCATGATGAAAGCGGGGGTGCCGCTCCTGCAGTCTTTCGAAATCGTCGGCAAGGGCGCCTCCAACCCCGCCGTCGCGCAACTCGTGCTGGAGCTGAAAACGGAAGTTGAAACCGGCTCGCCGCTTGCCGCGGCGTTCCGCAAGTACCCTCTGTATTTCGACGCCCTCTACTGCAACCTGGTGCAGGCGGGCGAGCAGGCGGGGATTCTCGAAGGACTGCTCGATCGCCTCGCCATATACCAGGAAAAAATCCTCGCGATCAAATCGAAGATCAAGTCGGCGCTGTTCTATCCGATCGCGATTATCGGGGTCGCTTTTATCATTACGGCGGTCATCATGATTTTCGTGATTCCCGCGTTCAAGCAGGTGTTCACCAGTTTCGGCGCGGACCTGCCGACGCCCACGCTGATCGTGATGGGCATCTCGGACTGGTTCGTCAAGTTCTGGTACATCATATTTCCGATCATCGGCGGCGCCATCTACGGCTTCCTCGAGGCCTGGAAGCGATCCCTTGCAGTCCAGATTTTCATGGACAAGGTGATGCTCAAGCTTCCGGTATTCGGCCACCTGGTGCGAATATCGACCATCGCGCGCTGGACGCGCACGCTCGCAACCATGTTCGCAGCGGGCGTGCCCCTGGTCGAGGCGCTGGATTCGGTCGGCGGCGCCGCGGGCAACTACGTCTACGCCACGGCCACGAAGCAGATTCAGAACGAAGTCTCATCAGGTACCTCGCTTACTGTAGCGATGCAGAACGCAAACGTCTTTCCGTCGATGGTGATCCAGATGTGCTCGATCGGAGAGGAAACCGGCTCGATCGACAGCATGCTCAGCAAGGTCGCGGATTTCTTCGAGGCAGAGGTTGACGATGCAGTGGAGGCGCTGTCCTCCCTGATGGAGCCGATCATCATGGTGGTGCTGGGCACGCTGATCGGCGGCATGGTGGTCGCCATGTACCTGCCGATCTTCAAGCTGGGCCAGGCCGTCTAGCGCATGCCTCTTGGCAGGGGGACTCGCCAGCCTCACGCCTCCCCGGTCTGAGAGAATGGAATTCATTTCGTGGCTCACGCTACCGGCCGTGTTCCCATGGTTCGCGCTCGCAATCGGACTGTGCGTCGGTTCGTTCCTGAATGTTGTGATCCATCGGCTGCCAAAAATGATGGAGCGCGACTGGCGCGAGCAATGCGCCGCGCTTGAGGCGGAAGTCGCCGGTGCCGCGGCGCCAGTCCCCGCAACATCGGCAGGTTCCGCGGAAAGCTACAACCTCGTCGTGCCCCGCTCTGCGTGTCCGAGCTGCGGCCACAGGATCTCGGCGCTCGAGAACGTACCCGTCCTAAGCTGGCTGGCACTCGGGGCAAAGTGTTCCGCTTGCGGGATTCGGATCAGCGCCCGCTACCCGCTGATCGAGCTCTCTGGCGGCGTCTTGGCGGCGCTCGCCGCCTGGTACTACGGCGCCGGCGCCCATGCGATCGGCGCCATGCTTCTCGGATGGAGTCTGCTTGCGCTGGCCGCGATCGACCTCGACACCCAACTCCTGCCGGATGACATCACGCTGCCGCTGATCTGGGCAGGGTTGATCTTCAACATTGGGGGCGTTTTCGCCCCGCTATCTTCCGCGGTAGTCGGCGCGATTGCAGGCTACCTGTCCCTGTGGGCGGTCTACTGGGCGTTCAAACTGGCCACCGGCAAGGAAGGCATGGGCTTCGGGGACTTCAAACTGCTTGCTGCCCTGGGCGCCTGGCTGGGATGGCAGGCGCTGCCGGTCGTCATCCTGCTTTCCTCCGTCGTTGGCGCTGCGGTCGGCATCGGCCTCATGGTGTTCAAGCGCCACGGGCGCGACAACCCGATCCCTTTCGGCCCCTATCTGGCCGCAGCCGGACTGATCGCGATGTTCTGGGGTGACGCCATCATGCGCCGCTGGCTTGCCGCCTGAGATCGCCAAGCCGTGCCATACGTCGTCGGTCTGACCGGGGGAATCGGCAGCGGCAAGAGTGCGGCGGGTGACGAATTTGCCAGGTTGGGGATCCTGGTTGTGGACGCGGACGCCATTGCCCATGAATTGACCGCCCCAGGCGGTGCGGCGATCGAGGGCATAAGCGATATCTTCGGCCCCGAGGCCATCGGTCCGGACGGTGCGATGGACAGGGCCAGGATGCGCGCCCAGGCATTTGCAGACCCAGGCGTGCGCGCGCGCCTGGAAGCATTTCTCCATCCGCTCATCCGCGAACACGCGCAACGCCGGATTGCGGCGGCGCGCACGCCTTATGTGATCCACATGGTGCCTCTGCTGGTTGAGAGCGGGGATCTGCGCAAGCGCTACCACAGAGTCCTGGTGGTGGATTGCCCGGAGGAGGTACAACTCCTGCGCGTGGCGCGTCGCAGTGGGATGTCAGAGAGCGAGATTCGCCACATCATGGCCGCTCAGGCGACGCGTCAGGCACGCGTCGACGCGGCGGACGACGTCATCGACAACAGCGGCTCGATTGACGCACTGCGCAAACAGGTGCTGGCATTGCACCCCAGATATCTGGAACTTGCCAAAAAAAAACGAGAAGTCAGATTGTAAGTGGCCCCTAAATCCCTCAGAATGCTTGCACTTTTCCCGTCCTGGAAACGCTGGCAGCGCTCGTGACCACCTACGAGTACCCGCTCAACGAACGCATCCGGACCTTGCTGCGCCTGGAGGACCTGTTTGAGCGTGCGCGCAATTTTCTGTCGCGCACCGACCCCTACGATCATCACGTCGCGCTCCTCACCCTGTTCGAAATTCTCGAAGTATCAGGCCGGGCCGATCTCAAGTCCGACTTGTTGCAGGAACTCGAGCGGCAAAAGCAGGTGCTGATTTCCTTCCGGGATAATCCGGATATCTCGGAGGAAGCGCTTGAAGCCGTGCTGTGCGACATCGAGCACGCGACCGGCGCGCTGTTCTCGATGACGGGTAAAGTCGGACAGTACCTTCGAGAAAACGATTGGCTGATGTCCATCAAACAGCGCACTGGCATTCCGGGCGGTGCCTGCGAATTCGACCTGCCCGCCTATCATTACTGGCTGCACCGGCCCGCGGAGGACCGGATCTCGGAGCTCGCCGGCTGGACCAGCCCGCTCTACCCGCTGCGCGACGGCTCTGCGATTATTCTGCGCATTCTGCGCGAATCCGGAAAACCGCAGCAGGTAAGCGCGGCCAATGGCACGTTCCAGCAGATGCTTGGCGGCAAGACGGCCCAGATGCTGCGCGTGCGCCTGGCTCCGGACATGCCCTGCGTGCCGGAGATCAGCGCGAACAAATACATGCTGAACATCCGCTACCTGTCGCAGCACGAAGAGACACGCTCGAAGACTGCGGACTGGGACGTGCCATTCGAGCTGACGTTCTGTAATCTGTAGGCACGTTCAATAACGTCCAGCAACGTCTGGACGTTTCAGCTAAAGCACCATTTCCCCTCTGTAAACTTGTCTCGTGCCGTCCACTGGCATACAGTCGCATCCACTGGTTCATGAGGTGTCAAGTGAGTAGCTGGCATCGCGTGAGTAGCTGGACCAGGATAATGAGTGACTGCGGATTTTCAAGAAGAGGGCCATGGGTACGCTTACCGATGTACAAATTCGCAACTGGATTAAAGCGCGCGCGCCGATCGCGAAATCGGATGGCGCGGGGCTGACGTTCACGCTCTCTGCGAGCGGGACCGCTAGCTGGATACTCCGGTATCGACTCCACGGGAAACAACGCGAGCTCACGCTCGGACGCTATCCCGATACGACGCTAAGCGATGCGCGCAAACTCGCCACCGCGAAACGCGCGGCGGTGCAACAGGGCACGGACGTTGCCCGCGAGAAGCAGAGAACAATGAAGGAGGCAGAGCGCGCGTGGACGTTCAGGCGACCGGCAGACATACCTGACCCGAGCTGCGAATAATCTATCCGCGCTCACGGTCAGCGGACGCCGGCAGCAGCTGCGCGACTATGTCTTGGGCCGTATCGGTCACTTGCCAGCGCGGGAAGTCACGCCGGGCGATATTGTGGAGATCGTCGAGCGTTCAGGGCATAAGTCACTGCACGTTGCCAGGCTGGTGTTGATTGCACTGCGCGAGGTTTTCTCGCATGGAGTAGCCCGGCACGTTGTAGAGGCGAATCCGTGCGCGCATGTCAAAGCCAAGGCCATAATCGGAGCGCCTCCGGACAGACGTGCTCGAATCATGCTGTCGGACGATGAACTGCGCGCCATGCTGCCCGCACTGCCAAGCATCGGGCGCAGCAATGAATTGGCCGTAAAGGTTCTGCTCGCCACTTGCACGCGTATAGGGGAACTTACTCGCGCGGAGTGGGCGCACATTGATTTCGAACGGATGGAATGGACGATCCCGCCGGAGCATGCCAAGAATAAAAAACGCTTTGTCATTCCGCTGACTCAACAGACTTCCGATTGGTTCATGGAGTTGAAGCAGCTTGCCTTCAATTCCAAGTACGTGCTCCCGATCCGCCAGCGGCATAACGGGCGAGAAGGTGATGCGCCGATGGAAGCGACAAGCCTCAATGCGGCGATCAACCGCCTGTGCCAAGCATTGGGGAAAAAGTGTCCACGATTTACACCGCACGATCTGAGATCAACTGCGCGTAGCCACCTTTCCGCACTTGGCGTTGACGTGCTGATCGCCGAGCGGTGCCTAAATCATTCTCTCGGCGGATTGGTGGCCGTCTATGACAAGCATGACTATTTAGCCGAACGACATGAAGCGTTAACGCTCTGGAACAACAAGATTCGGGCAATCGAAAAGGGCGGGCAATTAGTTCCGTTAAAGCTGGTCACTGCCCGTGCGGGCCGAGAAAGCGGTCCCCGTTGAAGTGGATAAGGTGGTCCGCATTGCCTGCCACCCAAACTTCCGTTTCCCAGGCAATATTCGGCAGAAATCGAGCCATCACGTTCCTGTCGGGGAACGCCGTAACGAATACCAAGCTAGCCTTTGCGTTCCCAAAAAGCGAAATCAACTCCGCGTGCCGCTTGCCATCGACCGGGCCGACACTGGTCACACTCTCGATTAGATACAGCCATCCTTTGTCCTTCCGATAGAGGATGGCATCTGGCATTTTGCCCCGTTCGTGCACCGATGCATTGAGATCAGCTAATGCTTGTTCGTCATGAATCACGCCCTTGTTTCCCGTGTCGCCAACGTACAACACGGAGCTTGCCGGAGCAAAGCGAGGTGCGAATTCCTCTATGATGGCTCTAATCAGCTCGCTATGAGCCCCCGGGGACATGGAGAACACCGCTCCATCTGGTAGCTTGCAAGGCACCATGTTCAGGTCACGGGCCTTCTTGTAGGCCTCCGCGAGTGAACCCTTTGCAGCCAAGTAGACCTCCAAGTGTCGGGGGTCGCTTGGGCCACGGCTTGTCGCCTGTGGTCGATGGCGTCTAGCATGCTAGCCCCATTATCGCCGTTCGAGAGTAGCCTTGGCTGTGCGTAGGGCAGTACCAATCGCTGCCAGGACTCGCATTTCACGCCCCTTATGGACGGTTCGTGACATGCTTATTAATACGGTTTTGCGACATAGCAACGTCGGGCACGACTGGCTGAACAGGGTCGCGCAAACTCAGGATTTGATTTGAGATACATTGATCCGACATGTTGATAATCCTACCCGCTTCGGTGGCGGCTCGCCGAGTCGGCCAGCATGGTCCAGCTCTATCCGCATGAGTCCAAGAATGTCTTTCATGGTCCTAAGTGAACGGCGCGCTTCCGCTTGCCAAGCCAGCGGCGTGCAAATGCCCTCTGCGGTAGCGCGTCGGGTCGGTTGCGGGGTCATCGCAACCGGGGGACCCGATGCACACGGCACAGCGTTCGCGCGGCGAGTGCTTTCTGCCTTCGCACCAGGGCGGCGTCCGCCCTATCGAGCAGTGAGCCGCTAGGAGCACTAAACCGTTCAATGGCAGAATGTCGCTGTCCGCAGTTCATGGAATCTGAATCGACTCACCGAAGCCGAGAGCGGCGCCCAGCTGCCCGCAGCGCGGAGCGCCCGGACAGGTGGGCGCCGCAGCCGCCTCTAGGTCGTTGCAACCTGAGACAAAGGAAAATCCCCCGTTTGGTAACACGGGGGGAAAGTCGTCGAGAAATCGACAAGGCGCGAAGGTTTGAGGGCGAAAGAGGAAGTGCAGCAGGTCTATCTTGGGTAGCTAGACGGGTAGCTAAAGGGATCTTGAACTATGGAAATCGAGTGCAGTATTGGGTTTCCCGCGATATTAAATCTTACGTTCTGACCTGTAGGCTCGTTTCAGGACGTCCAGTAACGTCCAAGAAATTCACCTAAGACCCTCAATCCCTTCGCGTTTCTTGTGTGATGCCGTCCAGCGGCATACAGTTGCAGCCAAGGGTTATGGGTACCCGCGGCATCTACGTGGCGGCTGGCTTGGAAGCTCGGCGAGTGCGCGCTTGACGCTTGACCGCGTCGGCATCCCAGGTTTCGCTCGGCCCGCTGTCCAGCCCCCGGCGGACGTCGCTGCGCAACTGTTCGAGCTTTGCCTCCCTGAGACGATCCTGCTCGTCCATCAGGCGCAGCGCCTCGCGCACGACTTCACTGGCCGACGTGTACAGGCCGGAGGCCACCTTCGAGCGGACAAGTTTTTCCAGTTGAGGCGTCAGGTTGACGTTCATTCCCATGTGGTGCTCACCTTTGAGCCAAGACAGGTTGGATCATATCAAGAAATGTCAAAGATGGACATTTCGGCAACTTCGGGCCGGGACATCAGGCCGACCGCTCCCGTCCGCTCGACCCACGGCTTGACGTCGTGTTCCGGTTCCGCATGCACGCGGAGCCGCGCTGCTGGTCAAACCAGAGAGGGCAGGTCCGGGACCGGCCGTGTGTTGACAACTGCTATACGGCACCGTAAGATTTGTATATCTGTTGTGTGTACGATATGGGAGAGACTCATGCGCGACGCCGCCATCAACCTGCGGGCACGTCCCGAGCAGCGGGATCTGATCGACCAGGCCGCGCAGCTGCTCGGCAAGAACCGCTCCGACTTCATGCTCGAAGCCGCCTGCGACAAGGCGCAATCGGTGCTGCTCGACCAGGTATTTTTCAGTCTGGATGCCGAGAAATTCCGGCGCTTCACCAAGCTGCTCGACGCACCGCCCGCCCGCAATCCGGGGCTTGAGCGCCTCATGGCGGTCAAGGCGCCCTGGGGCAAGAAATCCGCGAAGGCCTGAGCTTGCAACTCAGTCCGCCGGAGCCCTTGACGGCTTCACATCGGCTGGATGACTTCGAGTGCGGCGAGGCCGTGCTCGATGACTGGCTCAAGCGCAGGGCATTGGCCAACCAGTCAAGCGGGGCGAGCCGTACCTTTGTCGTCACCGATGAGGACGGACGCGTCCGCGGCTACTACGCCATGGCAGCCGGCGCCGTATCGCACCAACTGGCAACCAGCGGCGTTCGCCGCAACATGCCTGATCCTGTTCCGGTCATGGTGCTTGCCCGGCTCGCGGTCGACCGAAGAGCGCAGGGACTGCATCTGGGAGCCGCCTTGCTGCAGGACGCCATCAATCGCGCGGTCGCCGTATCTCACAACGCGGGGGTGAGAGCGCTGCTCGTGCATGCACTCCACGAGAAGGCCAAACAGTTCTACGAGCACTACGGGGTTCAGCCCTCGCCGACGCATCCGATGACGCTCATGCTGCGCTTGAGCAGCGTGAAGCCCTGACAGAATCACGCCTGCGATTCCCGGCCCTTGCCGTCGCGCCAGTTTTCCAGGCCGCCCGGCCATTGCAATTGCGTCGGCAGCCATGCATGCGCGCCGTCAGGCCGACGGCCCGGGCGATCTTCACCCGCCCGGCGATCCACTCGCTCACGTCCGACTCGAGCCAGCCGACCGCGCGCGGACCGAGCGGCACGGGCCTCGGGAAGACGCCGTCAATCCATCGCAGCGGCCGTCACTGGCGGCCCAGATCCTCCTCCAGCCGCCCGATGACGTCGGCGACGAAATCGTGAAACCCCCATCCGATCCCGTCGCTCATCTGCCCCACTTTCGCAAGCCGGCCGCTGAGCTGTGGATAAATCTCCCGCGCTTCACCGCGTAACAGGGCGGCCAGTTCATCCAGTGCCGTCTCCACGCTGCTGTAGAAACGCTCGTCGATGTCCCCATACTCGTGGGTGAATCTCGTACCGTTCTCCACATAGGTCATCAGCAGTTCCGCCGTTCCGGGAACGTTGCGCGTCGCCCTGCGGTAATCGCGGATGGCCTTGCGCGCTTCTCCCGGCTTCGGTTTACCTTCGCCCCGCGCGGGAAAGAATTGCTCGACGATCTTGCGCCGATGCCTTTCCAGAACCGTGCCGCCGTCTTCCAGCTGACAGCGAGCCTCGATGAAATCACGGTTCTCGGCGGCCGCGTCGTAAAGTTCCTTCACCAGGGCGAGCAGCGCGGATTTCTCCCAGGTGAGGAGGCGTGGACGGACTGCGCTCCAGCCGCCGGACTTCCTGCTTGGCTTCTTGGTTACGTCTGGCATGAATCAATGAAGTTAGCGTTGGATACGTTTCAAGGGGACCAAGGACTCCGGCGGAACGAGCACGGTGATGCTGCGCGCCTGTCCAGGCACGCGCCGGATGAAGCCCCGCCGTTCCAGCGTGAGCACCATCGTATGCACGCTTGGCAGCGTGACCTGGAAATACCGCTGCATGTCCGCTTCCGATGGCGCGCGCCCGTTCAAGATGCCGTATTGATGAATGTAGGCGAGGAACTGACCTTGTCGTTCAGTGGGTGCGGGGTTCGTCATAGTGCGCGCTTGGGGTGTCGCCACCGCATCCGCGATCTGCAGGCCGGCTAGCTCCGCTCAAACGGATTCAGCGTGTTCACGCCGAGCATTTTGAAATCGCGCACGTTGCGCGTCACCACCACCAGGCGATGCACGCTCGCGGTGGCCGCGATGAACGCATCTTCAACGAGCGTATCCGAGCGGCGATGCATGAGCTTGGCCCATGCGCGGCAAACAGCGGCGTCCATCGCCAGCACCTGCCCCGTGAACATCAATTGCTCCAGCCAGGCCTCGATTTGACCGGCTTTTCCACCATCCCGCTCGCGGGTCATTTCGACGCCGCGCTGCAGCTCGGCGATCGTCATGGCGCAGAGGTACAGCGACGAAGCATCTTGCGCGGAAATCCACGCCACAACACCGCCATGCGGCTTGGGCTTGCGCAGCTCGGAAACGATGTTCGTGTCCAGCAAAAACATCAAACGCGCCGCAGCTTCAAGCTGCCTCTGGCGGGTACCGCAATCCCTGTCGGCGCAGCGGGGTCGAGCAAAACCTGCTTCAGCGCGCGCTTACCCGCGCTTTGCAGTGCATTCCATTGACGAATGGGCACCAGCACCGCCGCCGCTTTTCCGTGCTTGGTCACAAGTTGAGGGCCTTCGGCGAGGCTGGTCTCGAGCAGTTCGCTGAAGCGCGCTTTCGCGTCCTGTACTGGCCAACTATGCATTCGCGCCTCCAAATCAGACTAGTCAGAGTAATGACCAGTTTATCACAGAGCACCGGATAAGTGGAAACCGGCGACGGGGTTGGCCCGCTTTCGTGGACGGTTCATCGCTCTTGGCTACGCCACCGCTTCACGATGGCGTCCGCGTCGAGGTCCGTCGGACCGTCTCTCCACTTTGCGTAGAAGCGGTAGTTGATCTTGGCCGGGGTACGCCGGAGATTCCACCCGAGCTTGGGCCGGCCGCTCTCGTCGTCCTTGAGGCGCTGGAATTCCTTGATGAGGTAGATTTCGAATTCAGCGCTGATCCACATGCCGAATTCAAAGGCGATGTCCTTGTGTGCGTAGGTGCCGCCGTATCTTCCCGTGGCAGCCCGCAGACCCACGGCACGGGTTTTGGCAACCCAGTCCTTGACGCTGATCCTGTAGCTGTTCAGGCCAGCCTGGCTTTTAATTGTGGCGAATTCGCCCTAATTAAAATTGGGATTGTGGACGCACTCCCATATGCCGAGAAACTCGACGGTATTGCGGTTGCGCAACCAGTCCGAAATGAAAAATCGCCTTCCTTGGCTTTCAGCATATCGGTCAGGGAAATGTAATCCTCGTCCCCTGGGTAATTACAGTAATGGACGTTCCCGGAACATCAATGGTCAATTTCTTCGATTTGCCCATGGGCGCCCCTAGCGGCGAACTGATTCAGGGGGACGTCGTCCTTGGGTCTTGCTGAATGCTGCCTACATTCGCCCCATTTGGCCCCATTTGGCAGTGCGACCGGCTTGCCGCGCGGCGCCAGTCGTCCCGGTTCTCCTTGTAGATGACCGTATGAAAGTCGGCGGATAGTCCACGATCTCGACGTTGACCGGCCCGTAGATTCCCGGCGTTTTTGTGGCTGCTGCATTTGCCCCGCTTGGTCCGCGTGTTCGGCTTGCCACGCGCCACGGGTACCAGTGCTCAGGCTGCCTGTCGGAGAGCGGCGGGCTTCCTGGGCTTGTAGGCCACGACCTTTCCCGTCGGGCGCAATTTGCGCTTCTGGCGGAGCATGGCCGCCGGCCCATCCCGCGTGCCCCCATCCACCTTCACTCCGAAACGGGATGTCGCAACGACGCTACAACAGGTCGCTATTGGCGAAATTCACAGCCAACTGTGGAAGTTGGGGAGCCTCTCCTCAGACCTTCCCCGTGGAGCCGAATCCGCCGGCGCCGCGGCTGGAGTCCTGAAATTCCGCCACCACCTGCCACTCGACCTGCACCACCGGCACGATCACGAGCTGGGCCACGCGCTCCATCGGTTCGATCGTAAACGCGGCCCGGCCGCGATTCCACACCGAAATCAGAACCTGCCCCTGGTAATCGGAATCGATCAGACCGACCAAGTTGCCGAGCACGATGCCGTGTTTCGCGCCGAGTCCCGAGCGCGGCAGCACGATTGCGGCATAGCCGGGATCGCCGATGTGGATCGCGATACCGGAGGGCACCAGCCGGCTGTCGCCCGGCTGCAGCGTCAGCGCGTCGTCCAGACAGGCGCGCAGGTCGAGCCCCGCGGCACCCGGCGTGCCGTAGTGCGGCAACAACTCCCTGATCCTCGGATCGAGGATCTTGACGCTCAGCTTCCTCAAGACCTGCTCTTGTCTTTCAGCATCCCGGCGACATGGGCGAGCAGCTTGCGTGCCAGTTCGAGCTTCTGGCCGGTGCCGAGCGGGTGCGCGCCGCGCGCATCGTACAGCGTGATCGAGTTGGTCTCCGCGCCGAGCGCCTCCTGCACCAGATTGGCGGCAATCAGCGGCACGTTCTTGCGCAGGCGCTTGGCCTCCGCGTTATGCGCGAGGTTCTCGCTTTCCGCGGCGAACCCCACGCACAGCGGGCCATCCCGCAGCGCGGCCACATAGCCCAGAATATCCGGGTTTTCCACCATCTCCAGGGTCATTCCCTGACCATCGGCCTTCTTGATCTTTTGACCCGAGGCCTGCTTCGGACGGTAGTCCGCGACCGCCGCCACCGAAATGAAGACATCGCAATCCGGCGCGTGCTTCTTGACCGCGTCGAACATCTGTTCGGCAGTGCGCACATTCACGCGCGCCGCGCCGGCCGGCGTCGCGAGAGCCACCGGGCCGCTGACCAGGATCACCGCGGCGCCCGCCTCGAGCGCCGCCTGCGCCACTGCGTAGCCCATCTTGCCGGAGCTTGTATTCGTGATGACGCGCACCGGATCGATCGGTTCCTCCGTCGGGCCGGCGCTAATCAGCAGGCGTTTGCCGGACAGCGCACCAGGCGCGAAGAATGCCGCGATCGACGCGGCGATTGTCTCCGGCTCCGACATCCGGCCGTCCCCCGTTTCGCCGCACGCCTGCTCCCCGGAATCGGGCCCGATCAAGGACACGCCATCGGCGCGCAGCGCGGCAGCGGCGCGCTGCGTGGCGCGGTTCTGCCACATCTCGACATTCATCGCAGGGGCGATCATGAGCGGCGCGCGGCGCGCGGCGCACAGCGTCGACAGCAGATCGTCCGCCAGGCCGGCGGCGAGCTTGGCGATGAAATCGGCGCTCGCCGGCGCCACGACGATCAGGTCGCGGTCGCGCGACAGTTCGATATGGCCCATGCCGTCCGGCACCCGCGCGTCCCACAGGTCGCTCCACACTGGCTGGCCTGACAGCGCCTGCATGGTCGTCGCCGTGATGAATTTTTCGGCTGCCGGCGTCATGGCGACGCGCACGTCGGCACCGGCTTTAATCAGCAAGCGCAGCAGGGCTGCGGACTTGTAGGCCGCAATACCGCCCGTCACGCCGAGCAACAGGCGCTTGCCTTGCAGGTTCATCGCGTCGCTCGTCATCAACCTGTCATCCGCCGGTCATCCTGTTTGGGGGCTGGCGCGTTTAGTCATTCCAGCAGGAATGCGGTCGATTCTAGGGGATTAGGCGGGAAGGAAATACGCATGGCGATCACCGACTGGCCGGTGGAGGAACGACCGCGCGAGCGACTGCTGGCGCAAGGTGCGGCGGCGCTTTCGGATGCCGAGCTGATCTCGGTGTTCCTGCGCACGGGCATCCGGGGCAGGAGCGCGGTTGAACTCGCGCGCGACCTGATCGCCCGTTACGGCGGCCTGGGCGGGTTGCTGGCGGCGGATTGCAGCGCGCTGCAGGAGATCAAGGGACTTGGGCGCGCGAAGTCCGCCCAGCTCGGCGCGGTCACAGAGCTGGCGCGGCGCTGCCTCGGCGAGCAACTGCGCAGCACGAGCGCGCTCGCCTCGCCGCAGGCGGTGCGCGATTACCTGCGCCTGGCCCTGGCCGGACGCGCGCACGAAGTCTTCGTGGCACTGTTTCTCGATGCGCAGCATCGCGTGCTGTCGGTCGAAGAGCTGTTTCGCGGCACGCTGACCCAGACCAGCGTGTATCCGCGCGAAGTGGTCAAGGCGGCGCTGCGTGCAAACGCCGCCGCGGTGCTGTTTGCGCATAACCACCCTTCCGGCGTCGCGCAGCCCAGCCAGGCCGACGAGATGCTGACGCGGCAGCTGCGCGACGCTCTGGCGCTGGTTGAAATTAGAGTCCTGGATCATTTCATCGTCGCGGGCAGCGAAACGCTGTCCTTCGCCGAGCGCGGCCTGCTCTAGCAATTCGGAACGCGGCACCGCGCACGATACACTTACACTGTGCGCGAGCCGCAGGCTATTCTGCGCCGCGATCCGCATGGACAAAAGCCGAGGAAACCCCGATGCGCAACGAGACGGCCGCTGAAGCGAAGGCCAATACACCGATATATCTGTGGACCCGGCTGTCGCCCTACGACCGCTGGGTTGCCTCGACCGGCCTGCCGGTCCTAGACGGTTACTTCATCGGCGACGCGCGCAGCGCAAAACTCGCCCCCTGGAATGAGCGCGGATGCGACGCGGCTTTCGTTCGGCTGACGGGTCAGGAAGGCTATACGGAGGCCCGGATCAGCGAGCTGCGGCCGGGCGCCAGCACGCCCGAGGCGATTTTCTCCTTCGACGAGGCGGTGTACGTGCTGGATGGCCAGGGCATCACGACGCTGCGTTCGCCCGATGGCGGCCGGACGCGCAGTTTCGAGTGGCACAAGCACAGTCTGTTTCTGATTCCGCGCCACTGCCACCACCTGTTCAGCAACACCCAGGGCCAGCGGCCGGCGCGCCTGCTGCACTTCAATTATCTGCCGCTTGCCATGGCGTCCAACCCGAATCCGGCGTTTCACTTCGCGAATCCCTACAACGACCCGTCGGCGCTTAACGATGCGAGCCTGTATTCAGAGGCCCGGGTGAGCGGCGACCAGATGGTCGCCGGCATGAGCTGCTGGTCGGGCAATTTCTTCGCCGACATGCGCGCCTGGGACAAGCTCGACCCGTTCCGCGGCCGCGGCGCCGGCGGCAGCGCGGTGTTCATTCGCTTCCCGGAGTCTCCAGTATGGGCGCACATGTCGGTATTCCCGGCGCGCTCCTACAAAAAGGCGCACCGCCACGGTCCCGGGGTGCTGATCGTCATCCCGAGCGGCGAGGGGTTCTCGGTCATGTGGCCCGAGAGCGAGGACAAGGTCTTCATTCCATGGCAGGAGGGCAGCGTGTTCGTTCCGCCCGACAACTGGTTCCACCAGCATTTCAACCTGACAGGCACGCCGGCGCGCTACCTCGCGCTGCACTCGCCCTATCACTTCAACATGACCGCAGAGGCGATCAAGGATCCGTCCCGCGATCAGATCGAGTATCCCGCGGAGGACCCTTCCATCCGGCAGCGCTTCGAGGCCGAACTGGCGAAGCGCAAGCTCACCAGCCTGATGCCGGAGGCCGCCTATCGCGAAGTCGGATATGAATGGAAGTACGCGGACGAGAAGAAAGTCTGAGCCCGGCGCCCCTGCGGCGCGCGTTGCGCCGGGCCCTTTGCTAGAGGGCCAGATGGTAGGAGCGCTGAGGGAAGATCAGCGACTTCACAGTCACCGGCACGACATCCGTCTTCCCCAGGGGGCGCCCGATGTCCACGTAGTCAAGCTCGCCCACCTCTATCCCGTCGAGCACCATGATCTCGCGCGCGACATGGAGTTCCTCTTTCAGGATGGTGCCGAGCGATCGCGCGACGTCCTGGTCGAGGATCAGGCAGAGCGGAGCCGACCGATCCGCACCTTCGACCAGACCGGCGAGCTGCTCCGCGCTATCACGCAGGGACCGGTAATCCTGCCGCCCGGCGACAGCCACCGCGAGCGCCAGGCCGGGCCCGAATTCCTGCAAGTCCACCCGGCGCATCGACCGGCGCAAGGACAGCTCCAGCGTCCCGCCCTCGGTGCTGCCGCGTAAGACCTTCAGTCCGAATACAGGAAGAATTTCCGGATTGGATATATAGCTGGTGCTGCCGCTCGCCTGGATGGTGAATTCGCCGGCGCCTATGACCGTGGCGCGTATGCCGTCCGGAACCTCGTGCACAAGCTCGGGCCGTTTGTAACGCTCCAGCCCGGCCCGCACGGCGGCGCCGAAACTCACACCAAGATCTCCATACCCGCGGCTCTCGCGGCCGTGTATGTACTCCGACACGCCGCCTGAAAAAACGATGCGATCGACCCTTTTCAAGCCCCGCAGCGGCGGCAGCAGGTCGGTCAGCATCAGGTCGCGCGCGAGCGGCGAGGGCGAGCCCTCCATGACCTCGATCAGTATCCTCGCCATCAGGGCGCTCAGTTCCCGCTCGCGCGCGAGCGGGAACGCCTCGCCTGGCTCGACGCGAAAGCCCAGGCTCTCCAGCATCAGCCGCGCCGGCTTCTCGATCCGCCTCAAGCGGCGCCGGCGGTCATAGGCGACGAGCCGGGCCCCGACTTCAACCGACGCCGTCGCCCTCACAAGGCCGCTCTCGATCAGGGAAAGTTTTGCCGTCCCGCCGCCCAGGTCGACATTCAGGACCACGTTCCGCTCATCCCGGGACAGCGCCACCGCACCGCAGCCGTGCGCCGCGAGCAGCGCCTCGTGATTCGGGCCTGCCGAGGCGCACACGAACTTGCCGAACTCGCGCGCGAAAATATTCAGGATCGGACGCGCATTCTCCTTCTTCAGGGCCTCGCCGGTGATGACGATCGCCCCGGTATCGATTTCCTCGGGCGTCAATCCGGCCTCCGCATAGCTCTTGCGCACGAACGCGCCGATCTTGTCGGCGTCGAGCAGATTGCCGTCGCCGGCGCGATAGGGCGTGAGCATCACAGGCGAGCAATGGAAAACCGCGCGCTCGGCAACCGTGAACTGCGCTGAATGGCCGGCGCCCTGTCGCCTGAGCGTGAGCCGGGAGAACACCAGGTGCGACGTGGAGGAGCCGATATCGATGCCCACGCTTTTCAGCGTGAACATCTCGATGCCCTCTACATCGACGCCTTCCGCGTGCAGGTGCTCCGGGAAGAACAGGTCGTCGTGAATGTCGCGGCCCCGCTATTTCGCGGCGACCGCTTCGCTCTTGCCGTGCTGCTCGCCTTCCGGATGGGCGTAGGCCGCCGACGACTGCAGGCCCGCGAACGAGAATCCGAAGTGGGTCTCGGAGGGCAGCTCGATCCAGGGCTCGTTCTTCGCCGCGTCGCGCACCACGCCGAGCGGATCGCGCCCGGCCTCCGCCGCATCGATCTGGTCCATGATGGTCTTGCGGTAAAGCGCCACGCCGCGGTCCGAGCTCACCAGGTTCTCCGCCTCGTGATCGGTGATCGGGCCCTGGGTGACGAACACGCTCATGTCCTGGCCATTCAGGCTCTCGAGATCCATGTCGCCGTTGGGCTTCTGCCACGGGTTTGCCCATACCGGGCACTCGCCGCTCGGCTTCCGGCCGGCCGGCCGGCGCTTTGAGTTGTACCAGTACACGCGCGTGTGCTGGTCGTCGGTCGGCACCCGGATCTGCATCTGCACCCAGTCCGCGGTGATCGGAACGACCGCCGTCCCCGGGAACAGCACCGGGTGGCCGACCGTCCACTCTTCCGTGTCCTCGCTGTCGCCTTCCCAGACGCGCTTCTTGATGATGCCGTAGTCGAAGACTTCGAAAGCGACCTTCTTGTGGTGCCGCTGCCTGATCGGCGGCAGGCCCTGCTTCTTGCGCAGCACGTTAGTATACATCATGTGGAGAAACTCCACATGATAGGGGTCCATGTTGTTCTCGGAGATCTGCAGCCAGTTGCAGGGCACGTCGCTCACCCCGACATCGTGCTCGCGCGCGGGATCCGCCATCAGCTCGAAGCGCGGCAACAGGGGCACAGGCTGCGCACCCAGATAGGCGAACACCAGGCCGCCCTGTTCCTGCACCGGGTAGGACTTAATGCCGTAGCGCTCGCGGTTCTTGCCGCCTTCCGGCTCCGCGGGCTGCTCCAGACAGCGGCCCGCGGTATCGAACTGCCAGGCGTGATAGGCGCAGCGCAGGCTGTCGCCATCCACGAACCCGATGGCGAGGGACGCGCCGCGGTGCGGGCAGCGCTCGGTCAGCAGGCCGGGCTTGCCGCGCTCGCCGCGGAACAGCACCAGCTTTTCGCCGAGCAGGGTGATGCTCCTGTGAGTACCGGGCTTCAGCTCGTCCGAGCCTGCGACCGGATGCCAGAAGTAACGCAGAAACCTACCGGCGGGCGTGCCCGGGCCGACCCGTTGAATCCGTTCCGCTCTTTCCCTGGGTGTCATGGACTGCTCCTTCTCACAAAGGTAGTTTCCGGCAGTTCGTAGTTTCCGGCAGTTCGTAGTTCCCGGCAGTTCCTGGGTGCTCTTATCGATGCTAGGTCTCAAATCGGATACCGTCAAGAACGACCGAACGCCGGATACGTTCGCGGCGCCAAGCCCCCCAAAAACTGCCGGCTCGCGGCAGCGACACAAAGAACGCTCACGCTCGTCTACTGCGGCTGGATCTTGGAAATCCTGATCGCCTGCTCGTATTTCTTCAGATTCTGGCGGATGAGATCCGCATAACTCTTGGAAGGGGTCCAGGCCGCGTTGAGTCCCAGGGAGTCCAGTTTTCCCCTGACCTCCTGCGAATCCAGTCCCGCACGCGCGCCCGCCAGCAGCTTGGCCAGGACGTCTTGCGGCAAGCCAGCCGGCGCCATGAGGCCGATTTCGGAGGAGAAGTCCTCATACCCTGGAACGATTTCGGCAACGTAGGGCACGTCCGGAATACTCTGGACCCGCGCGGTGGACGCTATGGCGATGGGCGCAACGCTGCCGGCGCGGACGAGCGGCGCCAGCGCACTCATCGAGCCCATGATGAGCGTGACTTCGCCGCCGATGATCGCCGGGACGGACTGAGTAGCGCCTTTGTAGGGCACATGCGTCAGATCGATGCCGGCCCGGTACTTGAACACCTCCCACGCCAAATGCTGGCCGCTGCCGATGCCGGAGGTCCCGTAGGTAATCGTCCCCGGCTTCGATTTGGCATCCTGAATCAACTCCTGGAGCGTCCTGACCTGGCTCGCCTTCGTGCTCACCACCATGACGAGCGGTGTGCGTGTCAGCAGGCCCACGTGGGCGAAGTCCTTCACCGGGTCGTACGGAACCTTGACCATCTGCGGGGCGATTTCGAGTTGCCCGGTTTCCGCAATCAGCAGCGTATAGCCGTCGGCTGCCGCCTGCATCGTCAGGGTTGTCGCCAGGGTTCCGCTGGCTCCCGGCTTGTTGTCGATCACGAACGGCTGACCGAGACTTTTGGTGAGATGATCGGCAATCAGCCGTCCGACCGTGTCGGGCGAACCGCCAGGTCCGTAGCCGACCAGCACCTTGACCGCGCGGTTCGGATAGCTCTGGCCGGCTGCGCTCGCGGCCCCGCCTATCAGGAAGGCCAGAGCGAATGCCTTCAGCCCCATCGACGTCAATTTCATTACGATACCTCCCGTGAAATTCAGTTAGTCGATGAATTGGCGCGTTACGGTCGAAGCGCCGGTTCCGCTCCCACACCTCACAGCGGAAAGACGATGTAATGAGGCAACTTAGAGATGTCCGTAACGGCTTTTTTCGAGAGAAACTTCGCCGCATCGCCCTCCACAATCACCGCGTCCTGGTAAACGCCTGTGGCAAGGATCTCGGCAATACCCGTGTCCGAAGGCGAGAACGCGATGATGAAGTTGGTGCGCACCTCGTACCGATTTGCGCCAGCGGCTGAGCACCGCGTTCGTTGGATCACATGCCGGGTACGCATTTCCTGGTAGGTGCCTGTCCAAATCTTATCGACAAAGGTGACCCGATCTTCCAGGCGTGCGCGGCAGTCATCCAGAATCAGGGCCACGGGCAGATTGGCCTGAACGCTTTCCGCGGTAGTGCAGACATAGGAAGCCTGCGGCATTTCCGAGAACGTGGCGAGCCATGCCTGCATATCGCGGCTGTCGAGCGCGTCAATGTAGTTCAACTGGAGCTCATCGATCCGCGCGAGCACCGTATTGTCGATGCCGTTCATGCCGACTCCCGCTCGAAGCCCATCACCTGCCGGTAACGCTCCCAGCCGTATAGCTGGCTGGATTCGTCGTTCTGACCCATTTCACCGGTCAGGCGGTATTCGTCCTTCACACCCTTTTGGAATACCGCCATGCCGGGCGTGTGGCTGCCGATCTGCAGGCGATGAAATACCGCGATGTCCTCCATGCTGACCATGCCGCAGGGCCCGAGCAGGTTGGAAGACTGTCTGATCCGATGGCGCACCATCTCGGCATCATCGTCTTCGCGGCAGAAATACGCGAACGTCAGTTCCGTCTGATCCACGGCAATCGGGTTCAGAAAACGGATGTTGATGACGTCCATGTGCCGGATCGCGCTGAACGCCGGAAACATCAGGAGCGACGCCGAGCCGATGGAACCCGCCCCCCTGTGTGCGATCAGGGACGGATCCTTCAGCAGCGTGCCCTCGGTTTTATGCGGCGAAAGTTCGCTGACATAACCCCGATGCCCGCGCGCGTTGCCGAACTGGCGCCCCTTTCCGCCCTGCCAGTTGAGCATCCGGAACGCGGCGTGAAGCAGCGGCGCGTGATAGGCGTCGTTGTCGCGGTACGTTTTCCAGTTTCCCTTGAAGAGCGTTTTCTGATACCCGATCAGCCGCAGGCGGCCGTCACCCAGGAATATATCCGCAAGATGATCGATATAGCCCTCGAGCGCGACTTCGATCGGCGGCGTGTCCGCGCTGAAGGTGACGAAGATGATGCCATGCACCACGGCCACCCGTGGCTCTGCAAGCGAAAACTGCTCGCGCGAAAACCCCGGAGCAAATTCGTCGTCCGACTTCGCCGGGTAGTGAATCAACCGTCCTTTTGCGTCGAAGCGCCAGCGATGGTAAGGGCACTGAAATTCCGTCTTGTTGCCCGAAGCGGCCGTCTCGACCTGGTTCGCGCGATGCGAGCAGGCGTTGTAAAAAACATGCAACTCGCCGTCCTTGTCGCGATTGACCAGGAGCGGCACCCGGCCCACCGAGACCGTCTTGAAGTCGCCCTTGTTCGGCAACTCGCCGGCATGGGCGATGCCGATCCATTCCCTTCCGTAGAAGATCCGCCGCAGCTCCTCCTCGAAGATGTCCGGCCGCACGAACACTTCCTTCGGCACATGGTTGATCCTGGCCGGCCACTGCAACCGGGGCGTCGCTCCAAGCTCTGAATTCATGGGTAGATCCTCTCGACTAATTGCAGCCGGCCGTCAACGTAGGCAGACGGGCATCCCGCGCTTCATTGTCCGACCTGGTTTCAGTTATCCGCCTTTATGCCCATGCTTTTGATTATCGGAGCCCAAAACTGCATGTCCGAGCTAATTCTTCTGGAGAACTCATCGCGCCCGGCACCCACGATGTCCATGCCCTGAAAGACCGGATTCTTGGACAACTCTTTCGACTTTATAGCCTTGACGATCTCCGCGTGAAGCCTGTCCGTTATCACGCGCGGCGTAAGCGCCGGCGCCAGGACGCCCATCCATGCCGCGATATTGATAGGTCCCAAACCGGATTCCATCAGCGTAGGCAGCTCCGGCAGTCCGGGGTATCGCTTTGAACCCGTCACCGCCAGAGCCTTAAGTTTGCCGCTCCTGACATAGCCCTCCGCGGCGGACGCCGTCGCAAACGTGATCTGGACCTTACCGTTCATCACGTCAATTACCCCAAGGCCGAATCCCTTGTAAGGTATGTGTACGAGGTGGACGCCCGCAGCCGTGTTGAACATCTCTCCGGCCAGGTGCATCTGGCTGCCCGTGCCTGACGACGCGAAATTGAATTTCCCAGGATTCGCCTTGGCAAACGCAATCAATTCCTGCACCGAATTCGGGGGGAAATTCGGTCCCGCAAGCATGATGAACGACATGCTGGTTACCAGCGTGACGGGCGCGAAATCCCTGATCGGGTCATATGGGAGCTGGGCGTAGACGCTGGGATTGATCGTAAACGGGAAGTCCACGGTGAATAACAAAGTGTGGCCATCAGGCTGCGATTTCGCCACGAACTCGGTCCCGATGTTTCCACTGGCACCGACCCGATTTTCCACGAAGAATTGCGTTCCGAACGATTGGGAGAGCGCCCCGGCCAGCACACGCGCCAGCAGATCGTGGCTTCCACCAGGCGGGGACTGAACCACGAATTTCACCGGTCTATTCGGGTAGCTATCGCCCTCTGCGGCAAAAACTAACGCGCAAAGCACCAGGGCTGCCGTACCCGCCGCAGCGGCGGTTAGCGTTTTGACGTTCATGTTCCATACTCCTCGTGGTTGGTGAGAATCACCCGCAGAACCACCTGACAACTGCCATTTGGCTTAAGGGTGAAAAAGCGCGCGATCCCCGGCAGGTCGTTACGGATTTGGTACTTCGGCATCCAGCCGCCTGCGTAGTTGCCTGCATAGTTATCGGAGATTCCCGAAGACGGCGACAAAGATAAGGTCACTTGACGCGATACCGGTCTGGATCTTCGAAAAATTCGATCATCTTGACTCCCGCGGGTATTCTGGCGCTATGGGATATTCCGGCCGGGATGTAATAAGAGCCTCCAGGCCGGAATACCTGCGTCTTTCCACCAATGGTCAGTTCGACTTCCCCCTCCAATACGGTTCCCCATTGGCCTTTATGCGCATGCGGCGGAGCATCGATGTCCTTCAGGATCTCGAAAAAAATGAGTTGTCCTTGATCGGTCCGAAGCACGTGCGTCTTGACGACGGTCGAGGGGAACGGCATTTCCGCCTCGGGTAAATCAGTGATAATCCGCGGAAATTCCATTTTTGTTCCTTCGCCATTAAGCGGTACGATTCAAGCGCTTATGGGGCCTCACAAGGCTTCGTGCCCATCTCGGCAGGCACGGAGACTTCAAGAAATTCAATATCCTCGGAGGTTCTGACCTCCTGGTGCCGCAAACCTCCTGGAATCATGACGGACTCTCCCGCCTCCAAACGCACCGGTTCCCGGCCTTCGAATTCCAAATCCACCCAACCGCGCAAAATATATACGAACTGTGTCTCGCATACATGGTAATGCCAGCCGGTAGGTTCGGTCATTCCCTCGGAGCCTGCAGTAATCTGCGCACGCATGTACCCGCCGGTTGCCTCCGTGACGCCAAGATCCCGGTACTTAAAGAAGGATCGTCGCCCTTGCATGAAGCGAATATCCTTCTTCATTGCAAGTGCAAGCTTCATCGGAGATCCACTCGAAGCTGTTTTGCTCGGGGCATCAATTTCACTTTTCATGTGCAAGTCCTCCTTGGAAAATCTGATCTGACGGAGCGAGTAACGTAATCGTTGCAACGTGATCCATTCGCACTTCGTCCGCGCATTGCCTGGCCAAGGTGTGGTCAAGAGTTCCGCTGCCTGCTTCTCCCTGGCGAGCTCGGTCGATTGCCAAAATATTATTTATTGATTATCCCTGCATCCCGCAATTCCTGGCACTTCCTTTCGTCGTATCCGATCTCGGCCAGAATCTGCGAAGTATGCTCGCCAAGTATGGGCGGGGCGTAACGCGTCTGTTCACGTTCTCCATCAAGTATCACCGGATTATGTATCGCTTTGAAACTGCCTCCCTGTGGGCGAGCAACATCATAAAAAGTCCCGCGATGCATCACCTGGGGATCCTTCAATACCTCTGGTATGGAGTACATCGGCGCGTAGGGAATGTCGAATTGATCGAGGAGCGGGATCCAGTGATCGCTCTGCCGGGTGGCAAATGCCGCCGTCAGGACAGCCCGCAACGCCTTGTAGTTCGCGACTCGATTTGCGCGTGTTGAGAACCTCGGGTCGAGCGCAAGCTCGGGCCGTTCCAGAATGGAGACAAGCGCCTGCCAGAATTTTTCTCTCGATGAGAGGTGGATCACCAATAGCTTGCCGTCCGCGCAACGCAGGGAGTACGCTTGCGAGGTCGAAATTCGGGAGTACGGACCCTGCGCCGCACCGGTTTGCATATAGTTGGCGAACAAATCGGGTATGAACGCAATGCTTGCCTCCAACATGTTGAGTTCTACCCGCCCGCCCTTGCCCGTCCGTTCGCGTCTTAGAATGGCCGCCAAAATGCCATAACCTGCATATATTCCGGTGACGACGTCCGGAAATGTGGGCCCTCGAATTTCGTGCGACTCCTCATCAGCAAAAAAACTTGCTGCGCCTGACATGGCGAGCGCCACGGTATCGTATGCGGGCCTTTTGGCATAGGGCCCGTCCGGTCCAAACCCGGTTATGGTTGCATGAATGAGATTCGAATTGGCCTTCGTAAGTGAACTACGGTCCAACCCCAGGCGTTCCATGACACCAGGCCGGTAATTTTCAAGCAGTACATCCGCCTTCTCGATCAGCTTCAGGACAATCTCTCGCCCGCCACTACTACGCAGGTCCACGGATATGCTTCGCTTATTGCGGTTGAACATTGTGAAATGAGGACTGTAGAGATCTCCTTGAAAGCTTCGGAATGGATCTCCTCCCTCCGACCTTTCCACCTTGATGACGTCCGCACCGAGATCAGCCAGAAGCATTCCGGCATACGGGGCTGTAATCATGGAGCCGAGCTCCAGTATGCGGACGCCCTCAAGGAACCCCATCGCTGACATGTCATTGCTCTCCTGGTTGACTTGCACTTTCGTCGGCGACGCGGATCTTGCGACGTTGCGCCTCACGTAACACCTCATTTGCGTGCGGTATCGAGGCGTAGTCGATCATTTCCCCCCGATACCGCACGGCGCCTATGCCGCGATTTTCCGCCTCTCTCATTGCTTCGAGGACACCGGTGTGGTACTCAATCTCGTCCTGGGTAGGCATGTAGACCTCATGCACGATGCGCACATGGCTCGGATGGGCCACGATGCATCCCGTATAACCCAGGGCTCTCGCGCGCTGGACCAAGATTTTCACGGTTGCCAGGTCATTCAGCTTGGACCCGATGATCCCAGCCAGCGGATACGGTGCCCCGCCTGCCCGGCTATCCAGCACTATTTTTGAGGCAAGAAAAAGCGACTCACTTCCCTCAACGCTGGGGCGATAGCCGACCGCGCGCGAAACGTCGCCCGCAAACGGCCCGCAAGCGCCAATCAGACTCTTGGCCCGCTTGCTTGCGGCGGCGAGATCACGCGCCGCCCAGAGTCCTTCCGCTGTCTCGGGAAGCACGATAATCGCGACGGAGCCGAATGGCAAACCGGCCGCGCCCTCTGCGTAGGATATGGCCGCATCCAGCTCTCTCACCTCATCCGCGCTTCGCACCTTGTTCAACATCACGCCACTGAGCCCGCTGCTGACCACGGCGAAGACATCCTCCTGACCGCCGTGTCCCCATGCGTTGACATTGACAAAGGCCGGAATATTCGCTGATCGTAAGGAAGATACCCCTTGCCTCGCTTTCGCCCGCGCCTCGATTTTCAAGTCCGGTGGTGCTGAATCCGCAATGTCCAGAAGCACCGAGTCGGATCCGTAAAGGGGGGCTTTCTTGACCCAGTCGAGCCTGAGTCCGGGAATGAGGAGCATCGAGCGCAACGGCCACATGGGCATCTTCTCTTCTTCGGTCAAATTATCCACCGGCTATTTGTGCTGCGCGCGCAATAGTACCTGGCGCCGATTTTCGCGGCTGCGGAAAGCGTGATGTCGCATCAGAAATTCCGCCCGGGTGCCTTCGCCGCGAAGGATTGCATCTGCGATCTCCCGGTGGTCTTCGTGAGCACGGCGGACCCATTCCACAGTTAAATCTGCCTGGCCCTCGCCCAAAGTGATCAACCCTCCATCTGCCAGGGGGGCGCGCTCATTGAAGCGTATCGCAGCGCTTAATGAGCCGTTGCCTGCCGCCGCCACTATCGAATTGTGGAAGCGCCTGTTGAAGTCACTCCAGAAAAATAGATCATTCGCAGCATCGCGGTTGGTGAAACGGTCTCCCTCTTGGAGCAGCGCGCTCAGTATCCCTTGCGTAGCAGTATCGACTCGCTTCTCGGCTGCCAGACGGGCGGCCATACCTTCCAGGCAGCCACGCACGTCCATTGCGTTGAATACCTCCTCCGCCGTGAAAACGCGCACCCGGTAACCACGGGTAGGCAGCCGCTCCAGCAATCCCTCTTTTTCAAGCTCGGCCAGAGCGAGCCGCAGCGGAGTGCGGGACACGCCCAACCGCTTGGCAAACTCAGTCTCCACAAGTCGCGATCCGGCCGATATATCTCCAGCCATGATCATGTTGTGCAACTGAATTGCTACGACCTGATATTGAGAAGCCATGGTCCTTCAATCACACCGCGTTACCTGTCAACCGCTGCAAAACCGCTGCAAAACTGCGGTACACAGCTCGGTAAAGTGCATCGCCGACAGCATCCGATACATAAATTGCATGCATTTAGTTTAATTTGCATACAATGATAATACGATCCGTGTATCTCTAATCAAAGCCTTCCCTCCGGCAGGTCAGGGGTCTGGGAAGTTCGCACAGATTCCAATTATCTCTCCCGGTAACTCGGGGACGGGCAGGATCGCACGGCTGCTTGAATTGCAGCATCCATGAATTTATCAAGCGCCCACGAAGGCCCGCAAAGGGAGTTGACGTTTCAATATTGCATGCAATATTATCATCAAACTTTAATTGCAGCCGCTCTTTCCTCACGGCATGGCCGGAGATGGGCGCGGAATTCCAAAGAGGAGTTGGGATGCTCCGAGCGGGTTCTCCGGGGCTGACGCGAGAAAGGGGCGCGAAAGTGCTCACCGACGAGCGGGAGATCCAATATTCAAGCTTTTTTGATTGTCAACTACAGAGGATGCGCGAGATGAATCAACCCGAAAAGGCAGAAGTTGCGGTCGGCTACACGGGGACTGTGCTGTCAGCTGACAGCCACGTTGTAGAACCGAGAGACTTGTGGTTAAAGCGAATGGACAACAAATGGCGCGACAAGGCTCCAAGGATCGAGGCTCTGGATGAGTCGGGGGACTACATTGTCATTGACGGTATGCGGCCTCGTCCCCTCGCGTTTCAGGGCGCGATGGCAGACATGAAGTTGAAGGGCATGGAGATCACCGGCCCGAAGGGCTATCGTTATGAGGAGCACATGCGGCCCGGCTTTGCCGACCCGGTAGAACGGCTCAAGGATCAGGACATAGATGGGGTGTCGGGCGAGGTAATCTACCCCGGCATTGCCCATTACTCCGGTGACGCTCCGGACGCGGACTATGTGTACGCTATCGCTCGCACCTACAACGATTGGCTCAGCGAATTTTGCTCGACCTCCCCCAGGCGCTTGCGCGGCGTAGCGCTGTTGCCGGCCAAGGGGCCTATCGAGAGCTTCATCACTGAAGCGCAGCGCGTTGCCCGCATGCCCGGAATATGTGCGGTAATGATGCCAGTACCCGCGCTTGAAAGCCGGCCCTATAACTCGCCCGAATGGGATCCGCTTTGGGCTGTTCTGCAAGACCTGAATATCGCGTGCAGCTTGCATGTTGGTTCGAGCCCGTCAATTGCGTTCAAACGCGCTCATGGTCCAGGAGCAAGCGGCATCGTCGTTTGCACGATAAAGTTCGAGGTCTATAACGAAGTAGTCCAGCAACTTGTATGGGGGGGGGCGCCGATGAGGTTTCCCAAACTAACCTGGGGCCTTGTTGAAGGCGCCATCGGGTGGATACCGTCGGCGCTGACCTTGATGGACCACTGGTGGAACGACCACAAGGGGTGGATGAAGCCCAAACTGGAGGAGCCGCCAAGCTTTTATTTTCATCGCAATTTCTTCGCGACGTTCGAAGAGGACCGTGCAGGAGTTATGACCCGCGAAATGATCGGCGTTTCAAATATCCTTTGGGGATCGGACTACCCTCATTCAGAAGGTGTATGGCCGTATTCCCGCAAGCAAATTGACCACGATTTCGCCGGTGTGCCGGCTGAGGAAACTCGCAAAGTGGTGCACGATAACGCCGTCAGGCTTTTCGGGTTCCCAGGTCGGTAGTGAGATTGCGTTGGAGATGTTTAAGAACGGCGCCGGCGTGAACCTCACGCATATTCCCTACTTGGGAGGTCCCAAGGCCGTGCCCGCCCTTCTCAGCGGAGAGGTACAGGTAATGGCGGGCTCAGTCGCAGAGTGGGGGATGCACGCACGCGCCGGGAAATTGAACGTGCTCGCGATGCTTGCGGCCCGCGCCACCCGGATTTCCCCTGATGTCCCGATGCTCTCCGAGGTCGTCAAAGATTCCGATCACTTTACATCTGATCTGAAATCCGAATCGCCGAATCGTGGCACCGGTCGGCATGCCATCGGCGGTGCTGACCAAGCTGTCCGGGGCGGCCATGGCATCGCTCGATAGCCGGGAGGTCAGGAGAAAATTTCAGGCGGTCGGATTCATTTCGAGCTGGACTACGCCAGAAGGATATGCCGACAATATCCCGCAGAACCTTAAAAATTAGGAGAAGCTGAATGAGTCTTGATATATGGGTGAAAGTTGCCGTGACCGCCCTCGCATCGTTTGGAATCTGGACGCAAGGACTGGCTGTCGATGACTCAGCCTACCCGATCAGGCCGGTTAGGCTGATCGTCCCGGTCCCGTCAGGGGGTCTCCCTGATCTTGTGGCGCGTATGGTGGCGCCAAGACTTTCCGAATCACTTGGCAAGCCCTTTGTTGTTGAAAACCGGGCGGGCGCGGGTGGAGCCATCGCGGTTGACTACGTTGTGAAGTCGGACGCTGATGGATACACCCTCCTTCTCAGTATGGACGCCCCGCTTACGATCAATCCGAGTCTCTATAAGGTGTCCTATGACCCTGAGAAGGATCTTGCACCGATTCTGCTTATCTCTTCAATCCCGATGTATCTGCTCGCGACACCCAGCTTTCCCCCAAATTCCCTAAAGGAGCTGATCACCCTCGCCAAGACGAATCCGGGGAAATTTAATTTCGCCTCATCTGGTAACGGGACCAATCAGCACCTGGCCGGAGAGTTACTTAACACGCTTGCGGGCATCAAACTGTTCCATGTGCCCTACAAGGGTTTCGGGCCGGCGTCCATCGACGCGATGTCTGGGAAAGTGGAGCTGATCTTCGGCACCCCTGCCGCCACAGTCCCTCTGGTGAGAAGCGGGAAGCTTAAGGTATTGGCTTTGGCCGACTCGAAACGATCGGAAATACTGCCTCAGGTGCCAACCTTCATAGAATCCGGGTTTCCAGGATTTGAAATCATTGTGTGGGTCGGACTGCTGGCTCCGGCCCGCACGCCGCGATTAATCCTTGATAAATTGCACCTCGAACTGGCAAAGGTTCTCCAGTCGAAGGAAGTCTCCGGGCGCTTGGCCTCTTTGGGAGTGGACATCAACGGCGGAGGACCGCAAGAATTTTCTGCACGGCTTAGATCGGATATTCAAACCTACGCACGGATAATCAAGGACTCAGGCGTGAAGGCTGCCGATTAGCATTTTCTCGAAAATCGCGGTCGATGCAATGCCCACTCGAAATCTGGCCGAAAGATTCGGGCCGTTCTGGTTCAGCCTGATCACGCGATTACCGAATAGCTGTGAAATCGGATGCTAAAGGATGACCGAAATCCGTCTCGCAGCCGTCCCCTCTTGGACAGTAGGAGGGCAAGTGAAGACAAGGGAGAATTTTCATGGTCCAGATAGTTTCAGGGGCGGAGGCACAGGCAAAGGTACGCAAGAGAACCGTCGTCGGCGATCTGGAGTTCTGGAAAACTGAATATCTGGGGCCCTCGTCCACGCCCGGGACATTTGTGGCCGCCCCCCCTCTCGCCCAACGTCATGCGCAAGGGTTCCTCATCGAACAGGCCGCGGGATCAGTGATCCCGGCACATTTTCACAAAGTGAACCAGTTCCAGGTCGTGGTTCAGGGCAACGGCACTTTGGGACGGTATTCGGTCGAGCGGGGAGCAGTGCATTACGCGGGTGGATATACCGGCTATGGTCCTATCAGGGCGGGGGAGCACGGCCTTGCTTATCTTACTTTGCGTGCCCAGTTCGACTTCAACGCCTATTTTCTGCCGCAATCCAGGAGCGAGCTGAAGGATGTGGAACGGCAGTTTCTATTGGCACGCGACGTCCGATTGTCCGACCCCTCCGAACTTGCAGAAAGATCGGGCGCGGCTTTGGAAGTCATTCTCACTCCGCAAGAAAGTGGACTAGCCGGATATCTCGCTCGGCTGGGGCCGGAGGCACTGCTGGACCTGATAGCACCAGACACAGGAGGCGGTCAGTACTGGCTGGTGATGGCGGGAGGAATTCGCCATAGTGAAAAGGATCTGACGCAAAGATCCTGCTTGTTTATTGCGCCAACCGATCCTTATTTTGCTATGCGAGCCGGTTCATCGGGCGCGGAGGTATTGGTGTTGCAATATCCGCGCAACCCGGAGCCCAGGCCGAAGTCACCAGCCGCCGGGAGTTTGCTGCAGCCTGCAAGCATCTAGTCGAACGCCATCGAATGAAACCCTTCGAAGGAAAGATCGCCGTTGTCACCGGTGCCGCCCAGGGCATAGGTCTGGCGACTTCAAGGCGGCTTGCCGAGGGCGGAGCGAAAGTGGTCATGGTGGATCGCGTTTTGGACGCATGCCGTCGCGCCGGCGACGAAATCGTGCAGGCGGGCGGCATAGCGATGGCGGTGGAGGCCGATCTGGAAACGCCGGAGGGCGCCGGGCAAATGATCGATGAAACGCTTGCGGCCCATGGCGCAATCGATATAGCCGTGCACAACGTTGGCGGCACCATGTGGACCAAACCGTTTTGGGAGTATCAGATCGACGAGATCAGAAGGGAGATCAGCCGGTCCCTGTGGCCGACTCTGCTGTGCTCGCGCGCTGTCATTCCTGTGATGATGCGCCAGCGGCGCGGCGCGATCGTCAATCTGGGTTCGGTCGCGACACGCGGCATCAATCGGGTGCCGTATGCCGCAGCCAAAGGCGGGGTCGCCGCGATGACAGTAGCGATGTCCGTCGAACTGGCGGAGTACGGCGTACGTGTCAATTGCGTAGCGCCGGGAGGCATCGCCTCGAATCGGGTCATTCCCCGCAATACGGAGATCCCCACGGAGAAAGAGAAGCAATGGCGAGCTGATGTCATGGCACAGACCCTGCGCGACACCCCCATGGCGCGGGTCGGCGCCGCAGATGAAGTAGCCGCCGCGATTGCTTTTCTCGCGAGCGATGCCGCCTCCTACATTACCGGCCAGGTTCTCTACGTGTCGGGCGGTGCGATCGGTTGACCGAACGGAACAAGGGCGATCCCTGGGGGACGCACCGCATGAGGCCGTGGGCGATGCTCGGCATCACACCTGTGGTCTGTGCGCTGGGCACCGGCATGACGTTGGCCTCCTGGCTGTCGTTCCGCGAACCTTGAGCGGGCCTGCCGGGCGAGCGATGACGGTGAGGTGCGCCGTCCCCGCGTGCTAGCATCGCCGCCCGCCTTTCCCAATCTCCTCTGCGCATCCACTGCGCCTTCATCCGCATGCAACTTCTTGCGGTCTTCATCATCGGCGCCTGCGGCCACGCGCTGTTCAACGCGAGCCGCATGCTGGTGTCGCTCTACGCGCTGCAACTGGGGGCCGGGCCGGCCGCGGTCGGCATCCTGGTCGCGCTGAACGGCGTGCTGCCGGTATTCCTCGGCATCCCGTTCGGCCGCCTGGTGGACCGCATCGGCGTGCGCGCGCCGCTGATCGGCTGTTCGGCGATGTTCCTGATCGCGGTACTCGCGCCGTTTGCCTACCCTTCGTACGCGAGCTTCGCACTGTGCGGGATAGCGGTCGGGCTCGCCTTCATGGGCGGGCTGATCGGCACCAACAAGGCGGTCGCGGCGCTAAGCAGCGCGGCGCGCCGCGCCGGGCAACTCGGCTGGCTCTCCGCGGCCGCCTCGCTCGGCGGCGCGCTCTCGCCGGTCGCCGCGGGATTCGCCGTCGATCATTTCGGGCATCGCGTGAGTTTCGCGCTGCTCGCGCTGCTGCCGCTTATCGCGCTCGGCGCCCTGTTCACGATCGGGCGCAAGCTGTCCGGCGCTTCCGCGGCGGCGCCGCGCCGCGCGCGCGGTTCGTCCATCGACCTGTGGCGCGATCCGCATCTGCGCAAATTGCTGCTGTTGTCCTCGGTGGTGCCGATGGCGATCGACACCTATCTGTTCTTCGTGCCGATCATCGGTTCGCAGCTCGGATGGTCCGCCTCCATCACCGGCGTCGTGATCGGCAGCTCAATCGGCGCCGTGGTGTTCGCACGCGTGCTGCTGCCCATGGCGACGCGCCTGATGGGACCCTGGGCGCTACTCGGTGCCTCCTATCTCGTGATCGCCGCGGGATACCTGATCCTGCCGCTGATCGAGCGGCCCGGCAGCATGATCGCGGTCGCCTTCCTGATCGGCGCGGGTACCGGCGTGGCGCCGCCGGTCCTCGCATCGCTGCTCTACGCCGCCTCGCCCGCCGGGCGCCAGGGCGAAGTCATCGGCCTGCGCACCTCGGTGCAGTTCGCGCTCGCGTCCTCCGCACCCGTGGTGGTCGGCGCGCTCGGCGCGCTGCTCGGCCTCGCGCCGGTGCTGTGCGCGATCGGCGGCGGGCTCGCGCTCGCATCGCGGCTCGCGTTCCGCGAGCGGCGCGGGAATCCTGGCGGGGACGACGCAGGATAGGGAGCGGGAAGTAAATCGGCGCGGCGCCGCCGCTGCTCAAGCCCCGCCTGGACGGGACGAAAAAGCCGCGCCCGAAGGCGCGGCTCTGACTAGCCATGCTGCGCGATCCAGGCGCCTACTTGCGGTATCTCTTCGCCGCCGCAATGAGCGCGTCGTAGTCTTCCTTCATCTTCGGGTTCGCGGCCAGCATCGGCGGCAGCACCGAGCTGGCATCCGTGATGTAGCGCTTTTGCTCCGCGGGCGACATGATGATGCGCTCGCCGCCATTCGCCTGCCACAGGGCGCGCACCCGCGTGAGATCCGCCGGGCCGCCGGTGTCGTAGATCGACTCCGCCTTGCGCGCCTCGCCTCGCACCAGGCCTTCCAACTCAGGGCCCAAGGCCTTGAAGTTGCCGCGGCTCGCGATCACCGCGGCGACCAGGAAGCTGCCCGGCAGTTCGGTCACCGGCTTGGCGATGTCCCAGTACTTGAACGCGGTCATGATGCTGAAGCCGGACATCATGCCGTCGATGCCCTTGTTCTGCATCGCGGGCAGCGCTTCGTTCAGCGGCATGGTGAGCGGCTGCGCGCCGAGCATGCGGAACGGCTCGATGTGCATCGGTGCGCCGCCCGGCGCGCGCAGCTTGAGCCCTTTCAGGTCGGCCACGGTGCGCACCGGCTTGTGCGTGAGCAGCATCAGCGGCCCGTTCGTAAACACGAACAGGGCCTCCAGGTTCTTGGCTTCGCCCATAGTGGCGATGCGCTTGCGGATATCCGCGTCGCGCAGCGTGGCGAGCGCATGCGCCTGGCTGTCGAACAGGCCGGGCGCATCGAACACGATGAAGCGCGGATCCAGCCCGACCAGGAAGCCGATGGCCGGCTGGTCCATGTCGACGGTGCCGAGCGTGACGCCCTCGATGGTGCGCGGCAGGGGGCCGAGCTGGCCGGCGGGGAAAATGTCCACCTTGACGCGCCCGGCGGATTTCGCCTCCACTCCGGCCTTGAACACCTTGTAGTACTCGTGGTTGACGTCGTTCAGGCTCACCGTGGCGAGCCGCAGGGTGAAGGTCTTCTGCTGCGCGAGCGCGCCGCTGACGCAGAGCGCGAGCGAAATGGCGGCGACGCCGCGTGCGGCGGATTTCAGGTTGAATTGCATGTTTTCCTCCTTCGTTGACGAAAAAACCGCGCCGCAAAGCACGCCCCTTCACAGGCGCGGCTTCCAGCTTCCAGTCGGCGGCGACCCGGCTTACTTGCGCAGTCTGCGCGCCGCCGCCGCGATGATGTCGTAGTCTTCCTTGAGCTTCGCATCCGCGGCCAGCATCGGCGGCAACACGGAGCTGGCCTCGGTGATATAACGCCGCGAATCGGCGGCGGACATCCTGATGACTTCGCCGCCGTTTTTCTTCCACAGGCCGTAGATGCGTTCGAGATCCTCGACGCCGTGGGTGGTGTAGACCGTTTCCAGGCGCCTCGCCTCGCCGCGCACCAGCCCCTCCAGCTCCGGCCCGTAGGACTTGAACGTGTTGCGGTTCACGATGTTGGCCCCGACCAGGAAGCTGCCCGGCATTTCGGTGACGTACTTCGCGATGTCCCAGTACTTGAAGGAGGTCATGATGTTGAAGCCGGACATCATGCCGTCTATGCCCTTGTTCTGCATCGCGGGCAGCACTTCGTTCAGCGGCATGGTGAGCGGCGAGACGCCGAGCTTTCTGAACGGCTCGATGTGCATCGGCGCGCCGCCCGGCGCCCGCAGGCGCCTGCCCTTGAGATCGTCCACCGTGCGAATCGCGTTGTGCGAGAGCAGCATCAGCGGCCCGCTCAGGGTGATGAACAGCGCCTCGATGTTCTTCGCGGCCCCCATGGTCTCGATGCGCTTGCGGACCTCGGGATCGCGCAGTGTCGCCCAGCCGTGTTCCATGTTGTCGAACAGGCCCGGCGCGTCGAACACGATGAAGCGCGGTTCCAGCCCCACCAGGAAGCCGGTTGCCGGCTGGTCTATGTCCACCGTGCCGAGGGTCACGCCTTCGATGGTGCGCGGCAGGGGTCCGAGCTGGCCGGCCGGGAAGATGTCCACCTTGATGCGGCCGCCGGACCTGGCCTCCACGCCTGCCTTGAACTGCTTGTAGAACTCGTGGTTCGTGTCGTTCAGGGCCGGCGTGGAAAGTTTCATGGTGAAGGTCTTCTGCTGCGCCTGGACGCCCGCGAAGCAGCCCGCGAGCGCAAGCGCCATGACCCCGCGCGCGGCAGTTTTGAGGTTCCGGTCGAAATTCATGTTTCCTCCTCTATGTCCTCTACGGATCGGGTGACGCGTGCCGGCGTATTTTGCCCGAGCCGGCTCTATTGCGCGAACAGGAGGCGCACGCCGACGAGCGAAATGTCCGGGATGTAGGTGATCAGGATCAAGGCCACGAAGTAGATCAGCAGGAACGGCCAGACCCCGCGGATGATGGTGTTGAGCGGAAATTTAAGCACCGCCTGCGCGACGAAAATATTGATGCCGAACGGCGGATGGAAGGTGCCGATCACCAGGTTCACGGTGACCACGATGCCGAAATGCACCGGGTCGATGCCTGCCGCCTTGATGATCGGCACCAGCAGCGGCGTCAGCATGACGATTGCCGACAGCGGATCGACGAAACAGCCGACAGCAAGCAGCAGCACGTTGCTAAACGCGAGTATCGCGTACTTGTTCCAGTTCATGGATTGCAGCCAGTCGACGATCGCGGCGGGTACCTGGTTCACGGTCAGCAGCCAGGAGAACACGCTGGCACAGGTCACGATGATGAAGATCTGCGCCGTGAGCCGCGCGGTGCGCGAGGCCGAATCCAGCACCTCCCCCCAGCCGATATCCTTGTAGACCAGGCGCGTGACGATCACCGCGTAGATACAGGCGACCGAGGCCGACTCGGTGGGCGAGAAGATGCCGCCGTAAACGCCGCCGAGGATGACCAGCGGCGCGCCCAGCGCCCAGACGCCGTTTATCGTCCCCCTGAGCAGCCTGCGGCCGTCGAAGGCCTCTCCGCGGTCTATGCCCATGCGCCAGCCGTAGAACATGACATAGGCGGCGAGCAGGGCCGCGATCAGCAGCCCCGGCCCGAGGCCGGCCGCATACAGCTTGGGGACCGATTCCTGGGCGGTGGCGCCGTACAGGATCATGACGATGCTGGGCGGGATGATGGAGTCGATGGCGCCGACCGCGCAGATCAGGCCGGCCATGAAATGCTCCGGGTATTTCTTCGCGCGCATCGGCGGCACCATGATCTGCCCGATGGTCGCCACCGTCGCGGTGCTCGCGCCCGAGATCGCGCCGAAAAAGGTGGAGGCGCCCACCGAGGTCACGCCCAGGCTGCCGGGTATGCGCCCCATGGCCGCCTGCATCGGCTCGACCAGGCGCCGCGCGATGGTGCCGCGGCCCATGATCTCGCCCGCGAACAGGAAAAACGGCACCGCGAGCAGCGTGAAGGTGTCGATCACGCCGTACATGTTCTGGTGCAGGGCCGCGAACGGCAGGTTCATGTAGAACACCAACGCCACGGTCACCGCGGTGAGCAGCACCAGGAAGATCGGAAAGCCGAGCACCAGCAGCACGATCGGGATCACGCCGAGGGCGAAGGTCACGGCCGCCCCCCGCGCAACATGTGGCGCAGCACGATAAGCACGATAAGCGCGTAGCCGACCGCCACCGAGCTGTGCGGAATTACCATCGGGATGCGTCCCACGGTGCTGATGATGCCCAGCATGCTCCTCGCGTAGGAGGCCGACACCCAGATCACGAAACAGGACAGCACGAGAATCAGCACCAGCTCGATGACGCGCAGCATTTTCGTGAGCCAGTCCGGGAACAGCTTCACCAGCGCGTCCATGCGCAGGTTCTCGCCACGCAGGGTGACGGCGGCGGCGCCGATGAAGGTCATCCACACCATGCCGAAGACCTGCACTTCATCGATGCCGAGCACGCTTCTCGAGAACACGTAGCGGCCCACGACGTTGATGAAGTTGAGGCAGATCATGACCAGCAGCAGTACGCCGAGCCCCACCTCGATCCAATGCATCGCGCGGTGCATGGCGGCGTCGATTCTCTCCAGACCTGTTTTTTCGCTCAAGCTTCCCCTCCTCCAGGCGCCCTGCGGGCCGCCCGGGCTTCAATATCCCTACGGCGGGCAGGAGATTACACGTTCCCGGCGCGGGCCGCGCTGGCGGCGGCCTTTCCTGCAGCCGATTCTGGCTGCGGGATCACTCCTCTCGATACAGCTCCAGCGCCTCAGCATGCGCCTGCGCGACCCGGTGGCGCAGGCTGTCCGGGCCGAGCACTTCGACCTCGGCGCCGTAGCGCAGCACTTCCATCACCAGCTCGCGGTCATCGGCATAAGGAATCTCGAGCACGAAGCTGCCGTCCGGATCGATGCGTGCGCGCTGGCGCGCGTGCCAGCTCTGCCTCGCCACCCAGCGCGCGGCAAGCGGTGCGAATTTCAGCGTCGCCCATTGCAGCTTGCGCCCGGCGAAGATGCCGTAGCCGGCCTTCAGGTATTCGTCCAGTTCCGCCTTCGGCATTTCCTTCGCGCGCGCGGCGAGCGGCAGCGCCTCGCGGATCGCATCCACCGCGAAGCTGCGCAGGCCGCCTCGCAAATGGCAGTACGCATCCAGGTACCAGTTGTCGCGGTAGTGCACCAGGCGCTGCGGCGAGACCTCGCGCTCGGTCTCGCGGTCCTCGCTGCGGTTCCAGTGGCGCAGCCGCAGTCGGGAGCGTTTGAGCAGCGCGGCCGCCACCACGCCGAAATGCCCGGCCTGCGCCGCGCGCCGCCCGGGCTGCAGGATGCGGATGCGCTTTTCCACCTCCTGCCAGGAATGATCGCCCTGACCAAGGATGCCGCGCAGACGCTCGACGAGCGGCGCGACCTGGGGCTCGAACAGCCCCGGCTGCAGATTGCCGAGCAGCTGCAGCATGCTGAGCAGGGCGTGCAGTTCGGATGCGTTGAACCACAGGCCGGGCATCTCGTAGCGCGGCCCGGTTTTCGCCGTCTTCGGAGCGGCGAAGCGGTAGCCGTTCGCCTCGCGGTGGTATTCGATCGGCGCGTGAAAGCGCTCGCGCATGTGCCCCAGATCGCGCTTCAGCGTGGCGCGCGACACGCCGAGCGCCTGCCGCAGCGCGGCGAACGAGGTCGCCGTCCCGCCGCGGTTTTCCTTCAGTAACTGATCAATCCGGTGAAAACGCTCCAGGCGTTCCATTAACGCGTCCTGCAGCCGAAGTCAGGAAACATAGTAACATATTAGTTACTGTGTTTCCTGACTCGCGGCCATTTCCTCATCCAGGCTCGCGCCGCCGGCGCAACACCGTCCAACTGGCACAACCGAGCACACAGGCGGCCGCCAGCGGGCCGCTGGCCAGCCCGAGAGCGCCCACCAGCCCGCCGAATGCCGCCGGACCGATCACCCTCACGAGGTTGTTCAGCATCATGCGGGTACCCATGATGGCGCCCATCCGCTCCTTCGGCGTGTGCCGGAACATGAGGAGCGAGACCAGCGTCTGGGCGCAGCCGACACCCAGGCCGTACAGAACCGCGACCGCGCCCAGCAGCGCGGCGCTCTCGAAGACCGGCAGCAGCAGATAGGCGAGCGCGCTGAGCGCGAACGACGCGCCGAGCAGCCGCATTCCGCCCGCGCGCGCCGCGAGGCGCGGCAGCGCCAGCGCGGCAGGAATCGAACCGGCGGCGCAGGCCGCCATCACGGCGCCGATGACGGATGCCGGCAGGCCGCGCGCGTGACCGAAGAGCGGCAGAAAAAAATAGAACAGGTCTATCGCGAACTGCGCCAGCACGCCGAGCACGAACATCGGGCGCAGCGCCGGATCGAACAGCGCCTCGCGCAAGCTTATGCCCGCCCCCGCGCTGCGCTGCCCGCGCGGCAGCAGCCCGCCCCAGAGCGCAAGCAGGCCGAGCGTTGCCAGCGTGAACGGCAGGAGCGCGAGGAAGACGCGGCCGTGACCGAGCACATCGATCCCCGCGCCCGCGACGAGCGGACCGGCCACGGCGGTGAGCCAGCCGAACACGTTCAGGCGGCTGAGATCGCGCGCAACCCGATGCGGCGGGCTCAGCACTCCCATCATGCTTTGCACCGGCACGACCTGGATCACCGACCACAGGCCGAGCAGGGCTGAAGCCGCATAGAGCGCCGTCATGCCGGGAAAGAAGTAAGGCAGCAGCATGCCCGCGCCGCCGGCGAGCGCGCCGCAGGAGAACATGGCGCGCGTGCCGTACCGGTCCTGCACCACGCCCACGGCGTAGGCGAGCAGCAGACCGAAAACCTGGTACATCGCCGCGATCACGCCGACCTCGAAGGCGCTCGCGCCCAGCTCCAGCGCGTAGAGCGGAATCGCCACGCGCGCCGCGAGCATTCCGGTGAACGGTATGAGCATCAGCAGATAGACGAGGCGCACGGGCGTCATGGCAGGCCAAAGTGTCGCATGGAGCGGGCGGTGCGGAGACACGCGGAAGGCTTTCCGCACCGTGTACGGCAAGCTGCTGCGCGACGCCCGGTCTTGATCCGCGTCAAAGTTTCCAGGCCGTGCAGGCGCTACAAAACACGCGGAGCAGCCGGACTCATCGCTTATAGACGGTTCCGGTTCGCCACCCGGCATCTAGGAGGCCATCATGCACCGTCACGCAAAACTCGGCTACGTCGCGCTCAATGTGAGCGATATCGAGCGCTCGAAGCGCTTCTATGCATCGCAGGTCGGCCTGGAGCTGACCGAAACCGGCGCCGGCGGCGAGCTGTTCCTGCGCTGCGGCTACGACCACCATAGCCTGGTGCTGTACCGGAGTCGGAAGGCGAGCCTGAAGCGCATCGGCTGGGAGATGGAGAGCGAAGCGGACCTGAACGAACTGGCCGGCGCGCTCGAGCGCAACAAGATCAAGGTGCGCGAGATCGACGCCGCCGAGCGCAACGCGCTGCACCAGGGGCGCACGCTGCGCTTCACCGACCCGTTCACCGGCGCGACCCACGAGTACTACTCGGACATGCGGCGCCTGGGCGGCCAGCCCTGGCAGCCGACGGTAGCCAAAATTCAGAAGCTGGGCCATATCGTGCTCAAAACCCCGCGCTATGAAGACGCGCTCGCCTTCTACATGGACGTGCTGAACTTCCGCTCGTCGGATTTCGTCGAGGGCATGATCACCTTCATGCGCGCCTTCCCGGTGCCGTATCACCACTCCTTCGGTCTCGCGAAGAGCGAGCGCGGCGCCATGCACCACCTGAATTTCATGGTGTCCGAGGTAGACGATATCGGCAAGGCGCTGTGGCGCTACAAGAAGAACGACGTGCCGGTGGTGCGCGGCCCCGGCCGCCATCCGCCCTCCGGAGCGATGTTCCTGTATGCGCTCGACCCGGACGGCCACACGGTGGAGTACAGCTTCGGCATGGAGGAATTTCCCGAAGTAAATCCGCGCAAGCCGCGCATGCTGCCGCCGAATCAGGAATCGATCGACTTCTGGGGCGCGCCGGCCGATCCGCGCATGGCCGCCACCGGCGACATCGAGACCGAGCCCGCGAACCGCCCGAAACTCCCGGCGCACTCCTTATCGTAGGGGGAGCACGAGGGGGCGCACCCAGCCCCCTCGTAATTCGTAGAGGGAGCACGAGGGGGCGCACCCAGCCCCCTCGTAATTCGTAGGGGGGAGCACGAGGGGGCGCACCTAGCCCCCTCGTAATTCATCTACGGCGCGATCTTGATGTTCTGCTCCTTGACGAGCGTGTGCCACATCCTGGTCTCTTCGGCGATATCTCGGGCGAATTCATCCAGCAGGGAAATGCTCTTCACGGCGCCGAACTTTGCCGACCTGGCGACGAAATCGTCCGACTCTGCAACCGCGCCCAATTCTTTTGCGAGCCGCTGAAGAATTTCCCGCGGCACGCCGGCCGGAGCGAAAACGCCGAAAAAAGCGCCCACCACAAAGCCCGGATAACCGCTGTCGATCATCGTCGGGACATCCGGATACGAGGGGTCGCGCGCCCGGCCCGTGACCGCGAGAAGCCTGAGGTCTCCCTTCTGCAGGAAAGCCCTGAGGACCGCCGCCGAGGTCGAAATTATTTCGATCCGTCCGGCCAGGGCGTCGGTCACCGCGGCCATGGTGCCCTTGTAGGGAACATGCACGATGTCGATCCCCGCGCGGGCTTTCAGCAGCTCGCCATTCAGGTGCGTCGCAGTCGCGAAGCCGGTGCTCGAAAACGACAGCTTGCCGGGATTCTTTTTGGCCAGCGCGATCAGTTCCTGAATCGTCTTTGCCGGGACGTCCTTGCCCACGGCAAAAGCGGAAAAAGCCTCCGTCATCTTCGCCACCGGGACGAGATCCCTGGCCGGAACGTAGGGCAGCTTGACCGGGCTGGGGATGATGTCAAGCCCGTCCGATGCACTGAAAAGCAAGGTATAGCCATCCGGCGCGGAGCGCACCACGTAGTCGATGCCGACGACCGCTCCCGCACCCGGCCGGTTCTCGACAATGACCGGCACGCCGATGCGCGCGCTGAAAGCCTCGGCGGTGGGTCGAAACAGGGTGTCGGCCATTCCGCCTGCATTCAATGGCAGCACGAACCTGACCGGCTTGTTCGGATAGGCTTGCGCGATCGCCGCCTGCCGGCCGACGATTGCCAGCGCGCCCACTGCCGCCAGCCGCACACAGATTTTCCAGATGTGCCTCATCGCACTTCCCTCCCAGGGAAAATATTCGAACGGTGGATCATTGCCGGAACTGCGCAGTGGATGCCTGAGCGCACGGCCGACACGCAACCCGGATCATATTGGATCATATTGTATGTATGACTGCTCGGATAACGCGCCGCGCTGCCGGATGACACCGCCCCGGCCCCAGCGGGTGACGATTGAAATCACCCCGCGGAAGCGCCATCATGCCGGCGGGAAATTCGGCGGCAGGAGAACAGGCATGCTTCCGCGGCAGGAGAACTTCAGGATGGCGCGCGCCGGACCCCGCACGCCGGCCGGCATGCGGCCGCGCCGCTTCTGCTTGCCGGTAACGTTTTCTGCGGACATCAAGCGCGCGCCGCTGATCAGCGGCGCTTCGCTGCACCGCCGAGCGGCGCGGCGCGAATAGCGAGCGCGGCGAGCATGCCCCTGCCCGCGGGCTTTCCGCTGACGATATCGCGCGAGCATCTGCTCGACCTTCCGGTTCAGCGCTATGCGGGCGATATCCATACCGTGGCATCGCCGGCGGATCTCGAGCTGGCAATCGAGGCGATCCGGGCGGAGCGCGTGCTCGGCTTCGACACCGAGACCCGGCCCGCGTTTCGCACGGGCGAGAGCTACCTGCCGTGCCTCGCGCAGGCGGCCACCGCGCGCACAGTCTATCTGTTTCCGCTCGAGCGCCTCGACTGCTCCCGGGTGCTCGCCGAATTCCTGGCCGACGCGCGCATCGTGAAGGCGGGCGTGGCGCTGGCCGACGATCTGCGCCAGTTAAAGCATCTTTTCAGCTTCGACGAACGCGCGATTCTCGATCTCGGCGCGGTGGCGCGGCGCCACGGCCTGAAGCAATCCGGCGTGCGCAATCTCGCCGCGATGTTTCTCGGTATCCGGATCGCGAAGGGCTCCAAGACATCGAACTGGGCGGCGCGCCGGCTCTCGGCGCAGCAGGTGCTGTACGCCGCCACCGATGCGTGGATCTGCCGCGAACTGTGGCTGCGCTTCGACGCACTCGGACTCCTGAAGCGGGGCTCCTGAAACACGCCGCCTCCAGCCACGCTTCGGTCCCCGCATCGACCTGAGGCGCCCGCCGCCCTGTCCGGCGCAGTAATATCGCGTCTGCCGAGCCTGGCGCCCAAAGGGGATTCCCATGCAAATCGTGGCCCAACCCAAGACCGAATCGATGGATATGCAACTCCGCGGCTGGCGCAATATCGCGTGGAGCTACTACGGCAAGCTGACGCAGATGCACGACGGGCCGCAGGCCTTTCTGGTCAATCTGCCGGAGAACGGCGGGACCGTGCCGCCGCATTTCCACGACGTGGATCAATTTCAGGTCATCGTGCGCGGCGGCGGGCGCTTTGGCAAGGACCCGGTCGGGCCGATCGCGTTTCACTACGCCGACGCGTTCACGCCCTACGGGCCGATCGTCGGCGCGGAGGACGGGATTTCGTTTTTCACCCTGCGCGCGGCCTGTGCCGCCGGCCACTTTGCGATGCCCGGTTCGAGGCACCTGATGCCGGGCAAGCCGGGGCGCAACCGGGGCGGGAGCTTCGCGCTCAACCAGCCCGCACCGGCCGCCGGGCAATGCACGCGTGAAACGCTGCTGTTCGATGCCGGGGACGGCGTCGAAGTGACCGGCATCAGAATGGGGGCAAGCGCGCTGGCGAACGGCGAACCGGCGGATGCCGGGGCGCAGTACTACGTCGTCTGCTCGGGATCGCTGCTACACGAGGGAACAGAGTATCCGCGGCTCGCGCTGATCCATGTTCCGGCAGGCGAACCCGCGCCCCGCTTCCAGGCCGGGGCGGACGGCGCGGACGTGCTGATGCTGCAATTGCCCAGGCCCTCCGATCGCCCGGGCTCCAATCCGGCGCTGCTCGCCGCACGCAAGGACCAGCCTTACGCGATGCCTGAAGGCACGGTGGTCACGCGCAAATAAGCGCGCCGGTACGGATTCGGCGGGCGCGCGCGACGCCCGCAAGCATCCGCGCAAGCGTCCAAAGAGCGCACAATGGCGCCCTTCCCGACCCTCCGTTGCCCGAATCATCCGGGACGGCCAGCTATTCCTTCATGAACGCTCCGAACGACGTCTCTTACTTCCCGCGCTCGGCGAAGCCCCTTTCAAGTTACCGGAAGTTCTGGGCGGCGCGCTTCGGCAGCGCGCAGTTTCTGCCCGTGAGCCGGGCGGAAATGGAGGAGCTCGGCTGGGACAGCTGCGACATCATCCTGGTCACGGGCGATGCCTATGTGGATCACCCGAGCTTCGGCATGGCGGTGATCGGACGCGTGCTCGAGGCCCAGGGATTCCGCGTCGGCATCATCGCCCAGCCGGCCTGGAAGAGCGCGGAGCAGTTCAAGGCGCTCGGCCGGCCGAACCTGTTCTTCGGCGTCACCGCCGGCAATATGGATTCGATGATCAATCACTACACGGCGGACCGCAAGATCCGCTCCGACGACGCCTACACGCCGGGGGATCGCGGCGGCAAGCGCCCCGATCGCGCCGCGATCGTGTATTCGCAGCGCTGCCGCGAGGCCTATGGCGATGTGCCCGTGATCCTAGGCGGCATCGAAGGATCGCTGCGCCGCATCGCGCACTATGACTACTGGCAGGACAAGGTGCGGCGCTCGATCGTGGTCGATGCGAAGTGCGACCTGCTGCTATACGGGAATGCCGAGCGCGCGATCGTGGAAATCGCGCACCGGCTCGCCGCGAAGACGCCGATCGCGCAGATCACCGACATCCGCGGCAGCGCCTTCGTGCGCCGCGATACACCCGCGGACTGGTACGAGATCGACTCCACGAGCGTGGACGAGCCCGGGCCGGTGGAACGGCAGGTCAATCCGTATCAGATGATTTCCGAGCAGGCCGCGGCACGGGGCGCAAGCTGCGTGCGCGAGGAAACCGGAAGCGACAGCGCGGCGCTGCAAGGCGGCGCCGTTCCGCTCACCTTCCTGCCCAATCCCGCGCTGGCACACCGCAGGGCGCCGCCGCGCGAGCGCTCGGTGATTCGCCTGCCTTCCTTCGAGCAGGTCAGTACCGATCCCGTGCTCTACGCCCACGCCAGCCGCGTGCTGCACCTGGAGACCAACCCCGGCAATGCGCGCACACTGGTGCAGGCGCACGGCTCGGGCGGCACGGCGCGCGATGTCTGGATCAATCCGCCGCCGGTGCCGCTCGGCACCGCGGAGATGGACTACGTATTCGATCTGCCCTATGCGCGCTCGCCGCATCCGGCTTACGCGGACGAGCGCGGCCGGCATGACGGCGTGACCAGGATTCCGGCCTGGGAGATGATCCGCTTCAGCATCAACATCATGCGCGGCTGTTTCGGCGGCTGCACCTTCTGCTCGATCACCGAGCACGAGGGCCGCATCATCCAGAGCCGCTCGGAAGATTCCGTGATCCGCGAAGTGGAGGCGATCCGCGATTCCGTGCCGGGCTTCACCGGCGTGATCTCCGACCTCGGCGGCCCGACCGCGAACATGTACCGCATCGGATGCCGAACGCCGGAGATCGAATCCGCCTGCCGCAAGCCGAGCTGCGTCTACCCGGGGATCTGCCAGAACCTCAACACCAGCCACGAATCACTGATCAAGCTATACCGGCGTACCCGCTCGCTGGAGGGTGTGAAGAAAGTGCTGATCGGCTCGGGCCTGCGCTACGACCTCGCGATCGAATCGCCGGAATACGTGCGGGAGCTCGTGACGCACCATGTCGGCGGCTATCTCAAGATCGCGCCCGAGCACACCGAGCAGGGTCCACTCGATAAAATGATGAAACCGGGCGTCGGGACCTATGAGAAATTCAAGCAGCTCTTCGACGACTACTCGGCGCAAGCCGGCAAGAAGCAGTTCCTGGTGCCCTATTTCATCGCCGCCCACCCGGGCACGAGCGATGAAGACATGCTGAACCTCGCGCTGTGGCTGAAAAAGAACGGCTTTCGCGCCGACCAGGTGCAGACCTTCTATCCCTCGCCCATGGCCACGGCCACCGCGATGTATCACTCGGGCAAGAATCCGCTGCGCCGCGTATCGCGGGCGGGCGAAACGGTGGATGTCGTGCGCGGCGACAAGCGCCGCCGCCTGCACAAGGCCTTCCTGCGCTATCACGACGCCAACAACTGGCCGCTGCTGCGCGAGACGCTGAAGAAGATGGGCCGCGCGGAACTCATCGGCAACGGCAAGCACCACCTGATCCCGAGCTGGCAGCCGGACACCGGCGGCGGCTACGTCAGCGCGCGGCGCAAGAATTCAACGCGCCCGGCCGCCACCCCTCAAGGCACCGGGGTCGCACCGGGCCGGATGCTGACGCAGCACACCGGGTTGCCGCCGCGCGCGGGAACAACGGCGAGTCGCGGAAGATACGCCGACAAGAAACGCTGATATGAAAGAAATCCCCCGGCAAGCTGCGGCCATCCCCGAATCGCTGCGCCAATCCGAGACGATGCGCGGCCTGGGCGATCTCGGCAGCTCGGTGTTCGGCGAGGCCGCGGGCTGGTGGCGCGCGCTGCACTTCGGCGCCACCACGCTCGTGACGGGGCTTTCGCCCGCGGCCTACGATGCGCGCGCGCGCTCGGTCGCGGCCAGGCAGATCTACTTTTCCGCCTGGCAGGTGCTCGGCGGAGTCACCCTCGCCTGCGCGCTGCTTTCCTTTGTCCTGATCCGTATCACGATAGACGCCGCGGAGGCCTACGGCGTTTCCCAGTACGCGCTGCAGCTCGTGGTGCGCGTGCTGGTGCTGGAACTCGTGCCGCTGGCGGTCGCGCTGTTCGTCGCGCTGCGCTCCGGCGCGGCGATCGCGACCGAAGTGGCGATCTTTCACATACGGGGAGATCTGGAGCGGCTCACGCGCGAGGGGGCGGACCCCATGCGCCACGAGCTGATGCCGCGCGTCATGGGCACCATGGTCGCGGTGATGGCGCTCGCCTTCGTGAACAGCGCGATTGCACTGGTGGTGCTCTATTTCGAAGCCTTCGGCGTTTCATCCGGGGGATTGCCGGAATTCCTGCGCACCACCGGCCTCGTGTTCGGCCCCGCCGCAGTGTTTGGCACGGCGCTGAAGACACTGCTCTTCGGCGCCGCGGTGGCGGTCATTCCGATCGCCGAAGCGCTCGCCACACCGCGCGAGATGCGCCTCGCGCCGGTCGCGGTATTGCGCGGCATGGTGCGCATCATGATCGCGCTTGCGCTGATTGAGGGTCTGTTTCTGGTTGCGACTTATGCCTGACGAAACTGCGGCAAAACAGGCGCCGAGCGACGCTCCCCCCTCTCCCGTCATTCGCAATGTCGAGCTGAAAGCGCGCCTGCTGCTCGGCCTGAGCGTGCTGCTGCTGCTCGGCTTTCTGGGCTATGTGATGTACGCACGGGGCGTGTTCGAGCCGACGCAGAAGCTGGTGCTGATCGTGGACAATGCGGAAGGCCTGAGCGTGGGCAGCGACCTCACCTATTCGGGCTTCGCGATCGGCCAGGTACGGCACATCGAGCTCGCGCCGAACGGACAGGCGCGCATCGATGTCAGAGTGCCGCAGCATCAGGCGCACTGGCTGCGCAGCACTAGCGTGTTCACGCTCGAACGCGGCCTGCTCGGCCCGGCGCGGCTGCGCGCGTTTACCGGCGACCTGCAGGCGCCGCCTCTGCCCGAGGGCGCGGAGCGGCCGATCCTGCGCGGCGATGCGAGCGAGGAGATTCCGCTCATCCTGAACAGCGTGAAGGGAATCGTGCAGAATCTCGAGCGCCTTACCGCCGCCGACTCCGATATCAGCGCGAGCATCGCCAATCTGCGGATCCTGACGGACAAGACGAACGGGCGCTACGGCGTGCTCGGCGCGGTACTCGGCGACAGCGGAAATTCACAGCAGGTGCTGGATGGCGTCGCGCAGGCGAGCCGGTTGATCGACTCGCTAAATGGCCTGTCGCAGAAGCTGAGCGGCACCCTGAGCACCGCAGACCGGGCGCTCACCCGGCTCGACCAGCGCCTGCTCGGCTCCGGCGGTGCGATGGAAGAGGCGCAAAAGACCATCGAACTGCTGAACGGCGCCATTGTCGAGGCGCGCGCCAGCCTGAAACGCATCGATGCGGTATTGGCGGATGCGCAGAAAATTTCGGCAAACGCCGCCGTGGCGACCCAGGACCTTGGCGCCTTGCGCGCCGAGGTGGAGGCGAATCTGCGGCGCGTCAGCGCCCTCATCAATGACATCAACCGCAAGTGGCCGTTTGCGCGCGACATGGAGATCAAACTACCGTGAGGACCGGTATCGCGCTCCTTGCGGGCGGCGCCCTGCTTGCCTCATGCGCCGGCAGCCCGCCGCCCGACTGGCAACCGGCAGCGCGTGCCGCCCTCGCAAGCCATCAATCCGCTTACCTGGCAGGCAACAGCCGTGCGGCCGATGCGGAACTGGCGCGGGCGCACAGCGAACTCGGCGCGACCGCAAGGCTCGATCTCGCCGCGCGCGCGGAACTCTTTCGCTGCGCGCTGCAGGTCGCCAGCCTTGAATTTGACGACTGCCCCGGCTACCAGCGCTACGCGGCGGACGCGGCGCCGCCCGAGCGGGCCTATGCCGCCTATCTGTCCGGCAACTGGCAGGGGCTGAATGTTGCCGCTTTGCCGGCCGCGCAGCAGACAGTGATCGCCAGGGGCGGCGAGGCACTCGCCGCGATCGATGATCCGTTGTCACGGCTGGTGGCAGCCGGTGCGCTGATGCGCGCCGGCAGCATCGCGCCCTCAGGCATCGCGCTGGCGATCGACACGGCATCTGCGAACGGCTGGCGGCGCCCGCTGCTGGCGTGGCTCGGCATCGAGGCAAGACGCGCCGAAGCCGCGGGCGACAGCGCAGCGGCGGCGTACCTGCGCCGGCGAATCAGGCAGGCCAGCGAGCCTTAGGGCACGTCTAATATAGAGTCGAGAAGTGACGCGGTGGGGTAGGTGGCCGCTTGTCTCGCTTGTCTGTTGCCGAGCCTTTCGTTGGTCGGTGCCCGAGTAGCGTTCACCATGCTCCGTTTTCACTTCCCGCTCATGGACGACGTTGAAGCTGTAGAAAAACCCTCTCGAATCGGGAACTGAGCGCATTGCGTTGGCTCTAATAAGGAGTCAATGAAATTGCACACGAGGGAGGATTCGATGGCGCGCTACAAGAGCTACAACTACGCGCAGATGAAGAT
>ORMF012533677.1_pt1 | contig 86538 bp, 60 predicted proteins | sample 1779871 | NCBI WGS metagenome assembly ORMF01 (sample SAMEA104232316, study PRJEB22302) | groundwater metagenome | biome: forest; feature: aquifer; material: groundwater | place: USA | collected 2011-08-07 | depth 5.4 m | reverse complement strand
CTTTTAAAACTCTGCGGCTTTGGAGGCTGCTTGGCCCAAGTGATCCTCCCCGGCCGGGACCAATCGTCGACAACAACGCCTTGGCCATTGATCGGGTGGAGTTGCCCTTGGATCAGCGGGCTCGAATCTGAAACGGGCCGCAGAGTTTGAAAAGCGCAAACTCTGCGCTACCCGCTGTTGTTTCGCCCGCCGCGGCTGGAGCAACAAGTTTTTCGCATCTAGAACGGGAGCAGATCATGGCTACTGACTTGAGCGGTACCAGTCCGGCGATTGCCCGCCAAGCGTCTTCATGATCTGCCCCGCGGAAGCTTCCCTCTGTTGAAGCTGCTGAAGCGGGTAGCCACGGCACGATTTTTGTGCCGTGGGTTTGTAAATGGTCGGAACACATAAATCCTCGGAACGTGCCCACCGTTCGACTTCGCTCATGGTTCGACTTTCGCTCACCACCCTGAGCGGAGCCGAATGGGCGGCCCTGAGCCTGCCGAAGGGCGGCATAAAAGACATGCCGTGGTTACCTGGGTCTGTCCTCTTTTTTTCTCCAAACGATATCAGCGCCTTCTCATGAGATAGGCAAAGAAAAGCGTTCCAACAAGGAGCAGTAGAATCATCCCCAGCAGAAACATAAATCGTACAGGGCTTTTCCAGCCATAGCCTCTGCCTTCCCAGGGAAGCCAACCCGGAGCGGGCCCACGGTCTCGCGGGGCGAGGCCGTGGCTACCACTGGTGCGGTACCAGTCCGGGGATTGACCACCGAGGGCCTTCATAACCTGCGCTTCCGCAACATCTCTCTGTTGGAGTTGCTGCAGAATGTCTGGGGCGGCACGCAGAGTGTGAGTCGTTGTGTCGTAGAAAAGTGCGCCGCTGGGGCTACCGCGAACCATGAAGGAGCTTCCAACCGGGCTGAACGTCAAGGGCCACGGCACACTAGCCGGCCAGGGAATTCTTGCCTCTGGCGTTTTCCCAGAAAGCACCACGAGGATATCACTCGCGCTCCTGCTCTCAATGAAAGCCAACCGCGTACAATCAGCGAACCAGTGCAATTCATGAAAGAAGGGAAGCGGGGTTTGCTGAGGCGTATAAACTGCGCTTCCGTTTACCTGAACGGAAACACTGGGATTGTCGGACAAATCTCTGTTGTCCATTTGAAACACAACCTGTGCGTTACTCGAGCATGTCTCAAAGCCGTCATCCTCCCCGGTGGCGGCTTCTAGGTCTTGGCTCGCTTGGCCTGAGTTCAGATCCAAAGCGATGTATGCTTTCGTCCAAGGGTTGACCCTGCCGGTGACGAAAACGCCACTATTGCCATACCATCCAATCTGATCCACCGAAAAGGCCCAATCTGCACCAGTGTGGTGGGGAATGGTCTTCACCAACTGCCCGCTGGCCGTAATCACCACCAGATCGTCCGTGGTTTCCTGCGGGTTCGTGCCTTGACTCGGCGTGTCGTAGACGATCTTGTCGCCGGCTGGAGACCAGTGAGGCTGATCCTTTGCGACCCCATCATCCAATAACTGCTTGGCGTTCGAGCCGTCCGCGTTTGCGGTCATCAACGCCGTGCCCTTGAGGAAAACAACCTTCACATCCGTAGCCACCTGGGCCCAAGTAAGGACCGGGAACAAAATCAATAAGCCCACAACTCTGAGATTGAGCCTCATGCGTTTACCTGATCTCCTTCGCCGGACAGTTGGAAGTGCCTGGGTTGCAAGCACCGACTGAGAAAATGTTTGGATAATTAGCCACGGCACGCTTTTTGCGCCGTGGGTTTGTAAATTCTCGGGACAGGCAAATCCTCGGAACGTGCCCACGGCATAAACGACATGCCGTGGCTACCTCCTTCGCCACTGGAGTTTCACTTTGTCGATTGCTCGTGCTTCAGCATAACAGAAATGGGTTTTTCCCGTGTTCATGCTAAAAACCCACGGCACAAAAAACGTGCCGTGGCTACACCCTCCTGCTTGTCAATCAAAATCCAAAGGCATTGCATTGGAAGGCTTGTCAAAGCTCTTTAGAAATGCCCCTTTGGATGAAGTAAGAAAGGAGCGACTTTGCGCGGCCCGCCAAAGCAAATTGTTTGCGATGGAATCGCCTATACAAAATCCCTCCGCCCGGTGATACCATATCCGATATTCCATGGCGGACTTTTTTCAATTCCTCCGGAGTGTCTTCTCCGCTCGCGCCGCCGACGCGGTTTCGGCGCGGTGCCGCCAGGTCCGTTTCCTGCTGGCGGCGGGAGCGGTGATGGCTTTCTCGGTCCTATTATTCGCCCAGTCCGACCGGAAGCCCGCCGCCGCAAAGCCCGTTCCGGACCTTTCGGGGATCTGGGACAACACTCATTGGGATGTGAATCGCGGCGGGCCGGTGGCTGGTCCTCCCGGCGGTTTTATGGGTCCGGGAGGTATTCCTACTTTCGGCTTCACACTGGAAGAGCCCGCGATGCTGCCGGCGGCGGCCGCGCAGTACAAGGCCGCGCGCACCGGCGTCGCCCGAGGCCCCTTGGACCGCGGCCGGGACGACTTGGACCCGACTCACAGTTGTTATCCCTACGGTCCGACGCGCCAGTATACGACACCGCGTCCCTGGGAGCTGCGGCAGTTTCCCGACGAGGTTCTGCTGCTCTTCGAAGGCGACCACTGGGTGCGCCGCGTCTACCTGGACGGGCGGGGCCATCCCCCCGGACTTCCTCTCACCTGGATGGGCCACTCGATTGGCAAGTATGAAGGAGACTCGCTGGTGATTGACACGGTCGGCATGAAGGATCAAACCTGGATCGATCACTTCGGTCATCCGCATTCCGATGCACTCCGCGTGACGGAACGTCTGCGCCGGCTGGATCGCGACACCCTTCAAATCGAACTCACCTTCGACGACCCGAAGACCTACTCGAAACCATGGACAGGCAAGAAGATTTTCAAGCGGGCGCCCGATAAGTTCGAAATCCTCGAAGATGTCATCTGCGAAGACTGGCTGGAAATGCCGAAGCAACGATAGCGGAGCTCCCGGCATCAACCGGACAAATCCAGGAAGCCCGAAGGCGCTGCCCACCGGCGCTACTCAAGGCTCCTTATAATCCTGCGATCGGCACGGCTGAAGTTGTGTTATTACCAGGATCCGAGGAGGTTTTGGAACAGCTTCTAGGCAGATGGTAGCTTTTCGCGTAGAATTGACGGAACAATCTGGGCCGGGAATTTCACCGTATGGGAGAAGGCAAATGGCAATTCAGAAATATTCTCGGTCAAACTTGCATTCAACCCGGGCGCTGATAACCAGCCTGGGTTTGGTAATGGTTCTGGCGTCTGTGGTTTTATTCAGCCGAAACAAAACGGAAGACCTGGCACGTTCGACGACCAAGACGCTCGATGCATCGCGCTTGATTTCCATCACGCCATTTCCGGAGATGGATGGCGAAATGTGCACGCTCACCCCGGCGAGCGCCACTGCGTCGCTGCTGCTGCCATCGCCCCAGAGCGCGGCGGCAGCGGCCGATACCGCAGGCGCCGTAGACCTTTCCGCCCGCAAGCCGGTCCGAATGATTCGCGACCCCTACTCGGCTTACAGTGCGGTGGCCGTGGACCCGGTCCACAACGAAGTGGTGCTGACCGATGAGAACATGTTCAACATCCTCGTCTACGACCGGTCAGCCAACACGCCTCCCAACGCCAAGATGACAGAGCCGAAACGCATGATCGGCGGCCTCAACACCAAGATTGAATTTCAGTGCGGCTTATATATCGATCCCGTCAGCGGAGACATCTATGGCGTCAACAACGATACCGTGGATACGCTGGTGATTTTCGACCGGCAAGCCAAGGGGAACGTGGCGCCCACCCGCCAGTTGCACACGCCGCACGGGACCTTCGGAATTGCCGTCGATGAAGACGCCCAGGAAATGTATCTGACGGTCCAGCATGACAATTCCGTGGTGGTCTTCCGCAAGAACCCTTCCCAGGAGGAGGCGCCGACCCGGCTGTTGCAGGGAAACAAAACTCAAATGCACGATCCCCACGGCATCGCCATCGACACCAAGAACGGTCTGATGTTCGTGGGGAACTACGGCAACTTCCACGAAAAGGATTACAGCCAACCGAACACGGTATCGGGAATTCGGGGCGGTGACAAGCCCAACTGGCCCGTGGCGCAAGAACTGGCTGGGACCGGCAAGTTCTTCCCGCCATCCATCACCGTCTATTCGCTCAAGGCGAAGGGAGATACCGCTCCGCTGCGCGTAATTCAAGGGCCCAACACGCAGATGAACTGGCCGGCTCATTTGGCGTTCGACGTGGAACGCCAGGAATTGTACGTCGCCAACGACATGGGAGATTCGATCATCGTGTTCGCCGCGTCGGCCAACGGAGATGTCGCGCCGATCCGCGTCGTCAAGGGACCGAAAACGCTGATCAAGAATCCAACCGGCGTTTTCCTCGATCCAAAGAACGACGAATTCTGGGTGGCGAGTTTCGGGAATCACGCGGCTACGGTTTTCAAACGCGGAATCGCGGGAGACGTGGCTCCGTTGCGCGTGATCCGCAGCGGGCCGCTCGGCGAACCGGCGCTCGGGATCGGCAATCCCCATCCCATCGCCTATGACAGCAAGCGGGAAGAAATTCTGGTTCCCAACTGAGTGGCGCATCCGCAGATTGCGACGTTCGCCAGGCTGGCGAACGGAGGAGCCAGGCCCGCTCGAAAGCTGGAAGGACAAAAAACGCTTCTCAGCCGCACGATGCACGCCATCGCCTACGACGAGATTCACGATGAAATCTATTTGCCGGTCCCGTTTCCTCAAGCGGTCCTGGTTTTCCGGGGGGCGGCCAACGGTGAAGAATCGCCCATCCGGATCATTCAAGGTCCCCTCACGCAGATGGAAAGCCCGAATCGGCTCGGACTCGACGCGGTTCACAACGAGATTTTTGTGCCTGAAGGAGATCGCGTGCTGGTCTATCCGCGCGAGGCGAACGGAAACGTGGCCCCGATTCGCGTCCTCAATGGACCCGATACCGGGCTGGGCGCCAGCGCTGTTGCCATCGATCCGGTTCGCAACCTCCTGATTGTCGCCGGTTCCAACCGGCGTGACACCACGCGCTTCCGAATTTTTAATCGGACCGATCAGGGCAACGTGAAACCGAAAGCCGTCATCGGAGGCCCGAAGAGCGGTTTCCTGAATCTTTCCGGTCCCTTTAGCGTCTATCCCGCCAAGGGCTGGATCATGGCCGGCGACCGGGGACCTGGACAAGCCGAGGAGATGGCTTCCGATCAGTCTTATGTCGGCGTATGGAGCGTCAATGACAACGGAGACGTTCCGCCTCGCTGGCGGATCGGCGGTCCCAAGGGAGTCTTCCAGATGCCGCGCGGGGTTACTTACAACGCCAAGAATAAGGAACTCATCGTCAGCGACAAACGGCAGAATGCCGTCTTGACGTTCTCTATGCCGGAGCTGTTTTGAAGATGCCGGAAGTGCCGGAGTCGCCGGGAGTGAGGAAGCCCCGGCGCTCCGGTCATTGTCAAAATTGTTGTAAAGCAAATGAGTTGTCGTCAGGGCACGGCTTCGGAGCGTGTGGGAATACTTCTCTGGAGAGGCCCAACAAAAGGGTATGGACCTTTCGAAGCTTTTGACCGAAGTGGTAGCCACGGCACGTTTTCTGTGCCGTGGGCTTTTCTCCAGCGCGATATCGAGATCAACGAGACGCTCCAGTAGTTCCGATTCCGGCCAGGTCCTCCAATGGGACGAAAACGTCCCGTCTCCGATTTATTGACCAAACGTTTTTTTGCACTATAATTAAACTAGTTTGAACTAGTTTTATGGAGGGCAAATGGACTCGGTAGGGGCCTTTGACGCCAAGACGCATCTGTCTGACCTGTTAGACCGGGTAAGACAAGGCGAAAAAATCACGATCACTAGACACGGGATTCCGGCGGCAATGCTTGTTCCTGTCGAAGAAACGGGGTCCAGATTGACGCACCGGGAAGTCGTGGACGGAATGCGGGCACTGCGCAAGCGGATTAAGCCTGATTCCATGAGCGTCCGCGAGATGGTGAACAAAGGACGGCGATTTTGACCGGGATCGTGGTGGATGCCTCTGTGGCGCTGGCCTGGTGTTTTCCCGACGAGGCGAGCGAATACGCGGACGCGGTGCTGGTGGCGCTGGAAGGCCGGACGGTGATCGTTCCAGCCGTATGGGCGCTGGAAATTACCAACGCGGTGCTGGTGGCCGAGCGGCGCAAGCGTATGAAGCAGCAGGACGTGCGGCGCTTTGTGGAACTGCTGGGAGGCCTGACGATTATCGAGCATTCCCAAACGGTCGCCGATACCGTGAGCCATGTTCTTCTGCTGGCGCGGGAATACAATCTTTCTGCATATGACGCGGCCTATCTTGATGTGGCAGTCCAGCAAGGAGCGCCGCTGGCGACACAGGACAGCGCGCTACAGAAAGCTGGCCGCTCGGCGGGCCTCAGAATTTTCAAGCCTTGATTTGTCCGCAAGCGGGGAACGTTCCGCCTGTCGCCAGGATTCCCCCGGTTTTTCTCCGAGCCCCAGCTTTCCATAAACTTTTAGAGCTTTGCTTTTATGGCGCTTGACGCCATAGATAGCTTATGGCATACTACGCCATATGAAGGCTGCCCTGCTCATCCATGAACGCGTGCTATTTGAAGATGGGTTCCTGATTGAGATCAAGGTTTGGCGAGTGCCGGAAACTGTGCTCCCGAGCGGTCACGGACTGAAGTACTCGCTCTTTTACGGTCGTGGCGGAAGCCGCATCGTGGGTTACGACAACGAAAGGGGCAAGGGGGATCATCGCCATTATAAACAACAGGAGCAGCCTTACAAATTCGTATCCGTCGAGAAGCTGCTGGCGGACTTCAAGGCGGATGTCGAGAAGGCGGGGGGAGCAGAAATATGAAGAAGAAAACGGGCAAAAAAGGCATCACCCTTCATGTGGGTGAAAATTTCGACTCGGTTGCAAGGCGCGTGGCAAATGCCTGGCATCGCGCAGAGCGCGGGGAGGATGTCCACGAGCACCATGTTACGTTTGCCTCGTGGGAAGCCCTCTCGAGCGTGATGACAAAGAAGCGGTATGAGCTGCTGCGCCACGTTCGGCGTCATCCTGTGCGGAGCGTAGCCGCCCTCGCGCGAGACATCGGGCGCGATTACAAACGAGTTCATGAAGATGTAGAAGCACTGACGGAAATCGGTCTGATTGAGCGCGGCGATGGACTCCGTGCGCCTTTCGACCAAATTCAAACGACAATCAGCATTTGAAGCGCTGCCCAGGGGTTCTCTCTTGCGACGCCTCGCTTACTCCGCACCGGAAAGCGGGCGGTTCAGCGAAATCAACGCGGCGCTCCAGTAGTTCCGATCCGGGCCGGGTGCGTTATTGGGACATGCGCTGCCCGGTTTCACTCCATCCTGGGCCGTTTCACATTGCGGGCAAGGCCAAGCGATTCCATGGCGCAAATGAAATCCCAGCCGATATCGGTCTGCCACCAGCGCAGCCCCAGGCGCGCGGACCCGGCGTGGGTGTGGTGGTTTCTGTGCCAATTTTCTCCCCAGGCCCCCAATTGGAGCGGGCCGAGCCACCACACATTCTTGCTGCAATCCCCCTCCTCGGAGTGGCCGAGGTGCAGGAGACTGTTTACGAAGCACTGCATGTGCAGTGAATAAACGAGACGCATCGCACCAATCCAAAAAAAGCCCTGCCAGCCGAAGCCGAGCAAAAATCCCGAGAACAACGAGAGCGGTATCACAATAGCTTCCGCATATCCCCAGGCCCGGTACACTCCCCGATCCAAATCCGGACACCACCGCTGCCGATCGGCCGGCGCCGATTGATACAGCCAGCGCAGATGCGCCCACCAGAAGCCACCCTGCTTCGGGCTGGAGACGTCGTCCGGTGTATCGGTGCTCGAATGATGACGGCGGTGGTAGGCGACCCAACTGGCAGGATGTCCCGACCCATTGAACACGCACAAGAAAATCAGAACCTGCTCGATGACCTTGTTGATCTGGAGCGTGCGGTGCGCGAGCACGCGGTGATAACCAACCGTGGTGGCAAGACCGCCCAAGGCGGCCAAGGAAACGGCCCAGCAAAGGACTCGCAAGCTGGGTATAGGGTAGAGAACGATTCCAATGCCGGCCAGCACGTGTATCAAGATTAGATAAAGAAGAACCCCCGCTTTGCCGCGGGCGGGCTTCCACAACGGCCATTCCCAGGGTCGAATCTCTTCCCGCGCGGTTTCATCTGTCACGTGCTGTGGTCTCAAGCTAAAAGTCCCCATGGTGCCTCTATTGGATCTCTATTTGATCTGGGTAGTGCGAAAGTGCAGCGGATCTCTCAAGTTTTGGAGTTCCCTGTAATAATATAGCGGCGTCGGCCGTTTTCCCCTCAATTGAAGTGTCTTCAAAAATTCTATTTCCTCCTCCGTGGCATCGCCGCTCAAGGAAGAATTATGGAGGAATTCTTTCAGTCCGAGTTCCTGCTCGGAGGCTAGGTTGGGTTTCCGTTCAACGAATTCGAATTTCTTGGGATCGCCTGGGACTACTCTGCGGTTCAAGAGTATATCCATACCGAACGTCGCGAGGTCGACGTCCCAAGATTCAATCAGGGGATCCAAGATGGAGACGCAATGTTCAGCAGACACATGGAACACATCCGCATCCAGGAACTCCAGAAGGATCACCCGCATCTGTTCATAGCTTCGATTGCTGAGCCGGCCCACCACGCGGAGCCAGTCTTCATTCTCCATCTCTGGTTTGGCTGCTCCCTGAAGCACATCCAAAAGCTTTTGCGTGACCAGGCGTTCGAGTTCCCCGAAGGGTTGTTTCTCGAAAATCGCGCGAACCTGACTTCGTTTATTGGGGCTGCATTTTTGGAGAATCAACTCGCGGACTTGCTGAAACAACGGCGTCGGCGGATCACCGAGTTTCCTTTTCAATCCCTCTTTACGCTGCAGGTCGGCGAGCCTGGCGAGTTCGCCGTTGGGGAGCTTCAGCGCTTGTCCCATCTTCTCGTAAATATCGGTCCGGTCGGGATCCGGGGGCTCCTTTTTTCCTGTAAGTAGCTGTGAAATATAGGATTCCGTGACTTGTGCCGCCACCGCAAGATCTCTCTGATCGAGCTTCAATAGGTCCAATCGCTGCCTGATTGCTAGAGCGACATTCACTGGAATCACCACCTCTAAACCCGCCATAGTAAATCGAACCATAAGTTATCATGATTAACTTGACAAGTAAAGTTAATTAAGACATAATAGCTGGGCAGGCGGGTCTAACCACCTCACCTTCCAGGTCATCTGAACCAGTCAGGTCATCTGAACCAACTCCGGTCATTTCAAATCGCACCGCATTGGCGAGAACCGTCGGGCAACATGCTTCGATTTCTTTCTCGGTATGGAACGCCCAATTGTTAAGGAGTGCTCAAATGATAAGCGCTCGGAGTGTTGCAATATCGCTTTTCTGGGTCGTGTTTTCGGTGAACTTCATCTCCGCGCAAGAACTTTCCAGTTACCGGGAATTCCAATTCGGATCGCAGTTGCCGATTGTGGCGAGGCAGGCGGGGCTCGAGCTATCCGCAGCCAAGGTTATCCATGAGCGTCCGGCGTTGATCCAAGAGCTGAACCGGTATTCCCCGATTTCTTTCGGTTCTTCCTCTCAAGTGGAATCCGTCAAGACAACCCTGTTCACCTTCTATAACGGCCAGCTCTCGCGGCTCACAATCGGTTATGACCCCAATAGGACCAAAGGTTTAACGGACGAGGACATGGTCGCCGCCATTTCGGTTCAATACGGAACACCCACCAGGCCCGCTGTGGAAAAAACCGTTCCTTCGGCCCAAGAGTATAACAACAACGACCAGGTCATTGCGGTTTGGGAAAACTCACAGTATTCCTTCACCCTTTCTCGTTCCCAATACCAGACAACTTATGGGGTGGTCGGAGTCTCCAAGCAGCTCGATACTTTGGCCCAGGCCGCGAACGTCGAAGCGATCCGGCTTGACCAGCAAGAAGCCCCCGCGCGAGAAACGAAGCGCCGGCAAAAACTGGACGACGACGAGCGCGCGTCTCGCGAGAAGGCCCGGCTGGACAATAAACCCAATTTTCGGCCCTAGCGTCCCAATATCGAATCATGATCCACTCAAGATCAACTAAGGACCGCCATAACCATGCAACCAACAAACCACCGGCATGCCATCTAGCGCATCCGATGGACTACCCGCTCCGCATTTGCGTCGCGGCCACTTTAAGGAGAATCAGATGAAGAATTTGTTTATCGGCAACATGAGTTTTAAGACCACGGAAAGTGAATTGCGGTCGTTGTTCGAGCCGTTCGGGGCGATCAGCCGCGTCAATGTCGTGACGGATCGGGACACAGGCCAAGCCCGCGGTTTCGGCTTCGTGGAAATGACCAATGACGGGGAAGCGCAGGCGGCGATTACGTCATTGAATGGAAAAGAGGTGGACGGCCGCGCCCTGAACGTAAACGAGGCGCGCCCCAAGCCAGAGCGCAGCGGAGCACGGGGCCGGTAACCGGCCCGAGGATAACTTCCGCGATTATTACCGCGAGGATGTGAGTTCATGCACTCGGCAAGCTCGGAAATCCCAACGGGAAGGCGCGTGGCAATGAGCACGCTCATACGCTACGAGGGTTTTGTTGTCGTCGCTACCGACCGGTTTTACAACTTTTCGGTCAGCGGCGCCTCGGACGAACCTCGCCAATTCACTGTAGGGATTTCTTGCGAATCATTTGTACGCGCACAACTGAAGTTTCAGGATGGTCCAGCCATTTCCTTTCATAGATTAAAGGAAGAGCTCGATCGAGAGAGCCTGGAATGTCCGGCAAAAGCACAATTGACGATCAGAGGGATTGATATTGAGGTTTATCTGGTAACTCAGCATCCGAAAAAAGGGCTGAAAAAAAAGCGTCCGGCCTCCGAAAGTGCCGCCGTTGAATCCGGCGAAACTTCGTGAGCGGCAATGTTGTGGATGGGCCGGGGATGTAAACCGCATCGGTGAAAATCCAGAGCTGGAAACGTTGCCATGCACACTTTCTCTTGTTGAGAAAAGAGGAAGCATGAATACTGGAATTCTTCTGGTACCCTCCCTCGATCGTCGTCCCCGATTGCTCGCGGGGGATTCCAGACTGCGCCAGATCGCATTCGACCGAAGTTGAAAGGGAGGAACTTATGTCGCAAAGAAACGGGGACAAGGCGAAATTTAATCGCGTGCGAAAGCGCAAGATTGCCCAGCGGCAGCGCACTCGGGAGTTGCGAAAGGAAATGGATGTAAAAAAACCGAGTTGAACACGGCGGCTGCGTTTAAGGGCCATCGCCAAGGCATCCGCTTGCAACCGCTGCCTGGCGCACGGAGCCTTTCGCCGACAACCCGCCAGGAGGAATCTATGGCCGTTCGCGGAAAACAGACGTTTCAGAAAAGGCAGAAAGAGACTGCCCGAAAAGACAAACAGCAAAGGAAAGCGGAACGCCGCGCACAAAAAAAGCTCGAGGGCGCGGACCCAAACAGAATGGTGCTTGATGACATGGAACCGTTAACCGAGGTTGATCTAGAGCCGGAGCATCCGGAAAATTAACGGGAGGGATATGAATCGAGAAGATGTATTCCCGACGTTTGCCAGTGGTTTCTTTGCGGACGTGCGAATCGTCGGGTATCACCTCCGGCTGTTTGCTCATCTGAATGAAATCGGTTGGGCCAGCTCCGTATTTAGCGTGCACCTCAAGAGTTGGATTACGAAAGCTCGTGTGGCGGAGAATGCGCAACAGGCTAAGTGCGATGCGGAAGATATGGCTCGGGAGCTGCTTCCGGGAAAACATCAGATTGAATGGCGGCCGGCTGCAAATGGGGCTGGGTAATCCGCTATCGGTTGGCAAGTCCGGCAGCTTCAGGGCCGATACTGGACCAGGAAAACGAAACGGGAAGCAGTCAATTACGGGCGATAGCACTGGAGGTTAGAATGGCTGTTAATGTAAAAGAAGTTGTAATCGAGAAATGCGGAACCTGCGACATATGCAAGAGGTTCATGACCAACCAGCAGGAACTTATGGAATTCGGTGGAAAGACAATTCACCGGGCGTGCATGCCATCTCAGGTCGTCAAGAAACCAAATACGTTCCACATTTAGAATTGCCCGTCAGACAACAATTTCGTCATGCTGAACATCGGCACCGGGTAGGTTCCTTGAAGCCACATTTTGATCGATCATCGGCTGAATAGCCGGATCGTTGCCGATTACCTTTGGAAGTGGACCTGAAAATAAACGCACCGTTTCCATTGATACCGAAATATTGCTAGCCGAAAAAGTCGCTCCGACCCCTAAACCCTCCGATTCGCCCTCCTGAAACAAGCCACAATTCCCAAACAATCTTGATCTCCCGATCGAGTGGTCGTTGTGGTGTTCCCCCGACATCCGTCTCGCGGCCGATATGCGCGGGTAAAAAAATGCGCGGGCAAAAAAATGCTTGACTCGCCTACATAATTGTCATAGCGTTGGACGCGAGGCGGCAGTTTCGTATTGAAAATTTCGGTTAGATGTCGGGGTGTCGGAGCCTAACGAGCACGAGAGCGGCGGCGATGCTTGGTGTTGAGATGCCCCGGCCGCGATACCATGAAGTGCGCCCCTAAAACTTCCAAGGAGAACATCCCATGTCACCTAAATGGCGGGTACTGACGTGCGTGTCATTCCTATTGCTTTCGAGTGTCGTAATGAGCATGGCTCAAACGACGACAGCCACGCTCGCGGGAGTGGTAACAGACGAAAGCGGTGGCGGGATTCCCGGCACGGAAGTAACGGTTACCAATACGGACACCGGGGTGAAGCGTTCGGCGACAGCGGATGCGGTGGGCCGTTACAGGGTATCTCAATTATCGCCGGGTCCCTACGAGGCGGCTGCAAGCGTGGCGGGCTTTGAAACCGCAGTGCGGCGAGGCATTACTTTGCAAGTCGGGCAGGAGGTAAATCTAGGTTTTACGCTCAAGATAGGGAACGTGACGGAGAAGGTCGAGGTCACCAGCGAGGCGCCGCTGGTGGATACCAGCTCGAGTTCGGTGGCTGGCGTAGTGGAGCAAAAACGAATCACCGAGCTGCCGCTGAACGGCCGCGACTTTTCCCAACTGGCCCTGGTGCAACCGGGCGTGTTTTCGCTCCGCAGCACCGCCTCCAGCTCTCAGAAGGGATTCGGAACGCGGATTTCGATGGCGGGCACCCGTCCGGAACAGACTGCCTGGCTGCTGGACGGCTCCAATATCAGGAGCTTTTCCAACTTTGGGACGCCGGGAAACGCCGCTGGCGTGCTACTCGGTGTAGACGCAGTGCGCGAGTTTCAAGTGCTGACCAGCAACTATGGCGCTGAATTTGGAGGCAGCGGCGGCATCATCAGCATGGTGACGAAGTCCGGGACAAATGAGCTGCACGGAACGGCCTACGAATTCGTGCGCAACGACAACTTGGACGCGCGGAACTTTTTCGACAAAAAGAAGCCTCAGCTCACGCGAAATCAGTTTGGCGGTTCGCTGGGAGGTCCCATCCGGAGAGACAAGACATTTATCTTTGGGAATTACGAGGGTCTCCGCCAGGTAAAGGGAAATACAGGCACCGCGTTTGTGCCCGATGCGAACGCACACCGGGGAATCCTGCCGGACGGGCCCGTTCAGATTGCTTCTTCCATTCGCGGGTTCCTGGATGCCTACCCGCTGCCGAACGGACCGAACATAGGAGGTGGGATCGGGCAATACATCGCTCAGAAGAGAGCGACCACCCGGGACGATTATGTTGTGGTGCGCGCCGACCACCACCTCTCCGACCGGCAAACGCTTTTCGGGCGTTTCACTTTCGATCAGAGCAAGAGCGGCACTCCGAACGATCTTCCCGTCTGGATCAGTAATGTTGAAGTTCCTACTCGTTACGCGGCGGTGGAATATGAACGGATCATCTCACCGGTGTTCTTGTCCACCAGCCGGATCGCCTATAACCGCACCCGGCTAGGGTCCATCCCCGAACTGCTGATCGACGCGCCCAAGAGCTTGTATATTTTTTCCGAGGAACGTCCTGCCAGCCTTTCGTTTACAGGAGGATCGACGTTGTTCGCCGGAATCAACGATAGTTTCGATTCGGCGATGAATCTCTATGAAGTCTCCCAGGCGTTTTTAGTGACGCGGGGAGCCCAATCGTGGAAATTCGGGTTTACCTACACCAAACAGGACCTCAACGCCCGTGCCAGCAGTAAGCGAATGGGAGCGGCTGGATGGGCCACCCTGCGAGCCTTCCTGTCGGATGCGCCGCTCGAGGCCATGGAGGTGGGCGTGCCAGGAACCACCACCCAGAGATCGATGCGGCAGTCGGTTTACGGAGCTTATTTCCAGAACGATTGGAAGATTCGTCCGAACTTGACGGTCAATTTGGGCGTGCGCTATGAGCCTTTCACATCACCGTCGGAAAAATGGGGACGGAATTCCACCGTGCTGAACTGGAGAACCGCCACGCAGTACGATTATGGTCCGAACATCAAGGTGTGGAGCAGCCCGGCCTCCAAGTATTTTTCGCCCCGGATAGGCTTTGCATGGGATTTGAAAGGAGACGGGAAGACAGCGATTCGGGGAGGATTCGGGATATTTTATCCTGTCCTGGGCCCGCCTTTTTACCGCAGTTCCGTCGTGAAGAATCCCCCGTATGCGGGGAATATTGAACTGCCTGAAGGTAACAACCTGGCGTCGGCTCCGGCATACATCCGTGCGAACGGTCCCGCGCGTCTCACTCCTGCGATGGTTCCGGATAAAACCACCTTCGATACCTATCAACAGAATCAGGATAGCCAGTACGAGATGAAGGCCAACCTCACGGTGCAGCGGGAATTGGGAAGTAACATTGCTGTTTCCGTGGGATACCTGGGGTCAAGGTCCATCCATCTTTGGAGCCAGATGTTCGCGAATGCGGTGGAGCCGATCCTGGTTAACGGGCGCCCGTTTGTCGTGGCAGGATCGCCCCGCCCAAATCCCAAGACGGGACCCGGCCTGGCCCGTTACACGAATGCCCAAGCCTTTTACAACGGGCTCCAAGTAGAGGTGAAGAAGCGCTTCAGCCGTGGCCTGCAGTTCCAAGCTTCCTACACCGTATCCAAGAATATCGACAACAGCACGACAGGATCGGCCAGCTCGGACTTCAACGAAGGACCGTCTTCCCAGCCGTACGACCTCAATGCGGATCGGGGGCTTTCCGCCTTGCATCAAGCTCAGAACCTGGTCATCAATGGCTCCTATCTGATCCCCTCTCCGATCCAGTCCGGAATCGGCAATTCCATTCTTGGCGGGTGGCAAGTCAACAGCATTTTTACGGCAGCCGCCGGGACACCCTTCCAGGTTACGGTGAGCGGAATGAATGCCCTGGATCGCGGACCGACTACGGGCAGTCAGCACCCGGACCTTGTTGCCGGCCGTTCTTTCCCGAGTCTGGCTACGGGCGATCCCAACGGATGGATTGATGTCTCGGCCTTTACTTTGCCACCCGCCGGATTCTATGGAAATGCGGGCCGCAACATCGTTCCAGGGCCTGGAGTGATGACGGTCGACTTCAGTCTCATGAAGAGCACCGCTGTTCGGAAATCGGAATCGCTCCGAGTGGAATTCCGTGCCGATTTCTTCAATCTGACCAACCGGAGCAATTTTACCTCGCCCCCACTGAATCGCACCCGCGTGTGGAATGCGAGCAACCGCCGCCGTGTGGAAGGGGCAGGAATTTTGACGGCCACAAGCACTACGTCCCGGCAAATGCAATTTAGTCTGAAGCTCCTATTCTAGGGCATTTTGATGTATTCCTCGAAGTAGCCGCGGCACGTTTCATGTACCGTGGCTGCTTTCGGTTTTGCGACACCCATGTTGCAAACTGGCCTTTAGGATCGAGTTCCCTGCCGACAAGGCGTCGGTGGCCTATGCGCACGAGAGCTGACGGCCGTGAGTGAGGCGGCCGTCGCGCGCAAGCGTTGGGAATTCTTGCTGACTGCGGCGCCGCTCGCGCTCCGCACCGGAACCGGCTCGCCCATCAATCCGATTGCAATGTTCTAAACGCGCTTTCGAGCTGTTGTCCATCGGAATCCCGAAGAGAATTGTCCCGCTACTCGCTCGGCTCGATCCTCGCAATCTTAGCCTGGTGAACCTCACCGACCCAAATCTTCACAGCTGCGCCGGAGTTGTCGACATCTACTCTGCGAAGATTGGCATCGAGCGTCGGCAGTAAATATTCCGTCACTTCGCTGGTCTTTGGATTGACGCGAAAGACATAATCCGTGTGCATTCCGCCTGCCCACGCTTCGCCATTTTTATCGATCACCAGATCATAGGATCCGGCCCAGGGAGTGTTGACGGCCCATTCACTCATTTCCTTTGTCTTGGGGTCGAACACGCCTACTTTCCCGGAGTAATACTCGGCGAACCAGGCCCGGTTCTGTGCGTCGACATCGCCGCGGCGTGGCCCGGAATTTGGAGTAGGCGTCGGATAGACCTGAGTTTTCCCGGTCTTGGTATCGAGCACTCCGATCACGCCCTTGCCCATTCCAAACAGATATAAATTCCCCTCGGCATTGACCTCCATGCCGTAAAAACCGGCGGGAGGGACGACGTATGTGGCAAAGACTTTGCCCGTTTTCGGATCAAGTCCGTGAACTTTTAGGTCCTGACTCGCCTTGAACCATACCGTGCCATCCTTGGGCGAAATGGAAACCATTCCAACTCTGGTACGTACGTCATTCGATTCCGGCGGTACGCTGTAGGTGGTGATCTGTTCTGTCTTCTTGTCGAACTTCGCCACTCCACCCTGGAACAGCATGGTGAACCACAGATTGCCATCCGCGTCGAATTTGATGTCGAGGCCGCCTTCCGGGAAGCCGGGCTTAAGAATGGGGACCGGCCATTCCTTCACCTCTCCTGTGCGCGGATCAAGCCGACCCAGAAAAGACCGCCCGAATTCAGTAAACCAAACCATCCCATCGCGGTCGAGGACGGCGTCATGAGGCTCGCTCAACCGGTTGGGCAAATCAAATTCCGTGATGATGACCTTGGCGGCTTTGCCGGTGGGCCGCGGCAAAGTCTTCAGCTCGTAATTCCACTTGCCATCTTTGCTTGCGCTTAAATTGATGGAGCTGAGGTACTCGGCGAATTTGTCTTCGCCGGCTTTGGGGCTCTCTTCCTTGTATGGCAGATCGACGGCCTTCAGCAGAAACGCCGCCGGACCGTGGTTCCGCATGCGCTCGAAAAGCTTCATGAATTCGCCAGCAGTGTGCTTGCTGCGCAATATAGGTGTGAGGCTATGGCAGTTCGCGCACTCATAAAGCTGCTTCTTCTGCTCTGTCGATCCCGGAACGCTGATGAGCCACTCGGTGCTGGTCAGTTGTGCTGCGAGATCTTTAGCTTTGACGAGTTTGAGGTCAACATTTGCGGCCTTGCTTCCCACCAGTTCGATGGCGGCGGGTCCTTCCAGATCGTAGCCGGCCGCCCGGATGCTGAGCTGATACTTGCCTGGCCGCAGCCGGTTTTGCGGGAACGCATAGCGGCCCTGCGCGCCGCTGACCACCGCTACCGCAATGGTTCCGCCGACGGGCTTGGCGCGGACGACCACGCCTTCCATTCCTCCTTCGGCTTGCGAGCGGACGGTGCCGGTCAATACCGCTGGAGTATTGTCCGCTGCCGCCGCTTTGCTTTCGGCGGTAAAGCAAGCGCATACCGCGAAGATGATTCCGAGCAAGAAAATTCTTTTTGACATAACTGGCTCCTGAATTTATGGTCTGAAATCGATCAGCTCTCGATAGACCTGTACAGCTTGCCCGCACGGAGAGTGCCGGCGGGAATCAGCTTTTGATCGCCGGTCCGCTTCTTGCCAACGCTGTCGGTGAATTCAAATTGTCCCTGCCGCACTTCGAAGATGGCAATATCGGCAACGGTGCCGACGCGAAGGGTGCCCAACTCCGCGCCATAATTGAATACGTGCGCGGGCTGGATGGTAGCGGTTTTGATCACATCATCCAGGCTCATGCCGAGGTAAAGAAACTTGGACAGCGTCGTAGGGAGATCGTAAGCCGGGCCGTTCACGGTGCGGGTGGTCACGTCACTGCTGATGGTGTCGGGCAGGAATCCCAATCGCTGGCACTTTTCAGCGACTTCAAAACTGAAATGCCCGGAGCCGTGACCCACGTCGAAGATGACACCACGCTGGCGTGCCTCCAACACCTCGGGAAAGAATTTCCCGTTGGCGTCGTGCACGCCGTGGGCTTCACCGTGAAGGTAATGAGTGAGGATGTCACCCTTCCGCAGCAAGGCCAGAATATCTTTCAACGGTGAGTAGGTGTCGCCCACGTGGATCATCATGGGAACGCCCGAAGCCTCGGCGGCTTGAAGCGTTCTTCGCAGGCACTGCAGGTCGTTGTTGCCGGCGACCCCCTTTGAAAGCCGCGCTTTTACGCCGACGGTCGCGGGCTTGTTATCGATCACCGCCTGGGCCGTCGCCTTGGCGTCCACGTTTTCGAGGTTCTCCATGGCGTGATTGATTCCATTCACCAGTCCAAGAGAGCCAATGTCGACCATGGCGAAGACACGCGTAGCAGAGGTATTAACGATGTATTTTCGAAACCCGGCGATGGTGAGGTAGCCGGCCGAACCTGCATCGACGATGGTGGTGGAGCCGCGAGTGAGATGAAAATGATCCGGGTTCAATCCCTGAATGCCCACGCCGTCGTAGACGTGTGTATGAATGTCGATCAGTCCGGGGGTAACAATCTTGCCGTCGGCTGAAACGACTTGGCGGGCGCGACTCGCGGGGATGTCCTTGGAGACCTGGACGATCTTCCCATTCTGTACCGCAACATCCAATGACGCATGCAGTTTCTGCCCGGGATCGATGACCGTTCCGCCTTTCACCAACAAATCGAAGTCTTGTTTTCCATCTTGCATGGAGAAGGGCGCTGCCGACGCAAGCAGGCCGGCGCCTCCGAAGGCGAGGAGCGGGACGCCGGCCAGAGCGCGCTGGCAGAAGCGCCGCCGCGTCAGTTCATCTTGCTTGCCGTTGGTCATTAGGTCGTCCTTCTCTTAGAGTTCGCGCCGTACCAGCACTCCTGCCGATTAGAATACCAACTTCAGGCCGAATTGCATTTGCCGTGAACTGGTCACGGTTTGGATGATTCTTCCGGCCTGGCCCAGGACGTTTCCATTGCTATCGAAAACGCCGGGATTGGGTTGGTCGAAGTTTGCGCGATTCAAAATATTGAACGCTTCAAACCGGAACTGCAGGTTCAGCCGCTCGGAGATCGCGGTGTTCTTGACCGCCGAGAGATCCAGTTTGCCGAGGCCAGGCCCTTCGGTGATATTCCTTCCGGCATTTCCGAAAAAGCCCGCTGGCTGCAGTTGAAAACCGGCCGGATCGAAGTAGCGGCTGGTCGTTCCTAAGACTGGCACGCTGGTTAGGCCGGGCGCTCGGTTGGGACGATCGTCGGCGTTAGGGTCCAGGTCTCTCGACCGGTTGAACGTGTTGATAATCGTGAAAGGCGTTCCGTTCTGCATGGTGACGATTCCGTTCAGTTGCCAGCCGCCCAGAATTTTCGCTCCGATCCCGATCGTGTTTCCGCCGAGCAGTCTGCCGGGACCGAGAGGCAACTCGGCAGTGAAATTGAAAACCAGATTATTTCTCAAGTCGAATGCCGACCGGCCCCGGTCGAGCTTGCGGTTATCGGGATCCATCCTCGACTGCGGCTCGCTCGAAGCACTGGAGGATGCCGTGGAGGAACCTTCGTCAATCGATTTCGAATAAGTATACGAAGCCTGGAACTGGAGCCCCTTCTGAAACCGCCGCTGGAAGCTCACCGCGAGCCCGTGGTAATCGGAGTTGCTGTCGGTCTGAATCAACCGCATCGAAGCAAAGTTGGTGTTCCTTCTCGGCAAGCCCGGCGGGAAGAATTTGGTTCCGTTCGCCTGGATCACGGGCAGCGCTGTATTCCCCTCGGAAAAATGGAGAAGGTGATGACTTTGCGTTCCCACATAACCGACCGTCAAGCTGGAGTCGGAGGTGATTTCCCTCTGAATGCTGAAACTATAATGTATGGAAACAGGGGCCTTTAGGTCGTCGAGAAAGACCTGCGTGAGCGCAGCCGCGGGAATGGAGGTGACCCGCGGAAAAGTCGGTGAACTAATGACCGGGCGCTGGCTGTTGGTAGTCGACCCCTGCGGCAGGAAGATAATGGGCCGGTCCATCAATTCCTGGTAATAGAGGCCGACGCCAGCCCGGATCACCGTTCTTGGCAGCGCTTGCCAGGAAGCTCCGAATCGCGGCGCGATATTCTTGAGCGACGGATTGTTGGGCATGAAGGTGTCGCCGACGATGATTTTGGAGCCCAACCGGCTTTCCAGGTGAGTCGTCCGCGAATTGACCTCCTTGACCCTGGTAGTAAATTCGTAGCGGAGTCCTAGATTCAGGGTCAAACGAGGTAGGGGCCTGTAGTCATCCTGGAAATACATGGCGGCCAGACTCTGCCGCCATCCCCATTGGGAATCGCCAGAGGACTGCGTATACTGCGTCGGACGGGCTTGGAGAAAATCGAGCAGGGAGCCGAACGTGTATGCGCCGGAGCGATTGGTCGGCTGCTCGTTATTGGTCTGCACCCTTTCGAAATTTCCGCCGAACTTCAAATTATGGCTTCCCGTAGCATAGTTGACGTTATCCACCACCTGGTAGATGTTGCGAATATAATGCCCCGGCGTGCGGGACGACGGCCCAATCATGGTCAGGGCGCCAACGCCGGCGCCGCTGATCGTCGATCCGCTGAAGCTGAGGATTCCCGGTCCCTGGCCCGGAACGAAATCGAGCGACGAAGGGATGGAAATAGTCGAATATGAATCATCGGTCGGGGCCATGCGATTAAACGCTACTCGGAGGTCATTGACCATTTTCGGTGACACCACCGATGTTTCGGCAACGGTGATGTATTGATCGCGCGAGTCGAGCTCGTCGAGGAAAAATGGAAACGTGAGCGGCGCCACTACCTTGGTGTTGTCCAGCGTATAACGTCCGAACAACGTATGCGCCGAACCGAACTGCTGGTCGACGCGTCCGGTATAATAGTCTTCATTGGTCTGATTGCTGAAGGGCCAGATGAAAGATGCGACCCCGCCGCCGAGGGATGGGCCGTTCGGACGGGGATAAAGATCCAAATAGGGTTTGGCGAGAGCACTGACCGTAACCGGCTGGGCTTGTCCCGGAAGGATTCCGAGCCGGGCATTGTCGTCGGGAACGAACGCCGTATTGGTAATGCCCAAGCGCTGCCGCAGACCTTCATAGCTGCCCATAAAAAACGTTTTGTCTTTTTTAATGGGTCCGCCTAAAAGTCCGCCGAACTGGTTCCGCCGGAACGGTGGAATCTTGAGATCGAAAAAGTTTCTGGCATCGAGCACGTTGTTTCTGAGAAACTCGAAGGCGCTGCCGTGAAGGTGGTTGGTGCCGGACTTCGTGGCCATGTTCACAACGGCGCCAACGGACCGGCCATATTCGGCGCTGAAATTGTGGGTCAGGACCTGATATTCCTTGATCGTCTCGACGCCCGCCATGATGCCGGCCGAGCTGCCCGGTGTGTCTCCCGTGTAGTCGTTGATATCGGTGCCGTCGAGCAGAAAAACATTTTGATCGGTCCGCGAGCCAGCGACACTGATCTTGGGAGTGAAGCCGACGTTGAGGGTCGCTGAATAATGCGTGTAGGAGACGGCCGTCGGCATCAGAAACACGAACTGCTCCATGCTCCGTGTGTTCAGCGGTAAATCGTGCAGCTTCTTTTCGTCGACCAGACCGGAAACCGCTGCACTGGTGGTTTCCAATACTGGTGCTTCGCCGGTTACGGTGACCGTCTCGCTGACCTGCCCGATCTTCAAGATAAAGTCTACGACGACTTCTCTTCCCACCGTCAATGTGATTCCCTGCCGCACTTCGGTATTGAATCCCGCCAGTTCGCTTTGGACTTCGTAGGTTCCCAGCGCGAGCTGCGCGGCGCGATACCGGCCGCCGTCGTCGCTGGTCACCACTCGGCTTGAGCCCGTCTCCACATTTCTAATGGTGACCGACGAACGGGCTAAAACAGCTCCCGATTCATCCTTGACTACTCCCGAAATTGTGCCTGTAGTGACTTGTGCCGCAAGGCTCCTGGCGCAGACCGCACAAAGTAGGAACACCACAGCTGCTTTTCGTCCGATAACGAACATAATCCCCCCTTGGAAAGTTCTTAGGAACGATGTTCAGATTTCAAGAAACTTGTGCCGCCAGTCCCCGATACCAGTCGAAAGGAATTATCTTCTTGCTATTTTAAGTTTGTGTCGAACCAATGCTACGCTCGCAATTCTAGGTGGTCAAGCATAAATCGGCCCCCGATCAAAGGGAGAGCTACAGCCCACATTCGATCGAAGCACATTTCCTCGACGCCGCCGAAGTGCGGGGGCAGTTTCCACAAAGAATTGACAGCAACAGGACGGGTTTGCAACAGGTGCTCGATGCCTCGAACTACTGCCAGCAATTCGTAAACAATAGGCGACTACTCGTTAATGATCAATAATCCTAGCAGTGGTTTGAGCGCCGGCTTCCGAGGCGCATTCTCAGTTTGCAGTTTGAGCGTTTACCAGGACTCGCTGGATCTTCTGCTCCACGCTGATCGGGGCACCACAGAAGGGGCACGGTCGCGGCTGATGTGTTGATCCGGAAGAAACTAGCAAGGGCAAGGAGTTTTGCGTAGTTCCGCGACGGTCCGTTCGGTTACAAATCATGACTCCTTCTCAAAGGCCGCTCTTTCGAATCCTGTCGGTCCCAGCGTATGGCCATTTTATTAATATCCTCCAAGATCTTCCCGAACTCCTCCATGCGCCGAGTGTAGCCGTAGGTGACCTTTGGTGGAACGGAGGCTTCATAGCGGCGGAAAACCAAGCCGTTTCTTTCCAGAAGCCGCAGTCTATCCGTCAACAGACGAGTGGATATGCCAACAACCAACCGACGCAAAGCGCCAAACCGGGTCGGTCCATTGGCGTGGAGAGCATGCAAAATGAGCAAGGTCCATGGGCGTGAGAGCACATGGATCAATTTCGTGAAGGGACAGCCCTCTTCAAGTAAGGCTTTCTTCGGCATTTTGGATTCCTTGGTTACTATTTGGATTCCTTGGTTACTAAATGATGCCTACTTTACATTAGTAACAAGGCAAGACTATAAAATACACCAATTGCTTAATCGATTCGAGCGGGCGGGTTCTGAGGAACTATGATCGAAACTAAACGGTTGCGGGAATTTATCGGCGCTTGACGCCTCAACAGTGTCACATCCATGACACACTCCGTGAATGGTTCAACCGCTTATGGTTCAGCCATGCTCCGGAATCCCGCCGGGAGGAAAATAATGCGTGCGATCGTTCGCTGCTTGTCATACACACTTGTTTTATCGGCGATTCTCATCGCAAACCGGGGACATGCCCAGGATAAGCGTCTCGCAGGAGACCCGCTTGTATCCCCGACGATTGCGGCAAAAACGCCGGTATTTGCGGGAGCATGCAAAGCGTGCCCGTGGGGAATTCTCGCGATAGTTACAGCAGACGCTTTGAAGTTCTACGCGTATGATACGCAAATCTGCTGGGTCTGCGCGACTAGTATGGGGCCGCGACAAGTGGCGGATAAGACCAAACCGGTCATGCGGGTCATTCCCGAGGGCGCGCTCCCAGACCCCACTGTGCTTCCGGCGTATTACATGGATCCCTCTCCCGACGCAGTGCCGGATTTCGGCGCAACCAGCGAGTCCAATTTGATCGCTGCCTGGAACGGGACCGGGGATTATGCGAAGGATCACAAACAGCGGCGCAATTACCGGGTGCTCGCCGCCGTCCGGACATCAACTTATATGCTGGCGGCGGCCAGCAAGAAATCCGGAATCACAAACCTCAGGCAGATCAAGGATCGCAAGCAGCTCACCTGGATTGAGCGAGGCAACGACACCGAGATCATATTCGATCATTACGGAATCAATCCAGAAGACCTTAAAGCGAAAGGCGGAGGCATTCTGCAGTCCATAGTCGGAGGGACACGCGAACATCGAGCCACGGCCGATGTCTTTATCGGCACTGGCCTGATGGCAAACACGCCGGAGCAGGGCTGGTGGAATGAAGCCAGCCAGCTAAACGATCTCGTATTCCTCGATTTTGATGAATCATTGCTCGCCCAGCTCGCCCAGCAGCCGGGCTACGAGCGTGCCACCGTGCCAATCGGCCTTCTTCGAGGCGTGGATCGGCGAATACCGACCGTTATGCGGCCCAATCATTTCATCTATACCCGCGACGATGCGCCGGACGAATTCGCTTATACCGTCGCTAAAGCGCTGGATGAACATCGCCAGTTGTTTCAGGTGCAGGTCGAGCCCTGGTACTACGACCCGCAGACTGTGGCCAACAGCCAGGTGATCCCGATGCATCCTGGCGCGATGAAGTACTATCGCGAACGTGGATACATCAAGTAAAGAGGTAGTTTCTTGCGCGAACTAAAAGGCACTGCGGCGAATATGACGCTTCTCAAGATATATTTCTCAGCCGGCCGCCAGTGGTTGATTTCGAGCAAAGCTTCACAATCCGGGAGGCGATAATGGGATCGCTAGCTTTTTGTTTCATGCTGCTGATCGCTGTGGTTGCTGCGAAGCCAACGCAGAACGCGGCAGGAAGTGAAGACGCGCGGAGCGCGACGGCGAGAACGGGCTTCGCGGCGAAGCGGCCGGTGTTCGGCGGCGCGTGCAGGACCTGTCCCTGGGGTTCGATCGCCGATTTTGTAAAGGCCGCAATGCGGTTTTACGGCTATGACGTGCAGATTTGTTATACGTGTGCCGGCGGGCCCGTTGAAGCAAAACTCGTCGCCGGAGCGAAGATGCCCCCGCCGTACAAAGAGATGCCGCCAGGCATTGACATCGCTAACTCTTTGATACCGCCTCCGCCCAACGGGCCGATTGACTTCGGCGCCACCGGCGCACAGTTCCTCTGGGATGCCTACCGCGGAGTTGGCGACTTCGCCAAAGACCCCGAAGGTCCGCGCAAGAATTTGCGCATGATCGCCAACATCCAGGAACCGAGTTATTACGTTGTCGCAGTGAAAGCCGACTCGGGTATTACGGACCTGCGCAATATCGTTGAGAAACGCTTGCCAGTGCATATCCTGGCCTCCACCACCGGCGGGCAGTCGACGCCGGAGGTACTGGCGTATTATGGAATCACCCAGGAAAAGATGGAATCGTTCGGCGGCGAACTGCGCAACAACGCCTACTCCGCGGCCCTACGGAAGGGTTTGGATGTATTCATCGGCTGGGCTGCGCTCGAGAATGCTCCCGAATACAACATGTGGTATGACGTGAGCCAGCGATACGATCTCAAGTACCTGGAGCTCCCGAAAGACCTTCGTGACAAAATGATCAAGGATTTTGACTTGGAAGAACACAATCTTCCTGTCGGCTTGCTACGTGGCGTTGACCGCGACATCCCTAGCGTAACCCGCACCGGCAATGTGATCTACGGGCGGACAGACATGCCCGACACTTTCGCCTACACGCTTGCCAAAGCGATTGATGAGCACCAGGACCTGCTGCAATGGTCGAACGGCGGCATGAATTTCTCGTACAATTCACATACCGTATGGAAGGCGTTTAGCGTGCCGCTGCACCCTGGCGCGGCTCGATATTACAAGGAAAAAGGGTACATGAAATAACTCGCGCGAAGGCAAACCGCTTCTAACGTTTTCCGGCGAACCGGCAGTTTCAACCTCAGGAGGGTGCATGACTGGACCATGGATTGTGGCGGCATCTTGCCGCCGGTATCTATTTGAGGCGTGCCTCGCATTGACGCTGGCAGTAATTACGGCGACCGCTTTCGCGCAGTTGCCGACGGCCACCGTTCTCGGCACAATACGGGATAGTAGCGGAGCGGTCGTACCGGGTGCCAATGTGTCAGCCAGAAATATTGATACCGGTCAAACACGCTCAGCCGTATCTGCGGTTGACGGCTCTTATCGCTTCTCTGCTTTGCCGGTCGGAAACTATGAGGTGCGGTCGGAGCACACCGGATTCCAGTCGGCGGTCCGCAGCGGCATCACGCTGACGGTCGGCCAAGAAGCGGTTGTGAACTTCACCCTCGAGCTGGGTGCGGTCGAGCAAACCGTTTCGGTCACGGCCGAAGCTCCTCTCGTCAATACGACCAGCGGCTCCCTGGGCGGCCTAGTGACGGAACAGAAAGTAGCCGACCTGCCCTTGAACGGCCGCAATTATATGGACCTCACTCTTATGCAGACGGGTATTATCCCGCAGACCAATAAGAATTCTACCGGTCTGGCTGGCGCGGGAACGTGGTACAGCAGCAACGGCGCTTCGCTGCGGTCGAATAATTATCTGCTGGACGGCGCCATCATGACCAACGCGAACGCGGGAACGTCGGCGTCTCAGGATAGCAGCACGCTCGGCGTCGAGGGAGTCCGCGAGTTCCGCGTCATCACCAACTCTTTTAGCGCCGAGTACGGCCTCACCAGTGGCAGCCAGGTAATGATTGCGACAAAAGGCGGCACAAACCAGCTCCATGGCTCAGTTTTCGAGTATTTGCGCAACAGTGCTTTGGACGCCCGCAATTTCTTCGATTATAAAAGCGTCGCCAGCCGGCGCCGCCTGCCGTCTTTTACGCGCAATCAATTTGGAGTCTCTCTGGGAGGGCCCGTAAAGAAGGACAAGACGTTCGTGTTTGGAGTTTACGAGGCGCTGCGACAGCGCCTGGGCCAGACAATCGTTGATAACGTGATGGCCGCGGGATGTCACGGACCGGGCGGCGCGGTGATCACCAACACAGCATGTCCTCAGTTAGGCGCTGCCGCGCCGGCGGTCACCATTGCGCCCCAGATCGCGCCGCTGCTGGCCCTCTTTCCAGTTCCCAATCTGCAGGGCAATCAATTCACGTATCCAATTTCCCAGCCTTTATCGGATAACTATGGTCAGGTGCGCCTGGATCAGACTTTCTCCACCAGCGACTCTTTATTTGGCCGGTATACCATCTCGGACACCCAGGTAACCGATCCTCTTGCCTATCCCCAGTTCCGCAATGTCCGTTCCAGCCGAAGTCAATTTGCAACTTTGTCGGAAACCCACATAATCTCGCCGACGCTGCTCAATACCGCGCGTGTCTCTTTCAGTCGCACGTTTCCGTTTATCGTCTCGCCCTCCGGAATCATTGGTCCGCAGTTTTCATTCGTCACGGGGAAGGAGTTTGGAAGCATTGGTATCGGCGGTGTCACCGGGCTGGGTTCCAACCAAACGGCTCCCAGCACGCAGAAACAGAATATCTTCACCTATAGCGACGACCTGTTTTACACCTGGGGCAGACACTCCCTGAAATTTGGGACGTTGGTGAATCATTACCAGCAGTATCTGCTGACCCAGACAAACAGCCGAGGTGCGGTGAGCTTTGTCAGTTTAGCAACTTTCCTTTCCGGACAGCCGAATACGTATAACTCTTTGACGCCGGGCTCGGTTCCGGACCGGACATGGCATTACAACACCATAGGATTCTACGGCCAGGATGACGTCCACGTATTCAACAACCTCACTCTAAACCTGGGACTGCGATATGAGTTTCATACTGTCCCGAAGGATACCCACGGAATCATGTCTGCGCTGCGCGACGTGCAACACGATGCAACTGCGACAATCGGCGAGCCATTCGAAAACCCGTCGCTGCTCAATTTCAGCCCGCGATTCGGATTCGCCTGGGACGTGATGGGTAACGGAGCGACAGCAATCCGCGGCGGATTCGCAGAGCTTTTTGATATTGGCCTGTTCGCCCAAGCGCTGGCCATCGCAACCACTGGAACGCCGCCGTTTGCCTCAAACAGTCTGGTTACGAATCCTGGAACTCTGACGCTGCCTCTTTTCTTCCCGCCCAGCGCGGCCGGCAAATCGCTGCGGACGCAGGACTATCATATGGGTCAACAGCATTTGTTGTCCTACAACCTGACTGTGGAGAGGCAGCTACCTGCGAAAATGGTAATGACGCTGGCCTACGGTGGTTCCCGCGGAATTAATGTCGTTAGCACGGCCGAAGGGAACCCGACTGTTCCTCTGGGTATGGGCGTCAATGGAGTTTGTGTTCCGGCTCCCGCTTCTTTGATAAGCGATATCCACCGTTCGAACCGCTGCTGGTTGGGCAACGATCCGCGAACCAACCCCAACTGGGCCAACATGGAGTTCAAGACCGCGGGCAGCAGCTCTTGGTATAACTCGTTGCAATTTAGCCTGGTGAAGCAGTTGAGCCATGGACTGCAGCTCCAAAGCTCCTATACTTGGTCCAAGATCATCGATTTCAGCCAAGGCCAGGCGCTGGGGGATAACAACGCTTCCAGCCTCTACCTCTCCGATCCAACACACAGAGAAGTGGATCGCTCGGTCGCTGACTTCGATGTCACACAGATGTGGCGGCTGAACGGGATCTATGAACTGCCCCGGGTTGCTTCCGGCAAGGCGGTGGGCGCCGTTTTGGGCGGGTGGAAAGCGAGCGGCCTGCTGTCGCTTTCGTCCGGTCTTCCGTTCACCCCGACGTTAAGCAGCAACCGTTCTCGGTCGGGAGTGGGAGGCGGCGGAGGAGGCGTCGACCGGCCGGACGTGTTGCCCGGCCGCAATGCAGGTAACATCGTTCGCGGAGGTCCGAATCTGTATTACGACCCCGGTGCTTTTACCCTCCAACCTCTTGGATTTTTGGGGAACGCCGGTCGCAATATGCTGCGAGGCCCCGGTCTGGCCAACCTGGATTTCTCGCTGATCAAAGACACGGCAGTAAAGGCGCTGGGAGAGAGCGGCAGCCTGCAATTTCGGGCCGAGTTCTTTAACCTACTGAATCGCGTTAACTTTTCCGAGCCAAACCGGACAGTCTTCTCCGGAACAGGCGCGGCCGTTCCCTTGCCGACCGCCGGCCTAATTACCACAACCGCGACGACATCGCGCCAGATACAGTTCGCCTTACGGCTACTATTCTGATAGCCGAAATGGACGATTTTCGGTGAACTTCGGATGAAGATTCTACTCAATTCGTAAGCTGCTGAAAGATTGAGAAATTGATTTCAAGACGTTCGAAATTCCAGGAGGATGGCATGCGGACGCAGTTGAGCAGCCTCTTTTGTGGTGCGTTATTCATATCGTCTTTAACGTTCTGCTGGCCGCGTCTGGCTATCCAAGCAAACGCGCAGAATCTGACACAACTCAACGTGCAGATGGCGGAGGTGGATTCCACGAAGCTGCCGGCACTGATTGCGGCCGATGAGGGCATCTTTAAGAAAAATGGGCTGGCGGTGAATCTATACATCACCACTGGCGCCCGAGACACTTCGCTGCGCAGAGACGTTCACATTCCCGAACAGTTTGTCCGCGATGACCGCACCGCTCCTATCGTTATGGCCGGCTCGTTCGGGTTCGCGAGAATCAGCTATGACGCGGGGCACAATCCGGACAGTGTAATGATCGCCACACTGGATCCCATGATCCATTGGAAGATCGTGGGCAACAAAGACATCGCAGGACTGGAGGGACTGAAAGTCAAACGGTTGGCGATTAATCCCCGTGCAGAAACCGAGCTCATCGCGCGTGCTTTGATCCAACAGACGCATTGGGACCCACTGTTCGATATAGCACTGCTCAACGCCACACCCGATCTGGTTACCCTGCGCAGCGGCTTGGTGGATGCCATCATCGCGGCTGAAATACCCGAAGCCGTCGCTGTTGCCAATGGCTATCATGTGATTTTCGATACCAGCGTGTGGAAAGTCCCGATTCCTGGAGCTGGCATTAATACGACACGCTCCTGGTTGAAGAATAACCACGTCACCGCAATCCGGTTTGTGAGGTCGATTGTGGAAGGCATCGCTCTCATGAGAAAGGACCGCGAGCTGGCGTACCGCTCCATAGCGAAGTGGTACAACATCACTGATCCCACGTATCTTAAGTTCATCTATGACGGCACCCGCGATATGGAGCGGAAACCGTACCCGAACATCGAAGGTGTCAAGACTGTTATGAAACTGTACGATTCTCTGGAGATGCGAAAACATAAACCCGAAGAATTCTACGACGACAGCGTCATGCGGGAAGTGGACACGAACGGTTTTATCGAATCGCTTTATAAATGAATGCGCAGCTAGACCTGTCCGTCGCCATTAACTCATGTATCCCGAATCCGAGAAGAATTGCAGCACCGAATTGGCTTGAGAATCGAGTAACAAACGGGAAATTCAGCCGGGAAGAAGAAGGGTTACTGGTGTTTCATCATCATTGCGGTGCGAACTTGCACACTCCTCCGTTTGCGTTATTTTCCTGAAAACGCGATCATTCCAGTGAAAATACTTAGTCATGTCAGGCCCAATTTCCCATCTGTAAGGATGGTGCAGTCCACCGACGCGGGATAAAGAAATCAACTCAGTCCCTCGGCTTTTTCTTCTCTCCACCGGCCGCCGATCCGGTGTGTCTTTCCCAGTCCATCGTGGGTTCTGTCTTCGTGGTAATAGTTGATGTATTCCCGGACTATCTTCGCAGGTGAGCCTCGCCAAGAATAATCACGTGATCCAGCAGGTCTCTGCGACAAGTTTCCACCCATCGTTCGGCCACCCCGTTCTGCCAAGGACTTCGATAGGACGTTCGAATCACGCGGCTGCCCAAGGAATTGAGTATCTCGGTAACATCCCCACCGAAATTTTTGTCCCGATCCAGAATCAAATATTTCGGCGCAGTTTCCTCGGGGAAAGCTTCTCGCAGTTGCTGCACGACCCATTGGCTGGTCGGATGTTCGGTAACATTGAAATGGAGGTTTTTCCTGCGGTCGTTGCCGATGATGAAGAAGCAGTAGAGAAGGCGGAACGTAGCAGTGGGCACGGTAAAGAAATCCATTGCGACGATTCTCTCTCGGTGGTTCTTCAAGAAAGTCAACCAGTGTTTAGAAGGGTCTCCCCGGCGGGTCAGCCGAGCCAAATAACGAGAGAGATTTTGACGACGCACACCACGAATTAACAATTCGCCAGCCACAGGCTAATGGGTGAAAAAAAAGCAAGCAATCGCCGGTAGCTGGCCGGGGGCAAGTATCTCCACCTCGGCATCGCTGGTTCGCACGTTCTTCAAAGGCTTGCCCGATTCCAATTCAGCGGCCTCGGCGGAGCCGTGCAAACTGATTTTGGCAGGGCGATCGGTCATGCTGATTCTCAATGTGATATAACCAAGCAGGCCGGATCGTATTCCCTTGTCAGGCGGCGGATCAGAAGGCAGGGAAACCAGCACGGTTACGGTGGAAGTCTCCACGCCTTTGTCATTCTTGCCCAGTTTGACGTCACTCGCCAGTTTGAGCTTTCCCAACTCCGCTGCGAGTCCCGGGTCCAGTTTGTCAAATTTCATGTTAACGCTGACGAAAGTTACATCGAGTTGCAAACGTCCGACCTCGACTCCTTCGGCCGGTATAAAGTAGATGGGAATCGGGACGGAAGCACCCGGAGCTCCGCTATTGTTCCCTAGTGCAACCCGCGTAGTCGTCTTCGCATCAATGGGTGTGTTGTCCTGCGAATTGCGAGGAGCTTGCTGGGCCGCAGCAAGTTGGTATGAAACACTCACAAGGCTCACAAGCACGATCGTCCAGACGCAGTCTTTTGCACGAGAATTCTTTGTCATAAGACTCTTAAACCTTAGACTTCAAGAACTCGAATACCTGGCGCCAGATTCTTTGAATAACGGAACTAAGGTGCTGGTTACGGGAGCCCGCGGGTATTCCCGGCTGCCCCAGTGTCTCCCGGATCCAGTATGCCGAATACTCCAGCAGTAGATTCCGTAAAAACAACCCTGCCCTTTGGATCCAACCCTATGAACCTGGCCATACCATTAGGCGTAGGGAAACGATACTCCGTGAATTCCTCCGTCTGCAAATTGAATCTCGTGATATGGTTTCCTGAGAAGTCAGGTGTCCATAGGTAACCGTTCTTCTTGTCCATTACGATCCCATATGTACTCGCATTGGGGGTTGGCATCTGGTATAGCTTGATTTCTCCCGTACTGGGAATGATCTTCCCCAATCTGTGACCCGAATAGCTGGAAAACCAAACATTGTCATTCTTGTCGACCGCCACTCCCTTCATGTGCTGCCCGCCGGGGATCGGGTAGAATTTTGATTCCCCCGTTTTCGAATCGAGTCTTATGATATTTCCCAGCTCCGATGTGGAAACCCAGATGTTGTCATGAGAGTCAACGCCAATGGCGTATAAGCCATACGCATCCTTCGGTTTGGCCCCGCCTTGATTACTGCCGCCGCTCTCGGAGGACATCGAGGAATTCCGCGCTTGCGCCTCTCTCACCGCTTGCCAATACAAGTTGTTAGAAGCATCGGGAGGGGGAGGAGGCACCGGTATGAGAAATTCCGTGAATTTTAGTGTCCTTGGATCAAACCTTCCAACTTTGGCGCCCAATACGCTGCCATACCCGTCGCAATACCAGATATTCCCCGCCGAATCCAACGCGCTCGTATGCGGGCTCCCCGGCGTTGGCGCTCGATACTCGGTGTATTTGCCTGTCTCCGGATCAATTAATCCGAGCGAATTGACAGCGCCTTCGGTTACTGAGATCCTTCCATCTTTGCCGGTCAGCGGAGTATGCGGAAAGGCTCCCGGCGTTGGTACGGCCAGTTCCTGAATCTCTTCCGTGCCCGGATCGAACCGCCCGACCTTATTTGCTTTTCTGTCCCATTCTGCAAACCAAACCTGTCCTTTCGCATCCGCGTCGATGCTATGAATGAAGTTGGTCACCGTCGGAGGCCTGTATTCCCGCCAAGTGGCCCGCAATGCCGCGTCGCTCATTTCCACATGCTGGACCTGGTTCATGGTTGGCAGCGGAGCATTAGGACCGAAATACTTTTCCAAAATTGCGAACACCTCCGCTTTCGTCTGTGGGTCGGACTCCCCGAACGAGCGACCCAACTTCTTTTCCATGGACGCAAGCCCGGCTTCCCAGGCCGCGGCCTTCGCCCCTCTCATCTTTCTGTCCCTCAGCGTCCAGGACAAATTGTGGCAGCCTACGCAGCCTGACATCTTCACGGTTTCTATGTTTTTGGGAAGGAACGTGAGCCACTCGGCCCAAGACATCATCGCGTCCGGATCCCATTTGGGGGCAAGCGTAAAGTTCATCTCCACGTCCCCGGTCAGATTCTTACTATTTTCCTTCGTTTCCAATCCCCAGCCCGTCGCCGACACCCGGTACGAGTCGGGTTTCAGGCCGGTGATCCTGTATTGTCCCGTTGAATTCGTGAAACTGGAGAACCTCCTAAATCCGGAACTGGACGTGGCGCTGACCACGGCTGCCCGCACGGGTTTGCCGCCGCCATCCTTCACCACCCCAACAATACTCGGAGAGGAGGCAGCCATCACCAAGTTGCCGGACCATCCGGAAAGCCAGGAAGCAATGCTCGATCCCAATCCGATCAACAGCACGGCCAGCAGTCCAGTCAGAAGATTTGATTTTCTTTTTCCCATCGCAGTTCTCCGTTCTCTTAATCTGATGTGATTCTTCACACACGCCAGCAAGGGTTCTGCCCCTGAGAGGCATGCGTCAGAACGCTTGCAATTGGATCGCCCGCCAAAGTACGGCCAATTTTAGAACGACAGCCTCAGGCCAAATTGAATCTGGCGCGACGTCGTGATCGTGTCAATGATCCGGCCGGCGGAACCGTTGCGCCGGGTTGTGCCGGTGAACGCGGTTCTCGAAACCTCTCCGAAGTTGGGGCGGTTGAACAAATTGAAAACCTCCGCACGGAATTGCAAATTGGACCGTTCTCTTATATCGAAGGTCTTGCTCAGCGATAGATCCACATTCACAAGGCCCGGACCGATGACCGTGCCCTTCCCGAGGTTGCCATAGGTTCCGGGTTCCTGTAACTCAAAGGCACAGGGATCAAAGTACCGATCCGGGGTTCCCACCTTACTCCCGGCGGGCACTCCTTCACATCCGATGCTGACTCCTGCCGTCGGATTGTTGTTGGCGCCCGGCACCAGATTGGGACGGTCTGCTTCACCGGTTGGTTCTCCATTGCGGCTTCGGCTAAACCCGTTCGTGATATTGAATGGGAGTCCGGTATTGAGCCGGAGCACAGTGTTGATCTGCCACCCTTTCACCACAGCCCCGGGAACACCGGCCAGTTTGGCGCCAAAAGGAAGGTCGTAGGTGACATTCGAACTAAAGAGATGCCTCACGTCGTTAGCCGATAATCCACGATCCGCCTTAGGATCGGAGGGATCCCTCAATCCGGTCGACGCATTCTTGGCGAAGGTCCAGGTCCCGGAGGATATCTCGATGTAGCGGGACCAGGTATATGCAGCTTGATATTGCAGGCCTCGACTGAACCGCCGGACCAGGTTCAATTGCAGCGCGTGGTAAGAGGAATCTCCTCTCCACTCGAAGTTGATGTTGAGGGGGGCGAATAACGGATTGGGCCTCTGCGCACCCGTAGCTGGAAAGAACTTCCTCCCGTCGGGCAGAATCTGCGGGATGAAGTTATTGGTCGGATTTCGGAACACGAGGTGCACATCCCGCGTACCGATATAGGCCGCGCTCACGGTAGTGCCGCCCGCGATTTGCTGCTGGAGGTTGAAACTCCATTGATACTTTGTGGGAAGTTTGGGGTTTGGCTCCCACATGATAGGTGTGAGGCCGCCACCCGGAGGAAGAGCATCTATATTCACAATCGGGCTGGCGGGGCGAACAACGGCATACGTTGGAAAGAATGGAATCTGGCTCGGAACACCGATCAGGGTGATCGTAGGCACGGGCTGCTCGTGAAACATGCCGATGCCTGCTCGAATTGAAGTCTTCCCATTACCGAACACATCCAACGCCAGCCCCACGCGCGGAGCAAAATTGGTTTTGCTCGGCTCGAATGCAGGACCGAGCGTTACGGCGGCGTCCTCGAGTCTTCTCAGGTTGGCCATCCGTCCCCATTTCTCCGAATACGCAGTAGTAAACTCGTGACGCAGTCCCAGGTTCACCGTCAGTTTTCGAGATAACCGCACGTCATCCTGGATGAACCAGCCAACGTTGGAAGACCGGTAACTGACGGCAATAAAGTTGCGCCTTAGTGATAAGTTATTTGCCTGGCCGACCAGAAAGTCTTCCAGGGAGGCGAAGATCGCCCTGGGCCGTGTGTTGTGGGAAGGGTTGAAATGGTAAAGCCTGTACGCGGCGCCAATCTTTAGCGAATGAGCGCCACGCATGAAGTTGAGGTTGTCCGCGAACTCATACAAAGTCGTAGCATATGTCCGCGGACTTTCGCCATAACTTCCGCCCACACCTGATCCGCCCCCTCCAAAATTCATGTTGGGGCTGGAAATTTGCCAAGTAGCCCCCTGACTCTGCCAATAAGGGTTCGATGGAGCTCCTGCCATCCAGGATAACTCCGCGTCGGGAATTCCAGTCAAGTTGATGCCGCCTGAAAACGTAAAGGACCGATTTACGCCGGCCCGAGCATCGTTGACCATATTGGCGCCAAGAATATGGGTCCAATTCAGCGAAAAATATTGAAGGCGGGTCTCGTTCTGTGCGCGGAAGATAGGAACGCCCTGTGATCCTTGCGCGGTAGCATAGTCGTGAATGTACCGCCCGAAGATGGAACTGTTATCGGAGATCTGATGATCCATCCGGCCCACGAAGTAATCCTGCCGGAAGGGCAGAAGGGGAGCAGCGATCAGTTCTCCCGTGCCGTCTCCGAAGTCTCGGCTGTTCGGCAGCGGCGACGCTTCCAGGCGTGCTTTGATGATCGGGTTTACTCCCACAAACCTCTCCCCGCCCCCGGTTGCGGGCAAAAATCCCAGACGCGCTCGGGCGTTAGGCACCGGCGTGACCACCGTAGGACTCTGTCGCAACCGTAAACCTTCATAGGCCCCCAGGAAAAACGTCCGGTCTTTTCTGATCGGTCCTCCAAAGCTCCCGCCAAACTGGTTCCGTTTGAACGGGGGAATCGGGTCCTTACCGGGGTCGAAAAAGTTCTTGGCGTCCAGCTTCGCGTTCCGCAGATACTCGAAAGCCGAACCGTGAAACACGTTGGTTCCGGACTGCGTCACCACATTAAAGATGCCGCCAATCACAAGACCATATTCCGCGCTGTAATTGTTCGTGATAACGCTGAACTCCCGAATGGCATCAACACCCAGATTGGTTCCTACCGCGCTCCCGGGGGTACCACCCGACGAGTCATTCACATTCTGACCGTCTATTAGAAATAGATGCGACTTGACCCTCGAACCGGACACGCTCATGGTACTGCCATTTCCGGAGGTGTTGTCTCTGCGCTCCAAGTTAGCGCCGGAGACCCCAGGCTGTAAAAGGGCCAACTGCGTGTAGTTGCGCCCATTCAGTGGCAGGTCGCGAATCTTCTTGTCGTCCACCAGGTAGGCGACGGAGGCACTAGTGGTATCGACTAAGGGCGCTTCCGCCGCGACCTCGACTTTTTCTGTAACCGCTCCGACACTTAATGACATGTTCACCACAGCCTCGCGGCCTACCGTCAACTGAATTCCTCGCCGTACTTCGGTTTGGAAACCCGAATGCGATACTTCCACCTCATAGTTTCCCAGCGGCAGTTGAGGGACCCGGTAGTGGCCCACGTCATCATTGATCGCCGTGCGCGTCAGTCCCGTATCCACGTTCCGTACTACCACGTTTGCTCCCGGCACGACGGCGCCGGTGGTATCTTGGACCGTGCCCGAGATCGTGCCGGTGGTGACCTGACCAAAAGCGACACCATGAAACAAGACAGATGCCACGATGATTATTGAAATTCTGTTCACCCGCATATAACCCCCTATTTGCTGGCAAAACTTAAATTGCGCGAATTGTGCCCACGAACTTCCTGATCCGGATTTCCGCCTTCAACTGTGCCGCTGCTCGAAAACATACGCCAACATCAATCAGTTTATTTCGGTCAAATTCCTGGTAGGGACAAGGAACAGGATGTTTTCGCTAAGCATAAGTTCCAATGGGAACGTATGCGTTCGGGGCTCTTGTAGCATGCGAGCGCCGCAAAAACGCAATCAAAACTCAAACTTCAACGCGAACTGTACTTGCCGGGACGTAGCAGAAGTCGCGGTGATCTGGCCTGCGGTCGGATTTCGCGTCCCGTCTACGTTGAACACCGTGTTCACAGGTGATCGAAAATTGGGGTGGTTCAAGAGGTTGAAAAATTCGCTCCGAAACTGCAGCCGTTTGCTCTCGCCGAACGAGAAGCTTTTGAAGAGTGAAAAGTCGACGTTTACGAGCCTGGGTCCTTGTAATGTGTTGTGGCCGAGATTCCCAAAGTAACCCGGCGTAACAACAGAAAACACATTCGTATCAAAGAACCCGCTGGGGTCGCCCAACACAGGGTTGTTGCTTGCCCCGGGATTCAGGTTGGGCCGGATCAGGCAGGTGTTGCAGTACTGCGTGGGATTGTAGCCGCCGCCAACGATATCCACGGGCAATCCCGTGCGCGCGCTGATTACACCATTGATTTGCCAGTCTCCCAAGATAATATTCGCAGGAGCACGCATGGTGCTTCCAAACTTCTTACCGAAGCCAACAGGCAATTCGTAGTTGTAATTGAAGGTGAAGTTCTGCCGCACATCCTGTTGCAGCGGACCTTTGTCGTACTGGCGGTAATTCCAATTGTCGCCCATCAGCCACCCGGTTGTCCCGGCGCTGCTGGGCACCTGGCCTCCGTCTAAGCCGAAGGCGCCGACCCCGATGTTGTTCGACCAGGTATAAGAGCCGCTAAATTGCAGTCCGTTGCTGAAGCGTCTTTGCAGCTTCATCTGAAGGGCGCTATAGCGGCTGTCTCCGAAATTTGAATAATAGCGCGTGGAATCGAGCAACGGATTGATGGAAGGCGCGCCTCGGGGCGTGAAGCGCTGTCCGTTTGCATCCACCTGCGGCTGCGGCTGGATGACATTGCTCACGTTGAACAGACTAACGCCGCGGGTACCGATGAATGTCATGCCTGCCACCCAGTGCTCTCCAAACTGGCGTTCCACGCCAAAATTGTATTGAATCGCATATGGAACTTTCAGATGTGGATCAACGGCGATGGGCTGGCGCGCGGCTAATACGGACGGCGCGTTGGGATCCACTCCGGCCAGCGGGTTTGGCCACCGCGTGACATTACGCACGTTGAGCCGGTCCGAATACGGCGGGTAAAACGGCGTCAGGCTCCACGCGTACTGTAGAGGCATCTCCTGGAAAAATCCCAGGCCCGCTCGGATTGAGGTCTTCGGATCCATGCTGTACGCCATTCCCAGCCGGGGTGTAAATCCTTTCAGGAATCCCGCTGGTGTTTCGAACAGCGGCTCGTGCCCCAATTGGGTCCAGTTGGAATCGCTGATGATGTTCTTGAAAGTCGCAGCCTTGCCATTAACCTCCACCGGTCCTGTGAGCCGCTCCCACCGAATGCCCAGGTTGACGGTCAGGTTCGACTTGAGGCGAAGATCATCCTGAACATAGAAGGAACCGTACGTTTGGCGGTATCCTCGATAGCCATCGGGAGGCCGCGTCACGCCGGTGGTGGTAATCGAGTTGATCCCCGGAAATCCGGTGCAGGCGGGAACTCCGGTGCAGGTACCTGCTGAAAGGAAATTCTGAATCGTGCTCCAGCTTACATTTCCACTGCTCCAGATGCCTTGTATGGCATTCTCCTGATAGCGGCGAACATCGCCACCGATGGAAAAGGAGTGTCTTCCTTTGGTAAGCTGCAAGGAATCCTCATAGGTGTAAGTATTATCCGTAAGCCGAAGCGGGTCATTCAGTGAGCCGCCGACCTCCGAATTGCCGGGCCCGTTATGCCCGCCGGGCAGGAACAGGCCGGGAATGCCCAATCGGCCGCCCAGGGGAATGCCTGGAACAATCTGGAACTGCGAAGGGATGGGGGGCAACTTCGGTGCGTCCAGCACCATGTCGAGGTTGCCTCCTCCGAACCCGCCGCTGGTGTCTTGGAGACACTGGCATTGATAATTATTGTTGCGCGTGAATCCTACGCGGACCGTGTTGAGGAGGCTCGACGAAAGAATGTGCGTCCAGGACAACTCGTCGAACTGGTAATTGCCCTGAGCGTTGGTCGTAGTATGCCGCCCCGTTCCGTCCGGGAAGAACTGCGTATCCGGAAGCTGGGTGTTGCTGCGATCATACACAATCCGCCCGAACACGCTGTCGTTATCACTGAAATGCTGGTCTACACGCCCCATGAAGTAATTCTCTGCGCCGGATGAAATGCGCGTTCCCAGGAATTGCTGCAAACCCTGATTGTAGTATTCGCTCACCTGGTGGAAATCACCGCCCGACGGCGGAGGAAGCAGTAAAAAAAGCGGCCTGACATCCGGATGCACCGTTACCGTCCGGGTGATGATTCTCTGGGCCGCTGAGCAGTGCGTCAGAGGCGCAGGGCAGCCCGTAATCTCACCCCGCTGTGTCTCCGGACTGAAAGTGAAACCGACATCGCTCGTTCCTATTCGCTGGCGCAATCCTTCATATGACCCGAAGAAAAACGCTTTATCCCTGACCAGTTTTCCGCCAACCGATCCTCCGAATTGGTTTTGCTTGAAAGGAGGGATCGGCGCGGGAGCGGGCCGATCAAAAAAATTTTTCGCATCCAAAATGCTGTTTCGGAAAAATTCGAAGGCCGTACCGTGCAGGCTGTTGGTTCCGGTTCGCGTTACCGCGTTCACAATTCCGCCTACGGCGCGCCCGAACTGCGCTCCGTAATTCGATTGCAGCAAACTGAATTCCTGGATGGTGTCGACTCCGAGCGTCTTGCCTATAACGCTCCCCGGAGGCGTGTTGGTGTAGAGGTAGGTGATCTCGATTCCGTCGAGCAAATACAGGCTTTGCTGCGGGCGCGATCCGTTGATGACGATCCGCCCTGTAGAGCCTTGATAAACGCCTGTCGACATGCCGAGATTTGAAATAACTCCGGGCTGCAACGATGCCAGATCTGTAAAATTGCGCCCGTTGAGCGGTATTTCCCGCAACGTTTTCTCGCTGATGAGTGAAGACACCGTGGCGCTCGAGCTTTGAATGAGCGGCGCTTCGCCCATCACTGTGACCTGTTCCGTGACGGCTCCGACCTGCAACGCAAAATCTACAACGGCCTCGCGGCCTACGGTCATTTCAATTCCGCTGCGAATATTGCTTTGAAAGCCTTGTGCCTGTACCGCGACTTCATAAGTCCCCAATCCCAATTGTGGTGCGTTGTAATGCCCCGCGGCGTCCGTAGTCACCGTTCTCGAGATTCCGGTAGCGATATTCCGAACCGTGACGGTAGCGCCGGGAATAACGGCTCCGCTCGAATCTCTTACACTGCCGTCTATTGTGCCCGTTGTGACCTGTGCCACAGAGGCAACTGCAATGAAGAGCCAGCACAACGACAGAGCCAGCGAAAACACACGTTTGTTTAGCATGTGAACGCTCCTTCGCCTATGGGTTGCACACAGACTCAAAAGTGTCGAACCGAATTGCTATCAGTGCGGTCTAACGCTGGCTCATGTGGATGAAATTGTAAAAACCCGCCAAGGCGTACCGGACGAATGGTGTCTTACTGTATGACGTCTTTTGCTACTTGCACCCCAGAGGTGGCAAGCGGCGCCGCACCCAGCCTTAGGAGTAAATTTACGGTGCTTTCGTAAACTCGCCGGGGCTGCATATCGAAGTTATCCCCGAGAGCTACCGTGTGGATCCTTTGCGCAATGCTCAATGGGGTCTGGCCGAAATTGTCCATCTCATCCATCTTGGCGCCTTTTTCGACCAGAAGTTGAATGAGGGAGTCTGCTCCGAGGTATGCAGCGGCATGCAATGCCGTCTGGCCCCATTCATTTTTCGCATTGACATCTGCGCCGAGTTCTAATGCAAGGCGGACCTCTTCCGCGGCCAGCTTTTCCTCGGCTTCTGAGAATTGCGGATAGTTCCCACGATAGCGCCCCGCCCCTGCTGCGAGCATCAGTGCTGTGGTGCCCCCCACCATTTGCAGCCGGCGGCCATTGGTCCCGTTCAAAAAGGTGGTTCGAGTGGTTGCGAGAAGAGGATTGGCGCCGCTGGCGGCCAACAGCCGCATGGCTTCGAGGTTGCGCGCCGTCGCCGCGAGTAAAAACGGAGTGGCTCCAATGTAATTCGGATTCGAATCGCGTTTGGCGGGATTATTCACAATCCGTAGGTTTGGGTCTGCTCCATGCGCCAAGAGCGCGTGGACGGCGGCAAGCATGTTCCGGGATGACGCCGCATGATGCAGCGCGGTATATCCGTCCGCATCCGCGGCGTTCTGATCGGCGCCTTTATCCAGCAGGGTCATTACCATTTTTTCCTGGCCGCTGGCGGCAGCTACTACCAATGCACTGCCGTCCTGAGGCGTGGACTCGTTTAATTGCGCTCCCGCGGAAATCAAAAGTTCCGCAGATTCAAGATCACCCTGCTGCGCGGCGAACATTAAAGGCGTGAAGCCGCGTCTGGTCCGCGCCCGCACATCCGCCCCATGGCTGATCAACTCCCGTACAATTGGCGGCCTCTTCTCCGCCAGCGCCCACATAACGGCAGTCTGAGAGTTCCGCAGCTCTTTCGCGTTTACATTTGCCCCATGCGACAGCAGTGCTTTGACGGCTTCGATTTCACCTCGGCCGGCACAGGTCATTAGGGGGGTCTCTCCCGACAAGAGTGACAGGTTAGGGTCGGCGCCGGCTGTTATTAACAGTTGGATCATACGGCTGCTGCCGTTATCACAAGCCAAGGAAAGAGCGGTTGCACCAAGCTCGTTTGCAGCGTTTACCTTCGCGCCGGCGTGGATCAGCGTATCAGTCAACTCCAAATCATCCCAATGCGACGCCCACATCAGTGCGGTGGTTCCGTCCGCGCCAGGCACATTTACATCGAGCTGCGTTTTGAGTAGAGAACGAACCGCAGCCCTGTCATCCTTTTTCGCCGCGTCCACCAGGCGTGTATTTCCGGAAGACGCAAAGCTTCCAGCGCACAGTACGGCGACTGTACAACAAAGCCGGAGCGCAGTTTTAACTGAAATCATAATGTGCTCCGTGACCAAAAGGATCGCGGGTCGGGCTTGGCGAACTGCTGTGATCTCTTCCAACAAACCATTCATCACCGGCACTCAAACGGAGATGCTCAACGGGCCGGTGCTGTCGCCGAATCGTTCCAACTGTATTCCCAATTTACCCAGCAACGTCAAATACAAATTCGCCAGCGGCGTACCAGCCGGGAATCGAAGATGCCGCCCACCTTGGATCTGGCCAGACACTCCGCCTGCCAAGACCAGCGGCAGGTTAGTGGGTACGTGTTTATTGCCGTCGCTCAAGCCGCTGCCGTATACGATGACGGAGTAGTCCAGAAGAGAGCCCTCGCCGTCCGGAGTCGAATGCAGCTTTTCGAGCAGATACGCGAATAGCTGTGAATGGAATATGTTCACCTTCAGCGCCTTGGCAATTTTCTCCGGATCGCCTTGGTGGTGCGTTAGCGGATGGTAAGGATCGCTGATGCCAAGCTCGGGATAGCTTTGATTGCTCATCTCATGACCGACTTGCAAGGTCGAAACGCGAGTGAGGTCGCACTGGAATGCCAGTGCCTGCAAATCGAGCATCAGCTTCACATGCTCACCCACTGTTCCCGGAATGCCGGCTGGCCGCTGCACAGAAGGTAATTGTCGCGACGATTGCTCCTCTGCCCGCTGGATACGGCGCTCCACGTCCCGTAGTGACTCAAAATACTGATCAACTTTGTTGCCGTCGGCCGGGCCCACATCGCCCAAAAGACGGCGCGCATCGCGAGTTACAAAATCCAGGATGCTTCGATTCTTTCGAATACGCGCCAGTCGCTCCGCTTGGCTGGTGCTATCGCTGGCGCCGAACAGCCTCTCGAAAACGGCGCGAGGCTGGTTCTCCATTGGCAGTGGCGTGGTCGCGTCGCGCCAGCAGATCGTATTCGTGTAGGTACACCCGCCGTCGCACGCGCCCAGAATTTCCGCGGATTCGATCCCAAGCTCCAGCGAGCCGAGCTCCGTGTATTTCTTGAATTCCTGCGCAACGATCTGATCGATCGAGGTTCCCGCATGAGGTTCTTTCGCAACGGAATTGACGTGAACACCGGTCAGAAACGCCGCGCTGGCGCGCGGATGCTCTCCCGCAACGTCCACTCCCGCGATTCCCCAAGCTTCCTTGGAGTCGAGACCACTCAGCACCAGGAGCTGCTTTTTGAACGGCGCCAGCGGCTGCAAAATGGGGGGCAATTCAAAATCCGCACCCTCATTCGCCGGCGTCCATTTGTCCATGATGGCGCCGTTGGGGGTGTAGAAAAATCCCAGGCGAACGACAGGTTTGCTCGCAGCTTCGTTCGATGCGAACGCTGGGACCATGGAATCCAGTAGTGGCAATGCCAAGCTCGCGCCGATGCCGCGTAAGAATGTGCGGCGTGGGATTGATTTCTTGAAGATCATCATGGCTCTCGCGACCTCCTCATCTGGAAGGGAGCGCTCTTAACAATCGCTAGCGTGATGGCCGACCAGCGATAATCGCTGGCAGCGGCCTCTCGCGTAATCTCGCGAATGGCCGGTTGGTCGTAATACTCAATCCCCCGGCCCAGCGCATACGTAAGAAGCTTTTGCGTCAGAGTGTTCACAAATTCCTGACGGCGGTTTAAAAGTATTTTGCGCAACTCGGCAGGTCCCTGGAACTGAGTCCCGTCGGGCAGCACGCCGGAAGCATCGATCGGATGATTGGCTTCGCTCGTTCGCCACGCGCCGATGGCATCGAAGTTCTCCAGCGCGAACCCGAGCGGGTCCATCAATCGGTGGCAGGTGGCGCACGCGGGATTGGCGCGATGCTGCTCCATACGCTGCCGCATGGTAAGCGCCCGGGCTTTATTGTCGTCCTTGAGCGATGGAACATCGGGTGGAGGCGGAGGCGGTGGCGTGCCGAGAACGTTTTCGAGCAGCCACTTTCCACGCAATGTCGGCGCAGTTCGAGTGGCGTATGACGTCACCGCCAAAATACTTCCCTGGCCTAACAGTCCTCTGCGATTTTCATCCGTCAGTGTCACGCGGCGAAAACGGCTTCCATAGACATTCGGGATCTGGTAGTGACGCGCCAGCCGTTCGTTCAGAAATGTGTAGTCCGCGTCTAAGAAGTCGAACACGCTCCGATCCTCGCGCACGACCGCCTCAAAGAAGAGCTCGGATTGCTGGATGAACGCCTCGCGGAGATTCTCGTCGAAATCGGGGAACACCGCCGGATCGGGAAACTTCGACCGCATGTTGCGCAGGAATAGCCACTGTCCCGAGAAGTTACTGATAAGGGCTTCCGAACGGGAGTCGGCGAGCATCCGACGCACTTGCGACTCGAGAACGGCGGGCTCATGAAGCTTTCCACGCTGGGCTAACTCGAGTAGTTCATCGTCCGGTATGCTGCTCCAGAGGAAAAAGGAGAGACGAGAAGCCAAATCCAGATCCGGTATGCGGTAAGCCGCATTGGGCTTGACGTTGGCGGGATCGCGCTCCGCTCGGAACAAAAATCCGGGGCTAACCAACAAGCCCTCTACGGCTGTCCTGATCCCCGCTTCAAATCCTTGGTTCCGTCCGCCTTTGAATAGTGCCATCAACGGCTGTACGTCGTCTTCTGTTACGGACCGGCGATAAGCCTTGCGCGACAACCCGGACAGGATTTTGTGCGCGCAGATTTCTTCGCCTTCTCTTCCCTTCGGTTGACAGATAAAGATCTTGCGGCGGCTCAGGGTCTCTCCAGGTCTTTTCGTGCTATACGGACCGGCGACGGTCACTGTTCCCAGGCCTTCAAACACTTCGCTTCTCCCGGGCGGGTGAAGAGCGCCTTCCGCCTTGGTAGTATCTTTGACGAAAGCGGCCGAAATCAGATGCATTCCCGCCTTTCCGGGAAAGCGAGTCTCCAACGCAGTATCCGCTGTCCGCGCGTAGGCCTGTCCGGGATCTCGCAAGTTTTCGTTGTGTTCTCCGCCTACGGTGAATAGCTGAATGCGCTTGCCATCGAGGCGCAAATCAAGCTGCTTCGGCTCGGAGATGCCGATGATATCTCCCAAGCTATCGCGTTGCAGGCGGAGCTTGATGACGTACTCGGCATCCACAGGAAAGTAACGCCGGAAGGCCAGTCCACCGCGTGATCCGAATGGCAGATCCTCTCCCAGTCGGTCATCCTGCCGCAGCAATCGGGAAATTTCATACGTATCGGAGACAGATGGAACGGTAATATCCCCGACGGCGAGCCGGCTGATCTTTTCTGCCGCCGACATGTACCTTTCCAGCAATGTTGAGGAGACGGTGAGAACGTCGCCAATATTATCGAATCCGTAGGCGGCATCGTCGGCGGGAAGTAACGCCCTTCCGTCGACGTCTACGCCCAGCAAATCTCGAACAGCGTAGGTATATTCGGTTCGGTTAATTCGGCGAATCCGAGCCGGCCGCCCGGGATTGACGCTGGCTTCCGCAGCCTGATCAATCGCCGATTCAAGATAAGCGGCAAACGAATCGTAAGTGGAAGCATCGGGTCGCGGCATTCCCGACGGAGGCATCTGTCTGGTCCGCAGCTTGCGGATAACCTTCTCCCAGACCGCCGCGCCTGCAGGCACGTTTTCCAGGTCTGAACCGGCCAGCGTTAATCCTGCTGTCTTCAATGTGTCGTTGTGACATGTAACACAGTACCGGTTGAGAACAGCGCGATACACCGCTGCAGGAGAGTCGCCAGGATTTGCAGCCTGCTGGTTAGCAGCCTTCAGATCGCCAGCTAAAAACACGATCAGGATCAGGCAATACGGACCCCAGCCCAATTTCAGCATGTGCACCGCCAGTTGGCCTTATTCTAACAACGGTGCCCTTAAAGTCAAGTCCAAAACATGGCGAGATGACCGTCCTTCTTACTGGCGCCTTCGATGGCAGGCACCGATCAAGCTAGCTCCCGTGAGCTATGGAATATGCGAATAGGCCGCCGCGGGTGGAAGCGGCGGAACCGCGTATCGTCGGGGGCGCTTGCGTGTGGATTTTAGCGAGCCTGGTCAGACTGCTCTGTTGCTGGAATCTGATAGGCTGGAGCGCCGAGCTGTACCAGCAGTTTTGCCGCATTCGGGTGTGGCCCGAAAGGTTTCTTGGTGAACTCGACGACGCCGGGTCCGATGATACCTTGCGCGATGCTTAACGGTGTCTGCCCAAAGTTGTCTTTCAGGTCCATTCGAGCGCCCTTTTCTACCAGATACTGAATGATGGACTCGGCCCCAACGTAGGCGGCCCCATGCAACGCTGTATATCCGTTTTCGCCGACGGCGTTGATGTCGTTGCCGAGATCGATAGCTACCTTCGCGGCTTCCAGGGCGTTCTTTTCTTCTCCTGGCCCGAAATCCTGATACCGGCCAAGCCCCGCCGCCACCATCAACGGCGTGACGTTCTCCTTGGTTCCCAGCCGAGGATCAGCCCCGTGTTGTGCCAGCAGACGCATGAGGCCGGCATCATACGACGCGGCCGCCAGTAAGTAGGGTGTGGCGCCCAGGATGGCAAACCTGGGCGTATTGGAGTGAGGCAAGCGTGACGCCTTGGTGATCCGCGCGTTCGGGTTGGCGCCGTGGTCCAGCAGCGATTTGATCAGGTCCAGCATGTTGGGCCGGAACATGTAGGCAACTGCATGGAGAGAATCCAATTGGACTGCGGCGACATGCGATGCGCCCTTCTGAATCGCGTAGTGCAGAGCGGTGAAGCCGTTGGGATCGGCGGCGTTCGGATCGGCGCCGCGTTCCAGCAGATAAATGGAAAGCTTCTCGTGACCATTGGCGGCCGCTATCAGCAAAGCAGTCATCCCGGCTGCCGCGGGTCTGGCCCCCTTGATGGCTCCGATATTGTTGTACTGAAGCTTTACCTCGGCGCCGCCGTCATCGAGCGATACAGCATTGACATTCGCGCCTGCATCGAGCAAGAGGCGCACAGATGGAAGATATCCGGCACGCGCCGCAAACAGCAAGGCTGTAAAACCGCCCGCGGAAGCGGCCTGAACGTCCGCGCCCTTTTCGGTCAGCAGTCGCGCCACGTCGGGATGCTTTTGCGCCACAGCCCACATGAGCGCCGTCTGGCCGCGCGTGGACTCTGCCGCATTGACATTCGCTCCATGTGCGATCAGCGTCTTCACCGCCTCCACGCTTCCGGTGCGGGACGCCGTCATCAGCGGCGTTTGGCCGGTGGGCAACGCAGCGTTAGGATTGGCGCCCGCATTGAGCAACTTCTCAGCCATGCCCGCGTTACCGTTGATGCAGGCGAGCATCAGCGGAGTGACTCCCATTTCATTGGCGGCGTTTACGTCGGCGCCTCCGCGAATCAGCAGTTCCGCGGTTTCCAGGTCATCCCAATGTGCCGCCCAGGCCAAAGCCGTCGCGCCGTCCGGCTGGCGGGCATTCACATCCACGCGCTGCCTTAGCAGCGCACGGGCAGTTTCTCTGTCGCGCTGCTTAACTGCGTCTGGCAATCGCAGATCGGCGGCCTCTGCTGCGAAGCTGGCGGCCAGGAGCACGCAAAATACCCATGCGAATCGGGATCGCTCGCCGTTGCCGGTCATAGAGTTTTTCTTTCCGCTAGATTTCCAGTTTGCCCGTGCTGTCGCCGAAGCTTTCAACGGGCATACCCAGCTTTTCGAGGAGCGCCACATAAAGATTCGTCGCCGGAGTGTCCTTTGGATATTCGAGGTGCCGCCCGCCCTTGATCTGGCCTCCGCCACCACCGATCACCAGGACCGGAAGGTTGTCATGGGTATGTAAGTTGCCGTCGCTGATGCCGCAGCCATACACGATGATCGAGTGGTCGAGCAGCGAGCCTTCACCGTCGGTAGTGGCGCGCAACTTGCCGAGTATGTACGCCAGCATCTGGGTATGCAAAATGTCAATCTTGACTACCTTCTGGATTTTGCCGGCGTCATTTTGATGGTGAGTCAGGGGGTGGTAGGCATCGGAGAATCCCAGCTCGTTGTAGACGCGAGTGTTCGATTCCTGGCCCAGCATGAAGGTGCTGACGCGGGTCATATCCGTTTGCCATGCCAGAACCAGTAGGTCAGCCATCAATTTGGCATGCTCGGAAAATTTGGACGGCACTCCCGCAGGCCGTTCCAGCGAAGGAAGCTCCTGCTCCGACTGCTTCTCCGCCATCTGAATGCGCCGCTCAACGTCGCGCACAGCATCGAGATATTCGGTCAGTTTGGCGCGATCGTCCGGGCCAACGCGACTGGCAAGCCGGGCCACATCCTGATTCACGAAGTCGAGAATGCTGCGGTCACGGCGGATTTTGGCGAGCCGCTCTTCGGGACTGGTGCTGTCGCTATCCCCGAACAGGCGCTCGAACACCGCTCGCGGTTTGTTCTCCATCGGCATGGGCGTGGCCGGAGTGCGCCAGGACAGCGTGTTGGTGTAGGCACAGCTATACCCGCCGTCACAGGAGCCGGCCACTTCGTTTGAGTCAATGGCGAGTTCGAGCGACATCAGCTGAGTTTCTTTCCCAAGTTCGCGTGCGGCGAGTTGGTCTAGTGTAATCCCCGCCTGGATACCCGTGCCTTCCGTCTTCCTGGGATGAACGCCGGAGAGGAATGCAGCGCTGGCGCGCGCATGGTCTCCAGCGCCTTCGCCGGCAAGAGCGAGCGCGGCCTGATGATTCAATCCAGTGAGCACCAGAAGTCGATCGCGAAACGGCGCCAGCGGTTCCAAAATGGGCGTCATATCGAAACCCGCTCCCGTGGCAGCCGGAGTCCACTGGCTCATGATGACGCCGTTGGGGACGTACACCACTCCCAGGCGAAGAGCCGGTTTGGTGGTTGGGTCCAGCGAGCCCCCAAAAGCCGGGATCATGCCGTCCAGCAGCGGCACGGCCAGGGTGGCGCCAAGACCACGCAGAAACGTGCGCCGCGGAATCGCTTTCTTGAAGTTCATCATGGCTGTGGTGTGCTCCTCATTTGAAATGGCGTGCTGCGGACAATACCCAAAATCAGGTCCGACCAGCGGTAATTGCCGGGGGCGGCTTCCCGCAGAATCTTGCGAATTGCAGGCTGGTCGTAATACTCCACTCCCCGGCCGAGAGCATAGGTCATGAGCTTTTCCGTCACGGTATGGGAGAACTCGTCGCGCTTCGTCAGCAGGATTTTGCGGAGTTCGGCAGGCCCAACGAATTTCGCGCCGTCAGGAAGCGCACCGGAGGCATCAATGGGGGCGCCGCCATCGCCTGAAGCCGTTCGCCACTTGCCCACACCGTCAAAGTTTTCCAGCGCAAACCCTAACGGGTCCATGCGGGAATGACAACTGGCGCACACGGGATTGGCCCGGTGCTGCTCCATTCGCTGCCGCATCGTGAGGCCTTGTACATCTCCGCCTTCCTTCAACGAAGGGACGTTCGGAGGCGGCGGCGGAGGAGGAGAGCCCAGAATATTCGATAACAGGAATTTTCCGCGCAGAACGGGAGAGGTCCGGTTGCCATAGGATGTGACGGTAAGAATGCTGCCTTGGCCCAGCAAGCCCCTCCGGTTCTCATCCGACAGCTTTACACGGCGAAAGTGACTCCCGTAGATGTTCGGAATTCCATAGTGCCGAGCGAGACGTTCGTTGAGGAAGGTGTAGTCGGAATCGAGGAGATCCATGACGCTGCAGTCGCCGCGCAGCATGCTTTCAATCAATAGCTCCGTTTCCTGCTGGAGCGCCTCCCGGAGATTGTCGTCAAATTCGGGAAATTCCCTTGGGTCAGGCGTTACCAGCCGCATATTGCGCAGATAAAGCCACTGCCCGGCAAAATTTTTCACCAACGATTGCGCGCGGGCATCGCCGAGCATGCGCCGGACCTGCTTCCCCAGAATCGCCGGATCCTTAAGCTGATTGCGTTCCGCCAGGCTGAGGAGTTCCGCATCGGGGATGCTACTCCAAAGGAAGAATGATAATCGGGAGGCCAGTTCGAGATCGCTGATACGGTATGCAAGTCCAGGAACAGCATGCGGCGGATCGGATTCCGCACGGAACAGAAATTCTCCCGCGACGAGAACTCCCTGTAACGCCCTTTCGATACCCACCTCGAATCCTGCCTCTTTACGGCCAATCTGAAAAAGGGTGAACAGCGGTTGAACGTCCCGCTCCGTGACGGGACGCCGGTAGGCGTTCCGCGCCAGCGAAGAGAGGATTTTGCGCGCGCAGGCGTCGTCCGCACTGGTGTGGACGCCATCGGCTAGGGGATGGCACAAGAAGATTTTCCTGCGGCTTGGCGTATCGCCGGGCCCTTTAGTGTTGAACGGTCCTGTGATGGTGAGACCGGCTATGGCAGGAATGTCTTCGGCGCGATCCTCCAGCCGCGGCTGGATGATGTCCTCCGGCTCGGCGATTTCGCGGGAAAAGGTTACTCCGATTAGCTGCGCTCCGGCTCTCACCGGAAGGCGCACCTGCATATCCGCGTCGCCGTCGAGAAGGTATTTATCGTCCACTGTTCCCGGCTCCGGCGAACTGTCTTTTTGTCTGCCACCCACGGTCAACTGTTTGACTTTTTCGCCGTTCAGCCGGATTTCAAACTGATGCGGCCTGTTCAGGCCAAGGATCAGGAATCCTCCGGGCTCTCGAGCCAGGTGGGCCTGAATGATGTACTCACCGTCCAAGGGAAAGAAATGACGAACCGCAGCGCCGCCCCGCGATCCAAATGGAAGTTCCTCGCTCATGCGATCGTCCTGTTTCAGAAAGCGGGAGACATCGTAGGTCTCTATGGCGGGACGATGGACGGGACCACCGATGGCCAGGCGGCTGATTTTCCCGGCTGCTGCTAAATAACGTTCCATCAGCATCGGGGAGACGGATAGTACGTCTGCAATGTTATCGAAGCCGTAGCCGGAATCGTCCGCCGGCAATAGGGTGTCTGTATTGACCTCAACCGCCAGCAGATCGCGAACGGCGTTGGCGTACTCAGAACGGTTTAGACGATGGATAAGAGGCCGGCCGGGATTGGGCCGAACAACGGCTGCCCGTTCCAATTCCGTTTCGAGATATGCGGCAAACGAGTCGTAAGTGGCGGGATCCGGCCGCGCCATGCCGGGCGGTGGCATGGAGCGGGTACGCAGTTTCCGGATAACTTTTTCCCAGGTCTCCCAGTCGGCAGCGGGATTCTTTATGTTTGCGCCGGTCAATACCAGATTCGATATTTTCAGCTTTTCGTTGTGACAGCCAGCGCAATACTGGTTGATCACCGCAACAAATTGCTGTGCTCCAGGAGGCGCCTCGGCGGACTGCGGCGCTGGTGACCGCGCACTGGCCCATTGCGCGATTGCAAAGCCGGCCAAAACCAGTCCGGTTGTCACCATCCTGCACATCGTACTCAACCTGCGCTAGAGAAGTTGCGCCTCAACCCGCCTATCCTGGTATTAAATATAGCGTAATAGCTCGGACAGTCAAGCATTTTAGTTCCACACAAAAACGGCTGCGGCGCTGATCAACTGCGATGAACGGCGTTAATCGGATTAGTCCATAGGGTCCACTCTGGCAATTTTCGCCAGGTGGCTTTCTCCCAACCAGACGGTAACCGGTGTTGCGGAATTGTCCACGTCCACCCGCTGGATTTGCATAAACAATCCGGAGGAAACCGGATAAGCGGTGACTTGGCCGGTAACTGGATTCAGCCGAAACACGTTATCGGTGTATTCTCCGGCGGCCCAGACTTCGCCGTTCCTGTCCACGACGACATCGTAGGGACCCGACCACGGCACCGGAGGAATATCCCACTCCTTGAACTGCTTCGTCTTCGTGTCGAACATGCCGATCTTGCCGGAATAATATTCGGCGAACCAGAAACGGTCCTGGCGATCCATATCGCCTCGCCGCGAGCCGGAGTCCGGCGTGGGCGTTGGATACATATTCCATTTGCCCGTTTCTCCATTCAACTCCCCAATGGTGGCGAGTTGCAAACTAGCCCCGTAGAGATTGCCTTTGGAGTCGGCCTCTATTCCATAAAATCTACTGTTGGGAGGCATGGGATAGGTCCTACTCTTACCCGTTTTGGGATCCAGCCGATTCACGAGGAATTTCTCCTGATCTTTGCTCCATATAGTTCCGTCCGGCGAGACGGCTACCATACCCCCCGGGACATCCCAGGTGGTAAATTGCTCCGTGCGCTTGTCGAATTTGAAGATGCCTACGTATCCGCCCACAATGGGATTGCCTTCTCGGTCGAACTTGATGTCGAAAGTATGTTCCAGCTGAGGGTGGCCATCATTGCGTAATGGCGTTTTCCACTCCTTGATTTCTCCCGTGCGTGGATTGAGCCTGCCGAGGTAGGGGTTGCCTACATCGGTATACCAGACCATGCCGTCCGGGTCCACGGCGGCATCGTGCGGCTGGCATTCTCTGCGCGGCAGGTCGTATTCGGTGACAATGACCTTGGTGGACCTTCCCTTCACGCGCGGCAAAGTTTTCAGCGCGAATTTGTGTTTTCCGTCGGGGGACGAACTCAAGTTGATGGAGCTCAAAAATTCAGCCAGGTTTTCCAGTCCGGGGCGCGGCGGGTTGGTACGGGCGAGCTTGGCGGGAATCCGCAACCCATCAGAAGGCCGGTAAATGGCGGCCTCGGCGTACTGCCACATGCGAGTCGTCAAAATGGCCGGCCAATCGGCAGCTTTATACCGGCTCATTACGACTGGCGCCAGGGGATGGCAGCTAATGCAATTGTTTCCGTACTTATAATCTTCCAATAGCCTCTTTTTTATTTCCGGATTGCTGAGGAACCACTCCGCGTTGGTCAACTGTGCGGCGAGGTTTTTCGTTTTCTGGAGCTTCAAATGAAGCGGTGTCGTCTTGCCGGCTTCGACCTTCACCACGCCCGGATCCTCCAGGTCGTATCCCACGGCTCGCGCGGTGATCTTGTAATCGCCGGGGGAGAGCCTGTCGCCGGGAAACGCATAGCGTCCCTGGCTGTCGCTGACCGCTGAGACCGTGATTCGGCCGCCTTCTTTCTTGGCGCTGACCAACACCCCTTCCATCGTGCCTTCTTCCGAAGAACTAACAACGCCGCTCAACACCGCCGGACTGGCACTGAACGATTGGCCGCCCCACAGCACGAAAACGATCGACAATCCAATGAACGGCACCCTGGCGCGCTTCTTTGATTTCATGGCGAAACCCTCCTGGAGACAGGTGAAACGTATCGGATGTTCAGCGATCGTGGGAAACCCGAGTATCTGAAAGCTCGTACTCCTTCCGCCCCGTGTCAAAAATTAATCTTTAGCCCGAATTGAATCTGCCGGGAGCTACCCAGCGTCTCGGTGATCCTGCCCGCGTTCCCGCTGGGGGCGCCTGTGGCGGTCAGCACTGTGGGCGCGGGTAGTCCAAAATTAGCGTGGTTAATAATATTGAACATCTCAGCCCGGAAAACCACGTCGGCGCGCTCCAGCAGAGGAAAGGTCTTTTCTATGGACAGATCCAGGGTGGCAACTCCCGGCCCAATAACTGTATTGCGGCCCAGGTCTCCATAGGTTCCGGGCAAGGGGAGCTGAAAAGCGCAAGGATCATACCAGCGGTCCGGAGTGGACAGCTTTTGCCCGGCTGGTATCAAACCACAGCCCGCCGTAGCGCCCTCGGTTGGATTGTTGCTCGCGCCCGGCTTTAAGTCGGGACGGTCGGGAGTAAGCTGGTCGCCATTACGCGAATTATTGCTGCCCAGACGGGGAGTAAACGCCTGACCTGCGGTAAAGGTGCCGATCCCGCTCAAACTCCATCCACCCAGCACCTCCGCCAAGGCTTTGGAATCGAATCGGAAGGGCAAGGGATAAGTGAGGTTAAAAACAAAATTGTGTCTCGCATCAAAGGAAGAAAGCCCCCAATCGCGGCCGCGATCCAGAGGATCAAGCAAGGTGGCCGCATCCCGGCGCTCGTCTCCCGTGGCAATTCCGGACTTATGATCCAGGGCCTTGGAAAACGTGTAGAACGCCTGGTATTGGAGACCCGCCGAACTCTTTCGTCTGAGTGTGATCGTCAACCCGTTGTAATCGGCGTCGGCTTCGGATGACTGCACCCGAATAACGGAAAAATTGGGATTCGCCCGGGGCGCTCCGGCGGGAAAAAACCTGCGCCCATCGGGAAGACGGGTGGGAATAGGAGTGTTTTGCTCCGCAAAATACAGGATGTGACGGGTCTGGGCGCCGACGTACGCCACCTCGATGACCTGGTCCCGGAAAAGCTGCTGCTGCAGCGACAAATTATATTGATATTTTGCCAGACTCTTCAGGCGCGGATTCAGGGTGAAAATCTGTGGAGCCGCCGCTCCGATTCCCAACTGACGGTAGCCGTCGGGAAAGCTGGGGTTATTGACATTCGAAAGGATATAGAAGGGCGGCAGCTTGGGGATATTCACGGAATAATCCGCGGGCAGAACATGCCGATGAAAGATACCGCCGGCGGCCCGCAGCACAGTAGTGCCCTTGTCATTGAGCCGCCAGGCAAATCCCGCACGAGGCTCAATATTCTTTTTGCCGGCCCGGTAAAACCGGCCGACAGTTGTCTGCGGGTCGGATGGCGAAAGGAGGATGGAGGCTTTCCCGTTGACCTCGGTCGGATCCGTCATTGCCTCCCAGCGCAAGCCGAGATTCAAAGTCAGCCGGGTATTCACGCTGAAATCGTCCTGGACGTAGGCTCCAAACAGAGTCTGGCGAAATCCCCGATACGCGTCCTGTCCCACCTGAACTGCATTAAACACACTGGGCCGGGCAGCCAGCAGATCGTTGAACGTGTTAAAGGTGTATACGCCGCGCAAATTGGTGTTCAGCGCCGAGTTGTTGCGGATTCGCCGCGCGCTTGCACCCATTTTCCAGGCATGCCTGCCCTTCATGTAACTGAAGTCCTCGCTCCATTCAAAAAGGTGATAATAATAGACCCGAGGAATCGCGGAGCCTAAACCCAAAGGCGTCAGCGAGCGCGTGGAGGCCACGCCCTGAACGGGACCCACTTGCATTGACCCCATCGCCTGGCCGGGAACGAATGAGAACTCCGGACCCAGTGCGGGGACGATGGTGGTGTCGTTCGCTGGAAACGAGCGGTTGTAAGCGAAATGAAAATGGTTCAGCAGCGTCGGTGACAGGATGCTGTTGATTTGCAGGGTTGTATACTGCCTCCGGCTGCTGAAGGTGTCCACAAAGATGGGGATGTTTTCAGGTACATTCTGGCTGTCGTCGTCAAAACTATAGCGACCGAAGATGCTGTTTTTACCATCCAGTTGATGATCCACGCGAACCATAAAATAATCTTCGCGGGTTACTGCCGTAGAAGAGGAATTAAACTCTCCCGTCCCATCCCCGAACTCCCGGCCGTTGGGCGCAGGATACAGGTTCAGAAATGGGACTACCCGGGAATCCACGGCCACGGTGCCGGTGGGCAGAATTCCCTGCTTTGCGCGCACGGTTGGGACAAAGGCGATCAGCGTGGTTCCCAGCCCCTGCCGCAATCCCTCATAACCTCCGAAAAAGAAGGTTTTGTCTCTCTTGATAGGTCCGCCGAAAACTCCGCCAAACTGATTTCTGCGGAAAGGAGGCGGCGCGGCGCCGACGTCAAAGAAGTTCCGGGCATCCAGACGGCTGTTGCGAATAAATTCGAAGATGCTGCCGTGCCATTCGTTGGTCCCCGAGCGCGTCACGGCGGTGATGACCGCGCCCGCCGCTCGCCCGTATTCGGCGCTGAAGGCGTTCGTCAGTATCTTGAATTCCCGAATCGTATCCACGCCCAGGTTCGTGCCGGCCGCTCCCCCAGGCGAGCCGCTGGCCTGATCATTGATATCGGTTCCATCCAGCATGAAGGCATTGGCGTCACTGCGGCTGCCCGCCACACTGAAACGTTTGGATGTGCCATACTGGAAACTTCCTCCCGTGCCTCCCCCTAGCGCGATCACGCCCGGTTGCAAAAGAGCTAACTGGTCATAGCTGCGGCCGTTCAGCGGGAGGTCGCGAATGGTTCGTTCGTCCACCAGTGAGCCCAGGCTGGACGTGGTGGATTCCACCAAAGGGACTTCCCCGGTCACTTCGACAGTTTGCGTCACGGCTCCGACCGCCAGTTCAAAATCCACTACCGCCTCCCGGCCGACCGTCAGTAACAAACCGCGGCGAGCCGCGGTCTGAAAGCCCTCCAGGCTGGCCGACACCCGGTAGTTGCCCAGACTCAGCGACGGCGCGGAATAGCGCCCCGCCGAATCCGTCTGTACGGTGCGGGAGATGCCGGTGTCCTCATTCAGAATTACGACCTTCGCGCCCGACAACACCGCGCCGGTACTGTCCTTGACCGTACCGGAGATCGCTCCCGTAGTTCCCTGCGCCAGAGCGAACTGGCCACAAAACAGCAAACAGAGGAAAAACCCAAGGAGTCTTATTCGCATGAACCATCCTCCCGGTGCAAAGTTTCTATATCTGGTTTCCCGCAAGCTGTCAGTTTACACTTAACCACCTTCCGCTCAGCACGTTTTTTCTGCAATCCTCGGAACGCCTCCTCCAGGAGCTCAATGCCGACGAAACCCGCTAATTGCGCACAGAACCCTTGCCTCCGACGTCTTACAACTACTTGAATCGCTCCACAACAGTTGGAGAGTGCTGCGCCTTTGACAGGCAGAAGGAGGCCACCCGGCCATGGCCGTGGGAATCCGAAAACAACAGGAGCGGCAGGAAGATTTGTGGATCGCGGTAGCGGAGTTACCGCGGACGTAGGGGCATCAGTTCCATGAGCGGTTGAACGAACTGCTGGAGCGGGTAGGCTTCGACAGGTTTGTAGAGGAGCGATGCCGGCGATTTTCATGCGGCCTATAGCATTTTCACAATTACTGTAGACCATCGTTCTCACACGCAACAACCCCTGGAGGCTGTCATCCCGAGCGCCAGCGAGGGATCTGCTTTTAGCTGTTGGGGACGTGACGGCGGCTGCCGGTCTACACGAACGCGAAAAATGATGTCTCTTGACACCGCCGACGTCGTTATAGATGCTCTAGACGGGTGGTGTGACCTTTTCCATTCCTATTTTCAATATGGCTTCTAAACCTGATTCTGTAACATTCTGGCGCTCACCGTATAGGACTGCCGTGCGGCGCTGGATCTTTAATATTCATTTCTATGCTGGCCTGATTGCGGGACTGTTGTGGGTCGTCATCGGCCTGACAGGCAGTGTCATTGTCTTCGTGCCGGAGCTGCGGCGGCTGGAAGTTCCGGGCTGGACCAGAGTCGAGCCGTCGGGAAAGCGACTACCCATCGAGGACCTCTGCCAGCGCATTCTCAAGAAAAGGCCCGGAGAACGGATGGTGAACGTCCAATTCGACTTCAAGCCGGCATGGGGACTGAACTTCCGGACCATCAACACGAAGGGCGAGCGCATTCACACGTTCATCGATCAGTATCGAGGCAACATTCTCGGAAGCGTCAACTACAATCACAGCGCCCTGCAGTGGATCTACGACCTCCATTCCAACCTGCAAGGGGGGTCAACCGGACTGAAGATAAATGCGTGGTCCGCCTTTGCTCTGTGTCTGGCAACGTCCGCGGGCCTTCTTCTGTGGTGGCGTGGGCGGCGCGATTGGAAACTTGGTTTCGAGTATCGCGCTCGGGGGAGCTGGAAGCAGCAGATTTGGGACCTGCACAGTCTCGGCGGCTTCTTCCTGTACTTGCCGCTGCTGCTTCTTTCGGTCAGCGGCGCGTATTACGCCTACGAGCCAGCGTTTGTATCGGCAGCCGCTGTGGTGACGCGCGGACCGGCCGAGATACCGCCGCCGAAAGTGGCGCCCCTCAACGGGCCACGGCGCTCGCTGGACGAAATTTTGGAGAGCGCCCAGCGCGCGCTTCCCGATTCCGAGCCCAGCCAGATTATCTTTCCTACGAAGCCGGACGATGCCTTCACACTGCGAATGCGCCGCCCTTCCGATCCTCATCGGATCGGTTTGAATTGGTTGTACGTGGATCCGGCGAGCGCGCAAGTGCTCCGCGTCGACCGGTTCGACCAGCAATCTTTTGGTGTACAGGCCATCCGCTTCATGACGCCGCTGCACTATGGAACCTTCGGAGGAATATTCACGCAAGTGTTATGGATAGCGATAGGGCTCATGCCTGCCGCGCTTTTTGTAACGTCTCTGTTGATGTGGTGGAACCGTTCGCTCTCATGGAAATGGCGTCGGGCACGACGGCCGGCCGAGCGGCAGCTAGCGGCCGTCCGGCCCCCGGCGCGCTGATGCGCGAATGCTCTCGAATTGGCCCTCGAATCTAAGGAGGAAGCATGCATTGCCGGCTGAGAAATACAACCTGGCTGGTCTCGTTGTTCATCCTCATGTTGGGCGTGTGCCGCGCCCAAACGCTGGCAACCGCGACCATTGTTGGCGTGGTGGTGGACAGCTCGGGCGGCGCCGTGGCAGGAGGCACCGTCGAATTGGTAGACCAGTCCAGCCAGCAGAGCCGGCGTCAGCAGACGAACGAAATTGGCCAGTACACCATCACGGGTGTAGCCCCGGGCAATTTCCGGATCTCCGTCTCGGCGCCCGGTTTTCGGCAATCGGTGATTCCCAACCTGAATGTCGCTGTCGCCAAATCGTATGTTCTGGACTTCACGCTCGAGGTGGGCGTAGTCACGGAGACGGTCGAAGTGAGAGCGGGCGCTGCCGTTGAATTGCAGACACTCGATTCAACGGTTGGATCGGTCATCCAGGGTGAATCCCTATTGCGCATGCCCGCCATCAACCGATCGTCGATGACATTTTTCGAGCTGCAGCCACTCGTCATTCCCACCAGGGGAACCATCAGCCTCCAGGCAGGCCAGCATCTCACCGGGCAGGTGGCCGGCGCCCGGGCCGACCAGAGCACGTTCACGCTGGATGGCCTCGATGTCACGGACATCACAGCCGGAACCAACTTTTACTCCGGCACTGCCACGGATTTCATCGGACCGACGCCGATGATTCCCGTCCCTGCGGAGAGCGTGGAGGAATTCCGGCTTTCCACCACCAATATGAATGCAACGTATCACCAGTCTGCCGGCGGACAGGTCGCGCTGATCACCAAACGCGGCTCGAATAGCTTGCACGGCTCTGTTTACGAGTATCTTCAGAACAACATCTTGAACGCCAACCGGTGGGAGTTCAACCGCGCCCGCATCCCTCGGCAGCCGCTGCGGGACAATCGCTTTGGTGCTTCCGCAGGCGGCCCGATCCAGCGGAACAAAACGTTTTTCTTTGCGAGTTACGAAGGCCGGCGGCTGCCCCGCAGTTCATCCATCAACCGTTTGGTGCCGAGCGATTCCCTCCGGCAGGGAATTCTACGGTTCGTGGACAACAGCGGCGCGATCCGCAGCTATAGCGTCCAGGATTACGATCCACGCGGTCTCGGCTACAATCCCGTAGTTCAGGCGATGTGGAACAAGCTGCCGAGAGGCAATGACCCGTCATTGGGTGACGGACTCAATACCACGGGTTTTGTGGCGCCGGTTGACTCGTCCGTGGGAACGGATTTCGGGACAGTCAGGCTCGACCACAACTTTTCGGACAAATGGCACCTGAGCGCCGGCTACCGTTACGCTTCGCAGGCAGCGAATGGCATCACGCAGGTTGACATAGCGGGTTTAGTCCCCGGCCATACTTCCGGCGTAGCCGCCCCCGGCGTACGAACCAATGTCCAGCCCCGGACTTTGAGCGCGCAGCTTACAACCATAGTGACGCCCGGTCTTCTCAACGATTTGACCGTGGGCGATTCCCGCAATTTCTGGGCCGACCAGCGCATCCCTCCCAGACCGCAAGTTCCTGGGACCGCAGGCGCTCTGAATATCGCGGAGAATTTCTTGAGCCAGGGTCTGGAGGTAACCGCTGGGGCCGCCCGCAGCCGCATCTGGAATAGCCACAGTTACCAGCTTCGCGACAACGTATCCTGGAACCAGGGAAATCACAATTTCCAGTTCGGCGGCGGCTGGCAGCACATCCGGGCCTTTCATCAAAGAGACGACAAGATCGTCGGCACGATGACCGCTCTCGTCTATAACCTGAATGCCCGAACCTCCGTGGGCATTCCGCAAAGCAGCCGTCCTCCGACGTGCAGCGCAGCGGTAACGACGAATTGCCTGCAATCCTCCGCTGTCGCCGCATGGAACGATCTATTCGCGGGCGCGCTGGGGATGATCGACTCGGCGGGCACCATTGCCACCCGCGACGGTTCCGGGCTCGATCCATTGCCTCTGAATACTCCGTTGCGGTCTCGCGTTCGATGGGAGAATATCGATCTCTACTTCAACGACGCATGGAGGATCAGCCGGTCCTTTACCGTCACCTTGGGAGCGAACTACTCTCTCCAGACGCCGCCGGGTGGAGGCAAGGGCACCCAAGCGATCCTGGTTGACCAGACCAGCGGCCGCGCGCTGAGCGCAAAAGATTTCTTTTCGACCCGCAGGACTGCCGCTGAACAAGGGCAGGTGTGGAACCCAACTCTGGCCTGGCTGCCGGTCGGAAAAGGAGCGCCACAGGGGGTCTATGCCACGGATCGGAATAATTTCGGTCCGCATGTAGCCCTCAGTTGGAATCCCTCCTTCCAGAAAGGTCTGTTGGGCCGCATCTTCGGTTCCGGGAAGACCGTTCTTCGTGGCGGCTACGGCCTCGTATTCGATCGCATCAATGGTTCCACGAACGTGTTTTTCCCGATGCTGAACGTCGGGTTCGCCCAAACTCTGTCGTGCTTTGGGCCGCGACGAACCGGACCTTGCCAGGCAGGCAGCGATCCGGCAACAGCCTTTCGAATTGGGGCGGATGGGCCGGCGATTCCGCTTTCGCCCCAATTGGCGCCAAACTCACTGGTGCCGCCTCCCGGATACTCCGAGACCGCCAGTTTCGCTCTCGATCCCACCTTAAGACCCGGTCATGCCCACACGGTGAATTTCACGATTCAGCGTGAAGTCGGCGGCGGGTTCCTGATCGAGGCCGGTTACGCCGGCCACTTCGGCCGCGATCTCTTACAGAGCACCGAGCTGAACGCGGTGCCCTATTTCATGAAAGATGCGGCCTCGGGACAGACCTTCGCGCAAGCCTACGACGCGGTCGCTCAATACCTGCGCAGCGGGGGAACGGCGGCAGCGGTTCCCGCACAACCCTGGTTCGAAAATCAAATGCGGGGCGCTCCGGTCTGCACCACCTCCTGCACGGCGGGACTTGCCGCGACACAGAATGCTTCCTTCACCCAGGGCCTTCTGAACACGCTGTTCAATATCGTCGACACGCAGCGTCCTGGAGGGCCCATCACGAATTACCAGGTGCGGAGCTTATGGATGCGTACGAACGGCGGTATCTCGAATTACAACGCCGCGTTCCTGAGTATTCAACGGCGCTTCACGAACGGCATGGCGTTGCAGGCGAATTACACGATTTCGCGGTCACTGGATGGGCATGGTTTCAACCAGGAAGCGGAGAGCCTGGTTTCGAGCGGATACAATTTGCAGTTGGACTATGGCTCCTCGGCCTCCGACCGCACGCACGTGTTCAATAGCAACTTTTTCTATGATCTGCCGCTGGGCCGCGGAGGGCTCCAGGCCGGACGGATACCGGGGCTGAACCGGTTGATCGGTGGGTGGTATGTATCCGGCATTTTCTCAGCGAGCAGCGGACTGCCTACAACTGTTGTCGAATCCACCAGTGCCTGGGGAGGCGCGCCTCAAGTTGGCTCTGTTGCCGCGGGAGCGATCCCCTTCCAGCGTGTAGATTCGGGAACCAGCGTCAACACGAATGTTGCGGGATCGAACGGTGTCGGAACGACCGGCAACCCTGCCAGGGGTGGCTCGGGACTGAATCTCTTTGCCGATCCGGCGAAGGTCTTGGGATCCTTTCGCCCGATTTTGCTGAGCGCGGACGGCCGCAACGGCCGAAACCGCTTGCGGGGGCTGTCCCGTTGGAACGTCGATCTGTCGATCGGCAAGAAGACTCGAGTAACCGAACAGGTTTCGGTGGTGTTCACCGCGGACCTGATTAATGCCGTGAATCACGTTGAATTCGTGGACCCGGCATTATCGCTGCAAACGCCGGCCAACTTCGGTGTGCTTACGACTCAATTTGGAACGCCGCGAGCGGTCCAGCTCGGCCTCCGGCTGGAGTTTTAGTAGCTGCGGTTGTTGACGACGATGCTATTCCCGGAATTCGAATTTGACCAGGGACACTGTATACTTCAAGCTCAGGAAGGATAAGGCTCATTCGGATTAATTGCAGAAATCGGAAAATGCAAACATTATCGCCGTTATTGTCAGTTGTGCCGTGGGGGAGAGGCTTGAGCATTGCCATTGCCGCCATGTTTACGGTGCTTCTACTCGAACCAGGGCCACTTTGGGGGCAATCCGGCCCAGCGCAACCAGGCCATAATGCGATCACAACATCCCCGGCTAAATCAAATTCGCCGAGTGCCGCCGGCGGCGATGCCAATGTGGGCGCGCAGGCGGAAAACGAGCGTTCTGCTGCCGCTCCAGCGGGCGGTTCCAGTCAGATCGATGAAAGCGAGCTCGTTGGGTTGCCGCTCAATGGCCGAAGCTACAGCCAGCTTGCAACCCTGCAGGCCGGCGTCACCGATCCTTCCAGCGGCTCCTCTTCCCGAGGCGGCGGCAGCGGCAGCTTGAATGTGGTGGGAGGGCGCGCGACTTCCAACAACTTTCTGCTGGACGGAACCAACGTCATGAACAACGATAACCAGGTTCCCCGGAGCGCTGCGGGAGTGCAGCTTGGATCGGACGCCGTGCTTCGCGTTTTGGTGCTGACCAGTTTTTACGGCGCCGAGTACGGCCGCGGCTCGGGAGGCATTCTCAACTCCATCACCCGCTCCGGAACACCGCAATTTCACGGCACCCTGTTTGAATATTTTCGCAACAGCAAGCTGGACGCCAGGAATTTTTTCGATCCTGGTTCCGATCCCACACCTTTCAAGCGCAACCAATTTGGATTCACATTGACGGGGCCGCTCTGGAAGGACCGTACTTTTTTCATGGTCAATGTCGAAGCCCTGCGCGACCGGCTTACGCAAAGCAAGGTCGATTTCTTTCCCGATGCGCCGGCTCGGCTGGGCATCATCACCGACTCTTCCGGACGCCTCCTCCAGACCATTCCCGTCAATCCCCGTGTAACGCCCTATCTTGGTTTATATCCGTTGCCGAATTCCAGATCGCTCGGAGGCGGAATCGGCGAGAACGTCGCGTCTCAGTTTCAGCCTTCCGATGAGAACTTCTTCACGTACCGATTGGATCACAAAATTTCCGATCGCCACAGCATCTTTGGACGCTATACGTTTGACGACGCTTCCAGCGTGAGTGACGTAAATTCGTCGAACTATCTCTGGAGACAACGTACGGAATCCCGCCAACAATATTTGACGCTGGTCGGCTCGCACATTTTTAGCACCCGATGGCTCGCCTCCTATCGTTTCGGCTACACCCGTCCCGCCGCCTTCACGAATACGCTCGGGGTTGACGTCCCTAAGTCCCTGTTTTTTGTTCAACAGTCGGAGGTCTTCGGGCAGATCAACATCCCGTCCTTGAGCGGCATCGGACCGCCTCCGAATGTGCCCGACCGGAAGATCATGAATACCTTTCAACTCGGAACGGATCTCCTCGCTCAAATAGGCGCTCACAAGATGCGATTCGGCTTGGAACTGCATCGCTACCGCATGGACACGTCCAGCAGTTCCCAAAACGGAGGAATTTGGACCTTCAATAGCCTGGAGAGTTTTCTCCAAGCGGGCCCATCCGGCACCAATTTGGTTGTGGGACTGCCCGGTTATACCAACCGCAGAGAATTTCGCCAGACATTTGCGGGGATGTATCTGCAGGACGATTACAATTTACATCCTCATCTTAGCGTAAATCTTGGATTGCGTTACGAATTCGCGACTCAGGTGAGGGACCAGACGCGCAGGCATGTGTATCTTCCCGATCCATTGCACGACACAACGCCGCAGACGGGAGAATTTCTGCTTGCCCACAATCCTTCGCTCCGGACTTTCTCGCCTCGCATTGGAATCCGATGGGCTCCCTTTGCCGGCGGCGGAACGGTGTTTCAGGCGGGCGCTGGAATCTATTACGACCATATCCTCGGATATACACAAATCGGGCGCAGGGCGACGTTCCCTTCGTTTCCCGTAGTCATCGTGCCTAACTTCGATTCAAGAACCACGTTTCCGGATGCGGTGGCCGCGGCGGCTCTTGCGGACGGCTCCACTCCCAGGGTTGTGCTGATGGATTACCTTCATTCGAAAACGCCAACGGTATATCGCTACAGCGCTTCCGTGCAACAACACCTGCAAGGCGGATGGGATTTGCAGTTCGCTTATGTGGGAGCGCGCGGCAACCATCTTATGCGGAAGTATGAGGCGAATCAGTTTCCCGTCGCCGTCACCAGGCCGGATGGTGCGCTGTTTTTTCCCGACGACTGTAACGAGCGTTTGCGGCTCAATCTGACTCCATCGCCGCTCTGCCGCCCCGGCGCGGGTACGGTGAACCCGGCGTTTGGGTCCATAGACCTCCTCAATACGGATGCGCAGTGTTTCTTCAATACGCTTCAGCTAACGGCCAATAAACGGCTCAGTCACGGCGTTTCGGTGCAGATTAGCTACACCTTCAGCAAGTCCGTGGACGACGACTCCGGTGGTTCCAACTCCCAGGTTCAATACGGTTTGGCCCGCAGGCTGGAACGAGGCTTGTCCGACTTTGATATCCGCCATCGTTTATCCATCAATTATCTTTGGACGCTGCCTTTCGGCGCCGGGCAGCGCTGGTTGGATTCGGGTCTTCCGGCTTTGATCTTTGGAGGCTGGCGCTTGGGAGGAATCACTTCGTTCCGCAGCGGCACGCCGGGGTCGGTTGTGGTGAATGTGCGCACGCCGGGTTATCTTTTTTCTCCGCGCCGGCCCGGTTTGGCGCCCGGAGCGCGCAACAATCCCACATCGGGAACCACCGCCGGCTGCTTGGGTATCGAGCCCGGACAGACGCTTGGAACTCCCTCGCTCTTTTTCGATCCTTGTGGGTTCGAGAATCCGGATCCCGGAACGCTGGGGAATCTCGGCCGCAATACCGTCATCGGCCCCGCGATTCTCAGCACCGATATTTCCCTGCAAAAAGAGTTTTCGATCGACACCAAGAGACGGATGCAGTTTCGCGCGGAGTTATTCAACCTGTTCAATCATCCGAATTTTAACAGGCCTTCGGGCAACACGGCGGTCGTGTTCTCCGGCGGCGCCGGTCGCCGCAATGCGAGCGCCGGTCGCATGACAGACACGGCCACCACGGCTCGTCAGCTTCAGTTCGCGATGCGATTTTCCTTCTGAATCCCTGTGCATAATTCGGGCGGATGGATACGAACGCGTTTTCCATCGTTTTCGATCCATGCTTGACACTTCCAGACTAGGAATATAGGATAATCGCATCATTGTCGGTTCAGCACTTAAGCGGAATTTTGGCATTCTCAGGATGCTCTTCGACGAGCGCCGGAATTGATTGGTGTGAGCAACACGAAAACGGGGTTGTCACGTTGTCTTCTCTCTATCCAAATCTGCTGCATCGTCAAAAAAAGAAGCAGGAGTAGAGCCATGCGATTCACATTCAGCAAGAGTTTGGCGGAGCCCATCGGGAAGAAGCGGAACTGCGCTCGAATCGCTTTTTTGTTCCTGTTGTTTTTGGCTTTGGGCTGTGTCGCGGCTTCCGCGCAAGTGACCGGATCGATTTCGGGAATCGTCCGGGACAGCTCCGGCGCGGTGCTGCCCGGAGCCAGCGTGGTGGTGAAGCAGTTGGATACCGGGCAGAGCAGGACTGTGGTCGCCAACGAGTCGGGCCGGTACCAGGCGCAGAACCTCGCGATCGGCAAATACGAGGTGACGGGCAGCCTCTCGGGTTTTCAAACCGTGGTGCGGAGTGGAATCGAATTGACGGTAGGACGGCAGGCCATCGTCGATCTGGAACTGCCGGTTGGTCAGGTGGCCGAGCGGGTCACGGTGACCGGGGAAGCGCCCTTGGTGGACACCACCAGTGCATCGCTCTCTTCCTTGGTCGACGACCAGAAGATGCGGGATTTGCCGTTGAACGGCCGCGGCTTCACCGACTTGGCATTCCTGCAGCCAGGAGTGTTCTTCCATCGCGAGGCCGGAGCGGGCCAGTCGAATAATGGCTTCGCCAGAAAGGCAAGCATCAACGGCACGCGCCCGGAGCAGAGCCGTTTTCTGATGGACGGCGGGGATATTCAGGACATCTCGCAAAAAACGCCCGGCGGCGTGAGCGGGGTCCAGTTGGGCGTCGATGCCGTGAAGGAGTTCGAGGTCCGGACCAACTCCTTCAGTGCTGAATTCGGCCACTCCAGCGGGGGCGTGGTCAATGCCGTGACCAAGTCGGGCACCAACCAGTTGCACGGCTCGCTCTTTGAATTTCTCCGGAACGACAAATTCGACGCGCGCAACTTTTTCGACCGGGGGAAGGCGCCCCTCCGGCGCAACCAGTTTGGAGGCTCCATCGGAGGCCCCATCAAGAAGGACCGCGCGTTTTTCTTCTTCAACTATGAGGGCCTGCGCTGGCGGCTGGGAACCACCACGCGCGGTGTCGTACCCGACGCCAACGCCCGCCGGGGGATTCTTCCCGGGATTGCTCCCTTTACCGTCAACGCGGCGGTAGTCCCCTATCTGGAAATCTATCCGCTTCCCAACGGCCGCAGCTTTAGCGATGGAACCGGCGAGTACATCCGCACCAATTCCAATCCCACCACGGAAAACTACTGGGTCGCCCGAGGCGACTGGACCCTTTCGGATAAGGACTCGCTTTCCGTGCGGTACAACTCCGACAAATCCGAGCAGACCACCGCCCCAGAGATCGCGAGGTACGATCCCTGGGCCACGACCCACGGCCAATTCGCCAATCTGTCGGAATCCCGGATCTTCTCTCCGACTATCGTCAACTCTTTTCGCTTCAGCTTCAACCGCTCGCTTCCCTTCGACGGCTTTAAGACGAACGGCGATCTCCCGGAGGCGCTGCATTGGGTTCCCGGAAAGCTATTCGGGGACTTGAGTGTCACCGGGATCTCCCATTACGGCACGAGCACCGGACCGGCGAGCTACCTGACGAACCTGTTTGAGTATGCCGACACCGTGACGGTAGTCCGCGGAAGACACACCATCAAATTCGGAGGACAGGCCAAGCGGCTGCGGTTCAATCCGGACGTGACCAACCGTCCGGGAGGCCAATATACGTTCCAGAGCCTGGTCGAATTCCTCCAGAATCGTCCCTTTCGCTTCCACTACCAAAGCCTCGATTCCATTCCGGACCGGCGGTGGCGGCAATCGCTTTTTGGCTTCTTCGGACAGGACGAATTTCGGATGAATTCCCGGCTCACTCTCAACTATGGAATGCGCTACGAGTTCATCACGGTTCCGACGGAAATCATGGGACGCGTCAATAACCTGCGGAATGTTCTGGACCCGGCCCTGACGGTGGGAGACCCCTTTTTCAAGAACCCATCGCTCAAGAATTTCGCTCCCCGGCTGGGGATCGCCTGGGATCCGTTCGGCAATGGAAAAACGTCCGTGCGCAGCGGATTCGGACTGTTCTTCGACCAGATTTGGACGAACTCCTACCGCACACCCAGCACCAACGGCGGGCCGCCCTACTTCAGTCAGTTGCAGATCGAGCGGGATCGGAACGTGCAGTTCCCGTACGGCGCAAACAATCTGCCTCCCTCGGCGGACATCCCGCAGGCGCTCCAGGTGGTGCCCTACCAGTTCTCGAATCCCTACACGCTGCAATACAACCTCACCATTCAGCGGCAACTGCCTTCGAGCATAGTCGTATCGGTCGGTTACGTGGGGACGCACGGCGTCAAGCTGGGCCGCGTGGTCGAAGCCAACACAGCCTATCCGACCTACCTGCCCGATGGCCGCCAGTTCTTCCCGCCCACCGCGGTGCGGAGGAACCTGAATTTCACCATCATCCGCGAGCGCGCCTACGATGCCCTGGGGTTTTACAACTCCTTCCAGTTGAACGCGGCCAAACGGTTCAGTAACGGCTTGCAGTTTCAGGGCTCCTACACCTTTTCCAGGAACGTAACCGACGCGGATGGCATCCTCGGTTCCGTCGATAACAGCAACGCGAGGGACTATGCGTTGATGCCGGAAGATCACCGCAGCAGCCGCGGCCTTTCGTCTCTCGACATCCGGCACAATTTTGTTTTCAACTACACGTACGAGTTTCCGTTCGCCCGCCACCTCACCGGCGCTTTGGGACGTTCGCTGGGAGGGTGGTCCATGAGTGGCGTTTTGGCACTCTCCACGGGGATGCCGTTTAACCTGGGAGCCGGCTACAACGTTTCGAATAACCGCTCGGATAGCTCCACCCAGGCGGATCGTCCCGACTTGGTATCCGGCAGGAGCAATAATCCGGTCTTGGGTGGATCGGACCAGTACTATGATCCTACGGCTTTCGTTTTGCCACTGGACGGTTTTTACGGGAATCTTGGGCGCAACACCGTGATTGGTCCAGGTTTCAGCAACTTCGACTTCTCGCTCGGGAAAGAGACTAAGATCACCGAGAAAACAGGACTGCAATTCCGGGCGGAGTTCTTCAATCTTTTGAATCGAGCGAATTTCGCACATCCGGCCACCACCTTGTTTAACAGCCGCCGGGCCCGCATTGGGAGCGCGGGGCGGATTAACCAGACCGTGGTGGCGAACCGCCAAATTCAGTTGTCGCTGAGGCTAACATTCTAACGAGAGTTAGGCTGTGAGCGCTTGCACCCGAGCCTTCGCCGGATGGAAGCAAGTTATTTTGAACGCCAGCTCAGAACATCTAAAAAAGGCCGGAAGAAGGGGAGGACACATGGCACGCAACGGTCTGGCCGCATTCGCCCTGACATGGGTTTTGGTGACCGGAGGCCACGGCCTGGTGGCTGCGGATTTGAAGTATCCGTTTTTGGAGAGTTCCCTAAACGGCACAGTGAAGTCTCAAAAGGGAGAACCGCTCGAAGGGATATTGATCAGGGCCAAAAAGGAAAATACCAATGTGTCTCGTGTGGTGGTCTCTGACGCCCAGGGCCATTACCGCTTTCCAAAACTCGAGCCCGGCAGGTATACAGTCGAAATCGCTCGCGCGGACGGTCTCGAAGCGGGTCCGCGGGTATTGCAGCTTCAAGATGGCCGGGACCAGCCGGTCGAATTTACGCTTGCACCTGCTAAAGTGATGGACCAGCACATGACCGCGGTCGACTGGCTGCGCAGTCTGCCAGGGACGCCGGAGCAGGTCAAGCTGATCGCCGACAACTGCATCCACTGCCACACGGGCAACCTGCAGAATTTCCGCTTCGACAAGGACAACTGGCTCAAGATGATTCGCTTCATGAGGACCAAGATCATCCACGGAGCGGAATGGGGCGCAATCCATCACGAACCTGCTCCCGGCGCGCAACCCGAGAAAGACCAGCCGGGCTGGGACGAAGAGAACCAGGTGATGGCGGATTTTCTGGCGAAGGTCCGCGGCCCGCAGCCGATCGACCTTTCGAACGCGAAAATCCTGCAGAGGCCCACAGGACGCTCCACTCGCATGATGATTACCGAATACGAAATCCCCTATCACGACGCCGAGCTGCACGATATCGACGTCGACAAGTATGGAATGGTCTGGTGGACCGATTGGCGCTGGCCTTATGTGGGTATGCTGAATCCGGAAACCGGCCAGATGAAATACTGGGAGAGTCCGGTGCCGGAAGGTAAGCCGGAGATGCATCCGGGCGGCCAGGAGATCAGCTTCGACAAGGATGAAAATCTCTGGACCGTCATCGCCTGGACCGGCGGCTTGCTGAAGTTCGACCGGAAGACGGAGAAGTTTTCGAGCTACACGTTTCCCGACCGCGGGCCGCGCCGATTTCTTTCCGTCGGAACCGATCCGTCGCGCGACCGGGTATGGTTCCACACGGACAACTACTACGGCACGTATTACTCGGGATTCCTCGTTCCGGACAAGAGACAGTGGACCATCTATGAAATGCCTTTGAAAGCCGGGAAGAAAGCCTCCGGCATCTACGGCGACGTGAATGACACCAAGGGAAATCGATACCTGATGATGCACCGCGATAGCGACATCGGCTGGATCAATCCCGAAACCGGAGAACTGACACGTTATCCCACCCCGACTCCCAACGCTTTTCCCCGCCGCGGCGATTATGATTCGAAAGATCGGGTCTGGTTCTCCGAGTACAACGCGGGACAGATCGGAATGTTCGATCCGACCACGCGCAAGATCACCGAATACAAGATACCGGATGTCCCGATGGCGCTACCCTACGGTTGCGGGGTGGACCGGAATACGGACCGGGTTTGGGTAGAGCTGTACCGCAACGACCGACTCGTCATGCTGGAGCCTAAGACGGGCGAGACGACGCAGTACTTGCTCCCGGAGTTGCACGTCATGGCCCGCTCACCCCGAGCCGCAACCGCCAGCACCGCGGATCATTCCATCATCTATTTGGGAACGCTGCCGAAGTTTGGCAATGGGAAGATCTACAAGATTGAAACGTGGTAACGCAACCGCGAATCGCGCGTTCAGAAGAGGCCGGAAAAAATGATGACGAAATCTTTCGCAACGCTGGGACTGATCGGTTTAACAGCGCTCTGTCTGGGATTGCCGGTGGCGGCGCAATCTCAAAAAGAGAAGGAAGGGCCTGCCTTATCCGAGAAGGCACAGAAGGGCAAGGCGATTTTTGCCGATCGATGCTTCGTCTGCCACGACGTAGACAGCGCGCGCGTCCGGTCGCTTGGACCACCATCGCTGAACGGTCTGTTCAAGCGCGACAAGCTGGTCACCGGCAAGCCCGTGACGCCGGAGAACGTGAAGGAGATTATCAAGACCGGGCCCACTCAGGGAATGCCCGCGTTCCGTTACACGCTTTCAGACCCGGAGATCGACCTTGTCATCGAATACCTGAAGGTCAAGTGAGTTGTCGCGACAGAAAACGAAGCAATGCCCTCGCACCTATTCCCTCGGCTGGATCCGAACCAGGTAGTTGTTGTGGTCCACGTACCAGACCGTGACCGGATTAGTCGAGTTGTCGATCCACGTCCGGCGATCGTGCGAGTAGGGTTCGGGAAGCACGTACTCCACCCAACGGTCGGTCTTGGGATTGTATCGCACGAATCTTCCGCCGTGCAGTTCGCCGGCCCACACTTCTCCGTTCTTGTCCGGCATGGCTTCATAGAAGGTAACGTAAGGAGTCGGCGGCCAATACTCTCGTATTTGGGCGGCCTTGGCGTCCAACTCCAGCAGCATTCCGCCCCTGCCGCCGAACCAGGGATTGCCCTGCGGATCGAATCCGCCTCGTGCCGCGGTCGAGTCCTTTGAGAAGCTATGCACTTCCGTCAATTTTCCGGTGCGAATATCCAAAATCTCCATCGAATCCCCGCCGCCGGACGCGGAACCTCCCGCCCAGAAGTTCCCATCGTCGGTGATAATGTTGTCGTACGGGCTGTCCAGATTGATCGTGAAGGGAATTCGCTGGACGACTTTCCCCGTCTGCGGATCGAACTTGAGGACGGCTTTCTGCTGGGCCTTCCAAACAAAACCATCGGGAGCGACCGTCAAGTTCCCGCCCATCGGGGAGTTCACGGGGGCCTCGCTCGGTATGCCGACCTTCGCAAACTTCTCCGTCACCGGATCGAACTTCACGAGCGTATGCGCCCAATTCTCCGAAGCCCACACGACGTCATGTTTGTCCACCTGAATGCGGTGCGTTCCCGGCAAAACACCGGCGGTGGTTGGAGGAACCTGGTACTCCTTCACAATCCCCGTGGCAGGATCCAATTTGCCCATGTAAGGAGTGCGGTGACTCGAATACCAGATATTGCCTTTCGAGTCCCCCGACACGTCGTGAGGTGTCAGCAGAACGCGCGGCAGTTCATACTCGGTGATGACCGCCCGGGTGGCCGGTCCGTGAGGACGCGGGAACACTCGCAGCGGAGCGTCTTTCGAATCCGGCCCTCGAACCCGAGCCAGCCAATTTACCAGCAACTCTTCCTGTTCCGGCTCACCCCGCGCGCGTCCGCGGTTGATGAGCGGGGAGCCGCTGTAATGCAGCATGCGGTCCAGCATCAGACGCCAGCTCCGCTCGTCGAACCGGTTCCGGAATATCTGCTGGTATGAATGACATCCTTCCCCGCACATGCGGCTGATGGTTTGCTTTTCCTGGCCGGTACCCGCTATGTTCCACAGCATCTCCGCATCGGTTAGCTGGGAATAGACCTCCGCAGTCGGGGGCAAATAATCCGTTTCGGAGCGCCTCTCGATCACAATGTCCCCGAGTTTCGCGGCCCCATCGACCCGCACGGCCTCCCGTTGATACGGCAGGAATTCGATCGGTCTCGGAATGCGCAGCGTATAGGATGCGGAGGGGAGTTGCGGAAATTCGTACTGGCCGTCCTGATTGGTGTAGACCGTGGTGCGGACTGCGTTCGGCCCGATCAACTGCACCATGACTCCTTCGAGAGGAGCTCCGGCGGCGGTTCGAACGACGCCCCGCGGGCCGCCCCGCAGATTGCTCTTGCCCTGGGGCGCACCCGTCGCGTTGGAGGCCGATGCACGATACCACGGGTTCGCCGGGGGATTGATCTCCTGGTAACAGCACTTGTCTCGCAGATAGCTCAACAGATCCGCGATGTCCGCGTCCGTCATGGAATGGCGGAATGACGGCATCCCCGCGCTGCCATTCCGGATTTGTTGCGTTACGGTGTCGTCGTTGACCGGCTGTCCCGAGCCCAGTTTGGGACGCTTGTAAAGATCCTTCAAACCGGGAGCGGGCGATCCCGACGTTCGCGTGTAGTCGTTGTGGCATACCCAGCACTTGTAGTAATAAATCACCTCGCCCCGTGCCGCACCGCTCGTCGCCGCGATATTATATCGGTCAATTGCAATCGCGCGCTGGAGATCGTTTGTGGAGGGAGATCCCCCAGCCTCTGTCATTTGCCGCGACTGAGTCTGAGCACGGGCAAGTGAGACGACCGGGCTTTCTCCGAATCCGATGATTGCGACAGCACAGATAACCAGGATACCTATTGTCGTGAGTCTATGCATCCTTCCTCCTCGGCCAGTTCGTTCTGCGATTACCGCCTGCTGGATTCTGCTTCCGCAGATCATACCCGTGCTGAAGCATCGATTCAATAACAAAACGCTTTGGCTTCGCCGATCACCACGAATGGATTCTGCTCCGGCTGATATTGACCTGTAGCCGATTTTTGGGGACTTGTGCACTTGGCAAAGTAAGGGAATGGAATTGTGGCGGTATTGATGGACTGGGATTACTTCGACCGCTTGACCTTGCGCTTCGGCGCGTTCTTTCGCTTTGAATCCGAGCGCGGCATATTGGCGGTAGGTTTCACCTTGAGGATTGCCGCAACGAATTTATCGTTTAGGATAGGGATGCGGATTTTTTCTGGTTTGGGCATATTTGAATCTTACCTTAACTTGGTTGTTTCTTCAGTTTGTTGACTTATTTTTCTCAAGCCATCTCGAATTTTTAAAAGTGAGGGGCGATCCAACACCCGCGCTCGCCCTCCGAAAGAATCAAGGTCCAATAAAAGTTCTAGGGATATTCTTCTTTTGCGGCCAGCCAGTTTTCCCTCTAAATCTTTGAAGTTTTCGTAGGCAAGCATATCCGCTGGTTGCAGGGGTACACAATCCTCCCATGAGAGCGGTGCAATAGTGGAAAAACATTCTTTGTGTTCTAATGTTTCGTGTTTTATAAAACGATTGAAAACACGGAGAATTTCCGCGTCATATTCGCAGCGGTCGTGAAAGAGAGTAATTCTCAGGCTGGGATTATGCCTGCAATATCTATAATCTAATTCAAACATGATAAGGCGAAGCAACGCTCCATATAAGAATCCATACATATCTGGTTTGAGAAGGGATGCATCAGGGCCGGAGAAAACTTCCTCTAGGTCTTTGAATGCCACAGAAAATGCGATTGATTCTAGTTTATATTTACTAATTACTTGTACAAGATCAGATGTGAGGGTCTTTTGTTCTTCAATGGACCAATTTTCGAAATCCCCCAAGCAATTACTGCAATCGGAAGCATGATACCGCGCGAGCGGCTTGCGGTTTTGTTTCTTTAGGTATTTGTTCCATTTTTGAATACACCTCTTCCAGTCATAGGCGACCCATTTCCATTCACTTCCAATTCCAACAAGGCAGGCCAGAGTAAATACGTTGTGGGGATGGATTTTTTCGTCCCGATAGCTCTCATCAATATATCCTCGAAAAACCACGAATGTACCATCCTTCGACCCCAAAGGATTAAATCCATCCCAGAGTTGCATCAACGGGGGTTCGTATTGACTTTTGCATACCACTACGCTACCCTGCTTTCTAGGCAGCGTTGTGTAATTATTCCCTGCCACTCACCCGAAGCTTCCTCCAAGAATTCTACGGGCGAGACACAGAATCTTTCAGCATGAGCCGCTTGCCGCTCGTCATCTTCAAAGCAGCAACGGCGCGTTCTCTATCGTCCATCTTGCGGACGTTGTACCTCCAATCAAACTCCCTCAAATACTGCGGCAAATACTTCTTGCTCCAATGATGGTAGACACCATAGTTGCCGCGTTTCAGGATTGCAAAATAACTCTCGACGGTGTTGGTTGTAATACACTCGCCGTTCTCACGACGCACATATTCATCGGCGCTGTGATTGACGCGGGAATGTCTGCGAGTCCTTCCGACGCTTTTCAGCACGTTTGAATCATCGGTCATTAGGTGCGCGTCCTTCGCAACCATTTCCTCGATAATTGGCCGAATGGTTTTAGCTGTGACACGCTCGATATGCTGAGAGCGGACAGAGCCGCCACGCTGCAACACAGAGACCACGGCAGCTTTGCGAGTGGGCGAGTAATGATCCTTTGGCCGCTCTCCGGGCCTTGTATGCTGCGGGATGCTATGGCGTGGTTTTCCACCAAAATAAGTTTCGTCAACCTCGACGATCCCGGAAAGAGTTTCTTTGACTGGTTCATGCGTTAGCACCCAGCGGATACGATGAGCCATGAACCAAGCGCTTCGATAGCTTCCGATTTCAAGATTTCGCATCAACTGGTGTGCGGAAATTCCTTTCTTTGACGATCCCATAAGGTGAAATGCCAATAGCCATTTGTGCAGCGGGATATGTGAATCTTCAAAAATTGTTCCCACTGTTACGGTGAATTGCTCACGACATCCGCGACAATTCCATACGCCTTTGCGGACGCCTTTCTTCGATCCAGGACGAGGCTCAAGTTTGGTGGCGTTGTTTAATTCGCCGCAATGCGGACAGATCGGGCCATCCGGCCAGCGCATCTTTTCGATGTATTCCCGTGCGGAATCCGCGTCTTTGAATTGTGGTGCGAGCAATCCTTTATGTTCCATACTTCGAATGTATCAGGCTTTTCATGCTTTGTCAAGTGGATAGATCCGGATTTTTGCCTTGACGCCCTATTGCGGCGCGCGTATTATTCTGCCCAAGAGCAAGTTGGCGTCGGAAATCAGTTATTGATAGCTAGGCGACGTTTTAGGCGGTCCGTAACTAAACAAGCAATCTCGATTGTCCAGCCGTGCGAAAACGGCGACGGGCGGCACAGGAGGCACGCGATGGTGCAGAAGCATTTGGCCGGTCCTTCCAGAACGCACCGGCAGGTATTCCACATTTTAGTCTGCTGCGTATTGGTTATGCTCGGTTGCGTCTGTGCGGGTGCTCAGGGCACCGACGGAAGCATCCAAGGTAACGTAACGGACACCACTGGCGCGGTTGTTCCCGGCGCAACGATCACGGTCACCAACATCGAGACCAACCTCCAGCGCATCGTTACCAGCAATAGCGCGGGGTTATATGCCGCCACGAACCTGCCTCCCGGGAGATACCGGGTCCAGGTATCGATGACCGGTTTTCAAACGGTACTTCGGGAGTACCTCAATCTAGTAGTGGGTCAGCAAATGGTTCTGAATACCCAGTTGCAGGTGGGAGCAATCACCGAGCAGGTGACCGTCATGAGCGAGGCCCCGGTGGTCAATACTACGGTGGCCCAGGTCTCCGGGTTGGTCGGCGAACGCGAGGTGAAAGAACTGCCGCTCAACGGCCGCAGTTTCGACAACCTGATCACGCTCAACCCGGCGGCGGTGAATACCACGGCGCTGAAGTCGGCGGGCGCCTCATCCAGCAGTGGGCCTGGAAACTACTTCGCCGTTGCGGGCCGGCGTCCCGGCGAGAACGTTTTCCTCTGGAACGGAGTTGAGTTCCCCGGCGGCAGCGGCGCCAACAGTGGCACCCCTGGGGGCGTGAGCGGTCAAATGCTGGGAATCGACGCGGTGCGAGAATTCAATGTGATGACCAACATCGATTCCGCCGAATTCGGCCACCGGGCCGGCGGCCAGATCAATGTCGTAACGGCATCGGGAGGCAATTCATTTCATGGCAGCGCATTTGAGTTCCTGCGCAACAGCAAACTGGATGCGCGGAACTTTTTCGACCACCAGGGCAGCACGGCCGATCCACGCCTCCCTCCCTTCAAGCGAAACCAATTCGGGGGATCGGCGGGCGGGCCGATCCAAAGAGACAAAATGTTTATTTTCGGGAATTATGAAGGATTCCGGCAGCGTCTTGGAACCAGCTTGCTGGCCATCGTGCCAGATCGAGAAGCCCGGCAAGGCCTGTTCCCAGTGAACGGGGTTTACCAGCCGGTGCCAAATATCAATCGCGGAATGCTGCCGTATTTTGGACTGTGGCCGGAGCCGAACGGCGGCGAGATCCTTGTTAATGGCTTGCCAAGCGGAACGGCCCGAGCTTATAGCAGCTCTTCGAACCCGGTTGGCGAAAACTTTGGAACCGTGCGTGTGGACCGTACTCTTGGGGGCAACGATACGCTGAGCGGATCCTACACGATGGACGATGGGGAAAGCATCACGACGGGAAATAACCCGTACAGCCAGCTCGCAAACTCACTGAGGACCCAGGTATTGACGCTGACGGAGACTCATATCTTTTCCTCCAGCGTCGTGAACTCCTTTACCACCGGATTTTCACGGCCCAATTTGACGGTTCTTTGCCCGACCGCCGTGACAATCCCGGGAGCCAATACGCTGATTGCGGGACTTCCCCCGAACTATATGGCGCAGATCAAGATCGGAAGCGGAGCGCAATCCACGGCGTCTGCGATCGAGAGCGCCGGCTCGCAAAACTCCGGAAGCCAGCAGACCGAAATCGTCAACACGTTCACCTGGGAAGACCAAGTGCACATCACCAAGGGCATTCACACCTTCACGACCGGCGTGTGGTTTGAGCGGCTGCGGTGGGACGAGTTGAGCTACAACTTCGGGCAGGTCACGTTCACGGATATCCCCAGTTTCCTCCAGGGAAGAGCGGCCAGCATCAATGCACAAATCAAGCAGGCGTCGAACCCCTGGCGGGAAACGGAGGGCGCTTGGTACGTGCAGGATGCCGTCAAGCTGCGGCCGAACCTCACGCTGAGCCTCGGCGTCCGCCACGAGTTCACCAGCAACTTTACGAACAAATATGGGAAAGCGGCGAACTATATCGCCGTGAATGGCATCCTGCAAACCGAACCGCGGCTGGCAAAAGATCTGTTCCTGGAGAACAACGCGAAATGGCTGTTTGGCCCTCGGGTGGGAATCGCCTGGGACCCCTTCGGCAACGGCAAGACCAGCATCCGCGCCGGCATCGGACTGGCCCACAACCTGGTTGACAACATCGGATGGTGCTGCCGCAGCACGAATCCCGAATTCACAAACTATACGTTCCCTCCTGCCAACGCCAATACGCCTCCGAACTTCCCGGTAAGAATTGATCCGGCCGGCTTCAACCCGGCTGCTTTCGGCGCCGTGCCGGGCAGCTCCGGCGGCGGCGGCGGGATCGAGACCTCTCCCAAGACTGCCACGGTGATCAACTATCGGGTTGAGATCGAGCGGGAAGTCGCTGCGGGGACCTCGCTGCGCGCCGTATATATTGGCTCGCGCGGCTATCATGAACTCACCCGCTCCGACGGGAATACGGCGGTTCCCATCATCTGCCCGGCGCCCGGCTGCCCGGCAGGATTGAAGGACGGTACGAAATATTTTCCGGCCACCATCGTCCGGCGCAATCCGAGGTTGGGAAGTTTTGTTCAGATGTACACTTCCGCCTATAACCGCTATAACGGATTTGCATTGGACTTAAACCGCCACTTCCGTGGCGGGTTGGCTTTGCGCACCAATTACACCTACGCCAAGAGCATGGATAACGCATCTTCCTTAACCAGCGGTCAGGCCCACGGAAACAACGCGGTGGTGATGGATAACTACGACCGGGCCCGGGATTACTCGCTATCTACCTTCGACGTCCGGCAACGTTTCAGCTTTCACAGCAGCTACGAATTGCCGTTGGGGTCCGGCAAGGCATTCCTGGGCGAAGCAAAGGGTGTTGCGGACAAACTGCTCGGCGGCTGGCAGTTGAACCTGATCGCTGCATTGCAGAGCGGATTCCCCATTTCTCCTCAGATGGGCTTCAATCGGTCGCGGGATGGAAACTCCAGCACGCCGGATCGGCCCGACATGGCGCCCGGCAGAACTCTTCGCGATAACTTTTATCTCCGCACTCCGGATCATTGGTTTGATGCCACGGCGTTCCTGCTGCCGGTTGCCGGAACTTACGGGAACGTCGGCCGAAACGTGATCGAAGGTCCCGGGCTGAAGTCGGTGGACCTGTCTCTGGTCAAAGCGACTCGCATCACGGAAAAATGGAGCCTGCAGTTCCGGGCGGAATTCTTCAATCTCCTGAACCACGCGAACTTCGGGCTTCCTGGCAACGTCGTACTGCAAAGCAACGGAACGCCGGCAAGCTCCGCGGGATTGGTGGCCGACACGACGACTACATCGAGGCAAATCCAGTTCGGAATGAAGCTCAACTGGTAGCTCCGCGGACGGTGGATCGTGACAGCTTGAACAGCAAGTGAGGGAGAGCTATGCAAAACGGCAAACACGAACTGTCGGCGATTCTCGCAATTTTCGCGATGGGAACAACTCTGTGCGTTGCTGTGCTGACAACCTCAATGGCCCAGGCTCAAATGAGGGCCACTGCGATTGATAGTAACGCGGGCAAGAGATTTCCGGCTGACGAGCTCCAGCGCTCAATTAGGATCGATCGGTACCGCCTGGTCGCTGATAGCGGCGCCGAACGCGGCGAGACTCTTTATTTCTACAAATGCTGGATGTGCCACAACCAGTACACGGTGAAAGCGCAGTATGGAGATAAGGCGCCCTTCCTGTTTCTGAAAGACCTGTTCAAGCGTCAGAAACTAGCCTCTGGCGAGGCGGTCAACGACGACACGGTAACTGCGCGAGTCAAAAATGGCGGCCCTGGCATGCCGTCGTTTCGCACCGATATGTCCGATTCGGATATCGCCGATGTAGTGAGCTACCTGCGCGGGGGCAAATGTTGCCTGGAGGGGGAAACCCCGCCGCTGAATCCCTGGTATCAAGCAGAAACCAAGAAGTGGTCTGTCCCGACCGGAACCTCAGGCGGCGCCAGCGGAGTTGTGCGGATCGCCAGCGGAGATTCGCCAGAGGGCATCATGGTGCAGTTGATCGCGCCCAATGGCGTTCGGACGACGGTATATGCGGGCGAGGACGGACGCTACGAATTTCCCCAGATGCAAGCGGGGGTATATGCCTTGCGAATCGCAAAGCCTCTGCAATATAAGCCCTACCGGCGGGATTCGGTTCGGATTGACGGCGCGTCCAAACTGGATGACATTGCCCTGGAAAGAATCACCGCTTCCGAGATGCTGCCGGCGACCCCGGAAAGCGAATCCCAGCTCAGCGGGGCGGAGATCTTGTGGAATCTACCCGGCACGGCCGCCGAGAAACAGGCATTCAATAAGGGATGCGGGTGCCACTCGTACCAGCAGGTCTTTCGGAACCGGTTCGATGAGCGCAGTTGGCGCCTGATCGTGAACAAGATGATTCATTACGGCGGCGCTACGATCATCAATCCATCCGCAGAGGGCGGCCGGGCCAATCCGGAAGAAGAAGAACGATTGGTGCAGTGGCTGACCAGAGTACGTGGTCCCGAGTCGAAGGATCAGCCGTACATGGTGTTTCCCCGGGCTCGTGGAGCTGGAACCCGCGTGGTCATTACAGAATACGAGTTGCCCCGGGTGTTGCTGAGCCCGCATGATGTTGCCGGAGATTCCAAGGGAAACATCTGGATTTCCAGTCACAAGACCCGATACATCGGGAAATTGGATCCCCGCACGGGAATTATCAAGGAGTACGCGCTGCCGTTGACCGCGGGCGCTCTGCCAGGAACGCATCGAGTCGCAGTCGATAAGAACGACATTGTTTGGCTATCCGAAAACTGGGCGCATCATCTGACCAGATTCGATCCGCAGACCGAACAGTTTACTCAAATGCGCATCGAGAGCAGAACTCCGATCAATTCGCCGGGATTTGGAAACTTCGCTGTGGCGCCGGATGGCTATATCTGGAGTGCAGAAACCGGCCAATCCCAGAGCGGAGCGTTGAACAAGATTGACCCCTCATCCGGAACAGCCAAGATCGTGGGCCAATATCCCTTCAAGAATGTTCGCGGCACATACGACAATACGATCTCTTTGGATGGAAAGTACTGGGCGGGAGGTTCGCCCTCCGGCGAAGGGAATTCCATAGAGCTTTTTGAAATAGCCACGGGCAGGATGCAGGAGTTTAATACCGGGACTCGTATGTCAACGCCTGCCAGAGGCGGGTTTGATCCATACGGGAACCCGTGGTTCGGCGGGCGGGGCGGCGCTCTGGTTGAACTCGAAGTTAAGTCGGGCCGGATGCGGGAGTATTACCCTCCCATCCCCTATGCGCCCTTTGCCAGGTTCTATGAAGCAATGCCGGATAAGAACGGAGAAGTCTGGGGAGGAGTAAACTTTGGCCGCGGCTTCGTGAGGCTGAACCCCAAGACGGAGCGGTGGATCGAATACGTGCTGCCGGAGCCCTTTTCCTATGACCGCAGAACCTGGATTGATAATTCCACAAATCCTGTTACGGTCTGGTACGTGGATTACAACGGTTACGTGGTGCGCATCCAGCCCTTGGAGTGAGAGAGCATCCCGCAATTGCCGGTCGCCAAAACCAATGCGCGATCTAAAATCAGAGACATAGCCCGGCATCCGTTCCGTTCGACTCCGCTGTCCAAACGTAACCTGCCTGCTGCGAACAAAACCATCTTTGGGAATGATTATTCGTTTGGGGTTCTATCCAACCCGCTGGGGCCCTGGGTCTTTGCTGCCATAGAAGTCTGGTCTCGCCTCTGGCCTTCGACCGTTGTTGGAAAGCGGCGTTATCGGAACACCCTCAACTTGTTTCGAGACCTTGCGCCCGGACCAATGGAAACGACGTCCCGCTGATCACTACCGGCGGATTCAAGTTCTATCGCCGGAACCTTTGCCACGCGCGCCGTACGCAGCGGCTGGAAGATCATCTGGAGCTGCTACGATGCCGTACAACTTCGTAAGACCTCACCGTGCTTTGAAGTTTGGACGCGAAGTCAGAACTCCGGCCATGCAAGCAGGTCTGACCAAGAAGCGGCGGACTTTCCGCGAGGTCTTCACGTCAGTCCCGAACTTTTTGTGCTTGGTCAGGATCGCCTGTGTGTTGTTCTTCCACAAGAATTCGCCCAGTCGGGAAGGCGCGGCGATTTCAGAGGCTGCTTAACAACACTGGATTGCAGAAGCACCGACATACCTGGCCGATGTGCGCGGGTTGCCAGTTGCTCGCGAATGCGTTATTTTACCCGCATGAATAAAGTTGCAATTGTATCCGGAGGCACTTACGGAATTGGCCGCGCGATCACGCTGAGACTCGCGGGGCAGGGATACTCCGTCGTGGCGTTTGGCATCGACCAAAAACAGTCGGCAGGGACCCGCGACGAGTTGCAGAAACTCGGATTGTCAGCCGATATCCTCGAAGGCGATGTTTGTAGCAGTTCGGATATAAAGAAAGTTGTGGACCTGGCAATCCAGAACTACGGGCGGGTGGATGTTTTGTGCAATAACGCCGGCATCCGCACATCGGGAACGCTGATCGAGACGGATGAAGAGCTTTGGGACAGGACCTTTGCGGTTAACGTAAAAGGAATGTATTTTTTGACCAGAGCTATACTGCCCTTTATGGTTGCTCGGAAGTGCGGTGCCATCGTCAACATGGCTTCCGGCTCGGGCTACGGCGGAAAAGGACGCATCGCCTATTGCGCCAGCAAAGGCGCGATCTTCGCTTTTACCCGGTCGTTAGCCGTGGATCATCTTCAGGATCACATACGCGTCAACGCCGTGGTGCCGGGATTTACGTTAACCGGAATGACGGAAGGATTTCCGGCGGAGCGGCTGGAAGCCCAAGCCGGGAAAAATGTCTCAGGACGGCTGAATCGACCCGAGGATGTCGCCAGGGTGGTTTGCTATCTGGCATCGGAGGACGCGGCAACGATCTCCGGGGCCATTTGGGACGTCGGCGGGATACAGGGGCAGATGTCGATGTGAAGTCATGCCCCGGCCGTTCGACCGCAGTTTGAAACAGAGAGGACGTCACAGATGAACGGCAAGTGTAGAAGCGCGAAAGTCGATCTCGCCAAGGCGCAAGAAGCGGCGCGCTCGGTGGATTTGAAGCGCGGCGTGGTGGGGCGCCGCATTTTTTCCGATGAAGAAATCTTCCAAATGGAGTTGCAGCAAATCTTCGCGCGGTGCTGGCTCTATCTCGCCCACGAAAGCCAGATTGCATCGCCCGGCGACTACGTGAACATCAACATGGGGCAAGAGCCGGTCTTAGTTTGCCGGGATCGCGACGGGAAGATCCACGCTTTCATCAATTCCTGCACGCATCGCGGGAACTCGGTGTGCCGCGCCGACATGGGGAATACCAAATCGTTCGTCTGTCCCTATCACGGGTGGAGCTACGATACGCAGGGGAGGCTCGTGGGAGTGCCGGGCCACGACACTTTGTATCACGGAGAACTGAAGCAGGAAGAATGGGGCCTCGGCAAAGTTGCTCAAGTGGCGAGCTACCAGGGATTGATCTTTGGCAATTTCGATCCGGAAGCGCCGCCGCTCGAAGAGTATCTAGGAGACATCCGGTGGGGCCTCGACCTCCTATTTGAGCAAGGAGACTTTGTGGCTGTGCCGGGCACCGTTCGCTGGGTGATGGATTGTAACTGGAAATTTCCGGCCGATAACTCCATTGGCGATATGTACCACGCCGACATTACCCACCGGTCGGCCATACTGGTTGGTCACGCTCAGGGGACGGGAACGCAAAAAGGCTATGACGGGAAAATGATTCCGTACAATAAGCGATATCTAGATGGCTTCACCGTGGTCGCCGAGTATGGACACGGCTTCACCGCCAATTATACGATGGAGGGAGAAATCGATTTGAATTCTCCGCTGTCGAAATGGCGAACCAATCCCGAGGTCCAGCGGCGCCTGGGGCCGACGCGCTCGCGCGTCAATCGCGCCAACATCAATGTGTTCCCCAATCTGTTTGTGAATTCCGGCTCGCGGGAACTGATGCTGCATAATCCGCTGGGCGTGGCGGAGACGGAGGCATGGAAGACCATTCTGGTCGACAAGAACCTGCCCCCGGAAGTGCAGCGAATGCAGGTCGGAGCGTCGAACCGGCATTTCGGCCCTGCCGGGATATTTGAGCAGGATGACGGGGAGAATTGGGTCCAAAGCACCGCCGCGGCCGGAACTCCGGTCTCGCGGCGTTACGATCTCAACTACGCGATGGGCCTTGGCAAAGGCGAAATTGTGCCGGGACAGAACGGCGAGCCGCCTCGCGTCGAAACCCTGGTGAACGAGCATGCTCAGTTGTGGCTGTACCGGTGCTGGTCCGAATACATGGGGGCTTCCAGTTGGGCGGAGCTGAAAGAGAATCACTCTCGGCCGGAAGGAATTTTGTAGTCATGAACAGCACAACCACAGATAAGCCGCAGGTGAAGCGGAACATTCCGGAAGATGTCTTGCTTCAGTATGAGATCGAGCAATTCCTGTACGAGGAAGCCGCGCTGCTCGACGAACGGCGATTTCACGAATGGCTGGATCTGCTGACGGACGATCTGCAATACTGGATGCCGGTGCGCACGACTCGCGCGCGGGGAGACGAGGAGAACGAGTTCGCCAAACTGGGCGAAGGCGCTTTCTTCGACGACAACAAGGAACAGATCAAAATGCGCATTCGGAAACTCGACACGGGGTTCTCGTGGTCGGAGGACCCGCCCTCGCGCACGCGCCACCTGGTCAGCAACGTGCGCATCCTCGAAAAGCACTCGGGATCGGAATTGAAAGTCGGCTGCAATTTCATGATATACCGCAGCCGGATGGCGAATGATGAGGACCTGTGGGTGGGACGCCGCGAGGACACCTTGCGGAAAGTTGGAGGAGCGTGGAAACTCGCCAAACGGCACATCTTTCTGGATCAGGTGAGCCTGCATTCGAATAATTTAACCGTTTTCTTTTAGGGCGGACGCAACGGAGCGGGTTACATTGTAAGATTGCGCGACGATACCCTCCACGTTACATTTTAGTTTGCGCGATATGGGGCGTTGACTTGTGGTGCGCAATATAAGAAAGTGTTAAATATTTTCGGCGGGACCTGTTGATTCAAGCGCGGTACAGGAGGGTACTATGTACAGAGTGTTGGTGTTCGCTTTCGTCGTCGTCACTTCCGTTAGCTGGGCAATAGCGCAATCGCAACCTAAAGCTTCCATCGCGAGGCTGGATCCGGCCCTGGATGCCATCGTGCCTGCCGGAGCGCAGTTGGAATTGCTGAAGGACGGATTTAAGGACGGGCTGGAGGGCGGAGTCTGGGATCGCAAGGGGGGATATTTACTCTTCAGCAATAAGCCCGAGCAATTGATCAATAAGTGGACGTCCGATGGCAAGATGTCGGTCTATTTGAATCTGGCTGAAGTTGCGAAGGTCGCAGATCCAAAGGCCACTTTGTCATCGGGAACCACGATGGATAGTGAAGGGCGGCTGGTGTATTGTTCGCCAGGAGAGCGGGCGGTCATTCGCATCGAAAAGGACGGCAAGCGCACCGTCCTGGCAGACCGTTATCAAGGCAAACGTTTCTCGCATGCGAACGATCTGTCTTATAAGTCGAACGGAACGCTTTACTTCACGGACAATGGTGCTCCGCCGAAGGGAGAAACGGAGGAGCTGCCCAATAGCGTATATTTGCTAAAGAAGGGGCAGGTCCAGTTAATATCAACCGGGGTGATTCTCCATCCCAATGGAATTGCCGTTTCCGCCGATGAAAAATCCGTCTACGTCAACGATAGCGGGAAAAAACAGGTTTGGCGTTTTGATATTCAGCCCGATGACAGCGCCATCAATGGCCGTCTGTGGCTGGACATGAGTTCGGATAAGGCCCCGGGTGTGCCCGATGGGATGAAGGTCGACAGGAAAGGCAACGTCTATGATGCCGGCCCCGGAGGCGTTTGGATTGTGTCTCCAGAAGGCAAGCACATTGGAACTCTTTTGCTTCCAGATCGAGCCACAAATCTCGCTTTTGGAGACAAGGACGGGAAGACCCTCTACCTGGTGAATCATACAACCCTTTACCGGATTCGGTTGAACGTTGAAGGCGTGCGGCCCTAGAGCGTTCTTTACCCGATGGGCAATTCGGCTTGCACTTTTCTCACTCCGCGCGGAGGTTTCCCGCCGGGCCTTGCTGATCTCGGCCTGACGGAATCGTTCCCTTTCCCTCGACCGGAATGAAGTATCCTACGCGGTCGTTGGGTTGGCTTCCCCACCACATCCTTCCCTCTTTGTCGGGGAAGAAGTCACGGATGCCGTTTTCCGAATACGGAAACGGGTATTCGATCACCTCGCCGTTATCGGGATTCAACTGCCCGATCACGTCCATATCCATGGAGGAATACCAAACGTGCCCCTTCCCATCGATACCGAGCGCATACGGAGTGGGACTCGGTCCTGGCAGCGGGAATTCCTTGAACGTTTGCGTCTTGGGGTCAAACCGGGCAATCTTGCCGCCGCGATATTCGTTGAACCACACCATGCCTTTTGAATCGATCTTCAGCCGCCGCGGATATGAATCCGGAGTAGGCGGCGCGTATTTCACCAGCTTGCCTGTCTTCGAGTCCACTTTCCCTATCTTCCCGCCCTGCGTGAACTCGCTGAACCACACGTTGTTGTCCTTGTCTACCGCAACGCCGTAGGGGTTGAGCACATCGTTGTAATTCGTGAACTTTTCTGTCTTGGGATCGAACTTTGCCAGAGGGCCGCCCGTCGACCACACGTTGCCCTGCAAGTCGATCGCCAGTGTATGCTTCGATCCCCGCTCCATGCCCTGCGCCTCCGGATGCTGCGGCGGAGCGTCATACGCAACGATCTTTCCAGTTTTGGGATCGAGTTTGCCGATCTTGTTCTGGGCCTGGTCGGAGAACCAAACCATGCCGTCGGGTGCCG
>ORMF010135585.1_pt1 | contig 86976 bp, 68 predicted proteins | sample 1779871 | NCBI WGS metagenome assembly ORMF01 (sample SAMEA104232316, study PRJEB22302) | groundwater metagenome | biome: forest; feature: aquifer; material: groundwater | place: USA | collected 2011-08-07 | depth 5.4 m | reverse complement strand
CTCTGCATTCAAGGGAAGCGTAATGGCGTATGCTTCCATAACGATTGCCACGGGCGCAACGCTGGACGGCAGCGCGCTGGCGCAAAATGGCGCGGTTACATTAGATACCAACGCTGTTACAAAACAAACTAGTGTTCCGCCTCCCCCTCCGCCGGCGGACCAGTTGCCTGTAGACCTCGGATCGGCCGCGAATTTCGCGGTTCTGGCCAGCAGCACGGTTACCAACACCGGCCCTACCATTATTAACGGGGATTTTGGGGTTTGGCCAGGCACTGCGGTCACTGGGTTTTATCCGCCCGGAGAAGTGAACGGAACGATACACGCCGGCGATACTGCCGCACAACAGGCGCAAGCCTCCTTGACCATCGCATTTAACAACGCCGCTGGACGCACGGTAGGCGTAGCCAACGTGGCCGGAGATTTGGGCGGGCGGACCCTCCCCCCGGGCCTGTATAAATCCACCTCCACGCTTGCGATAACGGGGGATCTCACTCTGGATGCCAAGGGCGACCCGAATGCCGTCTTCATCTTCCAGATTGGGTCCGGACTGACGGTAGCAACTGGCGGCCGGGTTGTCCTGATTGGTGGCGCTAAGGCGGCCAACGTCTTTTGGCAAGTTGGCAGTTCAGCCACGCTGGGAACGTACTCTGCATTCAAAGGAACCGTAATGGCGTATGCTTCCATCACGATTGCCACGGGCGCAACGCTGGATGGCAGAGCGTTGGCGAAAATTGCCGCAGTTACATTAGATACCAACGCTGTTACAAAACCAAAAAAGTAGTTTTTGCAACGCCTTGACAGTGTCGCAGCCACATGAGAAGTTCCTCTTGGAGCCAAGTAAGTTCCGCTTTATTTGGGGGAGCATGGCGGAACGACAAGAGGAAACAAGAGGAACTTCTCATGTGGCTGCGACATACGGCGGTTACCAACACCGGTCCTAGCATTATTAACTTCCGCTGTGCCCAGAGCTTTCTGCTGCAATCAGGCAGTACGCCACTGCGGAAGGCGGCAGTTAAGCCGAGAGGAAGAAGGATGACAGTCATGCCTAGATACAACAATCACAAGATCTGGTTCACAGCATTCTTGCTACTCATCTTCGGCGCCGGATGCAGCGACCCGGACAAGAATGGCGGCGGGAAAGGCCCACCCACGGTGGTTTCCGTAGCGCCTCTTAGCGGCGCCAACGGTATATGCCCCAATACCATCGTCGTCGCCACCTTCAGCAAGGCGATGAATCCTTCCACGATCAATGGCACAACCTTTACGTTGGACGCACCGGGCCCGGCACCCGTGGCAGGGCAAGTTACCTACGATGCGTCAAGCAACGCTGCGACCTTCACACCAGCAAGCGATCTCGCACTGGACACCCTCTATACCGCCACGATTACCACCGGGGCCAAGGACCTGTTTGGCAATGCGCTAGCAAGTAATTTTGTATGGAGCTTCACCACAGCTACCACCGCATGTTCAGCGTCCCCGGTACCGTTGGGATCGGCCGGAAATTTCAAAATCCTAGCCGGCTCCACCGTCACGAATACCGGCCCCACTACCATTGCGGGTGGTGACCTTGGGCTAAGTCCGGGATCCGCGGTTACAGGATTCCCTCCGGGAACGCTCATTCCCCCGGCGGTCATGCACGTAACTGATTCTATCGCAGCGCAGGCCCAACTCGATTTGACCACCGCCTACAACTACGCCGCTGGATTACCAGGAGGTGCGGTTCTGCCCGGGGATATGAGCGGCCTGACTTTCACCCCCGGCCTGTACAAGACCTCGAGCACGGTTATGTTATCGGCAGGGAACGTCACTCTCGATGCACAAGGGGGCGCCAACGCTGCTTTCATCTTCCAGATTGGCTCCACGCTGACTACGATCGGCTCGACTCAAGTTGTCCTCGCCGGAGGTGCCCAGGCTAAGAACATCTTCTGGCAGGTCGGCAGCTCAGCTACTCTGGGAACGAACTCAGTCTTCCAGGGAACCATAATGGCGCTTCAATCGATCACGCTGGATACCGGTGCAACCCTGCATGGCAGAGCGCTGGCCCGCAATGCCGCCGTCACATTGGATAGCAATACCGTCGATGACCCGTAAGCCACAAAGCAGCCGGTAGTGGGACCAGCTTGAGGCCGGCCCACTACCAGGCTGGAAGCAGGATTTCAAGTCACCACGTTCGGAGGAATGTTCATATGTCATCACACTCTCAGAACTCTTGTGGCCGTGTTGCCCTTATGCGGTTGGCAGTAGTTGCTGTGCTGTGTAGCGTTGGCACGCTCGCAGCAGCGCAGGATCAGCCTGCTCCCAAATGGGAGCTTTTCGGCGGATACTCCTTCTTCCATCCCGGCGCCGATGTGCACGGCACGCTTCCAGGAGGAGTGCTCCCGTTGACCAGCCGCTTGGAATCGAATCCGCGCGGCCTCGGTGCCGGCGTCACCTACAACTTTAACCGCTGGTTCGGATTGACAGTCGAAGCTCCCCGTGTGAAACCGTAAAAGCGATTTCTGTGGACAAGGAGCTGTCCTTTTTGCGCTTTTATCCCGCGGAGGAGGAAGAGGTAACCCGCAAGAATTTCTCTTCTGATGCGAGTCGGCTACCTTCCGCTGTAGCTGCCGTTTCGTCGAAACGATCTGGCCGACGCCGTGTATCCGTCGGTCGAAAACGCGCTCATATCCGCTCATAGTTCAAATGAACTGGGTAGAACTGACAGTGTTTTTGAGAACCTGAGTCATCCCGTCCGTGCTTCAGATTCAATGATTTAACTGAAAGCGGTCGTTCTCATAACCCAAAGGTCGGTGGTTCAAATCCACCCCCCGCAACCACGAACGCCACTGCTCAAAGAGGCAGTGGCGTTCGCCTGTTTTGGACCAAGCTGAGGTGCACGAGTCTCCAGAAACTGGGTGACAGCCTGTTCAGGCGCGAAGAGAAAAGTCGCGGTCTCCAGGAAATGTTCACTCACCTGCCGCCCACGCATATGGTGCGAGGGCGGTTCCGGCGATTTTCGTTTGCTCGAGGCACCAGGTTGCACGCCCACCAGCGCATTTCAGCTCTTTTCCACGACTGTTCGAAAAGGATCAGAACCGGAAGACAGGCTAGCAACCGATTCTGTGGTACCAGTCTGGATGTGGTGATGCTGGGCCAGTCGAGTCCCGAATTACCAGGGTAGGCTCGATAGCAATTTCACTCGGGTACTCTTTTCGTCCTTCAATGCGTTCCACCAGAGTCCGTGCTGCGGTTTCACCCATTTCCCGCAAAGGCTGCCGCACCGTGGTAAGGCGGGGAGTCTGGTAGGCGGCCTCGCGGATATCGTCAAAACCAACTACCGAAATGTCCCGAGGAATGCGCAGCCCAAGTTCTTGAATGGCGCGGATCGCGCCGATCGCGGAGACATCGTTGTAAGCGAAGAGCGCCGTGAAGCACTTCTTGCTGGAGAGCAGTTCCTTTGTAAATCGGTAACCCATTTCAGGCGACGGGTCGTCCTCATCGAGTTGCCTCGTGAGTTCGGGCGAAATTTCAATCGCCATTTCTTGCGCAACTGCGCAAATCGATTCCCAACGGTCCTCGGAATCTGAACTGAAGGGCTGGCCCCGGATGAAGGCGATCTGCTTGTGACCCAGCTCCGCAAGATGCGTCAGGGCCAGGCGCGCTGCCTGGTTGTGGTTCAGGATGATGTTGGTAACGCCCTTCACTTTCACATGTCCCGCGACGGCGACCGTGGGTATGGGCATGGCATGTCGAACACTGGTGTCCACCGTGATGAAACCTTCCACCCCCCGGGCGAGAAGAATGCTGGAGTACTGCTCGAGCAGCTGCGGGTCGTGGCGGTGGACCACCGTCAAAAAGAAATAGTTATTCCGGCGCAGGTAACCTTCGATGCCGCTGATGACCATCGCGCCATACGGGTCGCCAATTTCTTCGGTGATGACGCCGATGGTGTAGGTCCTTTTTTTTCGCAGGCTGCGGGCAAAGAAATTCGGCCGGTAATTCAGCTCGCGCGCGGCGGCAAGAATGCGGTTTTTCGTATGCTGTGGGATCGCTTTGGCCGACGGGGCATCATTCAGAACCGAGGAAACCGTTCCGGGCGTGAGTCCCACCCGCTCCGCAACTGCTTTAAGTGTCACAATACCATCATTCTTCGGAGCTTTCATACTTCGGGACTTTCGTAGGCAGCGACCGCATTGAAACACGCATGCGCAGGGTGGAGCAATCCCTTTTTCTTGGAATTATTCCAAATTCAGCATTTTGCTTCCAATCTTAGGACGAGCCCACTCCGGGCGATGGGTGACTTCCTTTCCCCACTCGTCAGGGACCTCGCCGACCCCAAAAAACAAGGCGTCTAGTATTTTTCTATTATTTTTTTCTTGACAAAACAACTCACTGTGCAGCCTAATGTGCGGATTGTAGGTAAATACACAAAATCGATCAGGTAGCATAACAAAATCGATATTGTTGCCCTGGGGGGCATATGCGTACTCGTCAGTGGTGGACTGTGGTTGCCTGCCTCTTGTTTGCACTGCCCTTTGCTTCCGCGCAGAAGACCACGGGGACGATCACTGGAACGGTCGTCGATCCCACTGGCGCCGTGGTGCCCGGCGCCGCGGTCACCCTGGTCAACGCGGGTACGGGCGCAACGCGTAACGCTGCCACTAACGATCAGGGCAGCTTCACGTTCCCTGAGCTCAACGCGGGCACTTATAAAGTGTCCGTCAACAAAACTGGTTTCAAGCAGTCCATTCGGAACAATGTGGAATTGCACGTTGCCGGCATTACCAGCATGACCGTGAAGATGGCGATGGGCTCATCTTCGGAAACGGTCAGCGTGGAAGCGTCTCCGGTGAACGTGAACACGCAGTCCGGCGAAGTCTCCAACATCATGCTGGGCCAACAGGTGCGCGAATTGCCGTTGAACGGCCGCAACTTCGTGCAGTTGACCACGTTGGTGCCGGGCGCGGCCGTGGGTGAGAGCTTCGACTCCAAAAACAAGGGCTTGCTCGCTGGCGTGGACATCTCGTTCAGCGGCGCCCCCTCCAACGCGAACCAGTGGACGGTCGACGGCGCCAACAATAACGACATCGGTTCGCAACGCACCATCCTGATCTACCCCTCGGTGGACGGCATTGAGGAGTTCAAGATCCTGCGCAACAGCTACGGGCCGGAGTACGGCGGCGCGGGCGGCGCCCAGATCAATGTCATCACCCGCGGCGGCGCCAACCAGTTCCATGGCGACGCGTACTACTTCGGCCGCAATGACGTTCTGAGTGCCAAGAACTTCTTTCTCGGCCAGTGCAACCCGGCGCAGCCTTCGACCTGTCGCAAGCAGATGCTCCGGCGCAACGACTGGGGCTACACCTTCGGTGGACCGCTCAAGAAAGACAAGGTGTTCTTCTTCTGGTCGGAAGAGTGGAACCGTGAGCGCCGTGGCGCGGTGCGGCAGGCGTGGATCCCCACCCCGGCGGAAATCAATGGCGACTTCAACGACATCGCGGATTGCGCTCCCGGTTCGGGCGCGCCGGCCGTGCCCAAAGATCCCCTTACCGGCGTAGCGTTCGCCGGCAATGTCATTCCCAGTGATCGTCTCAGCCCGGCAGGACAGGCTTATCTTTCACAGTTGCCAGCGCCGACTAACTCCAATCCCTGCGTGCCTAGCAACTGGGTCCAGTCGGTCAATATCCCGTTGAACTGGCGCGAAGAGAATATTCGCGGGGACTGGAACATCAGCAAGAGCACTACGCTGATGTTGAAGTTTGCGCAGGATGCCTGGGAGAATCCGCTGCATGCCTATGGCGAAGGCGGTCTGTGGGGCTCGCAGGGCTTCCCGGCGGTCAACGATAGCTGGAACCAGCCCGGCAAGATGGCGGTGGCCAAGCTTACTACTACTATCGGCACCACCGCAGTGAACGATTTCCAGTTCTCCTGGTCCGCGAATCGCATACATATTCAGCGGGCTGGTGATAATCCGGGACTGGGCGCCCAGATCACCGCAGCCATGCCCACGGTGTTTCCTGCCAGCGGCAAACTCCATTCCAACGATCTTCCCGAGCCCATCTGTTGGTGCTCCACTTACTTCGGCATCCTCTCGCCGTGGGACAATCGGCAGGATCTGTACACCTGGAAGGATGACTTCTCCAAGGTTAGTGGGAAGCACACTTTCAAGTTGGGCATTCTGTACGACCGCAACGCCAAGGACGAGGAAGGTGGCGACGAGGCAGGGGGCCTCTGGGGCGCCACCGGCATGGCTACGGGGGCAATAAATTACTTGACTCATCCACTCTAATTTGCTAAAGTTCGGACATGGAGAACAAGGCCATGCCCGAACCAAAGAGCCTTCAAGAAGCAATCGTCTACTTCTCGAATCCTGACAACTGCATCGACTATCTTGCGATTCGCCGTTGGTCGGATGGCCGCGTGCTTTGTCCGACTTGCAACTCCGACAAGGTTAAATTCAATGCCGACCGTCGCATCTGGCAATGTAGCTCCCATCATTCCAAGCGCCAATTTTCTATCAAGGTTGGAACGGTGATGGAAGATTCTGCGATTCCCTTGGACAAGTGGCTTACGGCAACTTGGCTGATTACTAACTGCAAGAACGGAATCAGTAGCTATGAGATCGCACGAGACGTGAAGGTTACTCAGAAGTCGGCATGGTTTATGCTTCACCGCATTCGGCTGGCAATGCAGGATGATTTCTTCGGCTCCAAGCTTGGTGGAGAAGTCGAAGTGGACGAGACCTTCATCGGCGGGAAAGCGCGGAACATGCACAAGAGCCGCAAGGCGCGTCTTAGTGGCCGCGTTGATGATGACAAGTCCGTCGTTGTCGGTTTTATGGAACGTGGCGGAAAGGTCCGAACTCAGGTCGTAGAGAAACGCCGCAAACACAACTTGCAGCCGCTCGTCAGGGATAGAGTCGAGGCAGGTGCGGCACTCTATACCGATGCGCTCAAGGCGTATATCGGCCTTGATTCCGACTACGAGCACAACGTAATTGACCATGCCGTGGAATACGTTCATGGCCGCGTACACACGAACACGATTGAAAACTTCTGGTCGCTTGTAAAGCGCGGCCTGCATGGCACGTATGTTTCGGTAGAGCCGTTTCATCTGTTCCGCTACCTTGACGAGCAAATGTTTCGATTCAATAACCGCAAAGACATTGACGATTCGGGCCGCTTCGATATGGTCGTATCGCAACTTGTCGGAAAGCGTCTTACCTTTGCCGAGCTAACGGGCAAGGTGGGAGCCGCCACGATTAACTAAGCCTTGGACTTTGAAGCGCGGGAAGCGGGCGAAGCCTTAGCCCGCTTTTTCTGCGCCCTTTTGCGATGCCACTCTTGGTCGCGCTTCTTGATTTCCTCGTGCGATACGGAGAGAAGAGTTCTAACCACGGTATCGAACTTATCGGCCTCTGACTGAGATTTACGCATCGGGCGTTTCCTCGGTCACTGGATTGGTTGCTTGCAGTTGGTCAAGCACTTTGGCATCGTAAAATCCCGGCTGATTCATTCCCATGAAGGTTAGGTCGCTGTACATGTCAGAGGTCGCCTCTGGATTAGTCATGCGTTCGACCATGATCCTGCGAGCCTCGTAGGCGATCATGTCTGCTGCTTGGACGCCAGGAAACGAATCGTCATCGACAAAGCACATGGAATGGATGCGCTGCTTCACTCTGGCGAACCGTGACTGAAACGGGTTTGGGTAATCCGCCATTGTTTTCAGCGTCTCCAATTGCTTGTAGCAAGCCATTGCAAACTCTTTGTCATTATCAACAACAACCCCGACGGGGGAAGTCTTATCCACTACTTCAATTGCGTCCATGGCCCGCATGATGAAGAAGTGAAACGCCGCGTGAACTGGGTCTTTGTATGCCTTCTTGAACAACTTATCTGTCGCCGCCAATTCCCGAAAGTGCTGAGAATCAACAACAGCCCCGACGCAAACAATGCGCGACTCGCGGACGATTTCCCTAAGCTCCTCAAGGATGAGCGGCATTACCTTGTTCCACTTTACTTCCCCCCATTTCTCTTTCAATTTTTTCCAGCCATCATCCTTGTTATCGGGCTTCGTGATTCTGGCCATGTGTATTGGCGGTAGTCCCCACTTGAATCGGCATGCAGTCCAATGAGCAGAAAACGCTTCCCATACTGGTGCGTCGGCAACGTAGCCGCAAAAGGATGTGCGATCTGCATTCGAGTTCATCTTGCCGCTTTCATCGCCGTAGATGCGAAACATAATCGTCCACTCTCCGGTCTCTACTGAATCCGGTAAATCGTAGTTCGTCCCCTTCTGGGGCTGTCGGGAAAACATTCATAAACCTTCCCCGGCCTAATTGATTCCATGCTCATCACGCTACACCCTTGGATGAGTCAAGTCAATTATTGCCGCTACGGGCAACTGGGGTCCCGACACCGGAAGTTTCTACGGCAACCTGCTGACGAAGCAAATGCTGTGGGGCGCCAACGAGAACGCGCGCAATATCGTCAGTGTCATCCGTTGGAGCGATGTGGAGCCCTACGCGGGTGACAGCTGGAAGGTCAGTCGCCGCCTAACGTTGGACTTCGGCATTCGCTGGTCGTTCATGCGCCCGGAGTACATGAACGACAATCACCTTTCTGGCTTCCTCCCCTCGCTTTACAACCCGGCGCTCGGAAACGATCCGTGCAACGGCATACTTCTCGCCAAGGGAGCCCCAAACCTCTGTCAGGGACTGGGTGGGGGCACCGGCGGGACCTACTCAAAGTATCGCAGCCTGGTCCCATCCAACAACCATCTGATCTCCCCCCGCGTTGGCTTCGCATGGGATGTGTTGGGCACGCAGCGGTTCGTGTTGCGTGGCGGCGCCGGGCAGTTTTTTGCCCGCGACCCGGTGGGCATTTCCATCCGCATGGAGCAGAGTAACCCGCCGTTCGGGATCGGCGCCGGTGGTGAGCATACACTCGATCCTTGCAGCGTAACTGGATTGAGCGGTTGTAGCGGCGATTTCACACCAGGAGTGAACCTGTTTGACTGGGCCTCCGGAGGCACGCCGGGCCAGGGCCTGGAGAACAACACCAAACTGTCCAATAGCTGGCAATGGAACCTGACGACGGAAACGGCGTTCGGGAGAAACTCCAAGCTGGAACTCGGGTGGGTCGCTTTGCGTGGCATCCATCTCGAATCCGCGCATGACGCCAACCAGATCGCTCCGGCAAATCGACCGAATTACATCCTGCGCGGTCTGCCCTGCACGGTCGAGCAGCCCACGAACTGCGGCCAGAGTGCCGGCGATCGCAGTGATCTGTATCCCTTCGGCGCCTTAACCACGAACCAGATCACCATCTGGGATCACCGCGGTGATTCGATCTATCACTCCCTACAGGCGATGTTCAGCAGCCGGTGGGGCAAAAACTCCATCTTCCAGACCAGTTACACCTGGTCGAAGAACATCTCGACCACCACGCTGGGGTACATCGGTACCGGTACGGTGGTCTCGGACACTTACAATCCCAAGGCGAACCGAGGGTTGGCTGACTTTGATCGCCGGCACGTTTTTAACGCGAGCTTGGTCTATAACCTGCCCGCGCTGGACGGGCAGAACAGCTTCTTGCGCGGCGTATTCGGAAACTGGGAGAGCAGCACGGTCGTGAACGTTGCGTCGGGACCGCACCTGACAATCAGCGGCGGCGTCAATGATATCGTCGTCGGGCACGACTCCGACGGGAACGATGTGATCGGCGGTGTCGGCAATCCATGGGGCACGGGGAATGCAGGCTCTTTCGGAGCTCGCCCCATTCAGACCTCGGCGTCGTGTTTCACTAACAACAGGCTACAGTTCCTCAATCCGGGAGCCTTCACCTTCAATGGGTTCGAGCTCGGCGGATATCCCAATACGGGCCCGGGCCAGTGTTCCGGACCGGCCACCGCCGATGCAGATTTCTCAATCGACAAGAATTGGAACCTGCCGTGGCATGGCGGGCGAATCTTCGGCGAGGCGGCCCGGATCCAGTTCCGCCTGGAGATGTTCAACGTGTTTAACCACCCGATGTTCCGGTTCAATGGGGCGAATCTGAACTACCAAACCAATGGAGGCCAGATCGTTAACAACGTGATCCAGGGGACGAGCTTGCAGACAGGCTCGCCGTTCGGGCACACCCCGTTCGCCAGCACCATCGGCAACCGCGAGATCCAGTACGCGTTGAAGCTCATCTGGTAGAGTTGCTGGAACAGCGGTCAAAAGCGAGGCCGGGCTTGACATCCATCAGGCCCGGCCTTTTAATTTAGGAAACTTCTATCCAGGCACTGGCATGGTGCCGCAAGTTGCCAGGCTTTGCCCTTTCCCGCGCTGTGGTGTAATACCGGATGCTCCCTCTTGCGACGCTCGGCACGGGTGCGCTCCAGCGCCACGGGGCGGGAAGAAGAATGCAAAGAAGGTGTTGCTTGTGAGCCACAGGGTGAACCCTCGCACTTCCTGCCAAATTTTCCTGCTGGCCCCCTTACTTGTCACTTTGCTCACTCCGCTGCTGCCATCGCAAGCCACCGGCCCTACGCGTATTTCGCAACTCATCCGCCAGAATCGTTTCGATGACGCAGAAAAGCAACTTTGGGATGTGTTGACACGCCAGCCTGACCAGACTTGGGCACTGCGTTTGTTGGGCACGGTCCGCCTGCGTCAGAACCGCCCGGCTGAAGCCGAGGCTCTCTTTCAGAAGGCGCTGGCCCTTGATCCGCGCGACATTCAAGCCTCCCGCAGTCTGGGCGACGCCTACCGGGCTCAGAACCAGACTGATAAGGCCATTGCCGCCTACACGAACACGCTGAAAATTGCGCCGGCGGATATCGCTTCCAATACCGCTCTGGCAAGCCTTTATCAACAGGCAGGGGATTACGTACATTCGGTAGAAGCGGTCGAGCGTATTCCGCCCGCCTCCCGGCCGCCGCAGCTTCTTCCCGTCCTGGCCGCGGATTACTTCGGCAGCAATCAGCCGGCAAAGATTGGGCCGCTCATCCGCGCTGTCCAGGGCTATCGCGCCTCAAACCTGCCGGTGGTCCTGGATTTCGACGCCGTGCTGCTGCGCAACGGCTACGTGGGAGATGCCGACCATCTCCTGCGGGCTGTCAAGCCCCTTAAGCCCTCGGCGGAGTATCTGCGCGCGCAGTCGCGCGTGCGCGAGGCGCAGGGCCAACGTGCCGAGGCACGCGACTTGCTTGCCAAGGCGCTGAAGCTCCAGCCCAAGTCTTTCGATCTCCTCTTCGACTCCGCGCGTATTGCGGCACAAGATGAGAAGTGGGAGGACTCGGTCGAGTTCCTGCGCCGCGCCGATCAGGTACAGCCCGATCGCCCGGACGTTCTGCTGAAGCTGTCGCTGGCGCTATTGAAGACCAGGCGCCGCGATGCCGCCGTCGCGGTGGCTCGTAAGCTGGTTGCCATCGAGCCGGATAATCCCGACAACCAGTACGTGCTGGCATCCACGCTGGTCTCCACCGATCTTTTCGAACAAGCCAGCCCCATTGCCCATAAGCTCGTGCAGGTCCGTCCCAATGACGCGAACGCCCAGTTGCTGCTCGGCGCGGTGCAGTTCAATATGGGCGACGTCGAAGAGGCACGTAAAAGCTTGGAACGCTGCTTGGCACTCGATCCGAACCTGGTCGACGCTCGTTACTATTTCGCCTTGATTGCCCAACGGCAGGGCGACTATGACGCGGCGCGAAAGCAGCTGAAACAGGTCGTTACAGTGCATCCCGAACACGCCGCCGCTCAGGCTGAGCTCGGCATGTTGCAACTGCGTTCGGGCGATGTCGCAGGAGCACGCGCGGCCCTGGAGACAGCTGTCAAGCTGCGTCCCGACGTTTCCCAAAGCCATTACCAATTGGGATTGGTGTATGGCCGCCTTGGGTTGCAGGAGCAGGCCAGTGCTGAGATGGCCGCGTACCAGAAACTGAGACGGACGGAGGACGATTTTCGCAGACGCGAGGCCGGCCTTCCCACTTCCACCACGCAGCCGCCGCAGCCCTGATCATGATGTGCTCCCAAGCCGCCCCGCCGAAGTCGCCGATACTGCTCTCGCCGGAGAGCTTTCTCTCTCTCATCATTCTCAATTGCGCGTTGATCCTCGCCGTACCAGCCTCCGCGCAGCAGCCCCCCCAAGCCGATGCCGAGCCCGACCCGATGGAGCAGCACTTTCATGCGGCCCAAACCTTCCAGCTCGCGGGCAACTTAACGCAGGCCGCCGACGACTATCGCGGGGCGATCTCCCTTGCGCTCCAGCGCCTTGGCAATATCCGCACCTCGCAAGGCAGCTATGCCGAAGCGGCGAAGCTGCTGACGGCCGCCGCCAGCATCGATCCGAAAAACACGGACGCTGCCATTGATTTGGCGGTTGTGCATTTCTACACGGGTGAGTTCGATAAGGCGAGATCCTACGTCGAGCCTGCCCTCGAGCGCGAACCTTCCAACTTCCGTGCGTTGAACTTATCCGGCAAGATTAACTTCATGCGGGGAAACTTCCAGTCCGCCGCGGAGCGGTTGCAAGCAGCCTTGGCGGTCAAGGCCGACTTTGACGTCGCCTACAGCCTGGCTTTAGCCGACTTACAGCTCAAGAAACTAGCGCAGGCCAGCGTGCTGTTCGACGAGATGAAGGCTTCCATAAAGCCTTCGCCGGAACTGCATTTGCTGATCGGACGCGCGTACCGCGAGTCCGGCTTCCCGGAGGAGGGCGCGAGTGAGTTCAAGAAGGCGATTGCTCTCGATCCCAAATATCCTCACGCTCACTGGCTGCTTGGCCTTACCTACCTGATGCAGGGTGACAAGAACTACGCCGAAGCTCGGCAGCAATTCGAGGCTGAGCTCGCCATTGATCCCCAGGATTATTCCAGCCGCTACTATCTGGGGGTCGTTCAGTTCAACCAGCACGAATTCGGCGCCGCGGAAGCTACTCTGGAAGGCGCCGCCCGCCAGCGCCCGGATAATCCGGACGTCTTCTTCTATCTCGGCCAGTCATACCTACAGGAGGCGCGCTTCGAGTTCGCCGTGACCGCCTTGCGGAAGGCGATTGCACTGTCCACCGACCCGGGCCGCGATGTCAGACAACTGGCCAAGGCGCACTCCTTCCTCGCCGAGGCCTTGCAGAAGCAGGGGAAGACTGGGGAAGCTGCGGCGGAATTCGCACGTGCCGAGCAGCTAAAGACGAGCGCATCTCAGAGCGTCGCAGCCACGTCGTTCCCAAGCACATCGGGTGGCGCGCGAGGTGTTGCGCTGGCATCCGATGTGCAGGAGTTACGCAAGATGATGGGGCAGGCGCCCGGCCAGAACGCCGCCGAGCGCGCGCGCGAGTCTGAATACACAAAGTCAGTGTCGAAGCTCGTGGGGGAGGCCTACCACAACCTCGGCGTGATCGACGCCCGTGCTTCGCGCTTCGCCCATGCGGCGGAGGAATTTGCGGAAGCCGCACGCTGGAATCCCGAGATCGAGGCCTTGGACCGCAACTGGGGTTTGGCGGCTTTCCGCGCGGAACACTACGATCAAGCCATCGGACCACTCCAGCGCCAGCTCCGCCGCACGCCGGACGATGCCGCCGTCCGGCAGATGCTTGGTCTGAGCTACTACATGACGGACCAGTTCACCAACAGCGCGGATACCTTCCGTCCAATTCTGGGCAAACTGCCCGACAACCCGGGGCTGCGCTATGCCGCCGGCATCGCGCTGGTGCGCAGCGGCGACTCGGCAGCGGGCGCCCGCCTTTTCTCGGAGATATTGCAACAGGACTCGAATGTTCCTGAGGTACATCTCATGCTTGGCGAGGCTTACTCCGAGCAGTCCCAGTACTCGGATGCGCTGCTGGAGTTCAACCGCGCGCTGCAAATAAATTCGCGCTTGTCCGATGCGCATTATTACGCCGGGATGGTCTATTTCAAGCTGGGCAAACTGGAGGAAGCCGCCCAGGAGTTCAGCGCCGAGCTGGCACTGAACTTGCGATCTATTCCCGCCCTGTATCAGTTGGCCTACGTCCGTTTGCAACAGCGCCAGCCGGATGAGGCCATCCGCCTGCTTACCGACGTCGTGGCACAAAAGCCTACCTACGGCGATGCGCATTACCAGCTCGGAAAAGCGCTGCTGGAGAAGGGCGAGGTCAACCCAGCCATCGAGCATCTGGAGACGGCGACCCACTTGCAGCCGCAAGAATCCTACGGCTTTTACCAGCTCAGCATTGCGTATCGGCGCGCCGGCCGCGCGGACGATGCGGAGCGAGCCCTGCGCACCTATCAAGAACTGAAGGACAAGGATTCCCGCAAGATTTCTCCCGGCGGCCACACGAAGTAACCGCGAGGCGTGCTACTTGCCGGCGGGCGAATCAAGGGTCAGCGGCAGTTCAACGGTGCCGAACAGGCCCGTCCGGTTATCGCGAACTCCCAGGCGCAGCGTGTAGTGCCCAGGTGAAAGCTTGATGGGCACCGGCATCGGAAGGCCGTTCTGCGCGATGTGGGCGAAGGTCTGCGGTTTCAGAGGCGCCTCGGCTTGCTGCACCTCGGCCTTCACCAGCTTGCCGTCTGGCGTGAAAGCTTGCACCTGGAACTCAAGGTTGCAGTAGTGGGAGTTCTCGGAAATCGTCTCAAAGCTGATGGTGTGCGGGTCCACCATGAATTCGATCTTCACCTCAACGCTAGCTGCCGCTGGAGGCGGCACCGCACGAGCGTAAAACAACACACCCGTGGAACCGATGGAGCCTCTTTCCAGCGCCGTCTTCATCTCGGCAGTGCCGCCGCTCCGCCAGTTCAGGGGATCGATCGCATAGTACCCGCGGCGATGCCGCACGGCCACCCCTTCGCGCGCCACCTTCACCTGGATGACGCGAAACTTGCCGTCCGACTGCTTGCGGCTCGGATAGTAGCCGAGGACGTAATAAGCGCTGCCATCCTGCAGCGCGTCGGCCATCGCGCGGTTAAGATCGTTGGTATTGAGAAAGACGCGTCCTCCGGTCTCGCGCGCGACCTTAATCAAGGTGTCCTCTTTATTGAACCGCTCAAATACCTCCTTGCTGGCCGCGTTCATCTGCTCGTTAACGGTTAACTTGATCCTGCCGTTCGCGTCCCGCCCCGACAAACTCGGATCCGAGATACTCGTTCCCGCCAGCCCCCGCGCGTCGATTGTGTAAATCGCAACATGTGCGTCCGACAGCAGGTTGGTCGTCTCACGGATCCGGTCCGCATAGGAGCGATAGACAGCCAAGTCTTCCGCATCAACAAGTGACAGGTTCAGCGGCATCGACGCCGAGAACCAGATCAAGTTCTTACGTCCGGGAAATCCCGCCAGATAGCGGGCGATCGCCGACAGAGCATCCATGGTTGTGGAGATCCGCATCTCGAAGCTATTGGCGGCGGTCTCTTTCTCGAACCGGGCTAACACGGATGAGAGATTCGCGACCGATCGTGAGCTCTCCACCTCTCCCGTGGGAACCTGTCCCGTTCCCCGCGCCGGTATGCTGGCTCCGGCAAACGATGGAGCTTGTAACTGGACGTCGGCGCCTCCTTGTCGTCCCGCGGCCGAACTTTGTGAACGGTAGTTCCGCAGGGCTGCAATCAGCAGCGCCGGATCGGACGTGAAATCCTGCAGCACTATGAGCTGGTTGCTTAAAAGCAACACCGCGACGCGCATGCGATGATTGAAGTGATCAGCCATGAATTTCAGCATCTGCTGCCGCACATACATCTGGTTGTCGGCCGGCGTGTTTACACCGTCGAGCAGCAGGACGGCCACCGGGCCCTCGGTCTGCTGGTACTCCGGCCGGTTGGTAACGACGTGCGGCGGCAGCGGCGGAGGCGGTGTCCGTTTTTCCAAGTCGCCGAGCTGGTGAACCGAGAAGAACGACACCTTCTGCGGCTTTCCGTCTTCAGAAATGATGAAGTCCTTCGCGGAGAGGTCTTTCACCGGATGGCCAGCTCCGTCGGTCACGACCACGTCCACCTGCACCAACCGTGTCGTGGCACGAATCACCACCGCGGAGTCAGAAGTACTCTGTTGGGTTTGCGCGCGAGTGATCGCCACGCTCAGGCAGGTGCTGAAAAGAAGTAAGAAGATTCCGTTGACTTTATGCACGTGTGCCACAGCCGACGAAGATGGTACCCCGTATCGTGTCATGGGGCAATGTCGTCGGCGAGTCTGGTCACAAGCGCGGACGAAGTGGATACCTTCATTGCGCCGTGGTCTATGAATACTGCACATCAGGCACTTGCGGGCCATTCCGGGGCTGGCCCCAATGTTCCCATGCGATAGAATGAATCCGCAACCGCCCAAATTTATGCGAATCGGTACAGTGGTGGCTCTTTTCGTTATTTTTTTGGGAGTTTCTCCAGCGGCCCAAACGAAAGCTCCGGCAGCCCCCATCCCGCAATTCGACGACATTCCCCGTCAGGCCGGCTTGACGGTTTCGCACATATCGACAAGCGAGCAGCACTACATCATCGAGTCCATGAGCGGCGGCATTGCCCTGTTCGACTGCGACGACGACGGCAAACTGGACATCGCGGCCATCAACGGCTCCACGGTCGATCGCTATCGTGCTGGCGGTGATCTCCTCGTCACGCTCTACCACCAGGACGAGAACCTCAAGTTCAGTAACATCACGCCATCCGCCGGGCTGGCGCGCAAAGGCTGGGGCCTGGGGATCGCGGTCGCCGACTTCGACAATGACGGGAAGCTGGACATGTACGCAACCGGCTTCGGCGGTTCTGCGCTCTACCGTGGACTGAGTGGTTGCAAGTTCGAAGACGTCACCGGCAAAGCCGGCGTAGGCGGCAGCGGCTTCATGACAGGCGCTGCCTGGGGCGATTACGACCGCGACGGCTCCGTCGATCTATTCGTCTCGCGCTACGTGCACCTCGATATCGACAAGCTTCCGGAGTTCGGCAGCAACGAGAAGTTCTGCCGCTTCAAGGGGATCCTGGTGCAATGCGGCCCCTGGGGTATGGAGGGCGAAAGCGATTTCCTGTTCCACAACCGTGGCAATGGAACGTTCGAGGAAGTCTCGACGAAAGCCGGTATGGACGATCCGCGACATCGCTACGGACTCGGCGCGGTCTGGAGCGACTACGACAACGATAGCTGGCCCGACCTGTACGTGGCCAACGATGCCGGGCCGAATTTCCTCTATCACAACCGACACGATGGAACGTTCGACGAGATCGGCCTTCTGACCGGGGTTGCGCTCAGCGATGACGGGCAGGAGCTAGGCTCGATGGGCGTCGACTTCGGCGACTACGACCACGACGGGCGGCTGGATATTTACGTTACTAATTTCACTGACCAGCCCAATAATCTGTATCGCAACCTGGAAGCACAAGGCTTCACTGACGTCGGGTGGGCGTCCAAAACCGCCCAGCCCAGCTATCCGTACGTTAAGTGGGGCTGCGGGTTTGTGGACTTCGACAACGATGGCTGGCTGGACATTTTTGTCGCAAACGGACACGTGTATCCGCAAGTGGATGCGATTCCGGGGGGCGTGCAATACCGCGAGCCGATGCAGCTGTTCCGCAATTTGCAGGACGGCACGTTCGGGGACATCTCCGCAGTGTCGGGGGTAGCACAAATGCCGCTGGCATCCCGCCGGGGTGCAGCCTTCGGCGATATCAACAACGACGGCGCGATCGACATGGTGATCCTCAATGTGGGCGAGCCACCGACATTGCTCATCAATCGCCCGCAGAACGTCAACCATCGCGTGCTGTTCAAGCTGGCAGGCGCAAAGAGCAACCGCGCCGCGATCGGCGCTCGCGTGACTATCACCGCCGGGAAACTGACTTCCTTCAGCGAGGTGAAGGCCGGGTCCAGCTATCTCTCGCAGAACGATCTGCGCGTGCACTTCGGCCTGGGGCCCGAGAAGAAGATGGGCACTGTCGAGGTACGCTGGCCGAATGGGAAGACCGAGGCGCTGCACGACGTGGCGGCCGACGCGATCTACACCATCATGGAAGGCCAGGGCATCGAGGAAACGAAACCGCTGCCGCCAGTGAAGGACGAGACTACGCCGCCTGCGGCAAAAGCGCGGTAATCTCCGCCGCTCCGGCCAATCGAACTCCCACACCCGATCCCTTGACCAGCGGAACCAACCTTGCATTGGCGGCTCTTTGCTGGCTGCTGGCTTTTGTGTTTTTAGCCTTGACTGCCGCAAATACTCGTTTACAATAACGATTTTGCTGGTTCCCCCGCTATTTCGATTCTGTTCGAAAACGGTCTTGCAGTGGGGGACAACCGTCCTCTGGAGGATTCATGAAGCGCCGCCTTGGGCTGTGGGCCGTTCTGTTCTTCCTTTCTCTTTTTTCGAACGCACCGTGGGCATGGGCCGGAGATGGCATTCCAAAAGCTGCATGGAAGCGCCCCATCGGAGCGCCTTTAGTGAATGCCGGTATCAAGAAGCCCGCTCTGGACCAGGGGCACATTGACGACGGGTACTGGCAGGGAGCGCCGGTCGGGGGATTCGGCGCGGGAACGTTTTCCCGCACCTACCGGGGTGACTTCGCCCGCTGGCATGTGAAGGCTGGCGTCCACAAGTATCAGACGGTTTACGCCAATCAGTTTGCGATGTATCAGAAGTCGGAGGGCGCGACCGAAGGCGTGGCGCAAGTGCTGGCGGCTACTCATCCCAGCGGTTTTCAGCTCAGCAACTGGAAGTGGGACTATCCCGTGGGCGCGGGCGACTATTATTCTCTGTATCCCAAATCCTGGTACGACTATCGTTGGGACAAATTTCCCGCGCACGTGGTGCTGGAACAGTTTTCGCCAATCCTCCCTGACAACTACCGCGAAACCAGCTACCCACTCGCGGTATATCGCTGGCATGCGGAGAACCCGACGGATAAAGCCGTCACAGTTTCCGTGGTGCTTTCGTGGGAGAACATGCTGGGTCTATTCCGCACTTTCTCTCGAGATCTGTCGGGCGGGCTCTCTGCCGGGAACCACAACGTCTTCAAGAGTGAAACAGCTTCAGGCGGGACGATGAAGGGAATCGTTTTCGACCGCAATCGCCCGCCAGGAATCCCGGAAGAATGGGATGGTCAATGGGTGATTGCCACGCTGGAGTCGCCCGGGGTCGAAGTGAGTTCTCAAACCACCTTCCTGCCGGATGAGAGTGACGGCAGCGAAGTTTGGAAGCCGTTCGCCGCGGACGGCCGTCTCGCCAATAACAATCAGTCCTGGATCAGCAGCGGCGAGACCCTGGCCGGCGCCATCGCGGTTCGGTTCACGCTGAAACCTCGCGAACGCCGCGTCGTGCCCATGGTGATTGCTTGGGACATGCCGGTCATGCAGTTCGGGTCCGGGCGCAGATGGTATCGGCACTACACAGATTTCTACGGCACGACCGGCACGAATGCATGGCAGATTGCCCGTGACGGGCTGCGGAATGCAGAGAAGTGGAGCGATGCCATCGACGCCTGGCAGGCGCCCTATGTCAACGACGAGAGCAAGCCGCGCTGGTATCGCGGCATGCTGTTCAACGAGATGTATACCGTCGCCGACACCGGATCGTTCTGGGGACGCCCGGTCGGCTCCGATCCTAAAACTCCCCAGACCTTCACCTTCATGGAGTGCTTCGACTATCCGTACTACGGCACTCTGGACGTGCGCTTCTACGGCTCCATGCCTCTGGCCAAGTTCTGGCCCGAGATTGACAAGCAGGAGTTGCGCCAGTTCGCGGACACGGTTCGCGAGGACTTGACCGACAAATCCATCTGGGTTTGGAAGACCATGAAAACGCGCTCGCTTCAATTGCGGGTGCGGAAGGCCAAAGGGGCGGTACCGCACGACCTGGGCGTCCCACAGGAAGATCCGTTCATCCAGCCCAACCAGTTCGGTTGGCAGAACACGAATGACTGGAAAGACCTCAACAGCAAGTTCGTGCTTATGGTTTACCGCGACTACGTGTTTACCGGAAAGAAAGACGTTGCATTCCTGCGCTACACCTGGCCCGCAGTGCAGGAGGCACTGGAGCATCTGCGTCAGTACGACCACGACGGCGACGGCGTCCCGGAGAACGATGGCTATCCCGATCAGACCTACGACGACTGGGTGGTTCGTGGCGAGAGCGCCTACTGCGGCGGACTCTGGCTGGCGGCCTTGCGCGCCGCGGAAGAGATCGCGCGCGCATTGGGTGATAGCGCGTCGGCCACCAATTACCGGAACCTCTTCGCCAAGAGCCAGGCCAGCTACATCAAAAAGCTCTGGAACGGAGAGTATTTCCGCTACGACATTGCCAGCGAGTATCGCGATAACATCCAAGCCGACCAGCTCGCCGGCCAGTGGTACGCCAACATGACTGGACTCGGTGACCTGGTTCCACGCGATATGCGGCAGAAGGCGCTGAAGAAGATCTACGATTTCAATGTGATGAAATTTGCCAACGGTGAAATGGGGGCTGTCAACGGCATGAGTGCCGACGGCAGCATCATCAAGAGCAACGAGCAGGTGCAGGAGGTGTGGACCGGCACTACATTCGGCCTGGCTGCACTTATGCTCAGTGAGGGTATGAAAGATGAGGCTTACCGCACCGCCTGGGGCGTGTACCACGTCACCTACGAAACTAAGGGCTACTGGTTCCGCACGCCGGAGGCTTGGGAAATCAGCGGTAATTATCGGGCGTCGATGTACATGCGTCCCGCCGCGATTTGGGCGATGGAAATGACGGCACCGCCGAAGTGAAGGAGTCTGTAAATTTACACCGCCAAATCCTGGCTTCCTCCGTGTCCTCTGTGGTAAATCAGGCTTCGGTGCCTAACCCCTGAGGACACGGTGGACACACAGTCACACCCCACCGTCCTTCCGCTTGCGCGGAGGGTGCAGATTTTGCAGGATTTTGCAGGACTCTGCCGTTGGGGTATTGCTCCAACGACCAAACAACGCACCCCATGCCCAGCCCGGACGACCATTGCCCCGCCTTGCTTGGCCTTGCGGGGGCTCGAGCCGCTTTCCGGCAGGCTCGCGCTGGAAAGCGGAATCATGGGGATACCAAGCCCAGCTCGACGGGGCCAAACACGCGCTCGTAATCTATCAACGAGCAGAGAAGGATGGGCCTCATGAAGCTTCTTGAATCAGCAGGAACAATTCTGTTGGCCTGGGCCGCACTGGTTGTCGTCCAAGTGATTGCGGGAATTATTGTTCCGCTGAACGCCCCTTCGGTCCCGCATGTGTTTTTGTGGCTGATGGCAGTTGATCTTATTATGGTCACGGTCCTGGGCTTTGCCGGGATGCGATCCGATTGGCGCGGCTTGAAACTGGGGCTAGCACTTTCCGCGATTCCCTTCGGGATCGCCGCGGTGAACGCGGTTGAAGGAGCTGTGTTCCTTACCAAGTCCGAAATCAACTGGCAAAGGCTGATGGTCAATATCTTCGTGGCGTACGCCCTCGCGACCCCGCTCTGGATGCTGATTTTCGGCCGGGGCGAGCAAGCCATGCCGGCGCATTATTGTCCCGTACAGCACCGGTCCGCCGGGGGGATGCTGTGGAGACTTGTGGTGTCGGATTTCTCCTATCTCTTTCTGTATTTTCTGGCGGGCATGATCATCTTTCCTTTCGTCCGGGAGTTCTATGCCACCCAGACCGTGCCACCGCCCGGGAAGATTGTTGCTTTGCAACTGCTTCTGCGCGGGCCGGTTTTCATTGGAATCTGTCTGCTGATCGTGCGCATGCTGGGTCTGCGGCGGGCCATCGGGGCCTTGGCGTGGGCGCGGTGTTTACGGCCCTGAGCGGAATCGCGCCGCTGATCATGCCGAATCCGTATTTTCCGGATTCTGTCCGTTGGGTGCATTTCTGCGAGGTCACCAGTTCGAATTTTGTGTTTGGAGCGTTGGTGGGTTGGATCTGGGGCGAGCCGAAACCCGCTGCCCGGCTGGCGAGCCAAGCGGCTTAGCGCGGAGTCACAGAACCCAACCCCCGCAGTCTTGCATCCCGCCCGGTTTGCCCGTCCGGCGGCCTGTGCTAGCATCATGCGGCGACCGGAGAATCGTCCATGCTGGGAACGATGATGCGGTACCCTCTTACCCTGAACAGCCTGCTGGAGCGGGTGGGTCGGCTATTTCCCTCCATCGAAGTCGTGGCCCGGATTCCGGGGAAATCGGTGCATCGCACCAGCTACGGCGAGTCTTACCGGCGGGCCCGAGCCCTGGCCGAGATGTTGCAGAAAGCCGGCGTCGAGCGCGGGGACCGCGTCGCCACCCTGATGTGGAACCAGCATATTCATCTGGAAGCCTATCTGGGCGTCCCGGCTGCCGGGGGAGTTCTCCACACGCTGAACCTTCGCCTGGCTCCGCAGGAACTGGCGTACATCGTGAACCACGCGCACGACCGCATCCTGATCGTCGACGACGTGCTGCTGCCGCTCTATGAAAGTTTCGCCAGCCAGGTGAAGCTGGAGCGTGTGCTGGTGGTGCGGCTCAGCGGGGCGCCGGTGCCCCCGGGCTGCGAGGACTACGAGGACTTCATCGGCGGGGCGAGCGGGGACTTCCACCCTCCCGACTTGGACGAAAATGACGCCGCGGGTATGTGCTATACCTCGGGCACCACGGGCGCGCCCAAGGGCGTGGTGTATTCCCATCGCGCGCTCGCGCTGCATGCGATGAGCTTTGCTCTTCCCGATGCCTGCTGCATTTCCCAGCACGACGTGCTCATGGCGCTAGCCCCGATGTTTCACGTGAATGCGCACGGCGTGCCTTTGACCGCCGTGATGACCGGAGCCAAGCTGGTGTTTCCAGGACGCTACCTCGATCCGGAAAGCGTGCTCGAGTTGTTCGAATCGGAGCAGGTGACGTTCGCTTCCGCTGTTCCGACGGTTTGGCTGGGGATTTTGCAGGCGCTGGAAAAGCAGCCCGGGCGCTGGAAGCTGGCGTCCGGCATGCGCGGCATGGCCGGAGGGTCCGCCGTCCCCGAGAGTTTGCTGCGAGGACTGGATCGCCAGGGCATTCCTCTTACGCACTGCTGGGGCATGACGGAGACGACGCCGATTGTCACTGCCAGCAACCTGAAATCCTACATGAAAGATTGGTCAGAAGACCGGCGCTACGAGGTACGGGCGCGCCAGGGCCGACCCTCCCCATTCATGGAAATCCGCACCGTTGCGGGCGACCAACCCGCTCCGTGGGACGGCGCCACGCCGGGGGAGTTACAGGTCCGCGGACCGTGGGTCGCGGCCAGCTACTACAACATGCCGCAGGAGAGCGAGCGCTGGACGGCGGACGGTTGGCTCCGTACCGGCGACGTCGCCAATATTGACGCCGAAGGCTACGTGAAGATCGTGGACCGCACTAAGGACTTGATCAAGTCGGGCGGCGAGTGGATCAGCTCGGTGGACCTGGAGAACGCGATCGTGGCCCATCCCGCCGTGCGCGAGGCGGCCGTGATCGCCATCTCGCATCCCAAGTGGCAGGAGCGTCCGCTGGCGCTGGTTGTCCCGCGGGACGGCGCGCAGCTCAGCCCGTCCGACCTGCGCAGCTTTCTGGCGACCAAGTTCGCCAGTTGGCAGTTGCCCGACGCCTTTGTCTTTGTCGAGGAGTTACCGCACACTTCGACCGGCAAGCTGCTCAAGTCCGCCTTGCGCAAGCAGTACCGCGACTGGGTTTGGGAGAAACGCTCGTAGCCGCGCAGGCCGGATTGGCAACTGGCAATCGCTGGAAATTTCGGGAAACCTCATGGCCACGATAACTCGGGAAGTGGGCAGTCAACTTCTTTATCACATGAAGCTGATGCGGGAGCTGGAACACCGCATCGAGAAGCTCTATCGCCAGGGCAGGATCGTGGGCGGAGTCTTCTTCGGACGGGGGCAGGAGGCGATTTCGGCGGGCAGCGCCATCCTGACCGGGCCCGAGGATGTCGTTTGCCCTTGCCATCGCGACCTGGCCGCGTTTCTTATTCGCGGCATGCCGGCCTGGGTGGTGGTGGCCCATTACCTCGGACGACAAGATGGTCCCACTCGCGGGCGGGACGGCAACACCCACATGGGTTCGCTCCCGCTGGGCATCATTTCTTATATCAGCTCGATGGCTGCCATCGTGCCGGTGGCCAACGGGGTTGCCTTTTCCTTCCAGTACCGCAAGCAGCCGAACGTCGTGCTCTGCTACTTCGGCGACGGCGCGACCAGCCGCGGCGAGTGGCACGAGGCCTTGAACTTCGGGGCCGTCTTCAAGTTGCCTATCGTTTATGTCTGTAACAACAACCAGTACGCCTACTCGACGCCGGTGAGCCGCCAGATGGCGGTGGAGCACATCACCGACCGCGCCCAGGGCTACGGGATCCCCTGCCAGCGCGTGGACGGCAACGACGTTCTCGCCGTCTATGAAGCCACGCGCAAAGCCATCGCGCGGGCGCGCAAGGGAGAGGGCCCCACACTGCTGGAGTGCGAAACTTTCCGCATGACCGGACACTCCGCCCACGACGGCGCCGAATACGTACCCAAGGAACTGTTCGAAAAGTGGAAGAAGAAAGATCCGATTCCGCGCTTCGAGAAGTACCTGCTGGAGCATAAGCTGCTTTCTCGTCGCGACATTGACGGCCTGTATGCAAAAGTACAAACGGAAGTGGAAGCGGCCGTGACCCGCGCCGAGCAGTCTCCGTATCCGGATCCCGGCGAGTTGCTCGATGGCGTGTACGCCCCGGCGGAAAAAAATCTTTAACCACGGGGGACACAGAGGAACACGGAGGAAAGCGGGAGACAGCGAATGCCAATGCTGACCTACATCGAAGCAATCCGCCAGGGAATCTGGGAGGAGATGGAGCGTGATGACCGCGTCTTCATGCTGGGGGAAGACATCGGGGCGTACGGCGGCGCCTTTAAGCTCTCGGCGGGCATGCAGGAACACTTTGGCGCGAACCGGATCGTGGACACCCCGCTCGCGGAGAATGCCTTCGTGGGAGCAGCGATTGGCGCCGCGATGATGGGCTTGCGGCCGGTCGTGGAAATGCAGTTCGCGGATTTCATCTCCACCTGCTACGACCTGATCGTCAACTACGCCGCCAAAACCCGCTACCGCTGGGGCGCGGGCGTGCCCATCGTCATACGCGGACCTTCGGGAGGCGGCGTCCATGGCGGCCCCTTCCACTCCAACAACCCGGAGATCGCTTTCGTCCATACGCCGGGACTGAAGGTCGTGGTGCCCGCGACGGCCTACGACGCCAAGGGGCTGATCAAGGCGGCCATTCGCGACCCCGATCCCGTGCTGTACTTTGAGCACAAACTGCTGTATCGCAGGATCAAGGAGGATGTGCCGGCGGAGGACTACATTGTGCCGCTGGGGCAGGCGCGAACGGCTCGTGCCGGCACCGACATTTCCGTCATCACTTATGGGGCAATGGTATACGTCGCCCTGGAAGCGGCGGAAAAGCTGGCGCGGGAGGGCGACGGCGTGGATGTGGAAGTGATTGACCTGCGCACCCTGGTTCCGCTCGACAGCGAAGCCGTGCTGGCGAGCGTCCGCAAGACCAGCCGGGTGATATTACTGCACGAAGATACGCGCACCGCTGGCTTCGCCGGCGAACTAGCCGCCCAAATCGCGTCCGACGTTTTCGATTACCTGGACGCGCCCATACTGCGGGTGACTGCGCCCGATTGCCCGGTACCCTACAGCCCGCCGCTCGAGGAGGCGTTCCTGCCCCAGGCCGCAGACGTCATGGCAGCGGTGCGGCGGTTGATGGCGTACTAGGTCTTTCCGTTTTTCGAGAAACGCCTAGGGCACCGCCCCCGGCGGCAAAGCGCGCAATTGGCTCGAGCTGGGGTCGCCGGGGAGGTCGATGCGGTGGATGAGCTTCAAACTCTGGGCATCGTAAACGTCTACGAACGGGCCCGACGAGGGCAGGTAAAGTTTCTTCCCGTCGCGCGTGAGGTTGATGACATACCCCGTCCGCTCGGTATCGCGCACCTCTGCAATCTTGCGCTGCGACAGGTCCACGGCCACCAGGTTGTTCATGACCATGTAGGCGCGCTTGCGGTCGGGCGAGATCACGGACGAATACAGCGGGATGGCCGGGCCCAGTTCCATGAAGTCCAACTTGCCCGTGTCCACGTCCATGTTGACCAGGCCGAGGACAAGCTTATGGGTAAACGGACTGGTGGCGTAGTAGGGCATGCTCACGATCCCGCTCTGCTCGAACTGATTGAAGAAGGGGAGGGTGTCCATCGGCGCCTGATCGGGGGGCAGGGCGGTGCGCATGGGGAGTGTTTCCACGACTCGCCGCTGCGCCAGATCAATGATGTAGATGTCGCGTCCCCAGGCGATCAGGCGGTTCGGGTCCGCGGGCACGAAAAGGCTCACCACGCTCTCAGGCGCGTCCATGAGCTTCTTTTTCTCGTGTGTGGCCAGGTCGATGGACCAGATTTCCGGCGGCATCGCCACCAGTTCATCGGGAAGTTGCTTGACCGGACGGATGTGAGCAAACAGGCGGTCTCCCTTGCGGCTCACCGCCAGGCCGAAAATGTTGATCTTGACGCCCGGCTGAGCGAGATCAATCACGTCTTCCACTTTCCGGTTGGGGATATTGACGACTTCGATCTTGGCGCGGCCGTCGGTGTTCAGGAAGACGTGTTTGCCGTCGGGGGAGGGCACAATCTCTTTCGGGGAACGGCCCTTGGTGGGAATCTGAGCGATGATTTCGTCGCGGCTAGTATCGATGATCAGCAGCCCGGTGGGATGGATGCCGAGGACAAAGTACTCGTGTTCCTGGCCCCAACCGAAGGAACCGGCCAGCAGCAGGATTCCCAGCGCGATCATCCCCTGGGCGCAACGACCGCGCCGCAAAAGCGCGCTGCGAAAAACGACGCCAGTGGTCGAGAGCATGACCGTTCACCGGCCTTTCATTTGTCAGTCGGAACCAGATCGAGCTTGCGCCAGTCCCGCTCCGCCGCCGCACATTTGTCCGACCACTCCAGGAAGCTCGTCAGCTGGTCAGGCAGCTGGGCCGGCCACCAGCACTCGTCATAGCAACCGTAGAGATCGGCCTCCATGGGCTGGCACAGGCCGCTCATCTGGCCGGAGCCGTCGGCTTCCCACCCGGGATCGAAGATCAGCGCGCAGCCCAACGGGAGTTGCGGCGCTTGTTGCAGTGCCCGTACGTCGGGCTTGCTGCCCGTCTTGGAGCCAGTCTCAGCTTCCCGGCGTGCGGCGTCCATTCTCCGGGCCTTTTTGTTCAACGGTTGCAAGTGCTTCATAACGGTATGCCCCGTGTCACGGTATCAGAATGTCTCTCATCTTGGGGAGGCTGACCAACATGTAGGCGCGTGCTTTCAGCGGCTGGGCGTCGTTCCCCGTTTTGTATTCGGCCGTCACATAGACGTCACCGCCGTTTTCGGCGCTGCGGTAACGCTTTGGATTCGGTCCCTCGACGGCTGGAGTGAACAGCCCGTTCTGGTCGATTGAGCCGACGTGCTCCCGGTCCTTCTCGTCGTAGGCGCCATAGAGTTCTTCGATTGCCCAGGTGGGCTGAACGACGCCTACTTCCAGGTCGTCGTCGTTGCCCTGCGCGCCGTCCGGACCGCGATTGTAGGCGCGGGCTTCGAACTGAACGTACTGCTTGGAATAGTGGAGGCCTCCGAGGCGGGCCATGGTCCGCTCCGGCAGAACGCGGATGTAGTCCACCTTGTCGTACACGCAGAGCAAATCCTGGGCGGAAGCCTTGCCCGCTTTCACCTCGCGGTGGCCGATTTTCGCGTCGGCCGAGACTGAAGCTACCACTGTAATTCGGTCCGCTGTGGCGGCCTGGATCTTCTCCACCTTCACACCGTCGCCCAGGTTCAGATCGGCAGGCTTCAGGTTCGCGGGGAGATCGGCGCCATAGATTTTTAGTTCCACGTTCTTCGCGCCCGACTGTATGGCCCTCGGGAACACGGCCACCAGACGCGGCTGACCGTTGCGGCGGTAGAGGGTTTCCTCACCCGCGATGCCCGGGCGCTCAGTGCCCAGCCAGCGGCCGCGCAGGGTCGTGCCGTCGGCGGAGAGATGATAGATCTCGCGGCCCTTCATCCCCTCTTGCCACTGCGCGCTGCCTCGCCACGAAGAAGCTCCGTACCAGTGTCCAGTTCCGGTGCGGGTGGTGCTGGCGCCGTCGGCGAACTCGAGCGCAGCTTGCGTCTGCCGCGAACCGTCGGCCGCCACGGTCATTTTGATTTGTCCTACATAACTGCCTTTGCCCGCCTGGTACCCGTGAACTGCCCAATTGGTTTCGCCGGGAGGAGTCTGGTTCTTTTCGCGCTGCCATTCTGGAGTTTCCAGCGGGAACTGCTGGGCCAGGTAAGCGAGGGCTTGGTCCGAGGTCGTCATCCAGTCCATGGAGCGATGCTGATAGACCAGGGTGGGCATAATGGACAGCAGAAAACTCTTCAGTTTGAGCCATTCTTCTTTTGTTCTGCGCTGCGCGGCGATGCGGGCGTAGCTGTGGCAGGTCGCGCAAGCTGTCCGGACGGCTTCGTTGGGAATCTGCTCCTGGTCCTCGCGCTGCTCCAGGGCATAGCTGATCTTCTCGACTTCCGAGGCGGTGAGGCCCTGCTGATCTCCGAGGTACTGCACGATGGCGCGCGCGTCCGCGGGAGTGAGGCTGACCTTGTGCAACTGCACCATGCGGCGGACAGTTTCCTCCCAGCCTTCCGGCGTCTTGCGCTGGTAGGAGATGCGGCTCATGCGCTTTTGGGAATCCACGGTGTGGCAGCCGCCGCACTTGTCTTGCACCAGTTGGCTCTTCACGGGAATGCCCTCGGCCCAGAGCATTCCCGTGAGAGCGGCAGTCGTCAGGGCAATCGCCAGGAATCGCATGGTTGGTTGTCCGCTTCAACAAAGCTACATTGTTTTCAATTCGGCAGGCTCACCCACACGCTCTTGACCTGCGTGTACAACTCGAGCGCGTGCACACCCAGTTCGCGGCCGAATCCGCTCATCTTATAGCCGCCGAAGGGGGAGAGGCTACTGACTACGTTGTAGGTGTTGACCCAGACCGTTCCGGCTTTGAGCTTGCGAGCCATCGCATGGGCTTTGCCTACGTCACGCGTCCAGACCGCGGCCGCCAGACCGTAGAAGGTGTTGTTGGCCCGCGGCACCACTTCATCCATGTCTTTGAAGCGGATGACGGAAAGCACCGGCCCAAAGATTTCTTCGCGCGCGATCTTCATGGAGTCGCTCACGCCGTCAAAGATGGTGGGATTGACGAAGTATCCGCGCTTGGTCGGCTGATCGCCTCCCGTTCGCAGGGTAGCCCCCTCGGCTTTGCCCACGTTGATGTAGCGCAGCACTTTATTCAAATGGTCTTCGGAAATCAAGGCCCCGATTTGGGTGGTGGGATCCATTGGGTCGCCGACTTTCATCTTGCCGGCCTGCCCTACCAGTTTGTCCATGAAGTGGTCGTAAACAGAATCCTGCAAAAAGAGGCGCGAACCGGCGCAGCAGACTTCGCCCTGGTTCCAGAAGATGCCCATGAGAGAACCGGCGACGGCGGCGTCGAGGTCAGCGTCGGCGAAGACGATGTTCGGGGACTTGCCGCCTAGTTCGAGCGAGAGGCGTTTCAGCGTTCCGGCCGCCTCGCGCATGATGGTTTGGCCAGTAAGGTACTCGCCGGTGAAGGCAATCTTGTCCACGTCGGGATGCGTTACCAGGGAGGCTCCCGCGGTGGGCCCAAACCCGGGCAGCACGTTCACAACGCCAGGCGGTATGCCTGCTTCCAGGCACAACTCACCGAGGCGCAGGGCCGACAAGGGCGTCTGTTCTGCTGGCTTCAGCACCACGGTGTTTCCGGTGGCCAGCGCAGGCCCCATTTTCCAGGCCGCCAGCAGCATGGGGAAGTTCCAGGCCACGATCTGGCCGACCACTCCGAGCGGCTCGCGCAGGGTGTAATTCAGGAAGGGACCGGGCACAGGAATAGTCTCGCCATGCACTTTGTTGGCCCAGCCGGCGTAGTACTCGAAGCAGTCGGCGACCAGGGGAACGTCAATGTTGCGGGAGTCGGAGATGGGCTTGCCATTGTCCATCGTTTCCAGTTCGGCCAGCTCATCTCGGTGCTCCATGATCAGGTCGGCGAGTTTCGACAAGACCTTGCCGCGGTCGGTGGCGGTCAGCTTGCTCCACGGCCCCTCTTCGAAAGCCTTGCGCGCCGCTTTGACCGCGAGATCCACATCCTCCTTGTCGGCTTCCGCAACGGAGGTGATCACTTCCCCGGTGGCAGGATTCAGGGTCTCGAAACGCTTACCCGATACAGCTTCCCGCCATTGGCCATCGATCAGGAGCTGGGTCGGACCGTCGTAGGTGACGAGTGGCTTGATCGCAGTGGCCATGAGTACCTCCTGTCTGAGTCTCCAGCAATGGAACCTGGGCTCAGCGGCTGAAATAGTGCCGGATCTCCGCTACCAGGAGATCTTCAAACCAAACTGAAGCTCGCGCGGCGAAAACGCCTGCGTGGACTTGCCGAATGTGCTGAAGCCGGTCCCCAGCCCGAGGTTGCCGGCTCCCAGGTCGCTGTCGGGCACGTAGAGATTTACACGGTTGAAGACGTTAAAGGCCTCGGCGCGGAATTGAATGCGGCCGCCCTCGCCCAGGAAATGAGCGGTGATGTTCTTCACGAGGGAAAGATCCACGCCCTTATAGTTCGGCCCGCAGAAAGTGTTGCGTCCCAGGTTGCCGCTTACTCCAGGGTCAGGAACGGAAAAGTCGGAAGGCTGAAATATGCCATTCACGAACTGATGCGGGGAAGGGCATCCAATCGTGTTGCCAAACGTGGGGGAAGCATTGGGACGATCATAGGAACCGCCCTGGGTACCGCCGCCGCCATCGCCGTTGTAGTCGGTGACGCTGTTAAACACGGTGAACGGACGGCCGGTTTCGTAGGAGCCGATGATGTTAACCTGCCAGCCTCCCAGCAGGGCTCGGAACGCAGTGCCCTGCTTTTGGAAATTGCCGATGTCCCACACCAGGTTCCCGGTAATGCGGTGGCGGATATCGAAGCTCGACCGGCCGTAATCGCCGCGAATGTTGTTCACATCGTTGGTTCCGAAGTAGCCCGTGCCAGCGTTGATGAAGTCGCCCGCGAAAGCGTCGTCCTGGATGTCCAGCACTTTGCCGAAGGTGTAGCTGCCTTGCAGCAGATAGCCGTGGCTGAATCGCTTCTTCACCTGCGCGGTGAGGCCGTTATAGTTCGAGCCTTGGGAAGTGGACAGGTAGGATACCCAGGCCAGGCTCTGATTTGGCCGGATCCCCGGTTCTCCCCCGAATCCGCCCGTCACGCGGTTGGGATCGTTGGTGTAAGCCAGGCGATGAGCCGTGTTGCCCGCATAACCCATCTCCAGAACCCAGTTCGTGGCAAACTCATATTGCAGGGTCAAGTTCCACTCTTCGACGTACGGCGTCTTCAAATGCTTGTCGATGAAGTACGGGAACAGGAGACAGTTGGCCAGGCCTCCTGAAGGGCTGAGTCCGCCGCACAGGGGATTGGGTGTGGGCGGGTACTTGATGACATCGGAAACCGTGTAAGGAATATCGCCCCCGACCCCCAGGATAGGGACCGCCACCGCGAACGCGCCAAAGGGCGGGCTGAAGCGAGCCGGCTCGGTCAGCAGGTCATTGTGAATGCGGTCATAGTTCATGGCCCAGCCGGCGCGCACGGAGAATTTCCCGTTGCTGAAAGGATCCCAGGCCAGACCCACCGCGGGTGCGAAGTTCTTGCGGTAGGGCTCATACATCTGCTTCAAAGGCCCAAAGGTGGCGTTGACGAACTGGGTTTGAAAATCACTGCCGCTGCCCAAAACGATGCCAGCCTGTTTGCCGCTGGTCTCCTGGACCACGCCGAAGTACTCCCAGCGCAGGCCGAGGTTCACGGTCAGGTTCTTGCGCGCCTTCCAGTCATCCTGAACGAACCAGGCCCAATCCCGCCGGCGGAAATTCCGCACGTGGTTGGGACTGGAAATAATGCTCTGTCCAGTTACAGGATCCAAGTGTTGCAGTTGCAGGTAGGGGGCGTCGTTGGCAAAGTCCAGCACATTGGCGAATTCGTAGAAGCCCCGGGCTACGGCGTCAAAAAACCCGTTCTCCACGTCATGGTTGTACTCCACGCCGGCCTTGATGCCGTGCTTCCCCTCGCTGTAAACGACAGTGTCGCGGAAGTTGAATTCGTTGTCGGTGAATTTCAGGGGGAGGAAGAAGTCCGAACCAAAGCCGACGGCAAAGTCGTCCATGACCATATTGGGGACGTCAGCGGGAAAGGCTCCCGTGAACGCCTGATTGCGCAGGTAGCCGAAACGGAAATCATTGAGCAGATTCTGCGACACCAGGTGGGTGTAGCCCACGGCAAGGTTGCCGAGGGAACCTTCCAGGGGACGCCGGAAGCCGCGCAGGATCCGGCCCAGCCGCCCGATCGTCGTCAACTCTCCCGCGCCGTTGGTGCGAGGGATGTGGCCAGCCCAGCGTACGAAGATCTTGTCACTTTCGCGAAATACGTGGTCGAGGCGGAGGTTGTATTGGTCGGTGGTGGTGCTGTTGACCACCTGTCCGGTGCCGAGGGCGAGATCGGGGATTCCGTCGCAGTTTTCGGGGTGCTTATCATCGCAGACCAAAGACTCAAACGGTCCCGCACCAGGGATTCCGGGCGTGCCCACGTCCTGTTTCGTGGTGGGATCGACCGTGGGCCCCGGGAAATTCTGGAAGAGGAAGTCCGCGACACCGCCCGGGCGATTGGTGTGGACCCAGTCGCGCATCTCCGGGGTTTCCGTTTCGATCTTGCGGGTCACGCCGCGCCGTTCGCGAAAGCCCTCATAGGCCATAAACCAGAACGTCCGGTCCTTGCGGAGCGGGCCTCCGAGGATGAAGCCAAATTGGTTGTGGATGAGCGCCGAGGGCTTGCCGGGATCGAAGAAGTTGCTGGCGTTGACGGCGGCGTTGCGATGGAACTCCCAGACGGAGCCGTGAATGCCATTGGTCCCCGACTTCGTCCCCACGTTGATGACCGCGCCGAAATTTCGTCCGTACTCGCGCCCGAAGGTGTTGGTGGAAACCTGGAATTCCTGGACGGCGTCGAGAATGGGGGCGATGGCGGGAACTCCGCCCAGTCCGTTATCGGTGTTGGGAGCGCCGTCGAGGAGGAAGTTGGTGGAGCGGATGCGCTTGCCGTAGGTGGTGAAGCCCAACTCGTACACGGAGCTGTTGTAGTAGGTCGGGATCTGGATGCGGGTGGGCTGTATGCCCGGCTCGAGCACCGGCAACTGGTAGATATTGCGCCGGACGAGAGGAAGCTCTTCTAACTGTTTCTGCTCCACAATGTGAGTCACGCGCGCTTCTTCGGTGTTGACGAGCACGGCGCCACTCGTGACTTCCACCCGCTGTTCAACCATGCCGATCTGCAGGGTCGCGTCCACGCGCGAGGTCTCGCCGACGTGCAGAGTGACATTGCTGGAGACGGTGGTCTTGAAGCCCGCTTTTTCCACGCGCACCTCGTAGCTTCCGGCCGCCAGGTCGACGATGCGATACAGGCCGTCGGCGGTGGTCACATCGATGCGGGTTTGGTTGGTGGCGAGGTTGCGAACAGCGACTTTGGCGCCCACGACCAGGGAGTCTCCCTGGTCGCGCACCGTGCCCACCAGCGTGGCGCTGGTCAATTGGGCATAGCCGACTCCAGTAAGAACGAGAACTGCAACGACAAGGCCTGTGATCGTACAGCGGCAGCCAGAGCGGACTTGCGATTTCATACCGGCCCCTCTCCCGGAAACGATGTTTATGAGTCCGTATTAAGAGCCTCTTGCCTAGCCAAGAGAGGAGACTTGTACTCGCGCCGGTGGCGGCGGGATCTGCCTGTTCCCGGTCGCAACCGCGTGCCTTACCGCTTGCAAAAAGTTATTACACTTTCTTCACGCCAGCTTTAAGGGCTGCAATGCTATAATCGCTCGCCGCTGTTGTCAAGCTCCTTTCTCATAGTTTGTTGCGACGGAGAATCCGGGAAAAGGGGCCCCGGCCAGTTCGCGACCCTTGCTACAGCGCACGCACGGGGACTGCCATGAACGCGCGTAGAGCCATCTTCGAAATCTACCTTGATTATGTGCAGTATTACGGCGGTTCCATCCGCCTGCGGAGCTTGCTTGCCCTGGGCAATGAACTGGGACTGAGCACCACCGCCATGCGTGCGGCCCTGTGCCGGCTGTGCCGTCAGGGATGGCTGCACGCCTCGACCTGGGAGAAGCAGAGCTATTACGCCTTGACGGAAATGGGCCGGGAGCGCGTGGAAGAAGCGGCGCCCCGAATTTTTGCTCCGCAGGTAGAGAAGTGGGACGGCCAATGGACGATTCTGACCTATTCGCTGCCGGAGAAACTGCGCCGCCACCGCGACCGGCTGCGGAGAGAACTGACGTGGCTGGGCTTTGGTCCCCTGCTGCCCTCGGTCTGGATTAGTCCGCGGCCGGTCGTCGAATTAACCCTGCGCCACCTGGCCCAACGCCAGCTCGACAGCTTCGTGCACCTGTTTCGCGCGCGCCACGTGAACTCTCTGGCGCATGGCGAGCTGGTGGAAAAGTGCTGGAACCTGAGAACCGTACAGAAGCAGTACGTGAGGTTCGCGAAACACTGGGAGCCGGCGTGGCATAACTTTCAGGCTCGTTTCAACGCCGGGGACCCGCCCGCCGAGAGCGTCTGTTTCGCCAGCAAGATGCGCCTGCTGCACGAATATGGGAAGTTTCTCCATATTGATCCCGGCTTGCCCTCGGAACTTTTGTCCGAAGGCTGGCCCGGGACGACGGCCTGGCGAGTGTTCCGTGAATGTCACCACTTGCTGGCGGAAAGGGCGCTGAATTTTTTTGAAGGACATTTCCAGGGACTGCCGCAGACCCAGCCGCAGCAAGAAGAAGGCCGCCAGAAAGCTCTGCACAATGTGTATGAGCTGGCGTAACTGACATACGGAGGCTAGTAACGATGGAATTGCAGACCATGCGCTGTGAAGTAAAAGGCCCGGTAGCTCATGTCACCTTGAACCGCCCGGATGTCCTGAACGCGATGAACGTGCAGTGGGCCCATGATTTTCTGGCCATCGCGGAACATCTGGAACGGAATTCGGAAGTGAAGATCGTGATTATCCGCGGAGGCGGCCGGGCGTTTTCCAGCGGCATTGATTTGAAAGTGCTCTCCCGCAGCGAGTTTCCCATGGAGTGGTTTCGGGTGTACGAGCGGGGTCTGCGGGCCGTCGAGACCATGGACAAGGTGGTCATCTCCGCCATTCACGGCTATTGCATCGGCGGCGGATTGCAGGTCGCCCTGGCCAGTGACATCCGCATCGTCGCCGAGGGCACGAAGTTCGGCCTCACCGCCGTCAAAGAATGCCTGGTTCCGGGAATGGGAACCTACCGGCTGGCGCGCTACATTGGCCCGGGACGCGCCAAGCGCATCATCCTGTCCGGAGAGTTTATCGAGGCCCAGGAAGCGAATGCCATGGGATTGATCGATTACCTGGTGCCGCAAGCCGACTTCGACCGGCGGGTGGAAGAAATCACCCAGGTTTACCTGAATGCCGCGTCCGAGGGACAGCGTCAGGCCAAGCGTTTAGTGAACATGGCCTTCGACCTGGGGTGGGAGGAGTTTCTCGAGAAATACATCGAGGCCCAAACTGCGGCATTGGCCTCAGAACAACATCAGGAAGCCATGACGGCCTTTCGCGAAGGGCGCGAACCACGCTTCTGAGGGCGGGCAGCTCTTCCTGAGAATCGAAAGCCTAGCGGGAAACCGGACAACCGGAGGTGTTTGTTGCCGCCTGTTGCAACCATGCGCTCGCCAACTCCAATCCCGTCTCCAGCGCACGCCGGTTGATTTCGTGCGTCCCTTTGGGAACCCTGGCCAGGACGGCTTTGTGGAGATCCTCCTCGGAAGCCAATCCCGACAACACGCCAACGATTCCCACGCATACCACATTGGCCACAACTTCCTTCGCCAGTTTCACGCGCGCAGTCTGCAAGATCGGCAAGCGGCATACGCGGAAGGAGCCTGAGGGAATTGACACGACCCGGTTTTCATCCACGATCAGCAGACCGTCTTCTTTGAGTTGCTTGCTGTAGGAATCACAGGCTTTCTGCGTTAAGGCCAGGAGCAGATCGAGCCGGCTGCAGATGGGATAGTCCACCGGTTCGTCGCTTACGACTACATCGGAACGGCAACTGCCGCCGCGCGATTCCGGCCCGTACGACTGGGTGTAGGTCACGTGCTTGCCGCCGTAGATTCCGACGGCCTCGGCCACGATCGCGCCCGCCAACACCAGGCCCTGGCCGCCTTCTCCGCTGAGCCGAATCTCGTAACGGTCCATAAGTTTTACTCGCGCGTGTCCGGACGGACCGCTCCCGCAAAATGCTGTTCGTACGTGGCCATGTATTCGGGCGCGGTCTCCTGATGGAGGATGCCGGTCAGCAACTTCCCCTTCCGCCGCTCGGGCGGAAGAGCCGCCGCGGCCTTTGCGTCGAGCGTGTTTTGCTTCTGGGTAAACAGCATGTCCGAGGGGCTGCCGACACGATTGAAGCGGCCAAAAAATTCGGGGCAGTCACTGAGAATTTCCACGAAGGAGAAACCGTTGTGCTGAAGCGCGGCCGCGATCAGCTTCTCGACCGCCGTCGGCTCGTAGGTGATGCCGCGGGCAACAAACGTGGCGCCGGCCGCCTCGGCCAGCCGGCAGGAGTCAAAGGTGCGCTCGATCTGGCCCTTGGGACTGGTGGTGCTCACCTTGCCCGGAGTAGTGGTGGGGGCGAACTGCCCGCCCGTCATGCCATAGATCTCGTTGTTCAACAGCAGGCAGGTCATGGCCAGGTTGCGCCGCGCGGCATGAATCAGGTGATTGCCGCCAATGGACAGCCCATCTCCGTCCCCGGTGATCACGATTACTTTTAGCTCCGGGCGCGCCAGCTTGATCCCGGTGGCGAACGCCAAAGGCCGCCCGTGCGTGGTGTGCAGCGTGTTGAAGTCCACGTAACCCGACAGCCGGCTGGAGCAGCCGATGCCGGAGACCACCATGACTTCATCCTTGTTCAGTCCCAGCGAGTGAATGGCGCGCAGCATGGCGCCCAGCACGATGCCGTGCCCGCAGCCGGGACAGAGCATGTGGGGAAACATGTCGAGCCGCAAGTAGTCTTTGAAATCAAACATGAGCTTCCCTCCCCACTGCAATGGCCGCGAGGATTTCCTCCGGCGTGATGGTTTCTCCGTCAGCCTTGAGGCAGGCATGAATGCGTTTCGCATTGCCCGCGGCTCGCTCGACTTCCCCGAGCATCTGTCCCAGGTTCATCTCGGCGACCACGATGCGATCAACCTGTTCCGCCAGCGCGGCGATCTCCTCGGTAGGGAAGGGCCAGAGCGTGATCGCGCGAAAGAGTCCGGCGCGGATGCCCTGTGCCCGGGCGGTGCGGATCGCCTGCCGAGCCGCAGCCGAAACGATGCCGTAAGCGAACACCACCACCTCAGCGTCCTTGCAATCGACGGTTTCAAACTGGACGATGTCGGAGCGCTGCCGCTCGATTTTCTCGTGCAGGCGGCGCTGCGTAGCCGCGATGATCTCCGGATTCTGAGTGGGATAGCCGCGCTCGTCGTGCGCCAGTCCGGTGACGTGGTAGCGATAGCCGTCGCCAAACGGCGCCATCACCGGCACTCCGTCCTCGCCGGGAGCGTAGGCCAGATGCCGGCCGCGTGCGCCCTGGGGCTTCTTCCGGTCTTCAATCGGGAGTTGAGCCAGCGCCGACATGTCCACCTTTTCGTACATGTGGGCTACGACCTCGTCGCAGAGCAGGGTCACGGGTGTGCGCAACCGCTCCGCGAGGTTGAAGGCCCGCACGGTGAGTTCGTAGAACTCGCGGGGAGAAGCTGCCGCCAGGGCGATGCTGGGATGGTCTCCGTGTGTCCCCCAGCGCGCTTGCATGACGTCGCCCTGGGAAGGCGATGTCGGCAGGCCGGTGCTCGGCCCGCCGCGCATCACGTCCACGATCACGCACGGCACCTCGGCATAGGCGGCGTATCCAATGTGCTCCTGCATCAGCGAGAAGCCGGGACCGCTGGTGGCGGTCATTGCCTTCATGCCGGCCAGCGAGGCGCCGATGACGGCGGCCAGGGAAGCAATTTCATCTTCCATCTGGATGAACTTGCCGCCCGCCTCGGGCAAAAAGCGCGCCAGCTTTTCCGCGATCTCCGACGAAGGACTGATGGGATAGCCGGCGAAGAACCGGCAACCGGCGGCGATGGCGGCCTTGGCGCAGGCCGTGTTGCCTTGCAGCAGTTCAACCGAATTGGCAGTAGCGGTTGCCATGGTGATGGTTCTAGTGCACGTTGACGGCGAGATCGGGACAGAGCCACTCGCAGAGCATGCAGCGAATGCAGGTGGACCCGTCGGCTACGAACGCTTTCTTGGCGTCGTTCATCTTCAGGCAATTCTGCGGACAGACGACGACACAGATCTCGCAACCCTTGCACCAGGTCTCGCGAATCTCAATGTCCGGGAGCGTAAAGCTGGCAGCGGCTACGCTGGCCCGCGGCGGGGCTTGCTCTTCTGCGACCGCCGGAAACAGCATTTCTCGCCCGGCCAGAAAAGCCCGCCGGTTGACCTCGCGCACCTGCGGCTTCACGCTCTTCTCGACCGCGCTCATCCAGTCGTCGGCGGAAAACTCGCAGACATTGGAGAGCACGCCGAGCAGGACCGTGTTGCTGACTCTGGGATTGCCCAATTCCATCGCCAGCGACTCGGCATCGAGCGCGCGCACGTCTCCAACCTGCTGGCGAAGCGAACGCTGAATTTCCTGGGGGTAGCGGAGAGCCGCCTGCGGCGTTCGGTCCAGGCAGGAGGCGGGAGGAACGCGCTGGCGCAGATTCGTGATCAACGTGCCGCCCGGTTTCAGGTATTTGCTCCAACGCAAGGCTTCCGCGGGCTCGAAGGCGAGCAGCACATCGCTTTCGCCCGGCTCGATCATGGGTGACAGCACGGTGCGTCCGTAGCGCACGTGGCTGTACACCACGCCGCCGCGCTTGGCCATGCCGTGCACGTCACTTTTCTTTACGTCGTAGCCGTGGACCAGGCAGACGGTAGCCAGGATGTCGCTGGCGGTCAGTACACCCTGTCCGCCTACGCCCACGATCAGCACGTTTTGTACCTGCCCGTTTTGCACGCGAGTCCTCTCAATGCGAGCGCGGGGCCGCAACGTCCGGCAACGGCACAATGGCCTCTGTCGGACACAAGAGTGCGCACACCGCACACCCGATGCAAGTTGCCGGATCAATCGTTACCTTGTGTTGTGCTTCGTGGAGCTCCTCGGTCCATGTAATGGACGGACAGCCCAGGTTCATGCACAGTTGGCAAGCGTTACAGGCGGGCGCGGCCACTTCGTAGGGAGCGCTGCGAATCGGCGCGGGCGACACCACGCACGGACGGTTGGTGATGACGACCGAGACACCGTCGTGACTTACCGCCGCCTTCAGCGTGCGGAACACCGCCGGGACGTCGTAAGGATCGACCACCTGCACATGTTCGGCGCCGAGCGCCTTGCACACCTTGGCAATCTCGATGGTGCGGGAGATCTCGCCGCGCAGATTGCGGCCGGTGCCGGGGTGATCCTGCCCACCGGTCATCGCCGTGGTGTGGTTGTCGAGGATCAGGACCGTGATTTTGGCGCCGTTGTAGAGAGCATCGATCAGGGGAGGGATGCCCGAGTGGAAAAAAGTTGAGTCGCCGATCGTGGCCACGACCGGCCGCGACGTAGCCCCGCCTTTTTGCAGGCCGATGGCCATGCCGATGCTGCTGCCCATGGCCAGCGTGGTCTCTATCGCCGCCAGCGGCTCATAGACGGCCAGGGTGTAGCAGCCGATGTCGCCCACCACCAGCGCATTCATCTTCTTCAGCACCAGGTAAGGGATGGTGTGAGGACAGCCGGGACAGAGGGCGGGGGGGCGGAACAGGTTCTGCACGACCGGGAGGCTGCGGGTCGCGGGCGGCGGTGGCGGGGGCGCGGGTAACACGCCTGCTTTCTGGAAGCCTTCCTTCACACGCTCTGGTGTCAGTTCGCCCAGGCGGGAGAAGAACGCTTTTCCTTCGATCGCAATGCCGTTGGCCTTGAACTGGTCTTCCAGAACCGGTTCCAGTTCCTCGACCACGAACAGCCGCTCCACGCCGGCGGCAAAGTCCCGCACCATCTGCACGGGGGGCGGATACGTGAATCCCAGCTTGAGCACGCTGGCCTCGGGCAGAACTTCCTTCACGTATTGGTAACAAACGCCGCTGGTGATCACGCCCACGGACGCGCTGCCCTTTTCCCACCGGTTTAGCGGGGTGTGCTCGGAGAATTGCTCGAGCTGCGCCAGCCGTTCGAGAACTTTTTCGTGGCGGACGCGGGCGTTGCTTGGAACCAGCACATACTTGGAAAGATTCCGCTGATACGTTTTCGCCGGGGCCGCGGAAATTTCGCCCAGCTCGACCATCCCCTTGGAGTGGGAAAGCCGGGTGGTGGTGCGCAGAATGACCGGGGTATCGAAGCGCTCACTGATCTCGCAGGCTTGGCCGACGAAATCCTTGGCTTCCTGACTGTCGGAAGGCTCGAGCAGGGGGACAGCGGCGAAGCGCGCGTAGATGCGATTGTCCTGTTCGTTCTGGGAACTGTGCACGCCGGGATCATCCGCACTGACAATGACCAGTGCCGCCTGCACGCCCGTGTAGGCAACGCTCATCAGCGTGTCGGCGGCGACGTTCACGCCCACGTGCTTCATCGTGACCAGGGTGCGCGACCCGGCGAGCGCGCCGCCCACTCCCACATCCAGCGCTACCTTCTCGTTGGGCGACCAAGCGACGTAGCCCTGCGTGTCTATGCGTGCCAGCGTCTCCAGAATCTCGGTGCTCGGCGTGCCCGGATAGCCGGTGGCGACGCGGATGCCGCTCTCTACTGCGCCACGCGCAATTGCTTCGTTGCCGGAGAGCAACTCTCTGGTCGCTAGTGCGCTGTCGGTCGGCATGTTTTCCGGTCCGGTAATATATTACGCTTTAATAACAATAATACAAATAGTGTGATATATTTCATCACAGAAATCCCCTTTGTCAAGAGAAAAGTGCCAGTAGGCTGGAGAGGGTCAGTTGCTCGGCAGGAGAGCAGCTTCGGGCTCGAGGACGGTTTCGAAGGGGTTCTGTAGGGCCTGCAACCGGGCCTGTACGCGGTTCCAGCGGGTGTCGGCGGGGGCCCGGAAGACCTGTTCAAAGAAGCGAATGGCTCCCTCCGCCAGGAGTTGGTAGTAATCCCGGAACAGTTGCCAGGCTGCCGATCCTGCCCATTCCCGGGGCAGTAGTTCCGCCGGCAGGCCGGGATCCACGAAAAGGAATTTACGGTACTCATGCACCAGCCAGGTTTTGTCGGCAAAGCATTCCCGATCGGGCATGAGATCGTTGCGCTGGACGCGGGCCCGACAAGCTTTGAAACGTGGTTGCCAGGTGGCGATGAACTGTTCATACTGCCGGTTGATGGAGGGGATGTCCCAGCAGCGGGCGACGATTTCCTGCCGTGAGGAGGCGCCGATGTGGCGGGCGGTAAAAGCCTCGACACCGGCATGAATCCCCTGTAAACGCAAGTGGTTCAGCGCAACCCGCGCCACCGGATTGGGGGAGATCCAGGTAGCCGCCGTGAGCCGCCCAAAGCCCAGCCACTCCATCTCCCGGCGCAGCCGCTCGCGCTGCTCACGCTTGCCTGCGGAGGAATTCAGGGTGACCAGCGTCCATTGTCCGTCCCAGGCGCCGCTGCGGGAATGGAAGATTCTGCCGGCCGCCTCTTCCATGCGCTCCTGCCCGTGTTCGGTCAGACTGTAGTAACTCAGCTTCCCGTCGCGCGTGGCCTGAAGCCATCCCTGTTGGCAAATGCGCGATAACGCCGTTCGCACCGCGCCCGAGGAGAAGCCAAGCTGCTCCATCAGCGAGATGAGACTCCCCGTCCAGATGGCGCCGCCGAAATGCAGGATGTAGTCCCCGTAGAGGGTGAAGAGTACGCCGCGGGCCTTCAGTGCGCTGCCTTTTTGCCTGGAGATGGGACGAGACATCGGGTCGCTTTCCCGCGGGACACAGCGCTCGGTCGTGTACCCGGCGCATTCAACTATATCACTTCCTTGTGTATTGTCACAGAACTGTATTATACGTGGAGTGACTTGCTTGGCTCTGCTGACGCATTTGGTGGTCAGTTCCCACCAGTCCCGCAGGGACGTCTGAGAATAGCCCGGCGTTTCAACGCCGGGGACTTGTGGGCCCACTCCCTGCCAGTCCCGTTAGGGACGACTGAACCGGGGAAAGTGCTGCGTGCGCAGTTCAGTCGTGCCTACGGCACTCGTGCGCTTTTTCGGTGTTCCAAATCCCGCCAGTGAACTGGCGGGCTATTTTCAGCGGTCCCTCCGGGACCATCATCCAGCTTTTTGCAGCACACGCATTTCCAGCAGGCTGGCAATTCCACGGGAAAAAGACGCAGAAGAAACATCGCGGTGCAGACGCTGATAGCGGGCGAGCAGCGTCTCGAAGGTGGGCCGGTCGGAGAGCAGGCTCATCAGGTCGGGCACACAGACGTCGCCGCAGTAGCGCACGCCGCGGTTGGCCGACGTTGAGACCACGGCAGGGCGCAGTTCCACGAACTCTCCTTCGATGACCGGCCGCTCCAGAAGCTGTATGGCAGAACCTCCAGTGATGCGGTCCTCATTGCACAACGCCGCCGGACGACGGCCCGCTGTCTGATCTGCATTGGACGGTGGTGCCAGGGCCGCCCGTTGCTTCCAGAACGGCTGCTGCGCAAAGCGCTGTTCCCGCCGATAGTAGTTGGCCCGGGCGGCCAGGTGGCTGTGAAAACCGGCAAGCTCGCGCTCGCGGCAAAACTCCATCACCCACTCGCTGCGCTCGGGATGGACGAGAAGCGTGTGTACGGCCGTGGCCGCCGTCAGCGCCGAAGCAATCGCCTTCTGCACGCCCTGCGAGCAGAGCGGGTCGAGCGTGGACGCGGCGTCGCCCACCAGCAGCCAGTCCGGCCCGCAGCAACGCTCGATAAGGCTGGGGTACGCGGGGAAAATGCGGAGTTCCCTATCCCAGGCGAATTTGCGCAGTCGCAGCTTGGCGTGTTTGGCGCGTTCGAGAGCCCTCAGATAGATCGGTGCCGCGTTTCTGCGCAGGTTGGAGGGCAGCAAGTCGCGGTCGGTCATGAACCCGGCCACGCGCTGCTGGGAATTCAGACGCGCCGTGTAAAACCAGCCATCGGGTAGAGATTCGACCAGTGCATTGAACCCGTCCGCATCTTCGCCGGGCTGCGCGGCCTGCCAGTAGCCGACCAGCCCGAGCTGCCGGGTGCAAATCGTCTGGGGCAGCCGCAGTCGGCGGGCCAGCACTCGGGCGCGCCCGCTGGCGTCGCAGATAAACCTGGCCCGCAGCCGCCGGGCTGAGCCTTCCGGCGAGCGCAGGTCAACGCGCCAGCCCGAGGCTCCATGCTCGAATTCTTCCGGCCGCCACCCCTCGAAAACCGTGGCGCCTGCCGCGCGAGCCGCCGCCAGCAACTGCGCGTCAAACTTTGCCCGTTCCACTTGGAATCCGCGGCCGGACTCATCGGCGGTGTGAGGATGAAAGCTCAGGCGCCCGCTGCCCCACGCCGAAAGATTGCCGGTGGTTGGTGCGCCCGCGAGAACAAAATCCGGCGGCACGACTCCGGCGCGCTTCAGCAGCAAGGCGACCGACGCCGGCAGCGTTTCTCCGATGGCATAACGCGGAAACTTCTGGCGGTCCACCAGGGCCACACGATAGCCCTTGCGGCTGAGCTGCTGCGCCAGCACCGAGCCAGCGGGCCCGGCACCCAGAATCATGACGTCGAAGCGGGTGGGAGACACCATGAATTCACCAACAATTCGCCAACCACGAAACCGGTAACACGCTCACGCCGGACGCTGCTTATTCTCCTGTTCGCGCCGTCGCAGATCCACACGCCGGATCTTCCCGCTGACCGTCTTGGGCAGCTGCGGCAAGAACTCAATTTCACGCGGGTACTTGTAGGGAGCGGTGGTTTTCTTCACGTGCTCTTGCAGTTCCTTCACCAGTTCCGGCGAACCCGCGTAGCCTTCGCGCAGTACCACAAACGCCTTCACGATGTGCCCGCGCACGGGATCGGGACTGCCCACCACCGCCGACTCCACCACTGCGGGATGCTCTAGCAGCGCGCTCTCCACTTCGAACGGTCCAATGCGATAGCCCGCGCTGATGATGACGTCGTCGGCACGGCCCACAAACCAGTAGTATCCGTCTTCATCCCGGTAGGCGCGGTCGCCGGTCACGTACCATTCGCCGCGACGGGTGCGCGCGGTCAGTGCGGGTTCTTTCCAATATCCCTGGAACAGCGAAGGCGGCGCACCACGCAGCGCAACTTCGCCCTCTTCGTTGGCGGGCAAGGGATTCCCGTCAAAATCCACAACAGCGACTTCATGTCCCGGCATGGGCTTGCCCATCGAACCAGGCTTCACCGGCAGGCTGGGATGATTGCAGACCGCAATGATGGTCTCGGTCTGGCCATAGCCGTCATAGATGGTCAGGCCGGTGCCTTCCCGCCACACCTCGATGACCTCGGGATTCAGCGGCTCTCCCGCACCCACAACATGCCGCAAGGCAAAGCGATATTTCTTCAGGTCTTCCTTCACCATGACGCGAAACGCGGTGGGTGGCGCACAGAAAGTCGTGATCCGGTACTTCTCCAGCAGTTCCAGTGTCTTCTTCGCGTCGAAGTTCCCCCGGTGCGAGAACACCTGCACACCCACGTGCCACGGTCCGAACAGAGTGCTATAAGCGGCCTTGGCCCAGCCGGTATCGGAGAGGTTCCAGTGCAGATCGTCCGGGCGCAGGTCAAGCCAGTATTCGCCGGTGATGCGATGGGCGTAGGTGTAGGCGTGCGAGTGCAGCACCATCTTCGGCCCACCGGTGGTGCCGGAGGTGAAATAGATCAGCGCCCGATCGCTCGCGAGAGTCGGCTCCGCGCGGAACTCCGTCGCAGCCTTCGCCATTTCCGACTCGTAGCCGACCCAGCCTGGACGCGTACCGCCGACCAGAATGCAATACTTCAATCCGGCTGCGTCTTTTCTGACGGCTTCTACCTTGTCACTATTCTCCAGATCGGTGATGATCGCTTTCGCTTCCGATAACTGGGCCCTGTAAGCAATGTCTTTGGGTTGCAGCAAAGTGGCGCCGGGCGCCGCCACCGCGCCCATGCGCAGAAGTCCCAGCATCACGATTTGCCAGGCGGGAATGCGCGGCAGGATCACCAACACCACGTCGCCTTTGCCGATCCCCAGGCCGGCCAGAACGTTGGCGAACTGATTCGAGAGCCGCTGCACGTCCCGGAAGGTGTAGCGCTCCTCGCGGCCTTCCTCATCACTCCACAACAGGGCGGGCCGGGATGCGTCGCGCGCATGCCGGTCCACGACATCGGTTGCGAAGTTGAAGCGCTCGGGCAACTGCCAGCGGAAATTGTTGTAAAACTCAAGGTATGGGTCGTTCACATGGCCTCACGCGGTTTCGACCTCGGCCGCGGCCTCCAATCCCAATTCTTTGGTGGACATCTCCCGCATCTTGAATTTCTGGATTTTCCCGGTAACCGTCATCGGGAACGATTCGACGATCTTTACGGACTTGGGGATCTTGTAGGCGGAGATCTTCCCCACGCAGAACTTGCGGATGTCCTCGGGTGAGAGTTTGGAGTTGGCATCGAGCCGGACCCAGGCCACGACCTGCTCGCCGTATTTTGCGTCCGGCACGCCGATCACCTGCACGTCACTGATGCCGGGACAGGTGTAGAGAAATTCTTCGATCTCGCGCGGGTAAATGTTCTCGCCGCCGCGGATGATGACGTCCTTGGCGCGGCCCGTGATCTTGCAGTAATCATTGGCGTCCATGGTGGCGAGGTCGCCGCTGTGCAGCCAGCCATCTTCATCAATGCTCTTCCCGGTCGCCTCGGCGTTCTTGAAGTACCCCTTCATCACCAGGTAGCCGCGGGTGCAGAGCTCGCCGGGAGTGCCGCGCGGCACGATCTCACCGGTGATTACATCCACAATCTTGACTTCCGTATGCGGCAGCGGCTTGCCCACGGTCGTGACGCGCAGCTCGAGCGGGTCGTCCACCGTGGTTTGCGTGATCACCGGAGAAGACTCGGTCAGTCCGTAAGCAATCGTCATCTCCTTGAGGTGCATCAACTGGACCACGCGCTTCATCACTTCAATGGGGCAGGGCGCGCCTGCCATGACGCCGGTGCGCAGCGTGCCGAGGTCGAAGCCCGCAAACTGGGGATGGTCCAGTTCGGCGATGAACATGGTGGGAACGCCGTGCAGCGCGGTGCAGCGTTCAGCCTGTATTGCCTCCAGAGTGGCGAGAGGATCGAAGAAAGCGGCGGGAATCACCATGGTGGCGCCCGTCACCGCGCAGGCCAGAGTACCCAGCACCATCCCAAAGCAGTGGTAGAAGGGCACCGGAATGCAGAGCCGGTCCTGGTGGGTGAGCTTCATCGCGGCGGCGATCAGCAGCGCGTTGTTCACGATATTGTGGTGGCTGAGCGTCGCTCCTTTCGGAAACCCGGTAGTGCCCGAGGTGTACTGGATGTTGATCGGGTCGTCGAACGACAGCGAGGCCTCGCGTGTACGAAGATTCTCCTCCGGAACGCTGCGGCCCATTTCGCGCAGGTCGTCCCAGGAGAACATGCCAGCCTGCCGGCCATCCCCGATGAAAACCAGATTCTTGAGATGCGGCAATGAAGCCGCATGCAAGTTACCCGGCTCACTCGACGCCAGCTCCGGACACAAGCCATTCACAATGGAAACGTAGTCGGCATCGCGAAAGCCCTGGATGAGCAGCAGGGTTTCGCATTCGGACTGGCGTAACACGTACTCCAACTCAAAAGCGCGGTTGGCGGGGTTGACGTTGACCAGGATGGCGCCGATCTTGGCGGTGGCGAATTGCGTGATCACCCATTCGGCACAGTTCGTTGCCCAGATGCCGACCCGGTCTTCCTTCTGAATGCCGAGCCGCAACAGGCCGCGCGCCACTAGCTCCACTTCTTCGAGAAACTGTCGGTAGGTGTAGCGGAGGTTCTGGTGCCGGACCACCAGCGCGTCCTGCTGCGGATAGGAGCGAGCCGATGCATCAAGCACCTCTCCGATCGGACGACCGAGTAGTGGGATGTCCCCCACGCCGCTGGCGTAACTGCGTCCGGTCGTGAGTTCCGCCATGGGTGTCTCCCTGTTCAGGCCGGCAAGCGACCGGCCAGTTGCAGGGCCGGCGCTGCTTGCGCCATCAAGAGCTGTACGACTTCTTCCTGCCGGGCCCGCGGTTTCTGTTCCAGGATCCGCGCCACGCGGGCGGTGATATGGGCGGCCGCAAAACTGTGTCCTCGAAGGTTGAACTTCTGCGGGCGTCCGGGCAGCGGTCGCGGGCTGGGATGCGCGCGAAACGGCACGGCGTCGCCTTGGCAATAGAAATACTCGTCCCAGGCACATCGCTCGTCGCCAGCGACTGCGATCACGTTGGCGAAACTGGCGGGAGACCACTCCCGCTCATCGTCCTCCGAAGCCGCAATCAGAATCACGCCGCGCCGGCTGGCCTCATTGCAGGCTTCCTGCAATAGCTCCCGGTGCTCCTCCCGCTCCGTGCCCAAACTAATGTTGATCGCGTGCATGCCTTGCTCGACGGCCCAGCGAATCGCAGCCGCCACCACCGCGGCATGCGTGCGCAGCTCCCGGTCGAAAACTCTCACGGCGTACAGTTCAACTTCCGGCGCTTTGGCCCGGATCACCCCGGCAACGGCCGTCCCGTGACCCAGCAGGTCGCGATAATCCGGATCGAGCTCAAGTCTGCCATCCTCCTGCCAACGGACATGAACTCCGCCCGCCACCTGCTGCACGTGCGAATGCTGTGCGTTGACGCCGCTGTCCAGAACCGCGACTCGTATGCCTTTCCCGCCCGCGTTGGGCAGTTCAATGCCGGTGGACAGATCACGCGAGTTCATGATGCCACCGCCTCGGCGCCGGATACTGTCTGTCGTACCCGCGCGGCACGCTGTAATTCCTGGTACAGGCCCTCCACTTCAGCGAGCCGCTCGTGCGTTCCCAGTTGAACAACCTCTCCCCGATCGAGCACCAGAATCTGGTCCGCATCCCGCACCGAAGACAAGCGGTGGGTGATGACCAGCGCCGTGCGCCCTGCGAGGCACTCCTCCAGCGAGTGCCAGATGCGCGATTCGGTCAGCACGTCGAGGGTGGCCGTGGCCTCGTCGAAGATCCACAATCTGGCATCGCGCAGCACCGCTCGCGCGATCGCGATACGCTGGCGCTGGCCGGTCGAGAGCTTCAGGCCCCGTTCCCCAACCACCGTGTCCATGCCATTGGGCGTGGACAGAACGAACTCTTCGAGATCCGCTTTGCGCGCCGCTTCCCACACCTGCTCGCGCGTGGCCCCCCAGTTGGCATACCGGAGGTTCTCTTCGATGCTGGCGTGGAACAGAAAGGGCTCGGAACTGACCACCGCAATGTGGTCGCGCAGCGAACGCACTTGCAGGTCACGCAGGTCCTGTCCGTCGAAACACACCGTTCCTTGCTGCGGATCGTAAAAACGCAACAGCAAATCCACCAGCGTGGACTTGCCCGCTCCGCTCGGTCCGACGATCGCCAGGCGGCGTCCAGCTGGCAAAGTGAAACTAACTCCATTCACCACCGGACTCCCCGGGTGGTAGGCAAACGTGACGTCACGGAAATTCACCTCGCCCCGGGCGGCGGTCAGCGCCACGGCGCCCGGCCGGTCCCGTACTTCCGGCTGAAGATCGAGAAACTCAAAAACACGGTCGAGCGAGACCCGGGCGCGCTGCAAGCTGAGATACAGCCCGATCACGTTCTGCAAGGGGCTCAGCAGACGGGCCTGGTAGGCCGCGAACGCTACCAGTGCTCCCAGGCTCATGCGTCCCACGATCACCTGGTGTCCTCCGTAAAGCAGCAGGACGAGCGTGCTCAGGCTCATGAAGATGGCGGGCAACCCGCCCGCATATGTGGAGACGATCTGGTAACGCAGCACGCTCGCGATGTAATCCTGGTTCTTCTGTGTCAGCTTCTCCGCTTCGGCATCTTCCGCGCCCACCGTCTTGATCCACTTCATGCCGTGCAGCGATTCCAGCACCATGCTGCTCAAATCGGCATTGCGCTCCCGCACTACGCGCGCCTGCTGTGCAATTCGCCTCCGGTACGGGACCAGGGCCCACAAACTGAACGGCACCAGCACAAAACCCAGCAAAAACAATTTCCAGTTGAGATAGACCAGCACCGCGACTGTGCCCACCAGCGTCAACACACTCAGGGCCAGACTGAACAAGGCATCGGTGGCGACCGATTGGATTTCCGCCACGTCGCTGTTCAGGCGGGAAACGATCTCGCCGGTTTTGGTGCGCGCATAGAAACGCGGGGAGAGTGTTTGCAGGTGGCGGAAAACAAAAACCCGCATCTCCATCAGGATGCGGGCAGAAACCGAAGTATAGAGATAGCGCGTCACGGCGCCGGTTGCGAAGCTGAGGACCACCAGCGCAGCCAGTACCAGCGTCGCAATCACCAGCAGGTTTGGCTTCCGCCCCACGAGCACATCGTCAATCAGGAACTTGGCGCCGAGCGGGTACACCAAGCCGAGCAGAGTGGAGAGCAGGGTAAGACCAAAAACCAGCGAAAGCGTGGCGGCATGTGGACGTACGAAGGGGAAGACCCGGCGCAACTGCCCCAGCCCTGCGGCTGGCGTGCCCGCGGCGATTGGGATATTTTCCTCTTGCCTGGCCTCGTCGCTCATCATGGAACCGCCCCCTGGGGCACAACGCGCAGCGAGGTCACGCTTCCGTCCCCAGAGAGCACGATTTTCTTGATCTGCTTCAGGCTCTGCGTGTCGTAGATGTCCATAAACGGTCCGGCTCCCGAAACGTACAGCTTGCGCCCGTCGCGGGATATGTTCACTACATATTTCGTCCGATCCAGGTCAAGGACATTGGTCACACGACGGCCTTCCAGATCCACGACCACCAGCCGGTTCATGACGGCGTACGCGCGCTTGCGGTCGGGAGATACGACCGACGAGAACAGCGGCACCGCCGGTCCGAGTTCAACCAGGTCTGTCTTGCCCGTTTCCACATCCACGTTGACCAGCCCCATGGCGGTGCTGCCGTTGGCAGGGTTCGTCGTGTAGTAAGGAACGGAGAAAATGCCGGTCTGGTCGTACTGCACGAAAAGAGGAAGGCTGTCGAGGGGAGCGTGAGCCGGCCCCGGCGTTTCCAGCGGGAACGTCTCTGTCACCTTGCCCTGGGCAATATCAATGAAATAAAGATCGCGCCCCCAGCCGACCAGCCGCCTGCCGTCCCCCAGCGCAACCAGCGCCCCGACTCCTTCGGGCACTTCGGCAATCTTGCGCGACTTGCGGGTACTCAGGTCAACCGCGAGGATCTGCGGCGGCTCTGCCCGGTATTCGTCCGGCAACATCCGCACGGGCTTCACGTGGACATACAACACCTTGTCGTCGCGGCTCAGGGCGGTGCCATAAACGACGAATTTGTATCCGGGAGGAGCCAGTTGAATGACGTCCTCCACCCTACGGTTGACGAAGTCCACCACTTCGATCTGGCTGCGGCCCTCGGTGGTGACATACAGATGCTTGCTGTCCCGGGAGCGCTCGATTTCCTTGGGAGCGCGGCCGCGGAGCTGGATTTCGGCGACCACTTCGTCCGTGCTAGTGTCCAGCACGATGAGTGTGTGCGGATGGATCCCCATCACCATGAACTCTGGGCGGGCCGCCTGCGCCCACATCGGAGCCGCTGCAAGCAACGCGAGCAGGCAGACCGCCACCACGCAAGATCGGCATGCCGGTGTGCCCCGCGCTTGCCCGCTCGTAGTCATAGTCCTGCCCCATCGCACCGTTTTCATCAACGCGTCAGCTCCGTTTCTCGATCACCCTTTCAATGAAAGCAGGGTTCTTTTCCATGATTTCGCCGTAACACTCCAGACCCAAATCAATCCAGGTGCGAATCCATTCGCAGTAGTGCGGATTGCCGTGGTAAAGGTCGCCGTAGCGGGTGTGGGCTTCGTGATGGCAGCCGCCCGAGCAGATGTGCCGTACCCAGCAGGTCTGGCAGGGTGCCTTGTGGCTCAGATGAGCGTTTTCCAGAAACTCGGCCTGCTTCTCCCGGTCCAGCCCGTCGTACACGGAACCCAAGCGGTGCTCGGGCGATTCCAGGAAGCGATGGCATAAATAAAGGTCGCCCTTGACGCCCACGCCGAGCAAGCCCAATCCCGCCCCGCAGGGATAGTTCTTCACGATCCCAGCGTGCAACTCAGAGAGCAGATTAGAGAGGTTGGAGAATCCGAGATACTCGTCTTTGGCCGCCTTTTCCACGTACAGGCGGGAGAGCTTGCGGAACGCGGCCATGATCTCCCACAACTCGTCGGGCGTCAGGGCGTAGTCGTCCCGGTCCGCGGAAGTGACGGGCGCAAACCCAACCTCGTGAAAGCCCATCTCCTTCAGGTACCAGAAGCACTCCTCGACGGCCGTAACGCCGTGCGTTAATGTGGCGCGGGCGGCCACGCGGCGCGTCTTATGACTGCGCAGGAGGTCGAGCACCCGGGGATGAATCATGTCGTAGGAACCGAGCCCGCTCTTATACGTCCGCCGCAGGTCGTGGTATTTCTTCGGCCCGTCGATGCTGACCGCAACTCCGATCTCGCTGTCACTCAAGAATTCGATTACTTCCGGCGTAAGGTAGGTGGCGTTGGTGGTCATGCTGAACTCCACCTTCTTGCCGGCCTTGCGTCCGGCTTCGTTCGCGTAAACAACCAGGCGGCGGATCAGCGCCAGGTTCATCAACGGCTCACCGCCGAAGAACACCAGCGTCACGCTGTCGCTGTCCCCGGAGTTCTGCAGAAGGAAATCCACGCTGCGGCGCGCCGTGGTCTCGTCCATCATCTGGCGCGGCGCTTTGTAGTCGCCTTGCGCTGCGAAACAGTAACTGCATCCCAGGTTGCAGTCGTTGGCGACATTGAGCACCAGGCTCTTCTGGGGAAAGGGCAACGGCGGGAGTTTGGGCGCGGTGGGCTCGGCCCCGTCCCCACGCACGCCACGAAGCCGGATCGCACCCATGCGGGCCAGTTCCGACAGGACATCCCGGATCTCTTCGCGGGAATGTTGGCCTTCGAATGCCGCATACAACTTGGGAAAGGCAAGGGGACGGGTTGCGGTGACCTGCTCGCCCACGGTTGCAATCGGTCGATCTCCGGTGCGGAGGAACGTCAGGATCTTCGTTCCCAGTTCGTCCACCGCAAAAATGCCGGTGGTCGCAACCACCATCACGTACTCGCGCCCGGCGATAGCGAATTGCCGGACTTCGCCGAGTTGCACGCTGGGCTCGCTGACCACGTCGGCTTCGGGCGTCGGCGGTTCCGGGGGACGCACAGCGGCTTTCGGCATCAGCCGTGAAACCGGGAAGAAGCCGGATGTCCTGCTATAGGTGGAAGAGCTCATGGTCACCGCCTTGCGATCTCGGAAAAACCCGTCGGGAGACTGCGAGTTCCCGTCCTGCTCGCACGCTCCAGAGTCGCCTGCCCCTTTTGGGGTGCTGGCAAGTGTAGCCGCCTCGGGGACAATTGTCATCACCCGCGCCCGGGTTCTCGGGTGTAGAATTCTCCCGCCAGCCGCGGGAAGCGCACCTGGAAAACAACGAGGGGGGCATCATGGCAACACAGACAGTGGGGACAATCGGCACCTACCAGAACCTGAAATTCGAACGCGAGGGAACTCTCGCTGTGGTTACGCTCAACCGTCCCAACCGGCGGAACGCGCTCTCGCTGGATCTCATGAACGAGTTGTTGGACTGCCTGTCGGCCATCGGCCGGGATCGCGAGATTCACGCCGTCATCCTGGCCGCGGCGGGAAACGTCTTCTGCTCGGGACACGACCTGGGCGAGATGGTGGGCAAGAATATCAACGATTACCGCCACATCTATGACACTTGTACCGACCTGATGACGAAAATCCAGTCCATCCCCCAACCGGTCATTGCCGAGGTACAAGGGACGGCTACAGCGGCGGGCTGCCAACTGGTGGCCACTTGTGATCTGGCCGTCGCTTCCGACAAAGCGGCGTTTGCCACGCCCGGGGTCAAGCTCGGACTGTTCTGCACCACCCCCATGGTAGCCCTCAGCCGCGCCGTTGGCCGGAAACGGGCCCTGCAGATGCTCCTCACCGGCGAAATGATCGACGCCGCCACCGCCGCGGAGTGGGGCCTGGTGAACCTGGTTGTCGCGGCAGACGCGCTGCTACAGGAAACCCGGAAATTGGCGCAGAAAGTGGGCAACGCCAGCACGCTGACGATCGGATTGGGGAAACAGGCGTTCTATGCCCAAATCGACCTCGACCAGCCCAAGGCCTATGCCTATGCGAAGGAAGTGATGAGCATGAACTCGCTGGCGATGGACGCTCAGGAAGGCATCACTGCTTTTCTTGAGAAACGGCCGGCGTGCTGGGTCGGGCGCTAGCGCCATCCCCAAGGGATGATCGCCAACCTGTCAGATCCGCGGACGCACTTAAGTACTGACTTGACGTGGCAGCTGGATCAGGGTTACAAGCTACTTCTCGGCGATGGGTTTGAGCTGGGCCGGCTCTTCGAGGATGTCAAGCAACGCCCGTGCGCAATAGACCCGGCCACGCTTCGCATCGCTTACCAGTTTGAGGATTCCCGCCCGTTCCAGCCGTTCGATGGCGCGCTGCGCTGTCGTGAAAGCAACGTCCAGTTTGTCGGCAGTACCCTTGGTGGTGACGAAAGGATTTGCTCCCAAGAGTTCGACCACGCGTAATGGATTATTGGTTGACTCGCCAGAGACTTTCTTTTGCCATTGAGCAAGCAGCTGGTTAAAACGGGTGGCGCGGCTCAATGCATCCTCTGACATGCGAGCCACCCCAAGCAGGAAGTATTCCAGCCAGTCGTTCCATGCCCCCCGTTCGCTGATTCCGCGCAACCCGTCGTAGTAATCGCGCCGCGACGCTTCAAAGAACGCCGAGAGGTAAAGTAGCGGTGTCGGGAGGATCTGCCGTTCGATCAAGAACAACGTTATGAGCAGACGCCCAACTCGGCCGTTGCCGTCAAGAAACGGGTGAATCGCTTCAAACTGGTAGTGGGCAAGTGCGATGGTCACCAAGGGTGGCAGATCGGATTCATGTAGGAACTTCTCCCAGGCGGCGAGGCAGGGCTGTACTTCGCCCGGAGGGGGCGGGATGTATGAAGCAGTGGCAGGTGTACTGCCTGGTTTGCCAATCCAGTTCTGAGTATTTCGGAAGCGCCCCGGAGTGGCCTGGTGTCCCCTCACACCCGTCATGAGCTTGTCGTGCAACTCGCGGGTAAGCCGGACGCAAAGTGGAAGCTTCTTGAGACGTGAGATCCCGTGTTCAAGCGCAACCACGTAGTTGCCAACTTCACGAAGGTCTTCGGGGCTGCGGTCCACGATCGCTCCCGCCTCGGCGGCGAGCAATTCACCGAGGGTAGCTTGTGTGCCCTCAATCTTGCTCGATAGAACAGCTTCCCGTCGCACGAAGGGCCGCATCAAAATGTGGGGATTGAGAAGCCGTCCGCCTTCGCCTGCCAGTCTTCCAATGAGCCGGTCTGCTTCCGACAGCACGCCAATGAGCCGTGGTGTCCAAGTAAGCACAGGAGGCAGGGCTGCAGGCACGAAGGCGGAATAGGCACCCTGCGATATTTTCTTGCCCGGAATGTTTGTTGTCTTGGGCATGGCCACTTTGGGGGGGCCGCAAACAGCATTCCGCACTATTTTCACCAGCCATGATAATCGAAAATAGTGCCTTTGCCTATTTGCGGAGACGAAAACAGCCCAGGCAGCTATTACAAAATTAGGCCACTCGACACTACGTGACCAACTCGGAGTGGCGACTCGGGCGTTCCCGCTTCCGGCAGGGGTTCGGAAGACTTTCTCCTAAAGAGCGTGTCCTTCCAGCAAAACTGAGGGAGTGAACATATCGCTAAGCATCAAGACGTGTTCGCGCGCTCGCGTTATGCCTACCCGGAGTAGTCTGCGGCTCCGCTGGTAGGGAGCTGCGTCAGCGTCTTAGAAACAATTGGGCCCCTGCCGGGTAGCCTTTCGAATCATGGTCGCTTCCGTGGCAACGCAAGTAGCAACGGCCTTGTGAGTTCCCCAAATCTTGGAATTCCAGCCGCCCGCTGCTGGAAGGAGAAACTACCATGTTGCCGTTCTTTCCGCGGGTCATAAAATTGATTAAGTGCCGGCTGCTACGAGAGCCGTGGGCGTCGTGGCATGCCGCGCAGGGAGCCTCCTTGTCCACTACGTGCAGCTTGTGGGGGAAAGCACTCTGTGGAGAGAGGAGTGCGGCTCGATTGTGACATTTGTAGCAGAGTGAATACGCTTTGTAGGACTCGGGAGAAGGATCCTGGACAGCGTACTCGCGTTCCAGGATCGGTTCGTACGTCGACCCGTGCGGCCCTTTCGAGATGTTCGGTGTGTCGCTGTTGTGGCAAGCGCTACAGGCGATAACGCTGGAAGACGTGTACCCAGGCTCCAGACCTAAGATGTCCCGCTTCTTACCCGGACCTTCCACCGGATGGAACGAAAGATTGCTTAAGTCAAACTCCAGGCGCGTGTTGGTGACCGGGTCTTTGCGGACCATCGCGGACCTGGGCTGATCCGATAACCCATGGCAGCTGTAACAGACCTCATATTCGATGCTGGCGTGGGCTACGCGCGACCCCGAAGAGTTGATCCCTCGAATGCCTTGCAGGGCTCCCGCAATCGCAGAGCGGCCCGTAATCCCCGCTTGAGTCGCGTGCGAGTTGTGGCAGTCGCTGCACGCTACGTGGCGCGACATGGACCGAAGATCCTCGTTCGGCGTATGAATCGACTCGGACTGTTCCACCGGGTGGGCGCTGAATTTCCGGAACTCGCGCCCCACGTCCTTGGAACCGCTCCCCGAGCTGTGGCAGGCGAAACAATTCTTACTCTCTTTGTCGAAATTGAGCAGAGCCTCCGGCCTTCCGGCGGCATGCACCTGGTGGCAGTTCGCACAGCCATTTTCGGCCACGGTCGTGTAGCCAGCGCGGGCCCCGGGATTCAGGACAACTCCTTTCCAGGTGGCGGTCGAGGTGGCATGCACGGACGAAGACCAACCCCGCAGCTGATGGCAGGTCCGGCACAGCTGAGAGAACCGATTGTCCATTACCAAGAACTTCTGGTAACGGTCCTGGTGGGGATCATGGCAGCTCGTACACTGAAGCTGGTTGGTTTCGTCCAGCTTCGTGCTGGAAGGAAGAATGGCGGGGTCAGCCAGTTCTCCTCTCGTCGTGGACAGGGCCGAATCGTAGGTGAAAGAAATCGGATGATCGTCGGAAAGATTGGTCCCGAGGGATGCTCTCCCCCGCAGGACTCCAACCTGTTTCGATCGGGCCTTCTCCGGACGTTCGTCCAGCGCGATGGTGCCATCGTGGCAACTCAAACACAGCCGGGAGGCGCCGGTTGGCTGATTCAGTCTGGCTTTCAGTGTTGAGCTTTCGTAAAGCTTGTAGGTAACGCCCGGCACCGACCGGTTCCACAACGCTCGTGGCGCTGTGGCACTGTGCGGGGTGTGACAGAAATAGCAGGGATTGACCGTCCCCCCTTCTTTTGTCAGGCCGGGGGCCGCCAGGTTATGCACCGTTTTCTCGACTTCCGCTCCTGCGAGCGTGGTCAAGGAAGCCACCACGACCAGTGCCAGCGGCCACCGCAACGGAGAAGCGAATCTACTCCCCATGGTCCGGCCCTCCCAGGAACTCAAACACCTGGATGCGCTGGTTGTACGAGTCGGCCACATAGATGCGATTCCGCTCGTCAATAGAGATCCCGCTGGGAAGCCAGAACTGACCGGGGCCGGTCCCGCGCTCGCCGAAACTAAGAAGAAGCTGACCCTGGCGATCGAAAATTTGCACCGCGTCGAACAGCGCATCCACCACGTAAATATGTCCGCTGCTATCGGCGGCGATCCCCTTCGGACTGGCGAAGGCGCCTGACGAGTCCCCCTGGTGACCGAACTCCGTCAGGAAACTGCCGTCGGGGCCGAAAATCTGAACACGGTAGTTCAGTGAATCGACAACGCAGAGCGAACCGTCCCCGTCCAACCAGAGATTCGTGGGATAGTTGAACTCGCCCTTGCCCGTTCCTCTTTTTCCAAGAACCTTCTCCAGTACTCCGTCATTGCTGTAAATCCTCACCTGGTGGGCCGCCGTGTCGGCGACGTACAGCTTTCCGGATTTCTCATCCACGGCTAGCCCGGTGGGCCGCTCCGGTTGTTGGTCGGTAAATTTTCTGAGGAACTTGCCGCGACGGTCATAAACGAAGATCTGCTTCAGGGAAGAGTCCGCTAGAAAGACCCTGTCCTTTCCTGCCGCCACTCCCACGGGAGATTCAAGGTTTGCGTTGTCCGCCTTCCTGATTCTCTGGAAGGACTTCTGCTCCTGGTCAAAAATGAGAAGCGCATGGCCACCGGGATCCGTGACGTACAGAATGCCCCGATTCGCGGCCACTCCCAGTGGCCGAACCAGTCCCTCACGGGATGTGCCAGACAGAAGTTTCCCGAGGCGGGAAAACAACGATCCCCTCGCCGACGCCTGGTCCGGACCGGCAACGCTGGAAACATAGCGAATTACGGGGCGAGTGGGGGGGCTAGGCCACACCAGGCCCATCCCCTGTCCCGGACTATCCTGGCTGAAGGCCTGCGCCGGCAGGCACAATCTTGCTCCCAGCGCAGCGCATGAAACGGCTGCGGCCAAGCACATCACAATTCTGGTCGCTCGCAGGTCTTGCATGGAACCGCCTTTCAGAACCTCCTCACAATATTTGCAAACCACCGGAATTCGCGCGATTGAATCGTATCCCGGATTCTCACATCACGACTGAGAGAAAAGGTCGCCGTGAACTTCGAGACGGTCCAATGGAGTCTCACGCCGCCCTGCTCAAATGTTTCGTCCACGGCGATGCTGTCTCTCCACAGCCTTAGCGACAGGAAGCCGTCCACCGTAAGCGATGCCAGCGGTGTCAGTGCTATGTTCAGCCTGCCCAGGCCGTTGGTCGTTCTCCTCTCTGGTCTGGCGTAGTGAGATAGGGCTTCGTCGAAATTCAAGCTGGCGGTAACAGATGGTCGCGGGCTATAGGCGAGAAGCTGGCTGAACTGAAGCGAGCTGTAAGGAAGGAGCCGCGAGTCCTGGGAGCGGTATTCGTTGATCAGAAGAGCCGACAGTTTCTTCGTGGTCCACCGGAATCTGGCGCCGAGGGTATGCGCCCGAAGATTTTCGAGCGACCCGGCGTCCAATCCGGCCAGCAAGCGCTGACGGTTTCGCTCGAAAGTGTAGTACGGGTAAACCCATCCGAAATCCGCGCCGATGTTGAACGCGCCGGACAACGTCGAAAATTCCAGGGCGGGAGTTGCACTGACCTGGTAGTCGACCAGAAGGACTTCACCCTCCCGGATTCTGCCCGTCGGGAGTACCTCGATTTCAACAAATTCGCCCACCTGTCGAACAAGATAGTCCAACCCCTCCACGAAAACGATCGTGCCCGTCACACCGCTCACGGAAACGCTGCCGGGGATGGCCCGGGGCTGATTCAGCCGGAATGGGATTCCAATCTGAGCGGTGTGTTGCTCCTGGAAAACGGAGAACGTCTTCCCCTGAATCTGGTCATTCTGGATTTCGTAGCGGGTGTCCAGGTTCGCGATAAGAGTCCCCTTCGCGGGAAGTTTCTTGCGGTAGGCCGAATCGACTCGGCCGCCGTAGATCGTTTGCGTACCGTTGGAAAGAGTGGCGTGGATCCCCTGGAAAATCAGGTTGGTTCTCAGGCTCTCGTACAACTGATGCTGCAGCGACACCGCAGCGGTGTGGGCCGTAGTCTCGCTCCCAAAGGCCGTGTAGCGCGACAGGACGTAATGATAAGCCGTGGAGAGAGTCTTGGTGTGCTGGATATCAAACTCTCCGTCAGCGGTTAGCGCCGAAGAAGAGAGCCTTGCGGTGTCGTTGCGATGGACGTAGTTCAGATTGAAATTAAGCAACCGAGGCAAATCTTTGCCGAACCGAAAACGATGAGTAACGCCTCCCGTGTGCGTTCGATAGCTGAGGGAGGGGATGACAAGGTCCTTTACGTTCGCGAATTCGTACCGAACGCCCAAATCATTTGATTCCCAATGGTTCCGCCCATCGTAAGTGAATATTTTCGTGAATTCTTTCCTCTCTCCCAGAAGGTCTGCGGAGTGCGATCTCTCGTCCGTGAGTTCCTGCCGGTAAGTCGCCGTGGACGGCAGGAAAAGCGACTTCAAATTGACGGTCGCCCCCAGGTTTCTGGTGAGCAGCTCCGAGGTCCCGGCAAACTCACGCAAGTGAGTGCTGTGCATCCGATTTGCGAACACCGTCGCTGTGTATTGCTTGCCGGGCAGGAGGCGGGCCTCGAAGTTGTAGCTGGCCAGCTCTCCGGTACCCGCGGAGAGTTCCTCATTACTTGTGAGATGGTCTTGGAAGAAATCAAAGGTCGCACCGGAGGTGAGAGTCAGGAAAGAGGGATCTATTAAGTATAGATCTCCTCGAAGTCCCACCCTTTCCACGAACCGTCTCTGGCTGGTGGACAAGTCGCTGATACCTTGTACCGAACTTTTTATGCTGTCCTCTTCGGCTCCGAATTCCACAAAGCCCTCGCGCTGCCCCAGCCCGAACATTCCTTGAGCGGTGGCGGGCGGGACCAGGACAAAACCGCACAGGCACGCGCCCAGGATGGACTTCAGCCCTCCGTTCATTCGGCCACATATCTTACTGAGCAGCATGGCAGCGCACGCACGACTCGAAGGCCACCGGCCAGGCAAGGGCCTTGCCGTCGGGATAGGAGGGATGGCATTTCCCGCAGAACTGTCCTGCTCGAATTGCGTCCATCGTGATCGGGTTCGCCCCTGCTCTCATCTGGAAGATCGATGAGTGGCAGACGTTGCACCGGACACGAACCCGGTGGAACCAGTGCGGGAAAGTTGCAGGAGCGATATTGTCCGGCGAGTCTGACTGGGCAGCGGCGGCAGGCGTTGGAGTCGCCGTCGGCTGCTCCGCAGGGCTGGCGTTGGAGCCGGCGTTCTCCGGTGACCTCCGGGTAAAATGGATGTCTCCTTTCACTCCCGAAGGTAACTCTCGGTTGGCGTTTCCGAGGGAGCGCACGTAGTACACAACACTCCAAGCCTGCTCCGGCTCAAACGCATCTCCGAAGTCGGGCATCGGAGTTCCCTGAAGACCGGTCATGACCACCTTGTAGTAATCTTTCAACGATGTGCCGGATTTTGGCTTGCCAGTGGTGAAATCAAACGGGCGAAGCGGCTCGCCCCAATCGTCTTTCATTCCCACCGCAGACGGGCCGTCTCCCCGGCCCTGTTCTCCGTGACACTTGAAGCATTCTGCGTCGTTGAAAAACTTCTTGCCCTGGTCCATCACCTCGGCCGTCAACGGAGGTGGATCTGGAATCTTGATCGGGTTCGCTGGTTTCTGTTTGCCGAACTTGTCCGAGAAGGTCTTTAGGTAGTGCGCAATCGCAAAGCGGTCTTCATAGGAGAGGAATGAGAAGGCGGGCATAGACGTCCCAGGAACTCCGCGAGTGATGGTCCGGAATAAATCGGAGTCGGTGGGAAGCGAGGAAGAATTCGTAGAGCGAAACTTGAACTTGCCCATTGTGAAATTGCGTGGCTTGGGACTTAGCACGGACGCCAACGGCCCAGTCCCGTCTCCTTTTTCGCCGTGGCAGGGAGCGCAGGCCTGAAGGTACAAAGATTGTCCCCTTGCAACCAGCTCTGGAGACGCTGGAACGGTCTCCTTCGTCGCTTTTTCCAAATCTGTTTCGACGGTTTCCGGGCGTGCGGGGGCCAGGTTCACATGGCAACGCGCACAACTGCTGAGCGGGGCGAACGAGACTTTGCCGTGGCACCGTCCGCAGTACTCCCCGGCCAGAATCTTCTGCATGCCGGAGCCGCGCTCCGCCCCGATCCCCGGATGACAACTCGAGCAGTTCAGCCACATGGTGTGGCCGGCGTGCGGGAAGACCACCTTATAGAAAGGCGTTTTCTGCGGAACCATTTCGATGTTTAGATCAAGGGCCGGCGAACCGCCCGACACTGTGCCGGGAACCAAAGTATCGAGTGTGAAAGGACTGGCGGGCTGAGAATCGGAGGGGAGGCGGTGCCGTGGTGCGATGACGTTTTCTCGGACCGCGGTCACCCAGTCCACCCCACCGGAAGGGTCACGTGGCAACAGCTTCAGGACTTCTTCCCATGTTTTCACGGTCTCAATGAGAGGACGTGGCGGCTCGGCGGGTGGCCCCGTCCGGCTGCTATCCACGGCCGCAGCGACAACAGCTTGTTCCGGCTCGCCAGCTTTCTTCTTCGCCAGTTTCTTGGCTTCGCGCTCTTCCGGTGTCGGCACCCCATCGAAAACAGTAGAAAGGACCTTGTACTTCTTTTCCGCCGCGCAAGCGATGAAGAAAGAAGCCGCAAGACATGCGAGGATTGTAAGGATCCACGCTCTGCCGCACATTTGCATCGATACGCTCCAAGCTCCTGCGCCTCTTCATGCGACGGTTACACCGGCTTCACGGTCGAGTGCCCATTCTGTTTAGCGTTTTCATCGTGTGATCAAGGATCGCGCCCGGCAAAGGATTACCCTTTCGGGTTTCTCCTCACCCGGCTAACTCCCGAGTTCGAAGGTGACACTGGAGTCTCCCGAAGGCTTGACCGTTACGTCTTTCGTCTGCTTCCCGAACCTCTCGTGCCAAACTTCCAGCTTGTAGGTTCCTGCCGGGACATTCGACAGCTTGAAAGAGCCGGTTTCGTCGGTAACAACCACAAATGCGTCGTCGGCGACAACGATCCAGCCGTTCATCCACGGGTGGACGTCGCAGCTCAACTTGATGTTCTCTGCCTGGTCGAATGTCTGCGACATCTTCTTCTTGAAGCCAGGCTGCGCCTTGTTCACCTCCGGGTTTGCGGTGGAGTGGGTGTGGAGGTTGTGGGAGATTCCGTCATTGTTCAGAACATCGATTTCTGCTGCTTTGCGCACCACCACCACGTGCGGAGCAAACTTGCACCCCTTTTGCTCGAGCACCGCCGGCTTGGCTTCCGCCGTGGCCCCGTTCACGCCGAGCAACCGCACCACCGCGTACCGCACGCCTTTGTCGGGGCCGACGACCGCATCCTCCGACTGTTGCTCGGTGCCGCAAACCGATTGGTCCAGGCTGATGGCGACTTTTCTGGGAGGAGGCGGAGTCCCTTTGAATATGACCTTTCCCGAGACACTGCCCGCGTCGGCTGCCTGAACCATTTGAGAGCCCACCAGCAGTAGCCCCAACACCGTCACGATCGCGATGTACTTCTTCATGGATTTCTCCTTTTCTCTTTCTCTTCGTTTTTTGAATCCGCGGCCCTCTACCCCAGTCGATTCTCCATCTGCGTGCGTGAGCGGCTCACATGTTGACATGGCACTTGCTGCAAAGGTTCCCGGAGTCTCCTCCCCTGAGTCCCCGCAAGAAAGGCTTGTCCACGACCACGCCTTTCTCGTTGTGGGCTCCATGGCAGGAAGTACATTCAATTCCGGTCCTGCCGGAAGTCGCGCCGGCTACCACTTGTTGACCAGTCGGATTGCTGAACAGCCTGATTCCCAACGGGGTGGGATCAGAGCGGTAATTGGCCACTGGGACGCGCGGCCCGGTGGTCACAGAGTTGTAGGTGTTTCTAACCTGCAGGTACGGGTAGGGCACGGCAACGGGATGATTACTGCCCATCATGCCCTTCAAGAATTCAGCAATGTCGAATGGATCCGAGACGTGGCCAATCGTAACCTTGTCTAAGTCGAGCGCGGCGGCGCCCGTCCACGACCGGCGGTTGAACCAAGCAATGTCCCCACGCGCCACGGTGCCATCGTGGCAACTCAGGCAGAAGACGGTCGCTCCCTCCCAGGTGGATTGGATGGTGGGCAGGGTCGTGCCGCCGGCAGTCACCGTATAGTTCCCCCAGTTATAGTCCGTGGGTGGATGGGTATGGTTCCACAGCAGCCTCGTGCGGTAACTCTTGTGCGGCGTATGACAGAAAACGCAGGCGCCGGTCTTGGCGGTCCCACCGGACCGCTGATTCGCGCCCGCGCTGTATCCCGAGAAATCGTGGGGCGTGCCCGCGATGCCGGCTCCCGGTGCGTAATCGGCGTTCGATACGCTCGCCAGGAACAGCAAGAGCAGACCGGACACGATCCAGACAGTGCTTCGGATTCTCCTGCTGAGTGCCGGTTTCATCGCAGCTCGCCTTTTTGCGATCCCGGGGTCTTACCTGGTGTGGCACTTCATGCAGATGTAGCTCGCGCCCGCGCCGGTCGTGTTTCCACCCTTCGTGCCCCGGAGCAAGGGCTCGTCAAATACGAGACCGACCTCGTTGTGGACACCATGGCATGACGTGCACTCGATTCCTGTTTTACCGGCAACGGCTCCGGCAACAACAATGCCGGTGGCGTCACTGAAAAGCCGGATCCCGAGGCTGCTTGGGTCGGTATTGAAATCCGTCATGTACACGCCGGCTCCGGTGGTCGTGCTGTTATAGGTGTTCTGTGCCTTGCCGAAAGGGTAGGGGGATGCTACCGGATGGTTGCCCTTCATGTCCCCGGTGGTGGAGGCGATGTTGTACTGACCGGAACTGTGTTTCGTGCTGTCGATCGCCGAGCCACCATTCCAGGCTTGCCGGTTAAACCACGCGATATCGCCAATCGCCACCGACCCATCGTGGCAACTCAAACAGAACTTCGTGGGGCCACTCCAACCGCCGGCGCCTCCGGCAATGGTTGGCATCGGAGTGCCACCGGTGGTTGCAGTCGCGTCGCTCCAACTGAAGTTGTTGGCGGACAAGGTATGGTTCCACAGCAGTCGAGTCTGATAGGCTTTGTGCGGGGTGTGACAAAACGTGCAAGCGCCCGTCGTCACCGCTGTTCCCGACCTCTGGTTATTTCCCGCGTTCTTGCCGGAGAAGTCATGCGGGCTGCCGGTCATTCCCGTCCCAGCGCCTGAGCCGGCGTAAACCAGGCCTGTGAACACGATGAGCATGGAAGTCAGAAGGGCAAAAAAACGTATCCTGAGTCTTTTCATAATGGTGCGGCCTCCTCCCGTTGCTGATTGTTATTGAGCTGCCTAACTTTCATCAACTTCTTGTCGTCCCCTGAAAACCAACCCTACTGCGGTGCGGATGCGCTAGCGCGGTGAGAATTCGCTGGCGTCTCTTTCGTTGCTGTTTTTTCTATGGCTTCACGAAGGGGAGGAAGAGTCATATCGCCATCTCCAACCTTCGTATTGATAAGTTGGTAGACTGTTACTCGATAGTTGAGGTAGTCGGCAACATAGATTTTGTTGTCCCGGTCGATGGCGATGCCGGTGGGGTTCTTCAGCAGGCCTGGAAAGTCACCCCTGCCGCCAAAGAAGAGAAGAACCTCGCCCTTCTGATTGAAAATCTGCACATTCGACCATCCCGAGTCCGCGACATAGATGTTCCCAAAGGAGTCGAGGGCAATACCTTTGGGCTTATCGAACATGCCAAAGCCGGTCCCTCTCTCTCCGATGGTTTTTAGGTAATCCCCGGCAATATTGAACACGTCCACGCGGGAATTCAGAGTGCTCGTGACATAAACATTCCCTTGCTTGTCGGTCGCGACGTAGGTCGGGAAAAACAGACAGCCTTTGCAGTCGCCCTTTCCGTTGCCTATCCTTCTTACAAATTTTCCTTCGAGGGTGAACACTTTGACTGAGTGGTCCGCGGAGACACTCTTGGCGGGGTCGGCCACATAGAGCAGTTGTCTCTCCCGGTCAATGGTGATGTCGGTTGGCCGTATGAGTTGTTCGTTCGTGATCGTCCGCAACTTGTTGCCCTGGGGGTCGAACACTACGATTCGCTTGCTCTCCTGCTCAACCACATACAGGTTCTCCTGGGCGTCGAGCGCCAGGCCGAAAGGATGCTCCGACGGCATCGTCCGGACTTTTCTTTTTTCCAGGTCGAAGATGAAGATTGCCGACTCCCCGAAATCGGACGCGTAGACCCTCATGCCGTCATCCGAGACCGCCACGTCCCGCGGTTGGTAGATGTGCGGGAGCTGGGGCTTCGCACCCGTAAGGAATTTCATGAACGATTCGCGTGCTGTCATCTTCCGTCCCAGGTCCGCCTCGCTGGCCAGGACATCCACCACTTTGATTCGTGGAGTCATAGGAGCTTCAGGCCACATCAGGTCGCCAAACTGGGCCTGTGGATTTGCTTGAGAAGTGCTGTCTCTCTTGTGCGGGTCCTGTTTCTTCTGTGCAGCGCGGGCACCGGAGGCCAGCACCAAGCTAACGATGACGGCCAACAACCCGAATGTCACACCGTACGCGTTCCGGAAATTTCTGGGCATCGCTCCCCCTTGACTGCGAACTTCGTCTCGTCAGGTCCGCTCGAGCTAGATGAAAGCCTCCGCTCTACACGGAGGAATGATCGAACACCACCCTCTGAATTGTGCAACCCGCGTGCCAAACCGTGCCCGCGTTGCGAGATTACTGGCAATTGATTTGCTTCGCCGTTGGCGTGACTTCGTCCCACTGGAGAAACCAGCTCTCCGGCAACGCTGGTGTGAGCACAGCCCCGCCTTTGCCTGTCGAGATCGTGCAGTGGGCGCAACTATCCCACCCTCCGGCTGGTCCAGAGGCGATGGGGCGCACTTGCCGCCGGGCTTTATCCTCATGCTGTTACGGGCAACTCCGGACAAGTCTTCCAGGCTTTTCAGTCACGGCGCGGCAGGGGCGGACTGCGAGATCGCTAAGGCGAGAAATCTCGTTATCGTGGGCGAACCAGCTTTCAATTGCAAGACTCGCCGGGCGACTGTCACCACCGCATTTTCTGGGCAGTGTCACAGAAACGTGTCACGCCAACGGGCCGCAGCGCACTCGCAAATTATCTGAAATCTGCGCCTTACAGTGAGGTTGTCCCATGTCAGGCCGGGGAGGGACAGTGACACAACAATGTGGCAGTTTTCCGGCCGCTCCGGCCGCTCTTTAGATCCAATGTTTTGGAGGTAAGAGGATGAGTTGGAAAAGCTTCTCAACACGGAAGTCCAAGGTTGCGATCGTCGGCGCTTTGCTGTTAGCGGGCGCCGCAGCAGGATTCCTTTCCACTCGCTTCGGTCGCGCAGTTCCGCAGGATGTATACGTGACCATCACGGCGCACAAGTACGCCTACGACCCCGCGGTTCTGCGCGTCAACCAAGGAGATCGTATCCATATCAACTTGTCGTCCACCGACGTCACGCACGGGTTTTTCCTGGAAGGGTACGACGTGGATGCTCAAATCCCCGCGGGAGAGTTCTCCTTCCGAATGCGGCAACCTTCGAAAACCAAAGAGTATACGTCAACGGAAGAGCTCAACATCGTCGCCAACCGCACCGGGAAATTCCGCTATCGCTGCTCCAACACCTGCGGTTACATGCACCCTTTCATGCAAGGGGAGCTGATCGTCAGTCCGAATTACCTGTACTCCGTTTCCGTAGGCATGTCGTTGGGGCTCGCCGCCGGAATGATCGTCCTCTTTCGCCGTGCTGATACAGGAGGCCAGCCATGACCGTGTTGCCGTCCGATGCGGTGCGTCAGACTCTGTTACGGGCCATCCAGATCGAGAGCCGCAACAGCGAGCTCTACGAGTCCCTGGCGCTGATTTTTGAGGGCTACGAGGACTCGGTCAGACAGACCTTTCGTGAAATGGCGGAGGAAGAGCGCCAGCACGGTACCGATCTGAAAGAGCGCTATCGCGCGAAGTTCGGCCCCGTGCCGTTACTCACCGGCGAACCGAAGGAAGTAATCGAAGCCCCCGACCTGGAGGATGCCGAAGCCCTGATTTTCGATTCCATGACATTGGCAGAAGCGTTGCGGGTCGGTCTGCACGCCGAGGAAGCGGCGCGCGACTTTTATCGTCGCGAAATGCTGCACACTTCCGACCCCGAGCTAAGGGGCGTGTACCAGGAACTCGGCGAATTCGAAGAGACCCATGTCCGTGTGCTCCAGGACAAATTGGCGGGGAGAAACGCAATCGGAAGCAGCAGCGCGAGGTGAAATGAATGGCGGCTCCGCAAACCCTGGTTCAACCAGTCGTCGTGCCGAACACCACAACCGAAGATAACGCCTGGCGTTTTGATGTGTTCGGCCGCTGGCCATGGGTCAAGCGGGTCGTACGGATGCCCAGTTTCCAGTTCTTGCTGATCCTGCCCAATCTCCTGCTGTTCTATTTTTTCCTGATCACGGGACTGGTGGGCACGCCGGTGGGTAATCGGAACATCATCATTGTGTTCGTATGGATCCTGTGGTGGGTCGTGTTGATCACCGCGCTGGTGCCGTTCGGTTCGCGGGTCTGGTGCACCATGTGTCCCTTGCCTTTCTTCGGAGACTGGCTGCAACGCCGAGCCTTGATCCGGGTGCGGCCGGGGAAGAGTCCGGGGACCGGGAACCAATTCTTCGGCCTGCAAAAGCGGTGGCCCAAGAAGCTGAGCAACATCTGGCTCCAGAATGTCGGGTTTCTTTTCTTGGCCACGTTTAGCGCTCTGCTCGTGACCCGCCCCATCGTCAGTGTGGTGCTGTTCGCGATCATGATTCTGCTGGCGGCAGCCATGGCCCTGGTGTACCGCTTGCGCACATTCTGTAATTACGTCTGCCCCATCAGCGGATTCCTCAGTCTTTATGCGATGACTTCGACGGTCGAGCTCCGTTCGTCCGACGCCAACGAATGCCTGAAGTGCAAATCCAAAGCATGCATCCGGGGCAGTGAGAAGGGCTGGGCATGTCCCTGGAACGTTTATATGGGCAAGCTGGATCGAAACAACTATTGCGGATTGTGTTTCGAGTGCGTGAAGAGCTGCCCCAACGACAACATCTCTTTGTATCTGCGTCCCTTTGCGACCTCGGATGTTTCGATCAAAGGCTACGACGAAGTGTGGAAGGCCTCCATTATGCTGGTTCTGGCTTTTTCATACTCGGTCGTGCTCCTGAGCCCATGGGGACGTTTCAAAGACTGGGCTAACGTTTCCGAGACGCATAATTGGGGCGGCTTTGCGATCTATGCCGTAGTTCAGATCTTGCTGGCCCTCGTCATCTTTCCTGGCCTTTACTACCTCTCGATCCGGGTGGCGAAATGGTACGCAAAGGCGGATGGCCTCTCCGTGCGGGAGTTGTTCCTGGCCTACAGCTACATGCTGGTTCCCCTCGGGCTGCTGGCGTGGATTGCCTTCAGCATCCCGCTCATCATGATCAACGGTGCCTACATCATTTCTGTTGCCTCCGATCCGCTCGGTTGGGGCATGAATCTGTTCGGGACGGCCGATTTTCCCTGGACTCCGTTCCTGCCCGAGTGGGTTCCATTCCTCCAGGTGGTGGTTCTCCTGTTGGGTCTTTACTATTCCCTGCGCGGACTCCACCGCGTGGCGCTCAAATTGTTCTCCGATCCAGTTCAGCGGAATCGGTCTCTGATCCCACCCACAGTTTTGTTGGTGGGCGTAACCCTGGTTTTCCTGAGACTCTTTATTGGGTGACCCGATGACGAACAAAGTAATCTACAAAGAGGCAGCCGCAGCTCTGTCTGTGCTGGCAATACTGGCTGGTCTACCGTTCCTGCTGTGGTACTGGCGGAACGTTTATGTTCCCGGCAAATACCCGCCGGGGACACAAATCATCCATCTGACCGCGGTCGCCGATGGGGGAATCTGGACTCGCGATCCGATCGTGGGCTACAGCTATTGGTGGAAAACACCGACTCGGGTCAAGGAAATCGAACTAAAGCAGGGCAGCCATGTCGTTCTGTTCCTCTCCAGCCCGGACGTGCAGCACGCCTTTTCGCTTCCGAATCTACACGTCGGGCCGGTCCCTGTTCCTGCCGGGCACACCGTAGAAGTCGGTTTCACCGCTGATCACACGGATGAGTTGAATTTTGCGTGCACGCAAGTATGCGGTCGTGATCATTCCAAGCTGGCAGGGCAGTTCGTCGACAGCCAGAGCCGGAGCGCACAACACTAGGCCACGGCTTTTAGGTATCGCGGCAAGGGAGGGATTATCAGATGGATTCCACGGATCTACAGCCCAGAATGGACTACATCTTCTGCGACGAATGCCAAGAACACATACCTTGTCTACGTCTGGAACCCGGAGTCTGGGAAGTGCAGTGTCCCCGGTGCGTGGGGGAGTGCGGTCTGTGCGGTTGCCACTTGGTCGGCTACTGCTTTGGTAAAGGGAAAGCCCCGGTAAGAACCCATATGCACGTCGTCAAGCCGTGCCCGGTGCGCGCGACCCCGGCGCGAGATCAAGAACGGTAATCGCTCTTGCTGGTACACCGGGACCAGGCAGGGTTCCCGCAGCGTGAGCTCTCGTTACCGGCGTTCAACCAGGTCCAGGTTTAGCGAAATGCTTTCCGTTCCCTTGACCTCCAAGGTCTGGAGTACGGACTTGTACCGCTCATGCCATATGGTGAGGGTGTATTTCCCGGGAGGAAGGTCTCTCAGACTGTAGCTCCCGTCCCTCTGGGTAACCGTGAAATGAGGCTGCTCGAGTACCAGCAAATAAGCCAGCATGCCGGGGTGAATGTTGCAGTGCAATGCGACTTCACCAGGTTTATCGAAGGTCACCTGGCGCGAAGCTCCCCTCGGATAAATCCCCACGTTAAACAGTTTGGTTGGGGAGTACGAAAACACGTTATGGGCCACTTCATCATTGTTCGGGAACAGCACGGTCGTTCCCACCAGCACGGGCAATACGTGCGGGGTGAAAGTCAGGTGAGTTTGATCCACGACTAAGGGATCCTTCGGAGGTGCGAACTTTTCCTTGGTGGCCGAGTCCGCATAGACGATCGCATTGCCGCAATCTGACCTGTCACGACAGCTGATTTTGCCAGTGATTGTGCCAGCCTCCATCACCTTAAGGCTCCAAAGAGAAATCAGCAAGCAAAGGATTTTTCTCATAGGGTTCTCCGGAAAAGCACTACGATCCTCAAACTGGCAACCACGTGGTAGCGGAAATATGCCACAAAATCGGCCGGTCCAGCCCGCGAATCATGCCTCGGACATGGCATCAACGGGCGAGAGAGCGGCTGCCCAGAGCTTTCCAGGGCATCGCTAATGGGGAGGACGGAACTGCGACGAGTCCAGCTTGTGCTTGTGCAACAAGCGGTGAAGTGCCGAACGTTTCATGCCAGCCTGTTGTGCTGCCTGGGAGACATTGCCGGCCGTCTCGGCCAGCAAGTGCCGCAAATAATGCTCCTCGAACTCCTCCACGACCCTTTGCTTGGCATGGCGGAACTTACCGGTCGGCCGGGGCCCATCGTTGGTCGTGTTTAATAATTCCGGCGGCAGATCCAGGGGAGTGATCTGGTTGCTTTCCGTCAGCGAAACCGCCCGCCAGATCACGTTTTTCAGTTCGCGCACGTTGCCCGGCCAACGGTAGTTCTGCAGCGTGAGCAAAGCGGCGCTGGACAGACCTGCGATTCCTTTGGCGGTGCTGTCCGGGTTTTCGTTTAGAAACAATTGGGCCAGCGGCCCCAGATCGGCCAGGCGCTCGCGAAGGGGAGGCAGGCAGACGCTCACCACATTCAGCCGGTACATAAGATCCTCACGGAAGGTGCCCCGGTGCACCATCTCTCCAAGGTCTGCGTTGGTTGCTGAGATGAGGCGGGCATCCATCTCCAACAACGCCCGGCCGCCCACACGGCGGTAGTGGCGCTCCTCGAGAACGCGCAACAACTTGGCTTGTAAGTTCGGGGGAATATTGCCGATCTCGTCAAAGAACACCGTTCCACCCTTTGCCGATTCCAGAAGTCCGCAGCGGCTGCCGGTGGCGCCGGTGAACGCCCCTTTCTCGTAGCCGAACAATTCACTCTCCAGCAGGTTTTCCGGCAAGGACGCACAGTCGATCGCAACGAACGGGCCGTGACTGCGCGCGCTGGCTTGGTGCAAGCAACGCGCCACCAACTCCTTCCCGGTTCCGCTTTCGCCGCACAACAGAACGTTGGCTTCCGTGGGGGCAACTTTGCGCACCAGGTCGAGCACCTTCGTCATCTGAGAACTATGCGCCACTACCTTTTCGAATTGGTGAAGCCTACGCAGTTCCCGCTGGAACTCGCGGTTCTGTTCCACCAACTGCCGGTAATTGATGCTGCGATCCACCGCCACTTCCAGTTGGCTCGCGGAAAACGGCTTGGGAATGAAGTCGAAGGCGCCGTCCCGCACCGCCTGCACGGCGGTATCGACCGTGGCATGAGCCGTGATCATCAGCACCGCGGTGTCCGGGTTCAAGCGCAGAGCTTCCCGCATGACTTCCCGCCCGTCCATGCTGGGCAGCCGCAGGTCCAGGACGGCCACATCCACCGGCTCACGGCGCAGCAATTCCAGCGCCTCCGGCCCATCGCTCGCGGTGCACACCAGATACTCTCTATCTTCCAATATCCTGCGGCAGACCCGAAGCATGTCCGGTTCGTCATCGACCACCAGCACCCTATACTTTTTCAATACCTTCCTCCTGCAATGCGAGGTAGACGCGAAAAGTTGTGCCCCGGCCCAATTCGCTTTCCACTTCAATGCGGCCCCCGTGGCTTCGGATGATCCCATGGCTGACGGAAAGGCCCAGGCCCGTGCCCCGGCCTTTCGGTTTGGTGCTGAAAAAGGGATCGAATATGCTCTTCAGATGTTCCTCCGCAATGCCGGTCCCGGAATCGGTGACGGAGACCACCACCGAGGACGCACGTTCCACTTGGGACACCTTGGTTTCCACTCGGATGTGCCCTCCGTTGGGCATCGCGTCGGCCGCGTTGTTCAAGAGGTTGACGAAGACTTGTTCCAGCCGGTCCGGATCAGCGGAGATCGCTGGCAGAGCCGGCGTTAGCCTTTCCTCCACTTGCACGCGCCCTTCGCGAAAGCGCGGCGCCAAAAGGCCCAGGCTCTGTTGGACTACGATGTTGATGTCGATGGACTGCCGGGCTAGCGCCGTCGGTCGCGAAAAGGTGAGAAGACCGTTCACGACTTCGGAAACGCGCCGGGCCTGGCGGCGAATAATCTGGAGGTCCTCCCGGAACCTCTCTGGGAAGCTTTGCTTTTCGGCTTCGCGAAGCAGGCAATCCGAAGTTGTCAGGATGATTCCTGCCGGATTGTTGATCTCGTGAGCAATGCCACCGGCCAGCTGCCCGACTGAAGCCAGGCGCTCCATATGAAGGAGATGTGCATTGGTCTTCTCCAGTTCGTCGAGCTGCCTCTGGATGGTTTTGTGCGCCTGCTGCGCCGTGAAACCGATCAGGCTGGCGGCGACAAATACCGCCACCGTAAAGATGAGGAAAATGATCTGCATGTGCCGGGCGATCTGGGTGTTGATGGTGCGGAGACTCTGCTCCAGCTCGATGCTGCCCACAACCTTTCCATTCTGTTCAATCAGCACCGGTCGCAGGGTTGCCACCCGATTGGCAGAGTCTCGCCTGGGTCCGGGTGGCGTGGGCGCCGCGGGATGGACCTGCTGTGTCACCACCCAGTTTTCGCCGATGGTCATCTCCATGGCCCAGCCCTGAAACACGACACGAACCTGGCGCAAATCCGGCAGCCTGGCAAAGTCGGAGGCCACCTTACCGACAATATCAGGATGCGAGAGAATCTCCCTCGGCTCGATTCCCTGGTAGTGGAGATTCAGCAGTTGGCCACGCAGGTACTCGCTCAATTCCTCCGTGTTACTTTCCGCAATCAGAAGATATTCGCGCCGTTCCATCTCCGCTACCAGCAGGATCAACATGCTGGCGACCGCCACGAAGATCAGGTTCAGCCGCATGAAGAAACGCACGGGCAGGTGCGCACTCCACTTCTCCACCACCAGCGCGAATAGCCCCAGCCCAGCCAGAACGGCAGCGCTCTCGATGCTCCACAGCCACGTCTTATCGGCCACCCCGCGCGACGCAGCTCGCAGGAATTGAGCCGCTGAAAAAACACCGAGCGCCCCTCCTGCGAGCAGGCCCGTGCGTCCGATCCGGTGTAGATTAAGCGCCGCGATACCGGCCAGCCACAGACCGTTGGCCAGTTCCCATGGCGAGACCCGGGAAAACGTGCTGGGCAAGTGGGTCTCGGCCAAGTACGCTCCGGCGGTCAACAGCGCGAAAGCAGCTCCAGCCACTGCCCAGAACTGGTAGTGGGGCTTTTCTGCAAACGGAACGAACAAAAACGACAGTCCCAGAAATACCAGCGCGGCCTCTTCCGATACCCGTACCAGGAGCTCCCCCTGCGCCGGAACGGTCGCCGGAGCAGAGAGTGAAAAGCTTTGGTAAAAAAAACTTGCTTTCAGCAGGAAATGAAGGGAATAAAGACTGAAAGCGGTAGCGGTTAAACCGAGAATCTTGCGAACGGACGGGTCCTTTTGCAGATAGAGGACGGCACAGCTGCCGCACACAATCAATCCCGAGATCAATAACTGGAAAATTGTGAGTATGAGCGCATTGTCCAGCGTGTAGCTGAGCATCCTCTCAACTCCTGGGTTTCAATCAACCAGCGCTATTACGCTTGAGCAGCCAGTGGGGCGGAAGAGCAGATCGATGACTGACCTGGATACGCAGACGTGATGGCTCGGTGCTATGCGAGGGGTTGCCCTGCGTACAATTCGACAAACTATGCCCCTGGACCAAGCCGCCCTTTCACGCCCAGCGATCCATGCCCCCCGTTGTAATTTTGTAGTCCGCCGGCCCACGCTTCGATGTGAGCACCGTCACGCCTGCTTGTGATCGTTGACCGGGCGGAAACATCAGGGCGAAGCGGCGGGGGGCAGCCATCTTACCGAACTGCTCCCGAGAAATCAGAGCCGCGATGAAACTCAACGCACGTTAGGCTGTGACATCTGTCACAGCAACCGTGGCATGGCCCAGCGTATAGTCGTTCACTTCCCAGAGGGGCAACATGCAACCATCAGAACCCTTGACCAAGCGCATCCGAGCCGGTTGGCCGAGCCTGCTCGGGAGAGCAGCGGCAGCGATTCTCCTCTTTTTGCTGGTGTCGGGCCTGGCGATCACGTTCGGTCCGTTTCATCCTGCTATTGAATGGGGGCTCGTGCTGCACACAGTCGCCGGACTCCTAACCATCGCGCCATTGGCGTGGTATTGCGTGCGGCACTGGAAAGACTACTCCGATCAGGCACTCTCGGACGTGTTGCTTTTGGGCTACGTTGGCATGGGTGCGCTGGTCATCTGCGTAGGGTCGGGACTGCTCGTGACCGGCCAGGCGTTGCTCGGGATTCGAACCTCGTCCACGCTGCGGTACGTGCACCTGATCTCCACGTTATTGATAGTGGCGGCCACCGTTCCTCATGCCTTGATCGCGTGGCTGCGGCGGCGCGGGACCGAGCCTTCCCGAGGCGCTGCGGGATGGCTGGGCGCGGGCGCCGGCATGACGTTTGCCGGAATCTGCCTGGTTGTCGGGCTCACCCTGGCGTACTCCGGAACGAAGTACCGGAACCAGTTCCCATCCGACTACAGCTACCCGTTTGGCAAGGACCGTCCTTTTGCCCCGAGTTTGGCGCACACCGCTACCAACGGCGCATTCGACCCCCTCTCACTGGCGGGATCGGAGACCTGCGGCGCCAGCGGATGTCATACCGAAATCTACAACGAGTGGAAAACGAGCGCGCACCGCTACTCAGCCATGGATCCGATTTTCCAAGGCATCCAAAACGTGATGGCCAAGCAGAATGGTCCGGAATCGACGCGCTACTGCGGCGGATGTCATGACCCCATCTCGCTGTTTTCGGGAACCAAGAACATTCTTGTCGAGAAGTTGACGGGGCTGCAAGGCTATAACGAAGGCATTTCCTGCCTGGCGTGCCACTCCATTCAGAAGACCGATATCCAGGGCAACGCGAACTACACCATTTGGCAGCCCGCAGAGTATCTCTGGCAATGGAGCCCGGACCACACGCTGGGCGCGGTGACGCGCAATTTCCTGATCCGGGCCTGGCCTTCGCCGCACAACCGTCTGAGCAAGCGCATGTTCAAGAAACCCGAGTATTGCGCCGCCTGCCACAAGCAGTTCATTGACCAGGAGGTGAACCGGGTGGGCTGGGTACAGTTGCAGAACCAGTATGACAACTGGGCGGCCAGTCACTGGAACAAGAAGGGCGACCCCCAGGCAACCGTCGAGTGCCGCGAGTGCCACATGCCGCTGGGCGATTCGAACGATCCCGCCGCGGGCGACACTATGGACTATAACCGCAGCGCGGACGATCACAAACATCGCAGCCACCGTTTCCTGGCGGCGAATAACTTCGTGCCGGCGCTGCTGCATCTCGACGGGTCGGACAAGCACCTGGAATTGACGACTCGCTGGTTGCAGGGCCACATCGATATTCCCGAGATTCGCAATAAGTGGGCGGAGGGGCCGGTGGTAAAAGTCCGCATCGAGGCGCCGCCAGTGGTGGCGCCTGGCCAGACGATGCCGGTGCGGGTCATCATGACTTCGAATAAGGTGGGGCACGACTATCCGACCGGACCGCTCGACATGATCCAGAGCTGGGTGGAATTGCGCGTCGAGGACGAGAGTGGACGGGTTGTTTTTTTGTCTGGACAGCGCGATCCCCGGAACTTCCTCGTGCCCGGCACGTTCCTGTTCAAGGCCGAACCGGTCGATCAGTATGGCAATCTGATTGACCGGCACAATTTGTGGGAGATGGTCGGGGTCCGTTATCGCCGGTCACTTTTTCCGGGCTATTCCGATACGGTCGAGTACGAAGTGCTGTGTCCATCGGGCGGTCCACGCGTGCCTGCCTCGAAGGCCAAGGGAGATCGCGAGTTCGCAGTGCCCGTCAGCCGCACGCCCGGCAGACTTCACATCGATGCCACATTGCACTACCGCAAGATCGATCAATTCCTGCTCAACTACGTGATGGGTGAGAAGTCGGGTCTAACCGCGCCGGTGGTTGATATTGCCAGCGCAACCGCCACCGTTTGCGTGGCGCGCGCGGGAGTGGCTGCGCCGTGCCCCTAGAGGTTCTCCCCGAACGTCTCCGAACAGGATCAAGACGGCTGCGCCGTGTTACCTGGGCGGCATCTACGCTGGTGGTTCTGGTTCTGATCGGCGCGCTGGTCACCTGGCGGATTCACAAAGAAAATACCCCGGAGGAGTACACTCCCGGGGAAACCTCCAAAGACATCACGAGCGTGCTCAGCGAACGAACTGCGCCGGCGCCTGCCGCCACGCCTCTGGCGGTCAAGAATAAAGTGAGTACGCGGGTGGTGGATCCGCTGCGAGACCCGGGACGACAGCTTCCGCCGGGAGCGCCAGAGCCTCGATTTACCGACGTCACGCAAACCGCAGGGCTGGGCTTGTTCCGCCAGTTCCAGGGCCCGCGCACTTCGCAGTTGCCGGAGGACATGGGATCGGGCGTTGCGTGGGGAAACTTTGACAACGATGGCCTGGATGATCTGTTCGTGGTGAGTGGCGGCGGATCACTGGACCTGCCCCCTTCCGAGCGCGCGCCGTCAGTGCTCTACCGCAATCTGGGCGACGGCCGTTTCGAGAAGGTGCAGAACTTCCCCGATCTCCGCATCCTCGGCATGGGGGCCGCCTGGGGCGACTACAACAACGACGGCTGGCTGGACCTGGTCGTCACCGGCTACGACACGATCGTTCTGTTTCGCAGCGACCACGGCCACCTGATCCGGGACAAGCGTTTCCCATCGCCAAAAGGTTTCTGGACGGGCGTGTCGTGGGGCGACTACAACCGGGACGGCTATCTTGATCTCTACGTTTGTGGCTACGTTAAGTACAAACCGGGAGAGCGCAACTCGTCCGCCAACTCGACGCAGTTCGGACTCGAAGTCCCGTTCACTCTGAATCCCGCCTCCTACCAACCGGAGCGGAACCTGCTGTTCCGCAACAAGGGAAACGGTACGTTCACCGAAGTCGCACAGAAACTGGGCGTTGCCAATCCGGAAGGCCGCAGCCTGAGTGCGCTCTGGCACGACTTCGATGGCGATGGCTGGCCTGATCTCTACGTGGCCAACGACATCTCGGAGAACAAGCTCTACCTGAACCGGCACGGTAAATTCGTGGACGCCGGCCGAGGCGCTTGGGTCGAAGAGTACCGCGGTTCCATGGGCCTGGCCGCGGGCGATTTCGACCGCGATGGCGACGACGATCTTTTCATTTCGCATTGGATCGCGCAGGGATATGCGCTGTACCAGTCCCTGCTTTCTGAGCAGAAAGGAATGGCCAACCAATCGGAGTTGCACTTCACCGATGTGGCCGCCAACCTGGGTATCGGGCAGCCTTCCTTGCAGGAAATCGGCTGGGGCGCCAGCTTCGTCGACTTCGACTCGGATGGCTGGCCCGATCTACTCGTCGCCAACGGCAGCACCTTCGAACAAAAGGAGACTTCCCCTCGCCGGCTGGCTCCCATGGCCTCCTTTCTGTTTTGGAACGCCCAGGGCAGTTTCTTCTACGACCTTGCGTCCTGGAACCGCTCATTTTCGCAGCCCCATGTCAGCCGCGGGCTCGCCGTCGCCGACTTCAACAACGACGGGGGGATGGATGTAGCGATCGTTGATCAAGGAGAAGGAGTGCGCTTGCTGCGCAACGATCTCCCGCAAGGGAATTGGGCCGAGTTCCGGTTGCACAGCCGTGTCCCGGGAAGCGGAGTCGCGCTCGGATTCGGCGACGGCGCAACTGTGATCGCCTGGGTGGGCGGAGTTCCGCTTCGTCGCACCGTCGGCAGTTCTTCTTACCTGTCCCAGGATAGCCATCGAGTACATATAGGAGTGGGTGCAGCGACGAAGATTGATCGGTTGGAAGTGCGCTGGCTGCGCGGGGCGAGGGAGACATGGGCGAATCTCGCCGCGAATTCCATTTGGGAGATCACCCAGGGCGAGCGGGAGGCGAAGCTGTTCGCTCCGAATTCCGGCAGCGTCACTCCCACGGGCGCAGTGGCCCAACTCGACAAAGCCGGACTGCTGCGCTTCTGGGACAAGCAGCATGCCGCCATGGACGCCATGAAGCGGGAGCGGAACTTCGCCCAAGCGACGGTGCTATTCCGCGAGGCGCTCGCCATCAGTCCCGACCATGAGGATTCGCACTATTATCTGGCGAATTGCCTGGTGGCTTCCGGCGACATCCCCTCTGCCATCGCGGAACTCGACGCGCTCGCTCGCATCAACCCCCAAAGTCGCCGTGCCTTCCAACGCAAGGGAGAGCTGCTCGCCGCCTCCGCGTCTTCGCGGAGCCAGCTCGAGCCGGCGCGGCAAGCCTTGAACATTGCGCTCGGCCTGAACTCCGAAGAGACCGGAACACTGGTTTTGCTGGGGCAGGTGACGCTGGCGCTGGGAGATTTCGCGGCCGCGGAACAGCACTTTGCGCACGTCTGCCAGGCGAATCCACGCGCCGCGAACGTCTGGTTTCTCCGCGGCTACATCGCCTGGAAGCGGCAGGACTACCGGCAAGCTTCGGCAATGCTGGACTCTGCGCGCAAAGCGCGAGGCCGGGACTGGAAACCGGCCGGGTCGGCGCTGGAAGGCGATGTCCAGCATCGCATGTACAGCGAGTCGGGCTTCCTGAACGTGTTCGAACAGCAATGGGATGGCTCGCCAGAGCTGGCGCGTGCCTATGGTCCACTGGATGCGTACCTTCGCCGCCTCCGCTGACACGCAATCGCGAACGGAAGCCGCTTTAAGCTCTTTAACAATTGCATATCGTGCTCCTGAGCAAAGCATTGCGCGATGTCATTTTTTGGGGCCTAACTTTCAATCTTCTTGATGTACAGCCGAAGCCCAGCCAAAACTATCCCGATCGCGATGAGGGACACTCCCAGCCCGACACGGCGATGGTCGCGCTCAACCATAGCTTTCTTCCCAGCGTGCAGGTTGTCGGCGGCAATTTTCAGGCCGGCTTGAATATCCTGATCCACCAAGTCCTTCCGGAAGCTATGGATCGTGACTCGAGCCTTGGTGAGCGAATCCCGGGCCTGATCCTGTCCCAGCCGAGCCTCGCTCACCTCCATGCCGGAAGACTCGGCGACGCTTAGAACTTGGTCTGCGCTTTTGATGGCCTCGTCCAATCGACTTAATCCACTTTGAAATCCTGCCCTTGCTTGATCACAGGCGTCACCTGGGGTATGACACCGCATGCAGACGGCGCCAGGGCCGGTGCCAAGCTTCGCGTCAGTTGGATGGCTGATGCCATGATTGCTGTGACAAACGACGCATCCTGGAAGAGAAGCCGCTTGAAAGGCTTTCTGGTGCGAACTTTTTTCGTACATCTGGGCTTGGAAGGTGTGACAGTTCGAACACACATTCTGAACCTTGTCTACTCCCGGCGGCGCCGCGCCATGGTTTCCATGACACGTTGTACAGGTCGGCGCACTCAGATCGCCTCGTACCGCTAGCGCTTCGTGGTGCACGCTCGTGCTGTACTTTGCGAACTGATCCGTTGAAATGGAGTATCCCTTCATGTAATCCGCATCAGAATGGCAGCGAGCGCACGTGTTCGCGACGTTGACCGGGTTAACCGTGGAACCGGGATCGCTGGGTGCCCTTAGATCGTGGACACTATGACAATCCGTGCACACTGCAACCTTCGAATCTCCAGCCGCGAAGCGCTTGCCGTGCACACTGGTGTGGTACTGGCCCAGTTGGTCCGTGCGGAGACTGGGATTGAACTGCCGCATGTAGGCCGGATCGGAGTGGCAGCTTCCGCATAGCTGGGGGATCTGTTTCCGATCAATCTTGCCTTTCCAACCCGCTTTTCGGCTCATGGCTTTGTCTGGATCGTCGCTGGTTGGGTCGCCTCCGTGGCAGCTGGCGCAGGTCAAGCCCTTTTGTGCATGGATGTCCTGGCTGAACTTCTCCTGGGTCACCCCCAGCGGATCAGGCAAGGCGGAGTGACAGTCCAGGCAGGAGTTCGTGGTTTGCCCATAGCCCAGGCACGCTGCGAGCAGGACGAAGCCGGACAGCCCGACAGCGCGGGCTGCGCTCAACGGTCGGAGATTATTTCGCAAGATGGCCATAAACACTCATACCTGCCACGTACGCAAGAGCAAAGATTGCAACCCCAGTAATCCACCGCTTGGTGCGCGAGGGGTGATCACTCTCAAAAAAGGGCAGCAGAAGCCACAGCAGGCCGACCAAGCCAAAAACAAGTACACCGAGAATTTCCCCGTCGATGAACCACACTTTGGGCGGGATGAGCTTGAGCGTCTGGAACATGAAGAGGAAGTACCACTCGGGCTTGATGCCCGCTGGGGCCGACACGAAAGGATCTGCCTTGACACCGAGGTTCCACGGGAAGAGTGCCGCCAACGCACCCAGCACTCCCAGGGCCACGTACCAAGCCATCAATTCCCGCAGCAAGAAGTTGGGAAAGAATTTCATTTCCCGCTTGGCAGACGGATTCGCGGTCCACTGCACCTCTAGCTTCGGGGGAATGCTAATCCCAAGGCGCTGCACCAACAGCAGGTGCAGAAGGATCAGCAATGTCGTCAATCCGGGTAGAACGGCAACGTGGAATCCAAAGAATCGACTCAGCGTGGCTGCAGTGACGTCTTCACCACCGCGAAGAAAGATCATCAGGGGCTTGCCAATGATCGGAACCTGTCCCGTAATCTCGGTGCCCACCTTGGTGGCAAAGAAAGCCAAGGTGTTCCACGGCAGTAAGTAACCACTGAAACCGAACCCCATGACGAGAAATAGCAGGATCACTCCGCTGACCCATGTGAGTTCACGCGGTTTGCGATACGCCTTCAGGAACAGCACGCTGAACATATGCGCGAACGCGGTGAAGATCATTAAGTTGGCCGACCAGGAGTGGATCGACCGGATCAGCCAGCCAAACTGCACCTGCGTCATGATGTACTGCACGCTTTCGAAGGCTTCGTTCGCTCCGGGCCGGTAGTACAGAAGCAGCAGGATCCCGGTCAACACCTGGATGACGAACAAGAAGAGAGTGATTCCGCCGAGGAAGTACCAATAGGAGAGGCGGTGGAGAGGAACAGTTTTCTTCCGCAACGGGGCGATCAGGTCATCCCAGCCCAACCGCTGGTCCAGCCAGTTGCGCACGCTGCGTAAGGGACTCATCTCAAGCCTCCCGCCGCCGCCGGACGAAAATCTCGTCCCCTCGCACCTGCACCTCAAAGCCTTCCAGCGGGCGCGGCGGCGGACCCGAAATATTTCGGCCGTTGAGGTCGTACTTGCCGTTGTGGCAGGCGCACCAGACTTGACGCAGATCGTCGCGGTACTGCACTGTGCAGGATAGATGCGTGCAGGTCGCTGACATGGCGCGGTACTCTCCGCTGGCAGTGCGAATCAGCAGTCCAGGGCGATTACCAAACCGGAAAATCTTCCCACGGTTGGTCTTCAGCTCTCCGACCCGCCCGGCCACCACGGAATCGCTTCCGAGGTCGGAAGCTTTCGGTGGGACTAGGTAGCGCAAGACAGGGTAGACGAAAGCAACAGCGGTGGCCAGAAACCCACTCCCGAGCAGCATCTCAACAAAACGCCTGCGGGGTAAGGGCGCGGACACCCCATCACCGGGACTGATCATGCCCTGATCACTCGTTGCCATAGCCGCCTCTCTATTTTATTTCTTGCCCAGCTCGCGGATGCAAGCCACCAACAGCTTGATTTGCTCGGCACTTAACTTCTTGCCGAACGCCGGCATCTTGTTTTTCCCCTGGGCAATCGTCTGCGACAGCTCAGCATCCGACTGTTTTTGGACGTCAGCCGAGTGCAGATCACGGACATTGAGTTTCTGTCCTATGGGCGTTTTGCCGGCGCCGTCGGGACCGTGGCACATGGCGCATTTGGTTTTGAAGAGTGCAGATCCGTCACTTGGATCGCTCTGAGCCGGGGCTGTTGTAGAGGCCAGCAGGACAACAAAGAGGGGTATAACAGCCATCGATGACCACGACAGTCTTGCAGGGCGATTCATTTGTGTTTCCTTTCCGGAGTTAAATCGGTGGAGCGCTTCCGTTTTCGGAAGGCAGATACTAACATCGTCTTTCGCACATTGCCAACTTGCGGCGGTTCGCCGCCGGCTAGTTTTGCCAGATCCGCCACGGTGATGTGGTTCAGCTCTTCCTGGCATCGCGTTACGGCATGGGCCAGAACCCGTACGATTGGGTCCCGGGCCTGCCCGGGGCTCTCATGAGTGCGGTGCGTAAAGAAATCTAGGACGTCGGTCACCCGGATACGCTCGGCCGGCGTGACCAGCCAAAAACCACCCTTCGTCCCGCGCCGGGATTCAACAAACCCTGCCCAGCTCATCATCTGCAGGATCTTGGCAGTTTGTGCAGGCGGGAGACCGGTAGTGGACGCGATCGCTCGGGCCGGGAGCGGTCCTGCCGCCTTCGCCAAGCAGCACAGCGTCTTTAACGACTCATAAATCCGGGGCGGCAGTTCCGAACCCAGCACGGTTGTGTCCTTTCGGAGTCCATTGTCCGTAATGAAGCACCGACGCTCAGTGATGGGGAGCATGCACGAGGGTGATCTAGATCACAGTGCGAATTGCCGTCGCGGTTGGGCCGCAGTGCTCAGGCAGGGTGGGGAGCCGCCACGGTCAGGCCTCGCCGATTCGTGCTGTTCCGCTGTTCTAAAGTCCTATCCCTCCCTGGCCGATATACCAAGAAGCGGACGTAAGAGCAAGAAGCAACCGTCATTTCCCCTGGGTGGAGGAGCAGTGCGGCCTTATGAATAGCATACGTGCTCTGATCGTGGACGATTCCTCGGTCATGCGGAAGATCGTGGAGCGCTCCCTGCGCCAGGCCGGCATTGAGCTCAAGCAGGTACTGGAGGCCGGGAACGGAGCCGAGGCTCTGAGCGCCCTCCAGGACAACCCCGTCGATCTCATTCTTTGCGACATCAACATGCCCGTCATGGACGGGCTGGAGTTCCTCAAGCAGCTTTCTGGAGTGGCCAACGCGAAGGGCGTACCCGTGGTCATGATTACGACCGAAGGCAGTGAAGCCCACGTGGTGCAGGCCCTATCCTGCGGGGCGCGAGGCTACATCCGCAAGCCCTTCACAGCGGACCAGGTCAAGGAGCACGTCCTCCCGGTTTTGGCAGGAAAATCATGAAGGCAGTGAATCCCATGCTCGCCACCAACGATCGTCATGAAGACTGGGTTCCGCTGCTGGGCGTGGCGGCGCGGGAAGTCTTCGAACTCATGCTGGGTAGCCAACTGACGGTGCCGGCCACGGCGGAGAACGCAAACCTGGACATTACTTCCATGGTGGGACTGGCGGGGCAAGTGTGCGGCGTGCTAAGCGTCCGTTGCGATGGGAAAGCAGCCGCGCTCATGACTTCCAGGATGCTGGGCGTGGAATTGGACAAGGTCGGCCCAGAGATGTCGGATGCGCTCGGCGAAGTCTGCAATATGGTGGCTGGCAACTTCAAGAACAAGATTGCCGGTCTGGCGGAAAGCTGCATGCTCTCCCCGCCCACAGTAATCACCGGCAACGACTATACGCTGCACTCCCTGGCCAACTCCCCTGCCCTTGAGGTCAGGCTGCTGTTTGAAGGCATGCCCATCATCATTTCCCTCCTGATCAACAGTTAAGGAAACTCTGACTCAGAACGGGCGCTCATGCAGGAGCGGGCGCCGGCGCCCGTGCGTAGCCCGCACTGCCGTCCGCTCAGCACTCGAAATTCATGCTGCATCAGAGTTCCCCACCGCTCGCTGGGGAAGGGACACTGCCGTCGAGCCTCGCTCAACCGGACCGCCGGAGGCGGGCCGTCCCGCCCTGGTCACCTCCGCGCCGGTGCTGATCCGAACACTGTGGATACCAACGCGTGGATCGCTTCGACGGCTTCGTCGAGTTCAAACGTGAACCGCACCAGGTCCACACCCTCGAGATCGCGGTGTTCCTGCAAGAGAATGGTCCATGCGGGGTCGGCGATCAAATCCACCTTGCGGCGCTCGTAGTACCCGTAACCCAGGCCGCGCATGCGGCAGAGAAGATCGCTCAGGTGCACCAGGGCCACCAGCGGCCGCGCCTTCTGGCTTTGCTCGAGGGCATGATGATATGCAATCACTTCGATAATATCGTCGGCCAGTTTCCATTTTTCAGCCAGCGCCTGCCCGGTCTCGCAGTGCGTGAACCCCATGGTGGCATGTTCCGCCTCGTCCAGTGGAATCTCCTCTTGGCAAGCCCGCTCCATCGCCGTGGCAAATTCCTTGGGAAAAACCAGGCAGTTCACCATGAACCCGATGTCATGCAGCAGTCCCGCCATATACGCCTTCTCACCGTCCGCAGCAGCCAACTTCTCGCCGAATTTCCGGCACACCAGGGCGCATCCAAGCGAATGTCTCCAGAATACAGCCGGATCCAGCACCCACTTTTTCGCCGGGAAAGCCTGCCCCAGGCAACAGGTGAGAAGAATGGTTTCGACGCGACGAAGGCCCAGGCTAAGCACCGCTCCCTTGATGGATTTGGGCGGCTGCGCCAGCCCGAATAACGGTGAGCCCGCCACGCGCAGGCATTGCGCGGCAATGGTGTTGTCGTAAGATACCAGACGCACCACTTCGTCCACCCTCACGTCCTGTGCGGAGTTGCTCAACAACTTCAGTAAGGGTAAAAAAACTGCCGGGATGGTGGGCATGGCGTCGATGTGCTGCACGCGCTCACGAATCGTTGCGGTGAAGGATGTGATCATAGTTTGCCACTGCTAAGGGATGGTTTCCAATAGCCGATCGTTCCGGGAAAATGGACCAGGTGAAACTGGTCATTCAATTTCATCAACGATTCCGAGGTCCCGAGAAAGAAATATCCGCCGAAATTAAGGTTGCTAAAAAAATGGTTGATCACCTTCGACTTCGAGGTGCCGTCAAAATAGATCAGCACATTGCAGCAGAAAACCAGGTCCATACCCTTCATGAAAAGCATCTTGGAGTCATCCTGCAAGTTCAGACGGCTGAATGTAATCAGTTTTTTCACCTCCGGCCGCACCTGCAGTTTTTTCTCATCGACCGTCGAGAAATATTTACGCTTGAAATAGTCTGTTGTCGCCCGCAGCGCGTAGTCGCCGTAGACGCCCGCCTTGGCGGTTTCCACGGAGCGGTCGTTCAAATCGGTGGCGAGAATCTCCACCGTCCAGCCTTTCAGTAAGTGCTCGCTTTCCTCGAGCATGTTCATCGCCAACGTATAGGACTCTTCACCGGTAGAGCAGCCCGCGCTCCAGATGCGCAACCTCTTGGTTATCCGCTTGGTTTTTTCCGCCACGATCTCCGGGAGGATTACTTTCCGCAGCGCGTCGAGCTGCGGCTGGCTGCGGAATAGGCAAGTCTCGCCGATGGTGATCTCGTTCAGCAGTTGCCGAAGTTCCGCTTCCCGGCTGGAATACGCGGTCAGAAGATCCCAATACTCGCGCGGGCTGCGGACTCCGACCTGTTTCATCCGCCGCCCACAGGCATCAGCCATCAGATAGAGCTTTTCCTCGAGCTGAAAAATGCCGCACACCTTGTACACCAGATCACGGATTTGGCGGAATATGGGGTCTATGGGTTCGCTGACCTTGGTGGCCAGCGGCTTCGTGGCGGTTTGGGTGCCGGCTGTCATTTTGCGCGAGGCTCCGGGCTGGCATAACTGTTCAAGGTGACAGGGGCGCGGGGCGCGCGGCTCTGCAGCACGCGGCGGGTGATCTCGGGCGCCAACTGATCAAGCGGATAGACGGCATCGGCCTGCCCGGCCACATACACCAGGCCCGGCATCCCCCAGACCACCGAGGAAGATTCGTCTTGAATGATCACTTCTCCGCCCGCTTCGCGAATGTGGTGCGCTCCCAGCACCCCGTCTGAGCCCATGCCCGTCATCACCACGCCCAGCACATTGGCTCGACAAACCGCTGCCACAGAGCGAAACAGCACGTCGACCGCGGGCCGGCAGGAGTGCTCGGGTGGATCCTGGTTGAGCTCCAGCCGCCAGTTCACGCCAGCCCGGGCCACGGTCATGTGGAAGTTTCCCGGCGCGATCCAGGAGTGTCCGGGCGAGAGAACCACGCCTGCGCTGCCCTCTTCCACCGGAACCGCGGAGCGGCTCCCCAGCCGCTCCGCCAGCATGCGGGTGAAAATGGGCGGCATGTGCTGCACCACCACAATGGGGACGGGGAAGTCCTTCGGAATCCGCGGCAAGACTTCGGCCAGCGCGTTCGGACCACCGGTGGAGGTGCCGATGGCCACAATTTCAATGCGCCGGTTGGACGGTACTCGAACCCGCACCGCGGGACGGGGTGGCGGTAAAGACTTGAGTTTCGTGGAAGCGCCGGCACACAGCGCCTTGATCTTGGGAATGAGTTCGGTGCGGATCGCTTCGATAGCCGCCGCCGGGCTGCCCGTATTGCTCGGCTTGGTGGCATAGTCCGACGCTCCCAGCGAAAGCGCATCCAGGGTCGCCGCCGCACCGCGCTCGGTCAGCGTACTGAACATGATGACGGGCATTTTGGGATACAGCTTGCGCACCTCGGCAAGCGCCTCCAGGCCGTTCATCACCGGCATCTCGACATCAAGAGTAATCAGGTCAGGATGGAGCTGCGAGATCTTCGCCAGCGCGATTCGGCCATCCCCAGCCGAAGCCACGGCCTCCAGCTCCGGGTCTTTGGACAGGGTGTCGCAGAGCAGCTTGCGAATCACCACCGAATCGTCCACTACCAGGATGCGTATGGGGGCCATGGAAACGTCGTCTCTGTTTAGTTCACAGCCAGCGACACCGACCCGGGTCTATGAACTCGCATGTGCCGCCAGGCTCCTGGCTGGTGCGTTCGCTGGCGCGGCATTTCCGCTGCCGTTGCTATTGATCTTGAATTGCTCGACCAGGCGGCGGAGTTCGGCGGAGGTTTCCACCAGTTGCTGGGCTGCCTTTTGCGTGTCCGTGGCGCCCCGCGATGTGCTCTCCGCGGCCTGGGCTACGCCCGCAATGTTGCTGGTGATCTCGCCGCTGCCGTGCGCCGCTTCGCTG